>Ga0075425_100001966_pt1 | contig 20319 bp, 21 predicted proteins | sample SoiMethybrSBSTD4_FD_75300 | JGI IMG/M metagenome (GOLD analysis project Ga0075425, IMG submission 75300) | Bulk soil microbial communities from a Populus tree surrounding site in Tennessee, USA - Soil MetaG P. TD hybrid SBSTD4 | ecosystem: Environmental > Terrestrial > Soil > Tree plantation... | reverse complement strand
CACGGCCAGGAAGCCCTTGAACTTCAGCGTGGACCCCTTGGCCCGGAGCAGGTAGGGGCCGGCGGTGATGTCGGCCACGGTCTCGTCGTAGACGGCGGGCTTCATCTGCGAGGCCACGAACCGGTTCCAGACGAGCTTGTACAGGGCGTACTCGTCCTTGGCCAGGTATCGCTTCACGGACTCCGGATCGCGCGCCGGGTCGGTGGGTCGGATGGCCTCGTGCGCATCCTGCGCGCCTTTCTTGCTCTTGTAGAAGATCGGCGCCTCGGGCACGTGCTCCGCGCCGTACAGCTCGGCGATGCGCTGCCGCACGTCGGCCAGGGCGTCGTCGGAGACGCGCGTGGAGTCGGTGCGCATGTACGTGATGAGGCCGACCGATCCCTCCTCGCCCAGCTCCACGCCTTCGTAGAGCCGCTGCGCCACCTGCATGGTCTTCTTCACCGTGAAGCGGAGCTTCTTGACTCCCTCCTGCTGGAGTTTCGAGGTGATGAAGGGCGGGACGGGATACCGGCGTCGCTCCTTGAGCAGTACCTTGGCCACCGTGAAGGCGGCGGACTCCAGGTCCCGGCGGACCTCCCCGGCCTGCTCGGCGCCCGTGATCTCGACGTTCCGCCCGTCCTTCTTGACCAGGTTGGCGGTGAAGGGCGGCGGCTGCGCGGCCTCGAGGTGGGCGGCCACCGTCCAGTACTCCTCGGTGACGAAGGCCTTGATCTCGCGCTCGCGGTCGCAGATGAGCTTCAGGGCCACGGACTGCACGCGGCCCGCGGAGAGGCCGCGGCGGACCTTGTCCCAGAGGATGGGGCTGACCCCGTAGCCGACGAGCCGGTCGAGGATGCGCCGGGCCTGCTGGGCATCCACCTTCTTCTCGTCGATGTCCCGGGGCTCCTGGAAGGCCTTCTCGATGGCGCGCTTGGTGATCTCGTTGAAGACGACGCGGCGGAAGCGCTTCTTGCCGCGGACTCCCAGCGCCTCGGTGAGGTGCCAGCAGATGGCCTCCCCCTCGCGGTCGGGGTCGGCGGCCAGGTAGATGGCCTCCGCCTCCTTGGAGGCGGCGCGCAGGTCGTCGAGGACCTTGCGCTTGGCGGGCAGGATCGCGTACTCGACGGCGAATCCCCGCTTGGTGTCGACGCCGCCGATGACGTGGGTGGCGTCCTTCGCCCGCTTGGGGTTCTTGGGCAGGTCCCGGACATGGCCCATGGAGGCCACGACCCGGAAATCGCGGCCCAGGTACTTGTTGATGGTCTTCGCCTTGGCGGGCGACTCGACGATGACGAGGTTCTTGGCCAAAAGGGCGCCTTTCGCTAGCCTCTCACGACGCTAGGCTCTCACGAAGAGGGCCCCGGGTAGCCGGCGCACCTTGTCCGCGAGCTCCAGTTCCGTCAGACGGGCGAGGAGGGCCGGCGTTTCAAGGCCGCTGCGCCGTCCCAGCTCCTCGAGGCTCGACGGGGCGTCGCCCCGCAGGGCCCGGAGGAGGACATCGTCGCCCGTCGCGGCGTCCGGCGCAACCGGGGCGGCCAGGCCGATCTCCTCGGCCACGTCCGCGCCGCCGCGCACGAGCAGCGCGCCGTCGCGGATGAGCCGGTTGCAGCCGGCCGACGTCGCCTGGCTGGGATGCCCGGGCACGGCGAAGACCTCGCGGCCCTCGTCGAGGGCCACGCGGGCGGTGCCGAGGGCGCCGCTCTTCTCCGCAGCCTCCACCACGACCACCACGCGCGACCATCCCGCGATGACCCGGTTGCGCCGCGGGAAGTTCGCGGGGTGGGGGATGGCCCCGAGCGGGAACTCCGACACCACCGCGCCGTTCTCGGCCAGGGTGGCGGACAGCTTCTCGTTCTCCGGCGGGTAGGGCCGGTCCAGGCCCGAGCCCAGCACCGCCACGGTGCGCCCTCCGGCGTCCAGGGCGCCGAGGTGCGCCGCGGTGTCGATCCCGCGCGCGAGGCCGGAGACGATGGTGGCCCCGGCCGCGGCGAGCTCGCGGGCCATGCCGCGGGCCAGCGCCCGGCCGGCGGCGGTGGCGGCGCGGGAGCCGACGATGGCCACGCTCACGGGGCCCTCCGTGGCCCGCAGTCGTCCGCGTACGTAGAGGACCGGCGGCGGATCGAAGGTCAGGCGCAGGAAGGCAGGATAGTCCGCGTCGTCGCGGCCGACGATCGCGATCCCCAGCGCCTGGCAGCGGCGTTGCTCCTCCTCGGCCAGGCGGCGCGCCTCGCCGGACGCGAGGCGCGCCCGGGCCGAGGCGGGGAGCAGCTCGGGGTGGTCCCCGGGCCGAAGGAGCGCGTCTTTCAGCGGGACACGGGCGCAGAGCTCGCGCACGGCCGCTGGACGGACGTCGGATAGGAGCGCGAGCGTCAGGAGGTCGAAGGTGTCGTCCACGTTACTGCGCCCCGGGTCCTTTCGGGGGGCCTCATTGTACGGGCGACCCCCGGCCTGTCAAGGTCCGCAATCCCCAGCCGCATGGGCCGGCCCGACGCGGCGGGCGCCCGGCGGCGGCTGTCACGCCCACGGGACACCACTGTGATCCCGGACGGACACGGCGCCACTACTCCACCCGCCGGCGGAGGGCGAGCGGCCCGGACGCGGCCGCGTCGGCCGGTGGCACCGGCCTTGCTTTTGTCCCGGACCGGCAGATAAGATCGAGCCAGCCGACCGACCCTCTCGCCGGAGAGACGCCATGCCGCGCTTCCTCCTGTTGGTGACGCTCCTCGTCGCGGTCCCGTCCCTGGCCCGGGCCTCGTCCAGCGCCGACGAGGTGCACTTCGGGATCGATGTCGCCCGCCGCGGTCTCTGGCGCGAGGCGCGCTTCCGGTTCGAGAAGGCCGTCCTGCTGGACCCCGACAACGCGGCCGCCCTCAACAACCTGGCCATCGCGCTCGAGCAGGAAGGGGAGTTCGACAAGGCCCGCGCGGCCTACGAGCACGCGCTCAAGCTCGATCGCAGCCTGTACATCCAGCAGAACTACGACCTTTTCCGGGAGGCCGATGACAAGCGCAACCGCAAGGCCAAGAAGAAGCCTTAGAGCGGTCCTGCCGGCCGTCCTCCTGACCACCGGGTGCGCCTCCTTCGTGGAGGTGCCGGTGGAGACGCCGCTGCAGTCGAAGATCGACGTGGGCTCCTTCCGGAGGGTCCTGGTGGCCGGGTTCGTCACCGATCTCGGCGACGCGGACGTGGACCTCTCCCCCGAGACCGTCCGCCTGCTCCAGAACCAGCTCCGCTCCAACACGCGGATGCAGGTGCTGGAGCCCGACCATCCGCCCTTGAACGACGAGCTGGAGAAGGTCCTGGAGCGGCTGGGCGAGGGGGACAAGTACAACAAGCAGGAGCGCGAGCAGTTCAAGCTGGAGGCGGACCGCATCCTCCAGGACACCACCTTCTGGCGCAAGCTCGGGGAGGAGTTCCAGAACCCGCTGATCGTGACCGGCCGCATGGGGTTCGAGAGCCAGAACCGCTCGGGCTTCCAGTCGGAGGAGCGCGTGATGCGGGAGCCGGGCACCAACCGTTCGCGACTGGTGCGGGGCAACCGCTACCTGGAGCGCAAGGGGTTCAGCCTCAGCGCGGAGTTCCAGTTCGTGGACGGCCGCACGGGGCAGACCCTGCACAAGGAGAAGTTCACCGAGGAGGTCCTGTACGGGGAGGATCAGAAGGTCTCGGCCCTGTCCTCGTACTTCGAGCTCATGGACCGGCTGCTGCCCAACTTCCTGGGAGTGATCTCGCCCCAGAGGATCCGCGGGACCCGCGTCCTGCTCCGATAGGAACCCGACCATGAACCGGCACCACGGCCTCCTGCCGCGCACGGGCCTCACCCTGGCCATGGCGGCGGCCCTCGCTCTGGGCGCCCCGGACGCGCGGGCGCAGTTCATCCCCTACTTCGGCAAGAACAAGGTCAAGTACGACGACTTCGCCTGGCGGGTCTACAAGAGCCCCCACTTCGAGGTCTATTACTACCCGGAGTTCGAGCAGCACCTGGCCCGGGTGGTGTCCTACGCGGAGAGCGCCTACCAGAAGGTGTCCTCGGACCTCAAGCACGAGATCTCCTTCCACATCCCGCTCATCCTCTACAAGACCCACTCGGAGTTCGAGCAGACGAACCTGTTCCCGACGTTCGTGTCGGAGGGCATCCTGGCCTTCGCCGAGCCGGTCCGGGACCGCATGGTGCTGCCCATCGACGAGCCGCCCGACAAGCTGCAGGGGCTCATCACCCACGAGCTGACCCACATCTTCGAGTTCGACCTCGTCCCGCGGAACATCATGCAGCGCAACGTCCCCCTCTGGGTGGACGAGGGCCTGGCCGACTACGAGCGCGGGATCTGGGACACCCTCGACCTGATGACCATCCGGGACGCCGCGGTCACCGATCAGATCCCCAGGCTCTCGCGCCTGGAGGAGGTGCTGGACTTCGCCAACCCGCGCGTGGTCTACAACCTCGGCCATGCGGCGTTCGAGTTCATGGAGGCCCGCTACGGCAAGGAGGGCATCCGGCAGTTCCTCTACACGCTGCGCAAGAACATCGTCGGGGGCGGCATCGACGACATCTACATGCAGGCCTTCCGGATCAAGCCCGACGAGTTCGACGAGGCCTTCGAGAAGTGGCTGAAGGAGCGCTTCAAGCCCTTCCGGGACAAGCAGCGGCCGAGCGACTACGGGAAGGACCTCTCCCCCGACGCGGAGAAGACGGCCTACACCCAGGTCTACGCCTTCAGCCCCAGCCCGTCCGGAGAGATCGTGGCCGCCATCACCGGGAACCGGGGCGACGGGGAGGCGGACATCATCCTCCTCTCGGCCAAGGACCGCGGGATCATCCGGAACCTGACCAAGGGGTTCACCGACGACTACGAGAACCTGGCCATGTCCGACCAGTTCGTGGCCGGGCGCTCCATCGCCTTCGACCCGCGGGGCGACGCCGTGGCCTTCTTCGCGCGCAAGGGCAAGCGCCGCAGCCTGTTCCTGGTCTCGGTGCTCACGGGCAAGACCCTGCGCAAGATCCCCATGGACCTGGACCAGGCGCAGTCTCCCTGCCTCCTGCCCGACGGCCGTCACGCCCTGTTCTCCGCCCTCAAGGAGGGCGTGGCCGACATCTACCTGTTGGACCTCGAGGCCGGTACCTACAAGAACCTCACGGCGGACGCGTTCGCCGACGCGGACCCGCAGATCTCCCCCGACGGGACGGTGGTGGTCTACACGCGCCGGGTCTCCGGCCACGACAAGATCTACACCTTCCCCCTGGCCGACCCCAGCCGCAAGACGCAGCTCACCTTCGGCCCCTATGACGACTCCACCCCCACGTTCTCCCCGGACGGGATGAAGGTGTACTACGCCTCCGACGAGGAGGACGAGATCTACAACCTGCGCAGCCTCGACCTGGCCTCGGGGGTGATCCAGCAGTACACGGACGCCCTGGGCGGCGACATGGCCCCCGCTCCCCTCACCGGCCGCGGCGGTGAGCGGCTGGCCTTCATCAGCTACTTCAAGGGCGAGTACCGCCTGCAGTCGATCGAGACCTCCGAGCCCGTGAAGGAGGTCGAGCAGGAGGTCCAGCTGGCCGCCGACGCCATCGTGGACTTCCAGCCGGACGTGGTCCACCAGGTGGTCTCCGAGAACAAGCGGAAGAAGGGGATGTTCGAGGGCCTGTTCCTGGAGGGGCGGCCGCCCCTGAACGTGGGGGTCACCTCGGGCGGGGACTTCTTCGGCGGCACGCAGGTGGCCCTGACCGACGTGCTGGGCGACCAGAACTTCCTGTTCACGGCGGTCTCCGTGCGCGAGCTGCGCAGCTACGACGGGACCTACATCAACCTGGCCAAGCGGTTCCACTACGGGCTCTCCGCCTTCGACACCACGCGCTTCTTCTTCGTCTCCCCGCTGGCGCTGCAGCAGAGCTTCTTCCGCGAGGGCGCCTTCGCCACCCAGCGCTACACGGGGGCCAGCCTCATCGGCCAGTACCCGCTCGACAAGTTCCGCCGCCTGGAGCTCAACGCCGGCGTCATCCGCGTGGACGAGGCCTTCGAGAACCCGGAGGTGGAGGCCCTGGTGCGCCAGCGCGCGGAGCAGCTCGGCGTGCCGTACTTCCTGCACAAGGGCACGGTGGTCCCCTTGGGGGTCTCGCTCGTCTCGGAGACCACCCGATTCCGTGAGTTCGGCCCGCTCTCCGGGCACACCTACTCCCTGGGCGCGCAGTACTCGCCGTCCTTCGGCGGCTCGCTGTCCCGGACTACCCTCGATGGGGACGTGCGCAAGTACTTCCGCATCGGCGGCAGCGCCGTGTTCGCCACCCGGCTGCACGGCTTCCGCTCCACCGGCGACCAGCCGGACGTCTTCTACTTCGGCGGCAACATGGAGCTGCGGGGCTATCCCTACCTCTCCTTCGCCGGGAACCAGGGCTTCTACGCGAACGCCGAGTTCCGCTTCCCGCTCATCGACCTCATGAAGACCCCGCTGGGGATCCTGGGGCCCGTGCGGGGGACCCTCTACGGCGGGATCGGCGGCGCCCACTTCAAGGGCGAGCAGTGGAACTTCTCGACCAGCGACCCCGGCCGGTCCTACGTGAACGATCCCGTGTTCGGCGAGCCCGTCGAGGGCTTCCACCTTGTGGACGGGCGCGCCTCGTTCGGGATCGGCGTCCAGTTCTTCTTCCTCGGCTACCCGCTGCACTTCGATTGGAGCAAGCTCACCGACCTCAAGGTCACCTCGAACGACACCCGCTTCGACTTCTGGGTGGGCTTCGATTTCTGACCCCCCACCCTATCCCTCCCCACCAGGGGGAGGGAATTGTTGCTGCCGGATCGGCACCGCATTCGTTCCGCTGCGGGGGTGCCGCTCGTTGACGGATGCGGCGCCGGCGTGGTAGCTTCTTTGGTTTCGACGGGTCCGTCGAAGGAGGCTTCGAGGTGTACGCGATCATCAGGGCCGGCGGCAAGCAGTACCGGGTGAAGGAGGGCGACACCATCCACCTGGAGCTCGTCCCCGCCGAGGCCGGCGAGAAGGTCGTCCTGGGCGAGGTCCTCTTCGTGGGAGGCGACGGCGAGCCGCGCCTCGGCGCCCCGCTCGTGGACAAGGCCCAGGTGGTGGGCACGGTCCTGGAGCAGGGCCGGGACCGCAAGGTCCGGGTCTTCAAGTACAAGAAGCGCAAGCACTACCGCAGGACGCGCGGGCACCGGCAGTCCTTCACCGCCTTGCGGATCGACGCCATCGAGATCTAGGGCCGGCGGCGGCCGGGAACTGCGAGCGGCTCCGGGAGCCTCCGGACGCCGCTCCAATTCGTTTGTGAGACAGCGAGGGACGACATGGCGCACAAGAAAGGTCAGGGGTCGAGCCGCAACGGGCGGGACAGCAACTCCCAGCGCCTCGGCGTGAAGCGGTTCGGCGGGCAGGCGGTGCGGGGCGGGACGATCATCCTCCGCCAGCACGGCACGAAGTGGCGGCCGGGCAGGAACGTGGGGCTGGCCAAGGACCACACGCTCTTCGCCCTGACCGACGGTTTCGTGCGCTTCGAGGACCACGGGGCCCTCGGCCTGCGCGTGAGCGTGCTGCCCGCGGCGGGCTAGCCGGCGATCCTCCGCGCCGGCGACCCATGTCCATGTTCGTCGATCGGGTCAAGATCTTCGTCAAGGCGGGCGACGGCGGGCGCGGCTGCGTGAGCTTCCGCCGCGAAGCCTACGTCCCCCGCGGCGGGCCCGACGGCGGCGTGGGCGGCAAGGGAGGCGACGTCGTGCTTCAAGCCGTCTCCCACCACAACACGCTGCTGCCCCTGCGGTACCACACGGAGCACCGCGCGGAGCGCGGCGAGCACGGCGGCCCCGGCAACCGCACCGGCCGCTCGGGCGCCGACCTCGTGGTGAGCGTGCCCCCGGGCACCATCGCGCGCGACGAGGCGTCGTCGGAGATGATCGGCGAGGTCCTGTTCGAAGGCGACCGCCTGGTCCTGGCCCGCGGAGGCCGCGGCGGCCGGGGCAACCGGTCCTTCCTCTCCAACTCCAATCGTGCGCCGCGCGAGGCGGAGCCCGGCGAGGAGGGACAGGAGCGGTGGCTGCGGCTGGAGCTGCGCCTCATCGCCGACGTGGGCCTGCTGGGCATGCCCAACGCCGGCAAGTCGACCCTCCTTTCCCGGATCTCGGCCGCCCGGCCCAAGATCGCGGACTACCCGTTCACCACGCTCTCCCCGGTTCTGGGCGTGGTCGAGGTGGATGACCGCACGTTCGTGGCCGCCGACATCCCGGGCATCATCGAGGGCGCGCACGCCGGGGCGGGGCTGGGCCTCGAGTTCCTCCGCCACGTGGAGCGCACGCGCGCCCTGCTGGTGGTGGTGGACGCCTCGGGCACCAGCGGGCGCGACCCCGTGGCCGACCTCCTCGCGGTGCGCGAGGAGGTGGCCCGCTTCGACCCCGCGCTCCTGGACCGCCCGCAGCTCCTGGCCGCCACCAAGCGCGACGCCGTGGCGGACCCCGATCCGCTTCCCGCGCTGCGCGAGGCCGCCGCCGGGCTCGGGCTCCAGACGCTGCCCGTCTCCGCGGCCACCGGTGAAGGGCTGGCCCGGCTGAAGCAGGGGCTGCTGGGGCTCATCGACGCCGCCCAGCCTGCCGCCGCGCTCCAGGGCCGGCCGTGAGGCTGGGCGTGTTCGGAGGCACCTTCGATCCCATCCATCTCGGCCACCTGCGCGCGGCCGAGAACGCGCGCGAGTGCCTGGAGCTGGACCGCGTGGCCTTCATCCCCGCGGGGACGCCGCCCCATCGCGGCCTGCCCTCGTCCTCGCCCCTGGACCGCTTCGCGATGACGGCGCTGGCCACCGCCGGGCACCCGGCCTTCGCGGTCTCCGACGTCGAGCTGCGGCGGGAGGGGCCGAGCTACACCGTGGACACCGTGGCCGGCCTGCGCCAGGAGAGCCCGGAGGCGGAGGTCTACGTCATCGTGGGCAGCGACACCTTCCCGGAGATGGCCACCTGGAAGGAGCACGAGCGGCTGATGTCGCTGTGCACCGTGGCGGTGGTGGCCCGGCCCGGCGAGGCCCGCGCGGCGGCCGAGGGGCCGGCCGTCGGCCGCGCGCCGCGGGTGGCCTGGGTCGAGGGTCCGGGGCTGGACATCTCCGCCAGCGCGATCCGCGGCCGGGTCCGCGAGCGGAAGAGCATCCGCTACCTGGTCCCCGACGCGGTCGCCGACTACATCGCCAAGCGGGCGCTCTACCGATGAGCCTGCCCGACGTCGTGCGGCGGGCCGCCCGCGCCGCCCTGGACAAGAAGGCCACGGACGTGGTGGCCCTCGACCTCCGCCCGGGCGCGTCCTTCACGGACTTCTTCCTGCTGGCCTCGGCGGCCAACCAGAAGCAGATGGTGGCCATCGCCGACGCCGTGCAGCAGACCCTGCGGGAGGAGGACCGGCTCCGCCCCGCGCACGTCGAGGGCTATCCGCGCCAGGAGTGGATCCTGCTCGACTACGGATCCTTCGTGGTCCACCTGTTCACCGCGCGCATGCGGACCTTCTACGACCTGGAGCGGCTGTGGGGCGGGGCCACGCGGGTGGAGGTGGCCGGGTGAGCGTGGCCGCCCACGAGATGCTCTCCGGCGTGGTGGCCGAGTCGGCGGCCATGCAGGAGATCCTGCGCCTGGCCAGCCGCCTGGCCGAGGCCAAGAGCCCGGTGCTGCTGGAAGGCGAGAGCGGGACGGGCAAGGACCTGCTCGCCCACTGGCTCCACTACAAGGGCCCGCGGCGGGACGGGCCGTTCATCAAGGTGCATTGCCCGTCCATTCCCGAGGAGCTCCTGGAGTCGGAGCTGTTCGGCCACGAGAAGGGCGCCTTCACGGACGCCCGCCACGCCAAGGCCGGCAAGATCGAGCTGGCCGCGGAAGGCACGCTGTTCTTCGACCAGGTCGAGGACCTGAGCCTTCCCCTCCAGGCCAAGCTGCTGCGCGTGGCCGAGGAGTGCCGCTTCGAGCGGCTGGGGGGGACGCGCACCCTCGAGGTGGACGTGCGCTTCGTCTCGGCCTCCCGGCTCGACCTGCGCCGCGCGGTGGACGCGGGGACCTTCCGCGAGGACCTGTACCACCGTCTCAGCGTGGTGCCGCTCGTCCTGCCCCCGCTGCGCGAGCGCTCCGAGGACATCCTGCCGCTGGCCGAGGCCTTCCTGCTCCGCGAGCGCGAGCGCCGGGCCACCACGGCGGCCTCCTTCGAGGCCGACACCGCGCAGGCCCTCGTGGGCTACCACTGGCCGGGGAACGTGCGGGAGCTGCGCGCCGCGGTCGAGCGGGCCGCGCTGTACGCCGGCGGTCCCGCGGTGCCGCTCTCGGCCCTGCCTCCCCACGTCCTGGAGGAGCCGCGGACCTTCTGGTCGGGACGGGCCAAGCCTCCCTCCCTCCGGGATGTCGAGCAGGCGTACATCCGCCACGTTCTGCAACAGGCGGGGGGCAGCCAGACCAAGGCCGCCGCCGCGCTGGGCATCAGCCGCAAGGCCCTCTGGGAGAAACGGCGCCGTTACGGTATACCTTGAGTTCGCGTCTGCTCCGGGGCCGGCGCATGGGAGTCCGTAGGAGACAGGAGACCGCGGGAGAAATGGAACAGAAAAAGCTCAAGACCTTCCGGGAGAAGCTGATCCTCAAGAAGAAGGAGATCCTCGAGGCCTACAACAAGAACAAGACCTACGGCAAGGAGGCCGACGAGGACGGGGCGCAGGACATCGCGGACAAGGCCAGCAACTCCTACACCAAGGAGTTCCTCTTCAGCCTGTCGAACAACGAGCGCGACATGCTCCAGCTCGTCGACGAGGCGCTCCACCGCGTGGAGGGCCGGCGCTTCGGCGTGTGCGTCGTCTGCGAGGACGAGGTGGACCGCAAGCGCCTGGAGGCCGTGCCCTGGGCCAAGTACTGCATCTCCTGCCAGCAGAAGCAGGAGCAAGGGTTGCTCTGACCGCGGTGGGCCTCGCCGCCAGCGCGTCCCGGCTGATCCTCGATCCCGTCCTGGCCGTCGTGTTCCCGTCGCGCTGCCCGGCCTGCGCGCGGACGCTCGACAGCCCGCGGCGCGGGCCCTTGTGCGAGCCCTGCTGGTCGGCCCTGCCGCGCCACCGCGGCGCCGCCTGCGGCTGCGGCGCCCCGCTCGCACCGGGGCTGCCCGCCTGCGGCCGTTGCCGCCGCGGCCTTTCCCCGTTCGCGGCCGGGGCCAGCCTGGGTCCCTACGAAGGCGCTCTGCGCGTGGCCGTGCATGAGCTCAAGTACCGCTCCCGTCGCCGGGTCGCGGGCCGGATCGCGGAGGCCATGCTGGACGACGCGCGCGTGCGCGTCGTGCTGGACGGGGCCCAGGCGCTGGTGCCCGTCCCCCTGCATCCGCGCCGGCAGCGCACGCGCGGCTTCAACCAGTCCGAGCTCCTGGCCGACGCGCTGGGCCGCGGCGCGGGGATCGTGGTCGCCGCCTCGGCGCTGGTGCGGCGCGAGGACACGCGGTCCCAGACCGGGCTGACGGCGGCCGCCCGGCGCGCCAACGTCAAGGGCGCCTTCGCGGTGCGCCGCCGGGCCCAGATCGCCGGCCGCACCGTGGTGCTCGTCGACGACGTGCTCACCACCGGCGCTACCGCATCGGCCTGCGCGCAGGCCCTGCGCGCGGCGGGCGCGCGCGAGGTCCGCCTCCTGACCGCGGCCCGCGTCATATGAACGACAGGCGGAGACCCATGACCACGATCTCTCTCGTCGCACGCGGCCGCCGGCCCGGCGCGCGGTTCCTCTTCGCGCTGCTGGCCGCCGCCTCCTTCCCCGCCACCCCCGCCGGGGCCTGGGGACTGGCCGCCCATCAGGCGGTCAACGCACGGGCCATCGACGGCCTGCCCAAGGGGCTGAAGGAGTACTACAAGGCCCACCGGCTGGAGATGCCCACGCTCTCCCTGGAGGCCACCGAGACCGAGGAAGGCGTCGATCGGCGGTTCGCCGCCGACCGCGTGCTGCCGTTCCCGTTCCTGGACCTGCCCCACACCGAGGCCGCCCTCAAGCAGAGCCATCCGGACCTGGCGGACAAGGTGGGCCGCCTCCCGTGGCTGCTGCAGGAGAGCTATGCGCGCCTGGTGGACGCCTTCCGCGCCAAGGACAAGGAGAAGATCCTGGCCGAGTCCGACCTGATCGCCGGCCTGGTCACCGACCTCCACAACCCGCTGGCCTTGACCGAGAACGCGGACGGACAGAAGACCGGCCAGCACGGCCTGTGGACGCGCTTCTCCCTGCGCCTGCCCGAGATCCTCCAGACCGTCAACAAGCTCAAGGTCGACGTGGACGCCGCGCACTTCCTCGACCAGCCGAAGGAGCACGTATTCGGGGTCATGAACGCCACGTACGTGTGGCTGGACAACGTGCTCTACGAGGAGGACCTGGCCAAGCGGGGGAAGCCCGGCTACGACGACATCTACTACGAGGACCTGGCGAAGCGCGAGGGGCCCATCGTGCGCGAGCGCCTCTCCGCGGCGGCGGTGAGCGTCGGCAGCTACTGGTACACGGCCTGGACCGAGGCCGGCCGTCCGGAGCTGAAGTAGTATCAGCGCGTGCGGGCGCCGGCGCCTCCCGGGAGTCCATCCGATGCCGAGCTCATCGAGCGCTGCCTGCGCAAGGAGAACGCGGCGTGGGAGGCGATCGTCCTGCGCTACAGGCGGCGCGTCTTCCACATCGCCTACAAGTTCACGGGCAAGCACGACGACGCCGAGGACCTGACCCAGGAGATCTTCCTGAAGGTCTTCAAGAGCCTGGACAAGTTCAACCAGAGCGCCGACTTCTCGACCTGGCTGGGCAGCGTGGCCCGCAACTACTGCATCGACCACTATCGTGCGAGCAAGCGCGAGCGGGAGGTGCTGGTGGACGACCTGGTGGCCTTCGACCTGGCGCCCGCCGCCTCGGGCAACCCGCACCGCGCGCTGGAAGACCGCGACCGCCGCAGCTTCCTGCTCCGCGGCCTGGACTCGCTGCCCGAGAAGCTGCGCGAGGCGGTGGTGCTGCGCGACCTCCAGGGGCTGAGCTACAACGAGATGGCCGGCCGCCTGCACCTGCCCGAGGGGACGGTCAAGAGCCGGATCAACCGTGGACGCGAGGAGCTGGCGCGCCTGCTCCTGCGGGCACACCAGCCCAAGCCCGCGGCGCGGCGCCGCATGGGCGTGGGACGGGCCCACGCGCGGAGGTGAAGCCGATGCTGGCAGTGGAGAGCAAGGGCGACGTCCAGATCGTCAGGGTCCAGGAGGCCAAGCTCACCTATCCCACCCTGTCTTCGTTCTTCTCGGAGGTGCGCCAGCTCGTCGAGGCAGGGGCGCGCAAGGTGGTCGTCGACCTGCAAGGGGTGAGCTACATCGACAGCGCGGCCATCGGGTGCCTCATGGACATCCACCGCCTGCTGCAAGACAAGGACGGGGCGCTGCGCCTGTCGGGCCTGCAGCCGCGGGTGGAGACCATGATCTCCATGACCGGCGTGCACAAGATCGTGGGCATCCATCGCGAGGAGGCGGCGGCCCTGGCCTCCTTCGGCAAGGGCCGCAAGAAGGGGAAGGCCGATGCGTAAGGTGCGTCTCACGACCGGACACCAGCTGGCCCTCGACGGCGAGCTGCTGGGCATCCTGGAGGCCCTCTACCGGGAAGTCACGCTCAAGAGCCACCTCCGCGTGACCTTCGAGGACATGATGAGGGAGATCCGGGGCCTGGTGGACCAGATGGGGGAGGAGGACCGCAAGCGCTATCTGGTGGAGAGCCTCTTCCTGAACACCGTCACCTATGAGAACGAGATGCTCGACGCGTATATGCGCAAGCTCACGGCGGGGAGGAGACGATAGATCATGAGGATTGCCAGGCCCTTGCTGTCGCGCCGACATCGTCCAGCGGTTCTGGCCGCTGGTTCATTCCTTCTGGCCTCGGTCCTCATGGCCGGCCCCTCGGACGGCCAGGCCAAGCCCGTCTCGCCAGCCCCGGCGACCTCGCCGGCCCCCGATATCTCGCCAGCCCCGGCAGCCTCACCCCTCGCGCCGGCCTCCGGTCCCCGCATCACCGTGGATCCCCCCTCCTTCGATTTCGGCCGGACGCTGCCCGAGAAGGCCGTCGCCCGCGAGTTCACCATCCGCAACTTCGGCGATCAGGACCTGGTGATCGAGAACGTCACCACCAGCTGCGGATGCACGGTCGCGGAGAGCCTGACCAAGACCGTGGTCAAGCCCGGCGGTAGCCAGCCCCTGCGGGTCACGCTCACGACACCGGCCCACCCCGGTGCCATCACCAAGAGCGTGATGGTGCGCTCGAACGATCCCGCTCGTCCGCTACTCGAGATCAAGCTCAAGACGACGGTGGCGGCCGAGACGCGTTAGCCGCGCGCGGCGATCAGGAAGGGTCGAAGGCCAGGGCCGGCGTCCCCGTCGCGGGGACCTCCACCACCGGCAGCTGCGGGTGCGTGACCAGCGTCCACGCCTCGGGCGTGGCCATGAGCTCCCGCGCCAGCGCCGCGTGCAGCGCGTGGCCGGCCTTCATGGCCTCGAGGTGGCCCACCACCGGGAAGCCCAGAAGCGTCAGGTCGCCGATGGCGTCGAGCACCTTGTGGCGCACGAACTCGTCCTCGAAGCGGAGGGTGTTGTTGAGCACGCCCGTCTCGCCGATCACCACGGCGTTCTCCAGGCTGCCGCCCAGCGCCAGCCCGGCCCGGCGCAGCGTCTCCACCTCGCGCAGGAACCCGAAGGTGCGCGCGGGCGCCACGTCGGTGGCGAAGGTCTGCGGCGCCACGCGCACCGAGAAGGCCTGGTGGCGCAGCAACGGGTGATCGAAGCCGATCGTGTAGCTCACCGTGAAGTGGTCCGCCGGGGAGAGGCGGACCCATTTCGCGCCGCGTACCACCTCCACCGGCTTCAGGACCTTCAGATAACGGCGGGTCACGGCCAGGGGACGCAGCCCCGCCTCGTGGATGAGGATCACGAAGGGCGCCGCGCTGCCGTCCATGATGGGTATCTCGGGCCCGTCCACCTCGACGCGCACGTCGTCCACGCCCAGGGCGTGGAGGGCGGAGAGCAGGTGCTCCACGGTCTCCACGGACACGTCGTCCCGGCTCAACGTCGTGGCGTGATCCAGCCGCGCGAGGTTCTCGAGCGAGCAGGCGATTTCGACGCCGTGGTCCGTGCGGTAGAACCGAATCCCGTGCTCCGCGGGCGCGGGCTTGAGCTCGAGGCGGACCGGGCGCCCGGAGTGCAGGCCTATGCCCGTGCATCCCACCGCCCGTTTTAGCGTTCGCCGGTAAGCCATGGAGAAAATGTCTGCGAAGGTTGTGCAAGCACTGTACCAGCCGCCCGGGCCACGCAAGTTACTGATTGCAAAGTGCATGTTTTGTCAGGAGACCGCAGTCGTTGCGCCCGCGCCACGGCCCTGGCGCCACGCTGTGGCTGCGTAGCCACGCCGCTCCCCGCTCAGAAGCCGGGTCCGCCCGCGGCCTGGTGGGCCTTATAGGCCCCCGAGTCCCGAATCGCCGCGATCTCCTCGACCGCGTGGCGGACCTCGTCGTCGCTCGTGTAGAAGTGCGGGGAGAGGCGGATGCCTGCGCCCGGCCGGAAATCCACGAGGATCTCGCGGCGCAGCAGCTCGCGCGTCACTGCCTGGGCGTGGGGCAGATCGAGGATGACCATGCCGCCCCGCTCGCGGGCCGAGTCCGGTGTGCGCGGGGTGAGGCCGCGCTCCCGCGCCAGGTCCACGATGAGCTGCACCTGCCTCTCGGACTTGCGGCGGATGGCCTCCACGCCGATGGCGTTCACGATCTCGTTGCCCGCCCGCGCCGCGTAGAGCGCGGGGACGGAAGGCGTCCCGTGCAGGAAGCGCGACGCGCCGTGCGCATAGTCCACGGGTCCCGGCTCGAAGTCGAACGGCCGCTCGTGGGCCATCCAGCCCGTGACCCGGGGCTCCAGCGTATCGGCCAGCCGCGGCGCCACGTAGAGGTACGCGGCCCCCGGACCGCCGCAGAGCCACTTGACCGAGCCGCCGGTGGCGAAGTCCACGTCCCACGCCGCCACGTCGACCGGCACCGTCCCCGCCGACTGGTAGAGATCGGCCACCACCAGCGCCCCCACCTCGTGGGCGCGGCGCACCACCGCCGCCACGTCCTGGATGTAGCCGCTCTTGAAGACCACGTGGGAGAGGGGAACGAGGAGCGTCTCCTCGTCGATGGCCGCGAGCATGCGGCCCAGGGGTACCGTGATGCCGTCCTCGCTCGCGACCGTGCAGATGCGCGCGCCCAGCCGGCGGTGCGCCTCGTACACGTACATGACGGAGGGGAAGTTCAGGTCCTCGTAGACGATCTTGTTGCGGCGGCCGCCCAGGTCGAAGCAGGAGAGGATCAGGGCCTGGCAGACGGAGACGTTCTGGTGCATGGCCACGCTGCCGGGCGGCGCGCCGATGATCCGTCCGACCGCGTCGCCCATCGTCAGCGGCATCCGCCACCAGCCCTCGGCCCAGGCCCGCACGCCACGCTCGGCCCAGGTGTCGGCGTATTCCTGCAGATGCCGCGCGGCCGCGCGGGGCATGGCGCCCAGCGAGTGGCTCACCAGGTAGGTGGTGCGGGAGAGGATCGGGAACTCGCTCCGCCACTCGAGCAGCGGATCGCTCCCGGCGGCGCCGGGCGTCATGCGGGCCGGGGCTCGGACAGGAGGGGGCGCAGGAAGAGGCCGGTGTGGCTGCCCGCGCAGCGCGCGATCTCCTCCGGGGTGCCCGCGGCCACCACCCGACCGCCCTCCGCTCCGGCCTCGGGGCCCAGGTCGATCACGTGGTCCGCGCTCTTGATCACCTCGAGGTTGTGCTCGATGACGATCACGGTGTTCCCCGCGTCCACCAGCCGGCCCAGGACGTGCAGCAGGTTCCGGACGTCGTCGAAGTGCAGACCGGTGGTCGGCTCGTCCAGGATGTACAGCGTGCTTCCGGTGTCGCGCCGGCCCAGCTCCCGGGCCAGCTTCACGCGCTGGGCCTCGCCGCCCGAGAGCGTGGTCGCGCTCTGGCCGAGCCGCACGTAGCCCAGGCCCACGTCCATGAGGGTCCCGAGCAGCCGCTTGAGGCGCGGGTGGGCGGACAGCGCGGCCTGCGCCTCGGCGACCGTCATGTCGAGCACGTCGGCCACCGTCCGGCCGCGGTAGAGGATCTCCAGCGTCTCGCGGTTATAGCGGCGCCCCTTGCACGATTCGCAGCGCACGTAGACGTCGGGCAGGAGATGCATCTCCACCACGCGCACCCCGCCCCCCTGGCAGGCCTCGCACCGGCCGCCCTTCACGTTGAACGAGAAGCGGCCCGGCCGGTACCCGCGGGCCCGGGCCTCCGGCGCGAGGCTGAACAGCTCCCGGATACATGCGAAAGCGCCCGTGTACGTGGCCGGGTTGCTGCGGGGCGTACGGCCGATGGGCGTCTGGTCGATGGCGATGACCTTGTCCACCGCTTCCGCGCCCTCCAGGGCGCGATGCCGGCCGGGCGTGAGCGCCGCCCCGTGCAGCCGGCGGGCCAGCGCGCGGTAGAGGATGTCCTCCACCAGGGTGGACTTGCCGGCGCCGCTCACGCCCGTGACCGCGGTCAGCACGCCCAGCGGGATGCTCACGTCGATGTCCTTCAGGTTGTGCGCGCGGGCCCCCAGGATGCGCAGTTGCCGGGCGGCGGCGCGCCGGCGCGGCGGGACCGGGATCCGAAGCTCGCCGCGCAGGTAGCGGCCCGTGAGGCTGCCGTTCACCGAGGCCGGCGGGCCCTGATACATGAGCCGGCCGCCCTCGCGGCCGGCGCCTTCGCCCAGGTCCACGATCCAGTCCGCGGAGCGGATCGTCTCCTCGTCGTGCTCCACCACCACCACCGTGTTGCCCAGGTCGCGGATTCCCTTGAGGGTCTCCAGCAGCTTGCGGTTGTCGCGCTGGTGGAGGCCCACCGATGGCTCGTCCAGGACGTACAGCACGCCCTGCATGCGCGCCCCGATCTGCCCGGCCAGCCGGATCCGGTGCGCCTCCCCGGCGGAGAGGGAGGTGGTGGGACGGTCCAGGCTCAGGTAGCCCACGCCCACCCGCTCCAGGAAGCGGACGCGGTCGCGGATCTGCTGGAGCAGCCGCTCCGCCACGGGCCGCTCGCGCTCCACGAACTCCATGGCCTCGAAGGCGACCCGCGCCTCGCTCACGGGGAGCCGGACGTAATCGGCCAGGCTCCGGCCCATGACCCGCACGGCCAGGCTCTCGCGGCGCAGCCGCGCCCCGCGGCAGTCGGGGCAGACGGCGTCGGTCAGGTACGGGCGCAGCTCCTCGAAGGCGAAGCCGCCGCCGCGCGGCTCGGCGCCGTCCTCGCCCGCCACGCGCAGGACCGCGTCCAGCCGCCGTCGAAGGTGGGGCAGAACGCCCGCGTAGCCGTGCCCGTCCCCCTCCAGGACCGCGTGCAGCGCCTTGCGGCGCAGGTCGCGCACGGGCGTCTCCAGCGCGAAGCCGTGGCGGCGGGCTACGGCCTGGAGCGCCTCGCGGAGGAGGCGGGCGCCGTGCCGCCGCCAGGGGTGGATGGCCCCCTCGAGGAGCGAGAGGTCCGGGTCCGGGATGACCTTGGCGGGGTCCACGTCCCAGCTCATCCCCAGCCCCTCGCACGCGGGGCAGGCGCCGTAGGGGCTGTTGAAGGAGAAGGCGCGGGGCGAGACCTCGGGCACCGAGATGTCGCAGCGCAGGCAGGCGAGCCGCCGGCTATAGAGCCGCTCGGGCTCCCCCTCGATGGCGGCCAGGGCGGTGTCCCCGCCCAGCAGCATCGCCTTCTCGAGCGCGGCGAGCAGCCGCTTCTCGCAACCGGGCCGGAGGACCAGCCGGTCCACCATGGCCTCGATGCGGTGGTTGCGGCGAGGGTCGAGCGGGAGAGGCTCCTCGAGGCTGCGCGCGCGCCCATCCACCCGGACGCGCTTCAGGCCCTGGGCCTTCAGCTCCTGCAGCTCCTTGCGGAAGGCTCCCTTGCGGCCGCGCGCGACGGGCGCCCAGAGCGTGACCGCGGCGCCCGCGGCCCGGGCCAGCAGGCCCTCCGCGGCCTGCTCGACGGTCTGGGGCGCGATCGGGTCCTGGCAGCGCGGGCAGTGCGGCTTGCCCAGCGCGGAGAAGAGCACGCGCAGGTGGTCGTAGATCTCGGTGACCGTGCCCACGGTGGAGCGGGGATGCCCGAGCGCCGTGCGCTGCTCGATGGCGATGGCGGGCGAGAGGCCCGTCACCGATTCCACCTCCGGCTTCTCCATCTGGTCCAGGAACTGGCGGGCGTAGGCGGACAGGCTCTCCACGTAGCGCCGCTGGCCCTCGGCGTAGAGGGTGTCGAAGGCCAGGCTGCTCTTGCCCGACCCGGACGGGCCCGTCACCACCACCAGGCGGTTCCGGGGCAGATCGCAGTCCACGCCCTGGAGGTTGTGGACCCGGGCCCCGCGGATGGCGATCGTCCCGTCTCTCTCCGGTGCGCTCATGGGCCAGTGGTCAAAGTCCCCCATTCTACCAGCAGCGCGGCGGGGCCGGCGTGAGCGCCGGCCTTGCGGGCCGGCCGGAGGGCTGTTACTCTTTCCGGCTCGACTCGGGAGGAGGACCAGGATGAGCCCCAAGAAGGCCGCGGCGGTCACGGATCGGCGGTCCCAGCAGGCGCTGGACATCTTCGAGCGCGCGGCCAAGGCCCTGGGCAAGCACGAGTGGGAGCGGGCGCGCGACCATCTGGACACGCTCATCGAGTCGCACCCGGAGCAGCGCGACCTCCTCGAGCGGGCGCGGGCGTACCGGGCCGTGTGCGAGAGGGCGCTCAGCGAGTCGAAGAAGACGCCCTTCAAGCCGAAGGGCTTCGAGGACCTGCTGAACCACGGCGTGTTCCTGCACAACCGCGGCGAGTTCGAGGAGGCGCTCAAGGTCCTGCGCCAGGCGGCCGAGATCCACCCCAAGAACGAGCATGTGCTCTACTGCCTCGCGGCCACCTCGGCCCGGGCCGGCGACAGCGCGGCCGCGCTCAAGGCCCTGCGCTCCGCCATCGCGGTCAGCCCGGCCAACCGCGCGCAGGCGCGCGGCGACTCCGACTTCGATCCCATCCGCGAGGACGAGGAGTTCATCGAGCTCGTCCACCCCGCGGCCTCCTGATCCGGCGCGGCTTTTCGCCGCGGCGGGCGCCGCGGAAGCGTCCGGGCCGCTCCGGGACCGCGTGCTAACATCGAAAGGTGACGAAGGCGAAGCTGCAGGCGGTCATCCTCGCCGCGGGCAAGGGCACGCGGATGAAGAGCGCGCGGGCCAAGGTCCTGCACGAGGTCCAAGGCGTTCCCCTCCTCGAGCACGTGGTCCGGACCGTCGAATCGCTCCAGCCGGATCCCCTGACCGTGGTGGTGGGGCACCAGGGCGACACGGTGGAGTCCGCCTTC
>Ga0075425_100001965_pt1 | contig 20320 bp, 24 predicted proteins | sample SoiMethybrSBSTD4_FD_75300 | JGI IMG/M metagenome (GOLD analysis project Ga0075425, IMG submission 75300) | Bulk soil microbial communities from a Populus tree surrounding site in Tennessee, USA - Soil MetaG P. TD hybrid SBSTD4 | ecosystem: Environmental > Terrestrial > Soil > Tree plantation... | reverse complement strand
CGTACTTCTCGCGGCCGACCACGACCGTGTGGCCGGCGTTGTTGCCGCCCTGGTAGCGCACCACGACGTTGACGTGCGGGGTCAGCACGTCGACGACCTTGCCCTTGCCCTCGTCTCCCCACTGCGTACCCACGACCACGATGTTCGGCATCGCTTACTCCTCCCGACGGCGGGGGCCAACCCCTCGCCCTACGTCTTCGAACACTTGCGCCGGTCGTTCCAGCATCGTCCGGATCTCGACCGTGCGCTCGGTCTCCTTCACCAGGTCGAGCACGAGCGCCTCGCCCTCCCGGGTGCGAGAGCTGCCGATCACGAGCACGCGCGCGGCGCGCTGGCTGCGCGCGTAGGCGAGCGAGTCGGGCAGCGCGCGGGTGATGATGTCGCGTGAGACGGAGGCTCCGAGATCGCGCAGGCGCCGGGCCAGCGACAGCGCCGCCGTCTTGTCCCGCGTGGAGTCGACGATGAAGAAGTCCGGGCCGGGCAGCGGCACCGCCACGCCCTGCGCCTCCATCACCGTCAGCGCGCGGGCGACGTCGAACGCGAAGCCGACGGCCGGGCACTGGTAGCCGAAGCGTCCCAGCATCTGGTCGTAGCGTCCGCCCGCGGCCACCGAGGCGCCGAAGTCGGTGACGTACGTCTCGAAGTACATTCCCGAGTAGTAATCGAAGCCGCGGACCTCGCCGAGATCGAGCAGGACGGAATCGGCGAGACCGTAGATCCCCAGCAGGCGATACACCTCGGCGAGGTTCGCGAGCGCGCGCTCGGCGCGCGGCGTGCGCGCGAACGCGGCCGCGCGGTCGAGCACCTCGGCGCGTCCGAAGAGCGTCGGTAGCGCCAGCAGCGCCTCCGCCACCGGGGCCGGTGCCGCCATGTCGGCGACGACCTTCTCGAGCGCGGCGCCGTCCTTGCGGCCGAGCGCCGCTCGCACCTCCCGCGCCTGCTCGTCGGTCGCCGCCGTCTCCTCCATGAGCCCGCGGAAGAAGTCGGGGTGGCCCACGTCGATCTGGAACCGCTGAAGGCCGAGCGCCGACAGCCCCTCCACCGTCATGGCCAGGATCTCGACCTCGGCTTCCGGCTTGTCGAGCCCGATCAGCTCCACGCCCGCCTGGTAGAACTCGCGGTAGTGCGAGAGCTGCGGCTCGTCGTAGCGGAAGACGTTCGTGACGTACCCCAGGCGCAGCGGCTTCGGCTCGTCGCGCAGCCGCGTGGCCACGATGCGCGCGATCTGCGGGGTGATGTCCGCGCGCAGCGCCAGCAGCCGGCCGGTCTCGCGGTCGACGAGCTTGAACATGTCTTCCTGCACGACCGCGTCGGTGCCGACGGACAGCACGTCGAAGAACTCGAACGTGGGCGTGACGATCTCCCGGTAGCCCCAGCGGCCGAAGACGTCGAACAGCTGCGACTCGACGTACCGCTTGCGCCGCGCCTCGTCGGGCAGGTAGATGCGCGCGCCCTTCGGCAGCTGGGTCGGCGGCTTCATGTCCCCACCACCGGCTCGCCCGGCTCGAGGTGGGCCAGCGTGTTCACGCGGTGCACGGTCACCCAGTCGTCGCGGTACTCGATCTCGGAGATGCCCGCCGGGGAGGCCTCGATCGACCAGAGCCGCTCGGGCCCGAGCCCCAGCGCAGCCAGCACGAGGAGCCGGATGACGATGCCGTGGCTGACGAGGACGACCGTCTCCTTGTCGTGCGTCGCGCGCAGCGAGTCGAGGGCCCGCGCCACGCGGTCCGCGACCGCGGTCAATGTCTCGCCGCCCGGGTGGGCGAACCGCTCGGGCGTCGCGCTCCACATGGCGTAGTCGTCGGGGAAGCGAAGCGACACCTCGTCGCGGGTCAGCCCCTCCCACTCGCCGAAGCACATCTCGCGAAAGTCCGGCTCGAAGACAAGCGGCAGGCGCTGGGCGGTCGCGAGCGGTTCCGCGGATTCACGGGCGCGCACGAGCGGGCTCGCATAGACGGCGGCGATGGGCGATCCGGCGAGCGCCTGGACGAGCGCCGCGCACTGCCGGCGGCCGTCGGCCGTCAGGGGGATGTCCCGCGAGCCCGCGAACCGTCGCTCGCGGGACCAGGCCGTTTCCCCATGCCGTATGGCGAGCAGTCTCATCTCCATGACAACCCGCCTATTCTATCCTCAATTCGCGATCCGGTCGGTGCAGTCCCGGTGCGGTATCCTGCGATCGATGCCCGCGCTGGGACGCGTCCTCTGTGTCGTCTCGATCCTGGTGCTGGCGACCGGCTGCACGACCGTCGGCGCGCTCGACCCGACGGCGAACGCGATCGTGGTCACCGGCACCGGGCGGGTCAACGTGCCGCCGGACACCGCGCTCCTGACGCTCGGGGTGGAGTCGCAGGCAGCGACCCTGGCGGAGGCGACGGCGGACGCCGCGCGGCGGATGGCCGCGGTCGTGGCACGCGTGAAGGCCTTCGGCATCCCTGACGCCGACATCGCAACCGTCTCCTACTTCGTCGACCCCCGCGTGGCGCCAAGCGACCCCGCGCGGCGCGACGAACCGCCGCGGATCGTCGGGTATCACGTATCGAACGTCGTGCGCGTCACGGTCCGCAAGCTCGCGGACGCCGGCCCCATCCTCGACGCCGCGGTCGCCGCCGGCGCGAACGCCGTGCGCGGCATCCAGTTCACGCTGACCGACACGGCGAAGGCATCGGCCGAGGCACGAGCCAGCGCGGTCGGCGACGCGGTGGTCAAGGCACGGCAGTTCGCGGCGGCGGCCGGCGTGACGCCCGGTGAGATCCTGGCCATCCGCGAGCTCGGCGTCACGTCGCCCATCCCGCTGCCCCGCGGCGCCGCACAGATGCAGGCGGCGACCCCCATCGAGCCCGGCCAGCTCGAGGTCACCGTCACCGTGGAGCTCCGCCAGGCCATTCGCCGCTGACTCAGGTCAGAATCTCGCTCAGCACCCGCCCCTCGACCGTTCCCATCGTCAGCCCGAGCGTGGTCGCGATGGTCGGTGCGACGTCGCGGCTCTGGATGAGCGGAAGCTCGAGACCGGACCGAATGTCCGGCCCGGCGGCCGCGAAGAACGCGTGGTTGTCGGGATGGCTGCCGCGCTGGCCGTGCGTGCCGCGGTGGTGCGGGCGATCGCCCTCGACCTCACCGACCGCGTCGTCGACGAACAGGTAGCCCTCCGCCGCTTCGATCAACACGTCACCGACCTGCCGGTGCTCCGCCGGCGTCGGCAGCCCGAGGTCCGCGTACTGCTCCGCCGTCCACGCGGCCGAGACGCCAGGCAGCTTGGCCAGCTCGGCGGCGACGTCGCGCGCGATGCTCGGAGATCTCGCCCCGTCACGCACGTAGGCGTAGGCGGCGCCGTGGTTCATGACCACGCGCGCCTCGGCCCGCCCGATGCGCCCGTCGCCGTCCACGTCGAGCAGGCCGAGCGCGCGGAGCCGCACGTTCGGGCGGATCTCGCGGACGACGGGGAGGAAACCGTGATCGGAGACGACGAAGACCGTCGTCGCGTCGGGATCGGGCAACGCCGCGAGGAGCCGACCGATCCGCTCATCCACGTACTCGATCGCCCAGTACGCCTCCGGCGAGCGTGGGCCGTGCAGATGCTGCAGGCTGTCGACGCAGAGGAAGTGGACGAGCAGGACGTCGGGAGCGTGGCGGCGAATCACGTGCGCCGCGACGTCCGCCACCATCGCGTCCTTCAGGAACCGCTTGGGAAGCTGAGCCCACTCGCCCTGGCGGTCCATCGGAAAGCCGAGCGCGCCGAGCTCGCGCCACACGGTGGGCGCCGTCTGGGTCTCGAAGACGCGCTGGTCCTTGAAGAACGGCAGGTTGAACTCGATCGACGCCGCGTGCCGCGTCGCGGGCCAGTCGATGGCCGCGACGCGCATCCCCGCCGCGTGAGCGCAGTCGTAGAACGTGGGCACGCGGATGAGGTCGGCGGCGTCGTAGAGAGGATCGCCCGTGAGATCCTCGGCGCGATCGGTCGCGCGGTTGAGCACGTGGTTGCCGACCACGCCGTGGACGTTCGGCCGCACGCCGGTCACGAGACTCACGTGGGTCGGCCACGTCGTGCTCGGGAAGACCGTCTGCATGCCGGAGGCAACCACGCCGCGCTCGGCGAGACGACACAGCGTCGGCAGGCGGGCGGCGGGGTCGCGCCAGTAGAAGGCGGCGAACCCGTCGATGCTGATGACGAGCGCGCGCGGGCGCGCCGCGCGCGACACGTCAGGCCTTCTCGGCGAAGACCTTCTGCGCGGCGCGGACGCCGGCGCCGAAGTCCACGGGCTGACCGAGTTCGGCCAGGACCTGCTCGAGGATCGCAATGGCGATGATCACGTCCGTCTCCACGGCGTAACCCATGTGACCGATGCGGAAGATCTTGCCCTTCGTCGGCCCGCGCCCGCCGTCGATCGTGATGTTGTGCACGGCGAAGCCGGCCACCACGCGATCGGCGTCGACGCCCGGCGGCACCTGCACGGCCGTGAGCGCGGGGGTCGGCGTCGTCTTCGGAAACAGGGTCAGGCCGAGCGCTTCCGCGCCCGCGCGCATGGCGCGGGACAAACGATCGTGGCGCCGGAAGACGTTGTCGACACCCTCGGCCTCGATCATCCGCAGCACCTCGCGCAGGCCGACCATGAGCGACACCGCGGGCGTGAATCGCGCCTCGTTGTTCGCCGTGTACTTGCGTTCCTCCGCGAGGTCCAGGTAGTACCGCGGAGAGGTCGATCGCTTGGCCGCGCCCCAGGCCTTGTCGCTCAGCGCGAGAATGCCGAGGCCGGGGGGCAGCATGAGCCCCTTCTGAGAGGCGGAGACGAGGACGTCGATGGACCACGCGTCCATCGGCACCTCCGCGATGCCGAGGCTCGAGACCGCGTCCACGATCAGGATGGCGTCGGTGGACGCCGTCACCTGCGCGTACGTGCGCACGTCGTGCAGCACGCCGGTCGACGACTCGCTGTGCTGGACCAGCACGGCCTTGACGTCCGGGTGGCCGCGCAGTGCCTCGGCGATGCGCTCCGGCGCGACGGTCTCGCCGTGTGGCGCCTCGAGCTCGACGATCTGCAGGCGGTACGCCTTCGCGATGGCGAGCCAGCGCTGCGCGAAGGCGCCCGCGTTGACGACGACGACGCGATCGCCCGCCGACAGCGTGTTGGCCACGGCGGCCTCCATGGCGCCCGTGCCCGTGCAGGCGGGAGTCAGCACGTCCTGCTGGGTCTGCACCAGGCGCTTGAGTCCCGCGCGCACTTCGCGGAACAGCGCCGCGTACTCGGGTGTCCGGTGATGGATGATCGGCTGGGCCATGGCCAGCAGGACCTGGCTGGGAACCGGCGTGGGCCCCGGCGCCATGAGCTGGTACTTCGTCAGCGCGCGTCGATGTCGGTCGGACATGGATCGATGTTATCGGCTTTTCGGACCGACCCGCAAGCCGGCGGCCTCCTCGCGCGCGCCCGTCGCGCTGCGGCCGAGGGCGGTGACGAAGATCGCGTCCGCGCCCCGGGCCGACGGCGAGAAGAACCGAACCGTCTCCTGATCGTAGAACGTGAGTCCGGAGGCGCCGAGGCCCTGCGCGTAGGCGGCCAGATAGGCGCGACCGCCGATCAGGCCGGCCTCGAGGTTCACGAGACGGTAGCCGCGATCGCCGTGGGCGGCGAGGACGTCGTCGAGCGGCGCGAGGAAGTAGATGACCGCGGCCGCGTCCGCCCCCAGGCCCTGCTCCAGACAGAGATAGCCGGAGCGCGAGCGGTACTCGCCTTCGGAGAGGATCTCCAGCGCGTGCGGCGCGGGCCAGTAGCGCACCGCGCCGGTCGGCAAGCCGTCGACCGCGTTGAGGATCAGGTAGAGGTCGACGAGGCCGCCGGGCATGTCGCGCTCCACCGGCCGCGTCGCCCACCAGAGGATCGTGGAGAGCTCCTCGGCCGTGATCGGGGCATGCGAGAACCGCCGGCTCGATCCCCGCCGCTGGATGGTCTCGCCGAGCCCACGGCCGGCGACCTCGCGCGGGCGCGGCAATGGTGTCAGCGCGCCTGACGGCTGGCGAACGGGCGCGGTCGCCGCGCGCCAGCTCCGAACCTCCGCAGCGGTCCCGAGGCTCGAGGCCTCGATGTTGGCGCGAAGCTCGGGATAGTCGACCTCTTCGGACGAGAGCGGGATCGTCTCGTGACGGATGGCGGCGAGCGGACCGGTCGGCGGCGCCGGCGCGCCCTCAGGACCGAGCGCGATCAGTTCGAGAGCGGCCTCGCGCGCGACATCGAGGCCGAGCAGATGATTCACCGTCGCGTCCACGAATCCGGTGACGAGGCGTGGGGCGGCGCAGAGCGCATCGCCAGCGGCGAGCAGGTTCGCCAGCATCGTGCCCGAATCCCAGAACAGGTGCCGGTAGCCGCGCGCCTGGTACTTCCAGGTGTTGCGCCAGTAGATCGCGGAGAGGATGACGATCGCGGCGCGCCGGCCGAGCTCATCGTCGGCGGCGGCCTCGGCGAGCGCCGCGCGAACGTCGCCCGGTCTGAGACATCGGAGCGCGAAGTCACCCGGCCCGAAGTGATAGAGGCCCGGCGCCAGCCCCTCGATCTCACCGGCGACGACGTAGACCTCCGTCTGGTACAGCGCGCCGGTCGACGCCGCGGCCCGGAACAACACCTCGCCACCGCCGGGATACGTCTTCTTCTTCGTGACCCCCGCGGTCAGATAGAGCAGCGTCGCCAGCCGCTCGAGATCGACCGGCCGCGCCGCCGGCCGCCGAGCCGGATCGAGCCCAGCCAGTGTGTCCACGGCGACGGGATCGATGGCGCGCGGCAACGCGATCGCCGGCAGGTCCGTGTAGACCTTGAAGGGAAACGGCTTGATGTCCCACTCGAGCGTATGCGTACTCGTCCGCACCGACTGCGGCGAATGCACGGTTGAATCATGGAACCGACGAGCGAAGCTCGTCATCCGCTGGGGGGTCATTGGCCGGGGAGTTCGAGGGGGCGTAGCCCCTTCGCTCGGTCAGAGCGGCGCTCGCTCCCCCCAATATTCCTAAAAACGAAAGGCGGCCGAAACACCCCGCGTTCCGTGATGATCGCCGTGATCAGCGACGCCGGCGTCACGTCGAAGGCGGGATTGAAGACCGGCGAGGTCGGTGGCGCCGTCCGCTGGGTGCCGACGCGGCGCACCTCGTCGCCGTCACGCTCCTCGATCGGGATCGCGGCCCCCGAGGGCAGCGTCGTGTCGATCGTCGACCACGGCGCCGCCACGTAGAACGGCACGCCGTGATGGCGGGCCAGCACCGCGACGCCGTACGTTCCGATCTTGTTCGCGGTATCGCCGTTGGCGGCGATGCGGTCGGCGCCGGTCACGACGAGATCGACCTCGCCGCGCGCCATGACCGACGCCGCCGCGACGTCGGCGATCAACCGGTGAGGAATGCCTTCGCGGTCGCACTCCCAGGCCGTGAGCCTCGAGCCCTGCATCACCGGACGCGTCTCGTCCACCCACACGAGCGCGACCTTGCCCTGCGCGTGCGCGGAGCGGATCACGCCGAGCGCCGTGCCGTAGCCCGCGGTGGCGAGCGCGCCGGCGTTACAGTGCGTGAGGATGCGCGCGCCCGGCGCGACGAGCTCCGCGCCATGGTCGCCGAGCGCGCGGTTGGCCGCGACGTCCTCGGCCAGGATGGCCTCCGCCTCGGCGAGGAGCCGCGCCCGCACGCCCTCGATCGTCGCCCCACGCGCCTCGAGCGCGGTCCGGCGCATGCGGTCGAGCGCCCAGAAGAGGTTCACGGCGGTCGGCCGGGTGGCGGCGAGCCCCTTGAGGGCGACGTCGAGGTCGGCGAGCAGATCGTCGACCGTCGCGGCCCGGCTCTGCCGCGCGGCGAGCGCGATGCCGAAGGCGGCGGCCACGCCGATCGCGGGCGCGCCACGGACGACGAGCGTGCGGATGGCGTCGGCGACGTCCTCCCAGCGGCGATACTCCCGCGTGCGCTCCTCGCCAGGTAGGCGCGTCTGATCCAGCAGCAGCAGGCAGTCGCCCGACCAGCGGACGGGCGCTATCACTTCCGTCAGATCCGCTGCGGCGCCGGGCGCACGATGGCGCGGAATCCGTCGCGCGCGTTCGCGTCGAACTCGAAGATCCACGACCGGCCGCGCTCGTCGAACCACCCGTCGATCGCGAGCCCGTCCCGCCCAACCCGTCCGGTGACGGTGCCGCTCGCCGGTCCCATCGGCCCGTCGACGCGACCGCCGAGCGTCACGCCCCCGTCGCTCCAGCGGAGGCTCAGGTCGAACATGGGGTGCAGCTCGCCGGCCACGGCGAGCGAGGTCGCCGCGAGCAGCGCCCCGCCGACGAGCGTCGCGGTCACCAGTTCCTTGATCATCGTGTCCCCTCCCCTCCCGCGCCGCGAGCGCTCAGCCGCGCTCGCACGTCCGCGTCCGTGATCCCGCCGATGCGCACGACCTTGTCGCGCCCGCGCTCGCCACGCGCGATGGCGATCGCCGAGGGCGCGACCCCGAGCGCGGCCGCGAGCAGCCGGCGAAGCGCGTCGTTGGCAGCACCCTGCACGGGCGGCGCCGTCACCGCCACCCGCAGCACGTCGTCCGCCCACCCGACGATCGCGTGCCGCGACGCGCGTGGCTGGACGCGCACGCGCAGCGTGGCGGCGTCAGCTCCGCTTATCGGCATCCCCACCGGCGCGGCCGAGATCGGCGGCGAGCGTGCGATCGTAGCGCTCGACGGTCGCCCGCAGCTCCTCGATCAGCTGGCGGCGCAAGCGCTTGAGCTCCTGGATCTCGACGTGGAGCTTGGCCTCCTCCGCCCGCGCCTCGTCCATGAACTTCTCGGCGTTCAGGGTGGCCTCGCGCAGGAGGAGCTGGACGTCGCGCTTGGCGCTCTCCTTCATGTCGTCGGCCAGCCGCTGCGTGGTGAGGAGGGTGTCCTTGAGGGCCTTCTCCGTCTCGCCGATCGTGCGCGCGCGCTCCTCGTGGGCGCTGAGCTGCTCACGGAGCCCGGCGTTCTCCCGGAGCAGGCCCTCGTAGTCCTCGGCCACGTCCTCGAGGAAGGCGTCGACCTCGCGCGGATCGAACCCGCGGAACGTCTTCACGGTGAACTGCTGCTGCCGGATGTCGACGGGGGTGAGACGCATCGGGACCTCCCGGGTTACCTCAGGCTCAGCGCGAGATCACGGAGGGAGCTGATGAGGAAGGATTCGAGGAAGTAGATCGCCAGCATGACGATCATCGGCGACAGGTCGAGCCCCATCTGGAAGGTCGGCAGTCGATTGCGGATGGGGCGCAGCACCGGCTCGGTCGCCCGGTAGAGGAAGCGCACGACGGGGTTGAATGGGTCGGGGTTGACCCACGAGAGCACCGCCCGCGCGATGATCATCCAGAAGTACGCCCACAGCACGAGCTCCAGCAGGCGCGCGATGGCGAGCACGAGGTTGCTCGCGACGAACATCAGGCGGGGCCCCGTCCCAGCTCGCGCGAGCGCACGGTCGCCCGCTCCACGGCCCTCATGAAGGTGTGCCGGATGCCGCCCTCCTCCAGCGCGTGCACGCCGGCGATGGAGGTGCCCCCGGGGGAGCACACCATGTCCTTCAGAACGCCCGGATGCAGGCCGTTCTCGAGCACCAGCCGGGCCGCGCCGAGCACGGTCTGGGTGGCGAGCGTCATGGCGGTCGCGCGATCCAGGCCCATCTTCACGCCACCGTCGGCGAGCGACTCGATCACCAGCGCCACGTAGGCCGGCCCGGAGCCCGACAGCCCCGTGACGGCGTCCATCAGCTCCTCGTCGAGCGTGACCACGCGACCGACCGCGCTGAAGATCTCCCCGGCGGTGTCGAGGTCTCCCGGGTCGAGGCCCTCGGCCTTGCCGATGGCGGTGACGCCCTCGAGCACGAGGGCCGGCGTGTTCGGCATCACGCGGATGAGGCGCGCGTCCTTGCCGAGGGCGGCACGGATCGTCATCGTCGACACCCCGGCCGCGATCGAGATGAGGAGCTTCTTCGGCGTCACGGCCGCGCTGATCTGCCGGACGACGGGCGCCATGATCTGCGGTTTGACGGCCAGGATCACGACGTCGGCCTCCCGCACCAGCTCGGCATTGTCCTGCACCAGCTGCACGCCGTACTGCTGCTCCAGCGTGCGCAGCCGGTCGACCCGCACGTCGCTCGCGTAGATCGCCTCCGGCGGCACGAGGTTCGCCGCCACCAGACCCTTGATGAGGGCCTCGCCCATGTTGCCGCCGCCGATGAAGCCGACCTTCCGACCCTTGATGCTCACGTCTCCATCCTTCCTATCGACGCGCGGGGCGGGCGCCGAAGATGGCGGTGCCGACGCGCACCATGGTCGCGCCTTCCTCGATGGCCACCTCGAAGTCGGCGCTCATGCCCATGGAGAGCTCCTTGAGGCCGTGCCGCTCGGCGAGCCGCCGCAGCGTCTGGAACCACGGCCGGGCCTCCTCGGCGCGCTCGACGATCGGGGGAATGGCCATGAGCCCGCGCACGCGCACGTGCGTGAGGCCGCCGATCGTCTGGAGCGCCGCGTCGAGGGCGTCCGGGGCGAACCCGCTCTTCGACGGCTCGTCGGCGACGTTGATCTCGAGCAGCGCCTCCACCACGCGCCCGCGCGTCGCCGCGCGGCGCTCGAGCTCCTGGGCCAGCTCGACACGGTCGAGCGAGTGGGTCACGTCGAAGAGCTCGATGGCGTCCCGCACCTTGTTCGTCTGGAGGTGGCCGATCAGGTGCCACGGCACGGGTCGGCCGAGGACCTTGATCTTCTCCTTGGCCTCCTGCACGCGGTTCTCGCCGAGCGCGGCGAGCCCGGCCTCCACGCCGAGGCGCACGCGCTCCACGGGTACGGTCTTAGACACGCCGATCAGCAAGATCTCCTCCGGCCGCCGCGCCGCGCGCTCCGCCGCGCGCGCCATGCGCTCCCGCACGGTGTCGAGATTGTGACGGATCGTCTCCAGATCACTCATGACCGCACCGCGATTCTAGCGCACGCGCACCGATCCGGATATGTCGCGCCTATGCCTCTGCCGTGCGCTCGATATCAGCCGCGCGACGCGGAACGCGACGTGCGGAGAGAACGCTGTCGCAGGTGGCACCGAACGCGCCCATCGGCCAGCCCTTGCCGGGAACGGGCGCGCCCACGGAAAGCCATTGGCCATCGGGCGCCGCGTGGACGCGGCCGGGCGTCGTCGCGACGCGGATCGGCTGCGTCGATCGGTTCGCCACGACGAACGTCGGCCAGCGTCGACATGCTTGTCGGATTCTGGCTCATGACTCACTGGGGCGATCGTGCCCAGGCATGAGCATACATGACATGGTCACGTGGTCTCGCCGCCGTCCATCCCCAACGCGGAGGTGCACGGGCGGGGCCGGCGCTACTCAGTCACCCTGGGCAGCACCCTCGCGCGCGAGATGGACGGCAGCAGAGGGCCCTGAGCAGAAGGGCAGGGCCAGCGTCCAGGGCAGTGTCAGGTATCGGGGTTGCCGGAACTCGGCGAGCCCGATTGCCATGTCGCCACGATCGCCGCGCGGCGCCGGACGGTAGGTCGAGCCGAGACGGTCCCACACGGAAAAGATGGTGGCGAAGTTGCTCTCCGAGTCGATCGGCCGTACGGAGTGATGCACCGCGTGGAGCGTCGGGGTCACCAGGAGCGACTGCGCGCATGACTCGATGGCCGACGGAAGGCGGATGTTGGCGTGCGTGAGGATCGTGCTCGCGGCCGACAGCGCGAGATACGTCGCCACGCCCAGAGGCGGGAGACCTAGAATCACGATCCCGGCGATCAGCGTGATGTTACTCAGCAGAGCTTCGAAGGGGTGGAATCGGAACCCCGTGGTGGCGTCGAGATCCACATCGGCATGGTGGACACGATGAACTCGCCAGAACATCGCGTTGGCGTGAAAGAGCCGGTGCTGGAGATAGGCCCGGAGATCCAGCGCGAGGACGGCGATGGCCACAGCCAGGGGCAGGGACACCCGCACGTGATTCAGCAAGCCCCAGCGCAGGTCCGCACAAGCTGCGGCCAGAGCGACCGGCGCGATCGGAATGAGAGTCAGCAACGCACTCAGCGAACCGATCGCGAGGTTCGTGGGCCACCGGAGGCTCCGGCCCTCGGTGGAGATCCGCCGGGGTACCGCGAATTCCAAGGCGCTCAGCAGCACGAGCAATCCGAGTGGCCAGATCTTGGTGAGAGTCTCGATGAACACGTCGGCCTGCCGTCTGGTGCGCGGGCGTTAGCGCCTATTCGGGCGCCGAACAGACCGTGAGTCCGGCGACTCGATCGCTACTTCCGGTGGCGCCACCACGCGCCGATCCCCGCGATCACGGCGCCCGCGCCGAGCAGGCTGAGCGTCGTTGGCTCGGGGACTAATGCGATTAGCTCACCCGCGTTGGCCGCGGTCACCATGGCGAAGACCTGTGCCGTGGCGATGGCTGCGATCCAAGAGCTCTTGCCGATCATGGATGGCATCTTACTTACGGTGCCGCCACCAGGCACCGACCGCGACTACGGCGGCGCCCGTGCCGAGGAGGGCAAGGGTCGTTGGTTCGGGGACCGGAAGACTGCTGCCCGCATAGGCTGTGCCGACGATGACGAAGACCTGTACGGCGACGAGGCCTGTTAACAGGCTGTTCAGCTTCATGTGTTGCTCCTCTCTCTATTCAGCGCGCCGCTGCTCCACGGCAAAGGACGAGGGGCCAGGACGGAAACCTACTTACGGTGCCGCCACCAGGCACCGACCGCCACCACGGCGGCACCCGCGCCCAGGAGAGTAAGGGTCGTTGGTTCGGGGACCGTAACAAGGATCCCCGCATGGGCCCTGGAGACAATGACGAGGGCTTGTACCGCTACGAGCCCCGTTAGCCACAGGCTGTTCAGCTTCATGTGTTGCTCCTCTCTCCATGCAGGGCGCCGCTGCTGCACGGCAAAGTATCAGGGGCCCAGGACGGAAACCTACTTACGGTGCCGCCACCAAGCGCCGACCGCCACCACGGCCGCCCCCGCGCCCAGGAGAGTAAGGGTCGCTGGTTCGGGGACCGGAAGAGCGCCCGCATAGGCTGGGGCGACGATGACGAAGACCTGTACCGCGACGAGCCCTGATAGCCACAGGCTGTTCAGCTTCATGTGTACTCCCCTCTCACGGGATCCTGCTCTCACCGCCGCCCAACATGACGCGCCGCGGAGGGCCATGCAATCGGATCGCCACTTTTCAGTGATGTGGAGTTTCAGGAGGTTGGAAGCGAGATCCACGCTCCGCCCCGAGCATCTGTAAAGTCCTTTGACGATCGACGCACGTCCACGACCGATACTGCCGGAGCTGAAGCAGATCTAATCAGAAAGCGAACGAGCTCAAGCGGTTGAACCCGTAGTGATCGTCATAGCGCCACGGCGTGGGAATGGCGCCCTTGGTGTCGACGTCGCCGCGCATGACGATCGTGGCGTCCTCGGCGGAGCCGGCGCCCTTGGTGCCGTAACCGATCACCCGCTCGACCGCCGGCATCCGTCCGACGTCGAGCAGGCTCGCGTTGAAGAAGCCGGTCGTCACGATCGCGTCGGCCTCGGGCAACGGCTTGAGCAGCGACGGCGCACCGCCCTCCGGGCTGTCTTCGCTGGTGAGGAAGACGGTCTTGATCCCCAGCCGCTCGCACGCCCGCACCGTGTGGACGACCTCGATGAACTCGTTACCGCCGGCGTCCCACGTCACGACGGCGCCCTCGGCGCCCAGCATCTTCGCGAGCTTCGCCGCCTGCTCGGCCATCAGGTCCTTCTCGTGCTGCGTCGTCCACTCCGTCCGGAACACGATCACGCCCAGCAAGCCGAGCGTCCGGCCGTGACGCCGGTAGAGCTCGAGCAGGAGCGGATTGTTCATCACCGTCCACGAGGTGGCGAACATCGTCCGGTACGGCCCGGACAAGGCACCGTCGAGGATCTCGTTCGGGTGGAGCAGCCACGGCGGCGTGAGCCGCGTGAGCCCGTAGGTGCCCGTGCAGAACGTGTGCTCGGAGTGCGACATCGCCTGCGGCGAGTGCACACACTGGATGTAGACGACGCCGGGCAGCCCGGGCGCGGCCGGCAGCTCGAACACCTCGCGCTCCGGCGGCGCCAGGTCCCGCACGGCCGCGGCGAGATGGTCGGACACAGCCAGGGTCGCGCGGTGCACGACCTCGTTCTTCGAGTGAATGTCGATCGCGGGATCGGGCTCCACGACCAGGCACGCGTTCACGAGCCGGGCCTGGGGGATCAGCTCGGCCCACGGGCCGGACATGTCGATGTACTGGTCGACGAAGTCGCCGCCCGCGTCGTGCCAGTTGACCGACGACACCTCCACCACGCCGAGACCGGCCAGGCGATGCGTCCGGCCGCGACCGACGCTCTCGATCGACCGGCCGAACCAGCCCGGATAGGTCACGCCCGGCCCGTCGACCTTCACGCGAGGCTCGACGACGTCACGCACCGGCCAGATGCGAACCGATTCTCCAGGCCGGGCGAGCTCCAGGCGCGCCGAGCTCACCAGCGGGTCCTCGCGCACGGCGGCGAGCACGGCCTCGCGATCGATCTCCAGGGACCCGTCGTGCCACCGCGTGCGCGCGCCGAAGCGCGCGTCGCGGACGGGAAACGTTCCCATCTCAAGACGCATGGGACGCCTCCTCGTCGCGCGCGGGATCGAACAGCGTGGGGCCGGTCACCGGCGTGGCGAGCGCGCGCAGCGCGGTGCGGATGATCCGGAGGCCGTACTCGCGGTCCTTGTCGGCCCCGAGCGCGGGGTTGCCGCAGACGTGCTCGATCCGGCAGCCGCGAACGACGCGATTGGCGCCGGTCGTCAGCGCGAGGTCATAGATGGCCGAGATGAGGGCGACCGGGATGCCGACCCGCTCGATCTCCTTGGCGATCGTTGCACCGCAACGATTGCAGGTCCCTCACGTCGAAACCAGCAGGCAGCCGCCGACCTGACCGTCGCGGAGCTGAGCCGCGATGCCCTCACCGAGCCGCCGCGCCGCCGCCACCGGCGTGCTGACGCCGGGCAGCGTGTAGGCGTAGCGATGCACGGCGCCGACGGTGCCGGCTTTCTCGAGCTCGCGCATGTAGCCGAGCGGCAGCACGTAGTTCGGATTGCGATCGACCAGGTGCGTGAAGTACCCGACGTGGTACGCCTCCCACTCGCCGGTGCGCAGCGCCTGCAGCTGATCGATGGGATAGCGAAAGTACTTCTGGGCGTTGCCGGAGGTCTGCCCGTCGGGGTTGCCCTTCGGCACGAGCCCTCCCGTGGTGACCAGCGCGATCTCCGTGCGGGCGAGATCGCGCACGGGCTCGGCCGGCGCGACGCGATCGGGAGCCTGGTAGGGGATCTCGCTCGTCCAGGCCCGCCCGCCGAGCTTCGCCTCCAGCATGTCGAGCGCGCGCACGAAGCCCGGCGCGCCACGGAGCCCCGACTTCCTCACGCCGCGCGGGAGATACCCCTCGCTCTCGGCGGGACCGAGCGCGTCGCCGCGCGCCAGCTTCACGGCCAGGCGCGCGAGGCCGGCGAGCGCGCGCGACATGTCCGTGGCGGTGGGCCCCGTGGGAACGACGACGAGATCGCGGCCGTGCATGGCGACGGCGGGAGCCGCCGGATGCATGGCGGTGACGGCGGGGATGCCCGCGGCGGCCGCGACGCGGCAGACCTCGGCGCACGCGAGACCGTAGCGACCCGCCTCGAACGCCGGACCGGCGACGACCACGTGGGGCCGCAGCGCGCCGAGCGCCTCGCGCACGGCCGCGCGCGCGGCGTCACGCTCGTCGTTCATGTAGTTGTCGCCGGCGACGATCGTGCCGACGACGCTCGCGCTCGCGCCGAGCTCGGCGACGAGGCCACGGGTGGCCCCGATCGGCTCGCGACGAACCTCGACCGGTCGGCCCGCCGCCTCCTCACCTCCGAGCCCGGCAAAGAACTGATTGATGTAGTGGACGACCCGTACCGGCTCAGCCATCTCCCGTCTCCTCGCGCGCAGTATAGCGCCGAGGTCAGGCTTTGACTGTTACCGATCGCCTCTCAACATCGCTACGGCAGCGCGGCGATTGTGGCGAGGCGGCCTCGGTTGCCTTTGCGGTAGGAGTAGAACGTGTCGAGACGGCAGGCGGTGCAGACGCGGGGGTTGTCGATGCGGGCGGGATCGAGGCCGGCCGCGACGAGGAGCGTCGTGTTCGCGGCCCAGAGATCCAGCATGAAACGGCCGGCGCGCGCGGACGGCTTCGTCCAGGACCGCCACCGCGCCGGGTACGCCGCGGTGAGGGCATCGATCACCGGCGCGTCGATCTCGTAGCAGCACGGACCGATCGAGGGGGAGATCGCCGCGTGCAGCCGGTCGCGTCTCGCGCCCGCCGCGACGACCGCCGCCACCGCCGCCTGCGCCGCGCCGCGCACGGTCCCTCGCCAGCCGACGTGAGCGACGGCCAGCGCCTGCGCCTCGCGGTCGACGAGGACGATGGCCAGACAGTCCGCCGTGAAGATCGCCAGCGGCACACCACGCGTGGTCGTCACGAGCGCATCGACCTGCCCGGCGAACCCGCCTGCAACGTCCACGCGCGCCACGTCCGCCCCGTGCACCTGACGCGCCCACGCCGCGCGCTCGACCGCCAGCCCCGCGCCCTCGAGCACGTCGCCCGCGGTCCCCTCGAACGGCGACCGCTCCCCTCCCGCCGGCCCGATCCCCACACAATGCCGCGTCGTCGTCACATGCGGCACGCCAAGCGCCGTCAATCCAGCGAATGTGAAGTAGGTGGGCGGCTCACCATGAGGTGTGAAGCCGGATGCCGCGGACGACATTATGAATCCTCGGTGGGGGCATCGGGGGGAGCGGCGATTCGCTCCCCCCGAGATCAATCAGTCCGCTTGCCTGCGCAGGAACGTCGGGACGTCCACGTCGACGCTATCGAACGGATCATCGGCCTCGGCACGCACCTCGCCGGCCCGCCGACGCCATCCGCCCGCCACCGCCACCGGCTGTCGCGGCCCGCGCGAGAGGTCGACGACCTTGGTCGCCGGTACCGCGGCCTCCTTCTTCTCGGGAAAGCCCGTGGCGATGACGGTCATGCGCACGGAATCCTGCATGCTCGGATCCATCACCGCTCCGAAGATGATGTTCGCATCCTCGTGGGCCGCCTCCTGCACGAGCCGCGCGGCCTCCTCCACTTCGTGGAGCGAGAGATCGGGACCCCCCGTCACGTTGAGCAGGATGCCCTTGGCGCCGTCGATCGACGTGTTGTCGAGCAGCGGGCTGGCGATCGCCTTCTGTGCCGCATCGATGGCGCGATGCTCACCCTGACCGACGCCGGTGCCCATCATCGCCATGCCCATGCCGGCCATGATCGTCCGCACGTCGGCGAAGTCGAGGTTGATGAGGCCGGGGATGAGGATCAGGTCGGAGATGCCCTGCACGGCCTGCTGCAGCACGGAATCGGCGACCCGGAACGCGTCGACGAGCGAGGTGCCGCGGTCGACGACGGACAGCAGACGCTGGTTCGGGATCGCGATGAGCGTGTCGACCACGCCGCGCAGCATCTCCAGGCCCGCCTCCGCCTGCACCATCCGCTTGCGGCCCTCGAACGTGAACGGCTTGGTCACCACGGCGACGGTCAGGATCCCGAGGTTCTTGGCCAGCGACGCCACCACGGGCGCCGAGCCCGTCCCCGTCCCGCCGCCGAGGCCCGCCGTGACGAAGATCATGTCGGCGCCCTCGAGTAGACGCGTGATCGCCTCGGCATCCTCGAGCGCCGCGTTGCGGCCGATCTCGGGGTTGGAGCCGGCGCCGAGCCCGGCGGTCAGCTTCGCGCCGAGCTGCAGCTTGATTGGCGCCGGCGAGGCGCGCAGGGCCTGGTTGTCGGTGTTGGCGACGACGAAGTCGACGCCCGAGAACTCGGAAGCCATCATGCGCGTGATGGCGTTGCTGCCGCCCCCGCCGAGCCCGATCACCTTGATCTTGGCCGCCTGTGGTGCCTCGTCCAGCTCGAACAGGGGACGCCTGCCGCGTTCTTTCTCCATCCGCTCATCCTCCCCAGCTTCGCCGGAGCCGCGAGTCGCCCTCCGGGCCCGTGGATCCGCCACGCCACCATCCGCGAACAACGACGGCTGCCGTCGACCGTGCGCCATCGTCTACCCTCTCAAAAGAAGTCGCCGAACCAACCGGCCAGTCGACGCAATCGGCCGATACCTCGTCGGTCGCTGGCCGTGCCGCGAGCGCCGGCCATTTCGCGCGTCAGTCCGTACAGCGCCAGGCCGACCGCGGTCGCGTAGGTCGGGAGCTTGACCGGCTCCGCGAGCTCACCGCCGACGCTCGGGATGCCCCGGCGCACGGGGAGGTCGAACACGCGCTCCGCCACCTCGGGGACGCCGGCCAGGATCGAGGTGCCGCCGGTCACGACGACGCCGGCGGTGGCGGCGTCGCGGAAGCCGGCCTTGGCGAGATCGCGCGCGATGAGCGTGAAGATCTCCTCGACGCGCGGCTGGATGATCTCGGACAGGATCTGGCGTGAGAGCTGTCGCGCCTTGCGGCCGCCGACGGACGGCACGTCGATGGTCTCCTCGGCCGAAACCAGCGCCGTGAGCGCGCAGCCGTAACGGCGCTTGAGCTCCTCGGCGTCCGCGGCCGGCGTGCGCAGCCCCGCCGCGATGTCGTTGGTCACGTGATCGCCGCCGAGCGGCAAGACGAGCGTGTGCCAGATGGCGCCCTCGCGATAGAGGGCGACGTCGGTCGTGCCGCCGCCCACGTCGATGACGAGCACGCCGAGCTCCTTCTCGTCGGCGAGCAGCACACCCTCCGCCGAGGCCAGGGGCTCCAGCACGATGTCTTGCACGGTGAGGCCCGCGCGGTTCACCGAGCGCACGACGTTCTGCACGGACGTCACCGCGCCGGTGACGATGTGCGCCTCGACCTCCAGGCGAACGCCCGACATGCCGATGGGCTCGCGCACGCCGTCCTGGTCGTCCACGACGAAGGTCTGCGGCAGGACGTGGATGATCTCGCGATCCTGCGGCAGGTTGAGTGCGCGCGCGGCCGCGATGGCGCGCTGGACGTCCTCGGCACTGACCTCGCGATGCTTTCCCGCCACCGCCACCACGCCGCGGCTGTTCACGCCGCGGATGTGCCCGCCGGAGACGCCGGCGTAGACCGCCGCGACTTCCACGCCCGCCGCCTGCTCGGCCTCGCCGACAGCCTGCTTGATAGCCTCCACGGTGGAGTCGATGTTGACGACCACGCCCCGCCGCAAGCCGCGCGAGGCCGCGGCGCCCACGCCGATCACGTCGAGGCCGCCGCCCGCGGCCGGCTCGGCGATGACCGCGCAGATCTTGGTGCTGCCCACGTCCAGGCCCACGATCACTGCCCCGTCTCGCGCGCGCGCTATCCCTGGCCTCCCTTCGTCAGGACCACCTGGTTGCGAAAGCGAAGATCGATGGTGCGCACTCCCTGGCCGTCGCGCGCGACCTCTGCCAGCACGCCTTCGAGCCGCGCCAGCCGCTCGTCCCAGTCCTCCCTGCCCAGCCGCACCTCGAGCCCGTCGACGGTGTAGAGGACGGGGCCCTCGCCGCGGCTCATGTCGATCTCGGAGATCTGCGCGGTCAGCGCGCTGCCGCTGCGCAGCAGGACGCGGATCAGCGTGATGGCGTCGCGGGCCCGCGGTCCCGGGGCCGTCCGGATCGAGACCAGCTCCGCCTCGTCCAGGCCGCTGACCACCGGCACGGGCGGCACGACCGCCTCGCGCGCCTCACGCAGCACCCGCCCTTCCTCGTCGAGCCAGTGCAGGCGTCCCGCGTGCACGAGCGTGAACGGGCGACGTTCCTCCACGCGCACGGTGAGGCGATTCGGGTACCGGCGGATCACCTCGGCGCGGCGAACCTCCGGCACGGCCTCGACGCGCTCGATGATCGCGGCGGGGTCGATGCGCCAGAGGTTGGTCCCCGCGGCAACGGCGGCGGCCGTACGCACGCGCTCGGCGGGCACGCGCGAGGCGCCTTCCACGTCGATCGTCGTCACCGCGAAGCGCGGGGCGGTGAGCAGCCAGGCCACGACGCCCGCGGGGGCCGCGATGGCGAGCAGCCCGATGGCCAGCGCCCGCACGCTGGGCAGCGCGGGCAGCGCGCGTCGGATGCGCCGACGCTTGACGCGCCCCACTCGCTGGCCCGCGATAAACGCCGACCGCTCGCCGAGATCGGGGAGCACGGTCACTCGCCGATGATGCGGATCTCGGGCTCGAGCGTGACGCCGAAGTGGGCGTGGACGCGCTCGCGGGTGAGGTTCATGAGGGACAGGATGTCGCCGGCCGTTGCGCCGCCGCGGTTGACGATGAAGTTGGCGTGCTTGGACGAGATCTCGGCGCCGTTGATCCGCTTGCC
>Ga0075425_100001964_pt1 | contig 20321 bp, 15 predicted proteins | sample SoiMethybrSBSTD4_FD_75300 | JGI IMG/M metagenome (GOLD analysis project Ga0075425, IMG submission 75300) | Bulk soil microbial communities from a Populus tree surrounding site in Tennessee, USA - Soil MetaG P. TD hybrid SBSTD4 | ecosystem: Environmental > Terrestrial > Soil > Tree plantation... | reverse complement strand
CTTCAAGCATGCGGCTCGCGCCGGAAAGCATGAAGGTGCCGGATCCCGAGCGCAAGCTCTCGCCTGAGGCACGGCTCCCGCTCACTGAGGCCACCGTGCCGGTAGAGCCGGCCGTCGCGCTGGGTTTTTGTATAGCTGGGGAGGATATCCTGCGAGGCGGGATGCGGGTGCCTTTAGGGGCGGCACTCGCCAGCCCGGGGGGACGGGGACCGTCAGGGGTCGACGGTAGGGCCATTTTCTGCGCAGCCCGCCATCTCTGCCACGGATCGGCCTGGCCCATCCGAGCACCCAATACCCATAGGTGCTATGCCAGCGCCCCAATTGACAGGCGATTGGTGACTTTGGATGCTTCCAAGAGGTGGCGACCGGCTGTGAGATTGGGAGAGCTTCGATGGGCGCACGGTTCGATCTTGTCATCCGCCATGGAACGATCGTCGACGGAACCGGGGCCGCCTGCCGGGAGGGAGACGTTGCCATCAGCGATGGGCGCATTACCGCCGTTGGACGCTTCGAAGGAGACGGCTTGGAGGAGATCGAAGCCAGGGACCGCATTATCACCCCCGGCTTTGTCGATATTCACACGCACTACGACGGCCAGGCTGTCTGGGACAGCCACTTGGCGCCGTCCGCGTGGCATGGCGTCACCACTGCAGTGATGGGCAACTGCGGCGTCGGTTTTGCGCCCTGCAGACCAGCCGACCGCGAGAAGTTGATTGAGCTCATGGAAGGCGTTGAGGATATTCCCGGCCCGGTCATGCACGAGGGACTGCATTGGCAGTGGGAGACGTTTGCTGAGTACGTCGCTACGCTCGAGGCCAAGCCGCGCGACATCGATCTTTGCGCCCTCCTGCCGCACGCCGCCGTGCGTGTGTATGTGATGGGCGAGCGCGCGATCCGCCACGAGGCTGCCACCGACGCCGACATTGCGGTCATGCGGCGCATCGCGGCCGACGCCATTCGGGCGGGCGCTTTCGGCTTCTCGACGTCGCGCACCATTAGCCACAAAAGTCTCACGGGTGAGTACACACCGACGCTTCGCGCTACCGAGCAGGAGCTGTTGGGCATTGGCATGGGCCTGAATGACGCTGGCTCCGGCTTCATCGAGATGGTGTCTGACTGGGATCAACCCGATGCTTGTTCCGAGTTCGCGATGCTGCGGCGCGTGGTCGAGAGATCAGGCCGCCCCGCGGTCTTCTCTTTGACGCAGCGCCACGAAAAGGAGCGCTCGGGCATTTGGAAGGAGCTGCTTGGGCTTGCTGGCGATGCCATCAACGCCGGCCTGTCAATCCGCCCGGTGTTTCCCCCACGGGCCATCGGCATCCTGCTTGGGCTGGAGGGTAGCCAGAACCCCTTCGCTGGTACGCCGACCTACAAGTCTATCGCGTCGCAGCCGCTCACCGCACGCCTGACGGCGATGCAGGACCCGGCGGTGCGCGCAAAGATTCTTTCCGAGGACCCGATCACGGGATCCACGTTCCCGTTGATCCGGCGCCTCTCGTACACGCAGATGTTTCGCTTCGGCAATCCACCAAACTACTTGCCGAAGGAAGCCCAGTCCGTGGCCGCCATGGCGCAACGTGAGGGTCGCACGGCTGCCGAAGTGGCTTATGACATCCTCATCGAGGACGGCGGTCGCAACTTCCTCTACACACCGATCGTCAACTATTACAACTACGAATTGTCGGCACCCGAGACCATGCTCGCTGATCGGAACGCGATCATGGGGCTTGGCGATGGCGGTGCGCACGTTGGCTTCATCTTGGATGCCGGTTTTCCCACTTGGTTGCTGACTTACTGGGGTCGCGAACGTCAGCGCTTCCCGATCGAAGAGCTGGTACGTCGGTTGACAAGTGATACTGCCAATGCCGCCGGTCTCGGTGACCGCGGCGTGATAGCCCTGGGCAAGAAGGCTGATCTCAACGTGATCGATTACGGCCGGCTCGGTTTCGGACGGCCCTACGTGGCCTATGATCTTCCCGCTGGCGGCAAGCGCCTGTTGCAAAAGGCCGACGGCTACGATGCGACCATTGTGTCTGGTGTTGTCACCTATCATGACGGAGCCGCGACGGGTCGGCTCCCTGGACGGCTCGCGAAAGGACAGCGCGCGAACGCGCTCTTGGCTGCAGAGTAAGATGCTCGCCGATGCTCTGGGCAGAAGTTGGCTCGGGCGAAGTTGCTGGGCGCAAGTTGCTGGGCACAAGTTACTGGGCGCAAGTTACTGGCTAGGGTTACTCCGGCTCACGTGCTTCTCTTAAGTTACTATAGCTCACGCTCCTGCGGCACTGCCGGGGGTTCGCCGGCACGCGCGTAGGCCGCATCGATCAACCGCGCGGCCCGCACCCAGTCGTGTACGCTGATCGGCGGCGGTGCACCTCGCTGCCAGTGATCGAGCGCATCTCGCACTGCCATGAAATAGGGTGCGGTGAGGTCCGAGCTCGGCAGCGTTTCATCCTCCTTGGCACTGGTAAGCTTCATGATCCCGTCCTTCATCGTCAGGATGGCATCGCGGCCTGCAATTTTCCATTCTCCGTCAGTGCCGTTGCGCGGGAAGCAATTGCCAACTTCGACGGTGCCAAGAACGCCGCTGGCTGAACGGAGCATGACCGAAGCGTAGTCTTCAACCCCACAGTTGTGGGCGCGTCGGCTCAGTTGCGCACCGGTGACGGTTGCGCTTTCGCCGGTCAAGTAGAGAAACATGTCCAATCCGTGAGGGCCTAGGTTCCGAAGGCACCCGCCGCCGGCTTCCGTAGGATCCAGCATCCAGGAACAATCCCAGGCGCGATAGCGCGCGGGTCCCGGTCGGTTGATCCGGACATAAATGTGCGACAGCTGGCCGAAACGCTCCGCCGCGAGCAGGTCACGTGCACGCTTGGCGAACTGCCCATAGCGCTGCGCAAGTGGAACAGCCACGAACATGTTGAGCTTGGCGGCCTTGGTAGCGACCGCCTCCACCTCGGATGCGTTGATCCCCATGGGCTTTTCCATGAGGAAGGGGTAGCCGTGATCCAGCAAGTCATGGGCGATTTTTGCCATCTGTCGGTGCCGACCGAGGGCAAGGACGAAGTCGGGACGGGTTGTCGCCAGCATTGCCTCGTAGTCGGTGAAGGTCGGCGGATTACCGACCTCGGCGGCTCGCCTCGCGACGAGACCGGCGTCCGAGTCCTGGATGGCGACCAGCTTCACGTCCGGCATCGAGACGAGGTGGTGCAGGTAGGCGGCGTCGTTGAGAGCATGCCAGTGGCTTACCTCGATTGCGGCGATGCGAATTGTCATGAGCAATCTCTCTTAGATCTCCATTGGAGGCAGACGGCATTTTGACATCGATAGAGGTGAGAAGAGAAGGGTCCCGTCCCGCCGGGATGCTTGGAAGAAGACGCTGAGAGCCCGATGCGCCGGCAAAAAGCGTGCATTCGCGGCCTCGACAAGCCAGGGCCTCCATGTGAGGAATAGCGGTCCGCGGCGCAACTTAAAGAGAAGACAGATCCAGATGGGTGCGATCGGACAGCCCCTGCTGCGCAAGGAAGACCTTCGTTTGCTCACGGGCAACGGTCGCTTCAGCGATGATTTCCGGATGGAAGGGCAGGCGTACGCCGCCATTGTTCGCTCGCCATATCCGCACGCGCGAATTGTTCGCGTGAAGGCGGAGACTGCGAAGACGATGCCGGGAGCCTTGGGGGTCTTTACCGGTGCTGATTGCCTGGCCGACGGCCTCGCTCCAATCCCGCACAGCCCGGTTCCATCGACCCGATACGATATGAAACTCACGGCCCCGCAGGGCGGTGCGATTTTCATCGGTCCCCACCTCCTGCTGCCCGTCGACAAGGTTCGCCACGTCGGGGAGGCCGTCGCGGTCGTTGTCGCCGAAACGCATGCCGAGGCACTTGATGCGGCGGAAGCGGTAGACGTTGAATACGAGGAGCTTCCCTGGGTCACGGACGCGGAGGCTGCGCTGGCTCGCGGAGCACCGACAATTTGGCATGAAATCCCAGGCAACGTGCTGGTGGACACGACCTTTGGCGACGTGGCGGCAACGGATCGCGCCTTCGCGATGGCGGCCTACGTCGCCAAAATGGACTTTCGCATTCCACGCGTGACCGCCGTCCCACTGGAGCCCCGGGCAGCGCTGGCTCACTACGACCCGCGAACGCACAGATACACGCTCTGTGCCGGGAGCGGGGGAGCGGTGCGTCAGAAGCACGAGATGGCTGCAGTGCTCGGAATTGCTCCCGACCGTTTGCGGATTCTCTCTTATGACGTGGGTGGCAACTTCGGATCGAGAAACCGCCCTTATGTCGAATTTGGATTGGTGCTCTGGGCGGCACGCAAGCTGGGCCGACCGGTCAAATACACCGCCACCCGCTCCGAGGCGTTCCTTAGCGATTATCAGGGACGCGATCTCGCAACCAAGGTCGAGCTTGCGCTCCGGTCCGACGGCCGTTTTCTGGCGATGCGGGCCTCCAACATCAGCAATGTCGGTGCTCGCTGTGTTTCCTTGTCCCCGCTCGGCAAGGGAGCCGGACTGATTACCGGCTCCTACCATATCCCGACTGCGACGCTGCGCGCGCGTGCCGTGTTCACCAATACCATGCCGACCAATGCTTACCGAAGTTCAGGCCGGCCGGAGGTGACATTTGCGATCGAACGGCTGATCGACATCGCTGCCATGGAATTTGGCTTCGATCGGATAGAATTACGTCGCAAGAACCTCGTGCGGGAAGACGAGATGCCCTACACCAACGCGGTCGGCGCCACCTACGACAGCGGCCGCTACGAGGCCAACATGGACCTCGCCATGCGCATCGCCGACTGGGATGGTTTCGAGGCGCGTCGCCTGAAAGCCGCGCAAGGCGGCAAGCTGCTCGGCGCGGGCCTTGCAAATTATGTCGAGTCCTCGATCGGCGCTCCCAAGGAACGCACGGAGATCACCGTCTCGGCCGACGGGCGCGTCGATGTGATCATCGGCACGCAACCGAGTGGCCAAGGTCATGAGACCTCTTTCGCGCAGGTCGTTAGTGACCTTCTGTTCGTACCGACGGCCTGCGTTAATATCATCACGGGCGACACCGACATCGTCAGCACCGGAGGGGGTTCGCATTCCGGCAGATCGATGCGCCACGCGGCCACGGTGATGTCAAAGGCGGCCACTCAACTGATTGCCCAGGGCAGGAAAGTTGCAGCCCTGCTCCTCGAAGTAGCTCCCGACGAGATTGAATTCACACAAGGCCGCTTTAGCTCTCCCCGGACCAATCGCACGTTCAACTTCATCGAGCTGGCGCGGGAGATGGCGCTATCTAGGTTACCCCAGGAGTTGAGCGCAGCCCTGAGCGTGGCATGCGATAACGAAATGCATGACCCTGTGTTTCCCAATGGATGCGCGGTATGCGAGTGCGAAGTCGATCCCGAGACCGGATCGGCCGAGATCAAGCGTTATGCAGCGGTCGACGACGTCGGACGGTGCATCAATCCGATGATCGTGCATGGGCAGAGCCATGGCGGCATTGCTCAGGGGATCGGACAGGCGATGTGGGAACAGTGTTGTCTCGATCCGTTGTCTGGGCAGCCATTGACTGGATCACTTCTGGATTACGGTATACCGCGATCCGACACGCTGCCTGCCTTGGCTACCGAGATCGTCGAGGTGCTGTCGCCGACCAACCCGTTTGGCATCAAAGCGGGCGGCGAGGGTGGAACAACGCCAGCACCTGCAGTTGTCGTCAACGCCATTGTCAATGCGTTAAGCCCGCTCGCCATTCGCGATATCGCGATGCCGGCTACCCCGTTCACCGTTTGGGAGGCCATTCAGAAGGCCAGGGCCCAAAGATTGGGTGGGGATCCCACACAATCGACCGAACCCAGGACCGCAACTTGAGACACTTAAGCCAGCCGCAATTCCCTGACCATCCCGCGCGACTCACGCCTGGAGCTTAATTTCGCAAACGAGCCCCTCTGGGCGCCAGTCAAATCGCGTCTGTCCCTGCTGCTGGTCGATCAGTTGTGAAATGATCCGAGATCCGAAGCCTTGCCGCGAAGGCATTTGCACTACCGGCCCCCCCGTCTCTGTCCACGTCAGAACGAGCTCTCCATCCGCCCGGTGCAGCCAATGCAGATGAACTTGGCCGCCGGGCAAGGAAAGAGCCCCGTACTTGGCCGCATTGGTCGCCAGCTCGTGCAGGATAATGGCCACGACCTGGGCGTCGTTGGGTCTTAAGAGAACTTGCGGACCCTCGACCCGCACTCGCCTTTCGCCAGTTTCGGAATAGGGCGCAAGCTCCTGCTTGGCGATTATCGATAGCTCGGCACCAATCCAACGACTCTCGACAAATAGCGAGTGAACGTTGGCAAGCGCCCGTACACGGCCAGCGATCGCCTCTTTCAATCCATCGACCGTGTCGGACTGTGAAAGGGCGACAGTCGCTTGTACGTTCGCAAGGAGGTTCTTGCTTCGATGTTCCGCTTCTCGGGCTAAAATGGCAATTTGCTCCTGATTGCGCTTCTGCTCCGTAATATCCCTTGCGATCTTCGATGCTCCAATGATTTTGCCTTCGGCATTTTTGACGGGCCCGACGCTCAATGAGACCGTGATTAGGCTACCATGCTTGGTTTGCCGAATCGTTTCGAAATGGTCGATACGCTCTCCCCGCCGGATGCGCGTCAAGATCACGCGCTCTTCATCTTGCCTATCGTACGGGATGAGGATCGTAATGGGTTGGCCAACTACCTCCGCGGCAGAGTAGCCGAACACACGCTCCGCACCCCTATTCCAACTTGTGATCACGCCATCGAGGTTCTTGCTGACAATGGCATCGTCGCTAGATTCGACGATAGATGCCAACGAACGCAACCCCTGTTCACTGTCGCGAAGTGCCACTTCGAAGTGCTTGCGGTCCGTGATGTCGGTTCCCGTGGGGTGCAGCAACATTACCGCTCCCGACGGATGGAGAATGGGATGGATGGCAAAATCAACGAGCCGCTGGTTGCCGTCGGCCAGCCAGTACGGAAGCTCTTCGCGGAACGCGATACCCGAAAGAGCTTGATCCGTCGCCAGCCGGATCTTGGCTTTCACATCTTCCGATCCGCGCCACCAAGGAGTGGCCCAAAATGGCCGGTCGAGGACCTCTTCCCTTGTGTAGCCACACCGCTCCACAGCCAGGTTGTTCACTTCCCGCAAGTCACCTCTAAGATCGATGATGCCGGCGAAAATACCAGACTGATTAAAGACCGCCTCGAACTTGACGGCAGCTGCGGAAAGATCACGAGCCAATCCTGCTTGCCGAGCGGTAAGCGCTTTGACGTTGGTAACGTCGCGATTGACCTCAAGGACGGAGCCGTCACCGACCAATTGCATGCGGCTGTCAACAATGACTTCACGGCCATCTCTGCAGATATGACGCAGCTCGCCGGACCAGTAGCCTTGGTTGCGCAATTGCGATACCAGCTCTGGGAGCTCGATTGGGAATAGGGTTTGCAACAGGGCGTGGCTGATGCGCCCGACGGCCTCATTCGCCGGATACCCGTATAGCCGCTCGGCTCCAGCGTTCCAGAATCCGATCGGCCCGTCCAAACTCCACGCGAGCATCGGTTCATAGGACAGCATGAGCAGGTTCGCCAAATGGGACGCGCGTTCGGAACTCTCCTTGGTGTGCGCAGGTTTGTGTTCCATCCAAATCGCCTTGCGCTGCGAAAACCTGAGCGTGGCGGGGAAGATGGCGACGAGCCTCCAAGAGTAGATCCATCTCAGCCCGAGGCATTAAAATCAGCTCCGGCGTTTGCCTTCAAGCCCTGCGTTTGCAGGCGCGCTGCGCTGACACTCGCTCAATCCCACCGCTGCCGTGCCAGGCAAAATTGCGCAAAGCCTCTCCCCCTCCTCGCATCGTGGCACGCTGGGGGTGTCGGGGCTCTTAGGCCAGCGCTGCGGCGTGGCGATTTGGATCAGCACAGGGATGGCGCAGAGAGTACACATCTGGCCGGCACCGGGGTCCTGCGCTCGCGGGCGGCGATGGCCTGGAGGGTTAAAGGCGCATGCGTGGATTGCCGGCGGTGCGACGCGCCACGGTCGGGCGCGCAAACGCTGCGGGCGGATTGAGCGCCTTGAGGCGAGCGAAGCCCCCTGAGCCATCGCGCGCTGCTCATCAGAGGCTCCGTGCTCCTGCAAGGGGGTAGGATCCCCGGCACAGGTCAGGCCGAAACCCGCGATCGCAACGATGGGAGCCGGTAACGGCGCTGTGATTGGCGGGTGCGCGCGCCTGTCGCTTTCCTATACTAAACTTCGTGGCAGCCTACCCGCAGATGGCGATGTCGAGCAGACCAGGAGAACCAGGATGGCAGTACAAAGCGAGCTTCCCTCTGACGTTGTGGGGCTGACCAAAGCTGCACCGGTCAATCGCCGCGATTTCATGACGGCTTCGGCAGCTTCGGCTGCCGGCTACACGCTCGCCGCTGGTCCCGTGAGGGCCCAAGTGGTGACAACCGATACCAGTGGCCTGACCGCGGGAGATGCGAAGATCACGGTGCCGGGTGGGGAGATGCCCGTTTACTTCGCCAAGCCCGCCAATGCACAAAACCCTCCCATAATTCTTGTGGCGATGGAGATTTTCGGGTTGCACGAATACATTAAAGATGTGACCCGGCGGCTCGCCAAGCTGGGCGCCTTTGCCGTGGCGCCCGACTACTACTTTCGCAAAGGCGTCGACCTCACAAAGATCACCGACATTCCGCAATTGCTGCCGATCGTGAATGCAAAGCCGGATGCGGAGCTGGTCGCCGACCTCAATGCCGCCGCCGATTGGGCAAAGTCACAGGGCGGGGACATCGGAAGGCTCGGCATCGTTGGCTTCTGCCGTGGGGGACGCACGGTTTGGATCTATTCTGCCAACAATAGCAACGTCAAAGCCGGGGTTGCGTTCTATGGCCCGGTGGTCGATCCCCCGGCGCAAAAGTCCATTTGGCCGAAGAGCGCAACCGAGCTTGCGCCGGACATGAAGGCACCGGTGCTCGGCCTTTATGGTGAAGCAGACCAAGGCATTCCCGTCGCGCAGGTGGAGGCGATGAAGGCTGCGCTGCAATCGGCGGGCAAGAAGGCGGAATTCAAGATCTATCCCGGCGCTCCGCACGGTTTTCATGCCGACTACCGGCCGAGCTATCGAAAGGACGCTGCGGACGACGGTTGGAACCAGCTAACCGCTTGGTTTAAGGCGAACAAGGTGCTGAGTTGACGGGGTTCCGTACCGTCACAAGCCCACAGCGAAGCAGCGCCCGCGGGGCGACAGACTTGGGCTCGCATGCCCGCGGCGTGGCTTGCCCCCAAACTGGTGGACGAGTTGCGACATGGCTCGGTGATGGGAGAGCGCATCCTGCCTGACGAGGAATTTCAAGCAGGTGCAAGCTTCCCATTGATCGGGTGCGGCGGGGGCGAAGCCTAGGAGCTGCCCATTGGGCTGCCCCGCGCCCAACTTGCTGGCAAGCTCGCCCCTCCCCGCAAGTCCTGGGAATAGTGCAAAGGCCCGGATTGGCTTGGGCTCACGATGGGGTCGCTGCGCCAGCCCGGCAGCGGGCCTGCCAACGGGCTGCACCACCTTCGGTCAAGCCCTTGAAATCCTCGTGACGGGCAATCCCGGTGGGGCGACATCCCTTCCGGGTGAACCTAGGCCGCCGGCGCGCCGCATCGCTACCAGCCGGGCTCCGCTGGACGCAACCCAAGCAGCGCCTGGCCGGCCGCTTCCATGTGGGCCGGTAGGGCGGCGCCATGTTGCAGGGCAACGTGGATGTCGCGGAAATGCCGTTCGAGCCGGTTCTTGTCATAGATGGCGTTGGTGCCGGCCGCGTGGAAGACCAAGTCGACCGACCGCGCCGCCTCGTGCATGCCGTGCGTGATGGCAAGTCGCGCCTGCACGATAGGAGCGTCGAGGTCGCGCTCTCCGGCGTTTGCGCGCGTCCACAACTCGTCGACGGCCGAGACGAGATAGGCTCGCGCACCGCTCAGCATGGCTTCCGCCTCGGCGATGCGCGCCTGCACCAGCGGCCGGTCCCTCAGCAGCGTGGTCGTGGTGGTCGTCGCCTTATGCGCCGCCAGATCAGCGAAGTCGGCAAGCGCGCCCCGTGCGATGCCCATCGCATTGCCGGCGGTGGCCGTCCACACCCACGTCAGATAGAGGCGCGGGTCATAGAGCGGGCTCGTCTGCCTCGGCGGTTCGGCGTGGGTGAACGAATAGCTCTCTGCCACCAACACATCACGCGCCGTGAAGTCGTGGCTGCCGGTGCCGCGCAAGCCGAGCACGTGCCAGGTATCCTCGATGGTGACGGCTTGTGCCGGGATCAAGAACGAGCGCGTCCTTGGGGCGCCCGCTGCGGTGCGCATGGGCTTGTCCGCGTCCCAAAGGATTGAGGGGCACAGCACCCAGCGGGCGTGATTGATGCCGCTGGCAAAATCCCAGTGCCCGTCGATGCGATAGCCGTCATCAACCGGGCGCGCGCGGCCTTGCGGGCGGATTGAGCCTGCAAGCCTTGCATCGGCGGGAGTGCCTGCGATTGCACGGCCCACTTCCACGTCGAGCCAGCCCATGGAGCTGGATACCGCCGTGGCGATCATGGTGCACCAGCCGATGGAACCGCTCGCGCTGGAGATTTCCTCGATCGCGCGAAAGGCAACGAGCGGTGCCACCTCGGGTCCGCCCATTGCGCGCGGCAGGTACATCTGCAAAAGGCCGGCCTTGGCCAGCGCCTCAACCACCGCCACAGGCATGCGGCGCAGCCTCTCGCATTCCTCGCTCGCAGCGCGCACTTGCGGAATGAGCCTGCTGGCCGCGATCGCGAGGTTGGCCTCGGTCCCAGGCGAACCGGTCGGGCGCGAGGCGTGAGGGTCCATGTTCGGCCTTGCGAGATTGCGAGCTTGGGTCCGAAGAGGAGAGGTACGATGACACGGTTCGCTCGCTCCGTTCAATGGCCCTTGGGCAATCGCAAGGGAGCGGTCGGGTTCACCTTGCCGGGTTGCCTTGACCCCCCATGGGATCCATGCTGCATTCCAAGCCTCAACATTAGAAAAAAAGCGGCTGAAGTCGCGCGCCTCAGGGATCTGGAAACGTGCTCACGAGGAGGACGCCGATATGAGACGGTTCTTTCCGACAGCGGTGTGGCTCATGCTGGCGATTGCATCGCCTGCCGTTGCGCAAGACCCTGTCGCTGATCGGGCAGTTGCCGCGGCCAAGGAATACGTCAAGGCCAAGGGTCTCAAGGAGCCAAAGCTCACCATTCTGTTGAGCTCTCTTTACAACAACTCATTTCCCGATTTCACCAAGAAGTGGGAAGAGCAGACCGGCGTGAAATTCGAGATTGTGCCGCTCGGCTATACCGACATTCCGGCCAAGATCATGCAGGAAGCGGTGTCCAAGACGGGTGTCTACGATATCTTCAACGACTTTCCCTACACCATGCCGGATGCCGTGGGCGCCAAGGTCATCATCCCGCTCGACGACTTGGCCAAGAAGTACCAGCCAGACTTCTCCGGCATCGCCGATGGCCTCAAGTATCAGCAATACTACGACAATAAGCTCTACGTGATGGTCAACGACGGGGATCATCTGCTGCTTGTGGTGCGCAAGGACCTTGTCGACAACCCCGAGGCGAGGGCCGAGTACAAGGCCAAGACCGGCAAGGACCTCGGCTGCCCCGATACGGTCGCGGAGTGGGCGCAGCAGGCTCAATTCTTTCAGACCAAGGAGGGTGATACCCGCTGGGGGATCAAATTCGAAAAGGGCCTTTCCGGCGGTCTTGGATATCGCTCGATCAACTTCTCCTACCGCCACTTCCCCGTCTACATGAAAGGGCTTCTGTTCGACCGAGATATGAAGCCGCGCATCACGACGCCCGACGGTCTTCAGGCGATCAAGGATTTCGCGGCATCCGTCGAATACATGCCAAAGGACATCCAGGGATGGGGCACGCCGCAAATCTATCCCTACTGGGGCAGTGGCCTCGCCTACTCGGCCATGTCGTTTCCCTCCATCTACGGATTTGGCGAGAGCAACCCCAACAGCGTCGTCAAGGGCAAGCAGCTCGCCTGCCTCATTCCCGGCCACATGGTTGACGGCAAGCTCGTGCGGCGCTCGCCACAGGCAGCCGGTACCGGCTACATGGTGAGCGCCTATGCCAAAAACCCTGAGCTCGCCTACCTCTTCATCCAATGGCTCACCAGTCCGAGCATCGGCGACGACGCCGTGGCCCACCCGAAGGGCTTTTGGGATCCCTTCCGGTACTCGAACCTGACGCATAAGGGCATCCTTGCCCGCTTCGGCGAGGATATGGTCAAGACGACCATCGAGAACTCGAATTATGCCGCATCCCTGCTCCTGATCGAGGGCAACTACGAGTATTTCAAGGTGCTCGACAACAATCTGGCCGACGTGATGAACAAGAACATCACGGCGGAGGAGGCTGCCAAGCGCATCGAGGCGAGCTGGAACAAGATTACCGACGAAATCGGCCGCGATCACCAGATCGAGGTTTGGCGCAAAGGTGTCGAGAGCGGCATCTATCTCGACAAATTTTGAGTGCGCGGGCAAGAAAATACCAATGGTCTGTGGTCTTGCGTGAACTGGCAAATCCACTGCCAACGTGGCGTCCAGGTGTTTGTCGCCGGCATCAAGTCTTCACTGATCCCTATGCCGGCTGACGGATGTGCTTGGAGTGCAGGGTCCGGGATGACCCAGAGCGATGGCTGAGATCACCACCAACGTTGCAATTGGCGCAGCCGACGTTGGCCGAAGGCGGATCTATCGCCGCCTTGCGCGCTGGTTGGGCTCCGACCGCATCTTCCCGCTCATTCCATTCGTGCTGGTGGAGTGCCTAATTATCCTCACCGTGCTGGTGCCGTTCGTCCTGACGATCTGGATCAGCCTGCTCAAATGGCGCGCCAACCGCCCATTCGAGACCGCGCAATTCACCGGACTTGAGAACTACGCGGCAGTCCTGGCGACTGATCAGTTCTGGTTGGCGTTGGGGCGCACGTTTTATTTCGCGGGCGTCGCCGTGGCGCTCGAGCTATGCATTGGCTTCGTACTGGCCATGTTGGTGTCACGCTGTACGCGGTCACGCAAGTTCTACACCACCCTGTTCCTGGCGCCGATGATGATTGTGCCGATCGTGGTCGGCTACAATTTCTCGATGATCTACATCGACAGCGGGCCGCTCAACCAGCTGCTTGCTCCCTTCATCGAGCATTTCGGTATCGATCCTCGCATCCGCTGGCTTTCGCATCCCATCGCCGCACAGTGGGCGATCATCATCGCTGACGTATGGCAGTGGACCTCGCTGACCTTCCTGATTTTTCTGTCAGGATTTGCTGCACTGCCGCGTCAGCTCGTGAACGCGGCCCGCGTCATGGGTGCCTCGCCCTGGCAGACATTCTGGCGCATCGAGCTACCGCTGCTCAAGCCGGCCATCGTTATTGCCATCATCATCCGCTCGATGGAGGCGCTGAAGTTGTTTGATCCGGTGGTACTGCTCACATTCGGCGGTCCTGGCACCTCCACTCAGACGGTCGCATATTTCCTGTGGGAGCAAGTTTGGGTGTTCAACAAATTCAGTTTCGGCGCCGCGGCATCGATCCTGCTGCTTTTCATCTTTTCGTTCTTGATCTTCTTTGGCGTGTACATGCTGGTCAGCCAACGCCGTGCGGTCGAGGGAGACACGCCATGAACACCGAGCTTGCGGCTGCCGCTGCGGCGGCGCGTCATCGCAAGGTGCGACGCCAGCGCGTGCGAGGGTTGACGCGCCACGCCGTTCTGTTGACCTGGACAGCCATTATCGCCTTCCCGCTGTTCTGGATGATTTCGACATCGTTCAAAGATGCTGGCGAATGGGTGGCTTGGCCGCCGCACTGGCTGCCAAACCGACCAACGCTGCATAACTACGCGCAGATATTCGCTTTCGGCGCGCTCGACCCGACGCTCAGCCGACAGGCGACCGAGCAGGCCTTCACCATCTGGAAGGGGTTAGGCGACGCGGTTGTGGTCTGCACGACGGCCTCGCTGCTCGCCTTGCTGCTTGGGACCTTCCTTGCCTACGCCATCTCGCGCTTCAAGGTGGGTGGCCCGTACTTCCGCCACACAATCTTGATGATCCGCATGATCCCACCGATCGTGGTGGCGATCTCGATCCTCATCTACTACGCGATCATCATCCCCTATGCCACGTCGGCGCTGTTGGGCGTTCGCATCAGCCTGTTCGACACCTATTTGGGCCTCATCCTCATCTACGCGGTCACGACCCTACCCTTTGTCATCTGGATGATGCTGACCTTCATCGACGAGGTACCCTACACCCTCGAGCACGCCGCCCGCCTCATGGGCGCTCGCCGCTTTCAGATCATCCGTCGCGTTGTGCTACCCCTCGTTGCATCGGGAATGGTGGTGACATTTCTCTTTGTCTTCATCCTGAACTGGGCCGAGTTCCTGCTGGCATTGACGCTGACACACCCAGAAGTCACGACGCTGACCGTGCTGCTCAACAAGTTCCAGAGCGCATCGGAGGGCCGGCTCTATGGGCCCCAAGCCGCAATTGGCACGATCGTCACCATTCCGGTGGTGGTGCTGGGCCTCCTCATCCAGAAGCACCTCGTCAAGGGATTCAGCTTCGGCACGATCCGCAAGTAGACAGCCAGAAAAAAGCGGACCACCAGCGCCCAAGGAAATCACGTGGCAGCGATCAAGCTCAAGAACTTGCAGAAGTCGTTTGGAGGCTTTACGGCCGTCGACGGCATCAGCCTCGATGTGCGCGACGGTGAGTTCCTGATCATGGTCGGCCCTTCCGGGTGCGGCAAGACGACGACGCTCAACATGATCTCCGGGCTGGAGACACCGACGAGCGGTGAGATCATCATTGGCGACACGGTGGTCAACGATCTCGATCCAGGCGAGCGGGGTCTGGGCATGGTGTTTCAGGACCTGGCGCTGTTCCCGCACATGACAGTGTTTGAGAACATCGCCTTTGGCTTGCGCGTACGCAAGGTGCCGGCGGAAAAGATCAGGGAGCGGGTAGCAGCGGCCGCCGAGGCCATGCACATCACCCCACTCCTCGGCAAGATGCCGCGGCAGTGCTCCGGGGGTGAGAGCCAGCGTGTGGCGCTCGCCCGCACGATCGTGACCAACCCGGCGGTGTTTCTGATGGACGAGCCGCTATCGAGCCTCGATGCCAAGCTGAGGGTCGACATGCGCACGGAGCTCAAGCGCTTGCACGAGCGGCTGAAGGCCACCTTCATTTACGTGACGCACGACCAGGCCGAGGCCATGACGATGGCCGATCGCATCGTAGTCATGAGCAAAGGTCGGATTGAGCAGCTCGGCACTCCGCTTGAGATCTACAACCGTCCCGCAACGCGCTTCGTTGCGGGTTTCTTCGGCACGCCGACGATGAATTTCATCGAGGGTGTGGTAGAGGCGGGGTCCTCCGGCGCGCGCTTCCGCGGGCCCGGGTTTGAGCAGCCGCTGCCAGCGGACCTCGCCAGCGATCTCAATGGGTGCGACATCGCTTTGGGAGTGAGGTCGGAGCACGTCGTCATCGATGGAGCAGGCGCCATTCCAGGCACGGCCCGCCTGTTGGAGCCTCTCGGCGACGTAACCCTCGTGCATTTCGAGGCCGCGCAGGGCAGGTCACTGGTGGCCAAGGTTGCCCCGGGATCGACACTCGCACCCGGCGCACCCTTGCGGTTCCGCTTTCAACCGGAGCAGTGCCACCTATTCGACTTGGCAAGCGGCCAACGTCGCGGGTGAAACCGCCGACCAGGCGACCTTGGAGGCGCTCGCCGCGGCGGCAAGCCGAGGAGGCTTTTTCAAGCGACCGCCGTCTTATTATTAAGGCCTACCGGATCGTCAGGGAAATCTGCGCTCACGAAATACGCCAGGGTTGACGTTCCAGCCCGAGGTCAACAGGTGTTGCGAAATTTCGCGCTCGAGACTGTCGGTCAGGCGACCCCCGGAGCGCGCGGCGAGAAAGCCGGCGATCTGCCGATCGACGTCCCTCTGGCGCCACCCCATGAAGGCATCGAAGACGCGCCGGAGCATGCTGGGCTTCGCCGCGGCCGCGAGCTTGCACGCGACTGTGGATTGAGCGAGCGGGCGGAAATCCCGATGACGTGGGAGGTAGCTCATGATCGATCTCCTCAGTCTTGCGCCGTTACGGTTGGCCATCGCCCGAGTTGAGGGATCCTCAACGCTCCGGCTCACCTGTTGCGACTGTGCGCTTCGAAGTCGGCGATGGCAAAAGATCTTCTCTCAGCCCAAAACTGAGGATTTCTCATCCCTTCTCAATCGTTCGGCTGAAATGCGCGCCCTTGCGCACCTGAGGATTAGCCCTCGGGCATCTGCGCGAGGAGGCGTCCCTTGCTGGGGATTGGCGTGGTGATGGCCATCGCTCTGAGGATGGCCCAAAGCGCGGCCTGATTGGTGGTGATCACCGGCTTGCCGAACTGCTGCTCCCAAGCATCGATCGCACTCATCGTTGGAAAGTTACCGCCGGGCACGACGAGCGCCTCGATCTCCGGACGATCGATACGTTCGAATGCCGCCTGCGCCGCTTGCGCGTCCATCTTGCCGATCGCATAGGAATTGGTAGCCCCGAGGCTTTCGGATGCCATCACCGCGACCCCGTAGTTGCCTTCGTAGTAGCGCGTTGCTCGCGCGATGACATCCTGGGAATAGGGGGTCGCCATTGCGACCCGCAACGTTCCGAGCGCCCTTAGCGCCCGACCGATGGCTTGGGCCGAAGTCAACGACGCCACACCGGAGGCCTCCGTCATGCGCTTGACGGTTAGGGCGTCGTAGTCATCGGCGAATAGACTGGCCGAGGTTTGCATGAGCGCAATGACCTCGACCCGCGCATCGCCCAGCAATCTCGATTGGTACGCGACATCGGCGTCCAAACTGGGGGAGAATGGCGAACTCCCCCCCTTGCCGAGGCGGGCCGTATGTACCTGCAGATGGGCCGGCAAGCGACAGAACTCGATCTCGCAGGTGGTGTTGGTGGAAGGGATCAGCATCCCGAAATGCCTTGGCATGTTGGTGTTTCCTTCTCGTTCGCGCGGGGCAAGCCCAAGAGATGAGAAGAGGCACGTGGGCTCAGTCAAGCCCCTTGCGAGTTGCATCGCGTGCAACCTTGCGCGCAACTTCCGAGCCGGGCGCGCAAGCTACTCCAGCTTGCGTGGGAGCTCGACCCGCATTGTACTGGGGCGCTCGGGTGTGCCAGCCCACATTGCATCGCCACCGTGCTGGCGCGCAATTTGTCGTACCAAGGTAAGGCCTAGTCCTGAACCCGGGACGGTCGCTCGATTGGAAGCGCGATAGAAGGGTGAGAAGATGCGTTCGCGATCAACTTCAGCGATGCCGGGACCATGGTCGGAGACAAGCAGCACGGCCCGATCTGCCTCGCGCCGTACCTCTACCTCGATCGGCGCGCGGCCGTGCCAGTGAGCATTGTCGATGAGGTTGCGCACCATCCGCTGCAGCAGGGCTCGGTCGCCGCGCACGATGGCTGGTTCGCCCTGGGCCAAACATTGCTCGTATCGAACCGCTTCCTCGGCGGCGACACCCAGCAGATCGACATCTTCGCCTGAAGCGACCTCAGGCACGGCTTCGATCCGGCTCGAGAGCAGGATCTGCTCGATTAGGCCGTCGAGCTCGGCGATGTCCTTTTGTAATGCGGCCCCGAGCGTGGCGTCGGGGGTCTCCTTGAGGAGCTCGATGCCCAATCGAATGCGCGACAGCGGCGTGCGCAGCTCGTGTGAGGTATTGGCGAGGAGCATCTTGTGCGCCTGCACAAGTTGCTCGATGCGAGCGGCAGAGCGGTTGAAGCTCTCCGCCAGTCTCGCGACCTCGTCTTTGCCTTCAACCTTGACGCGCGCCGTTAAATCGCCGGCGCCGAGGGCGTCGACTTTGGCATTTAGCCGCTCGAGCCTGCGGGTAAGCCGTCGCGCGATCGGATAGGCTGAGATGGCGACCATCAGCGCGATGGTGCCGAGGAAGGCCACAATACTCCATAAGGGAGTGGAGGCCCGCGACGGCACCCGTGCGACAACCCAACGATCGTCCGGAAGGCGGATCGCCCATGCCGGGCCGCCCCGACCGTGGACCCAGCCTCCGGTCTGGCGGCGCGGTGGCGGCGGTGGGACGACGCCGCCCGCAGCGGCAAGCAGCCGATGATCCCGTGCAAACAGGGCCAAATCGATGCGAAGGCGCGCATTGAGACGATCGATTGCTTGCTGCTGCGCTTGAAGATCGGCATCAGCCGGGGCCAATTGGCCCGCAATCAGGACGCCCGCCAGCTCGAAGGCGCGATCGCTTGGTGTCTCGGTGGGCGCAAAGCGCCACAGGGCGCTCGCGGTCAGAACGACCATGAGCAAGCTGGCAAGGATGGTCAGGTAGAATTGAAGGTAGAGGCGTCTCATCGCGCCTCAGTCCTGCTGCTTGGCAAAGACGTAGCCGGCGCCGCGCACCGTGATGATGCGGCGAGGTCGCTTCACATCATCCTCGATGGCCGCGCGGATGCGCGAGATGTGCACATCGACGGAGCGGTCGAACGCCTCCAACGGTTCGGCCTTCACCAGGTCCATCAACACCTCGCGCGACAGGACCCGTCCGGCATGCTCGGCAAGCGCAGACAGCAGCCCGAATTGATGGCTGGTGAGAGCTTTGGTCTCGCCGTCTAGTCGCACCTCACGCGCATCACGGTCAATTTCGAGGCGACCGAACCGGAGCACATCCCTGTTGGCGCCGCTCTTGCGCCGGAGAATGGCCCTTAGGCGAGCGAGGAGCTCCCTTGGTTCGAATGGTTTTGGCAAATAGTCATCCGCGCCCAACTCCAGACCGATGATGCGGTCCATGGTGTCGCCGCGCGCAGTCAGCATGAGGATGGGAAGGTTCGCCCGCTCGCGGATCTTCCTGCAGACGTCGAGCCCGTCCATATCGGGCAGCATGAGGTCCAGTACGATCGCATCGAATGCCTCGCGCATTTGCAGCGCGAGGCCACAGGCACCGGTCCCCGTACACTCGACGCGGTATCCTGCCCGGCCGAGATAGTCGCTGACCATCTCGGCAAGCCGGCGATCGTCGTCTATCAGCAGAATTTTCTGCACAAAAAAACCAGCGCCTCGCATGCTTTGCCGAAGGTCAACCGGAACGGTCGTGGGCTGTTTCGTGGGCCGAGTCACCTTCCGACAGAGGAGAAAGCATTATAGAGTGGCCGATGAGCCTACCCCGGGGCAACCCCATACTGTCTACGGCGGCGTCTGCGCCGCTGCACCAGCCCAGCACCCCAGCTCTGCCCACACCTGACACTACGCACGCCCGCAGCGAGACAGAGACAGTTCGCTGACCGAGGGTACGCAAGGATTGCCATCAGCGTAGGCCGTCATCTCCTGCGCCCCTTCTCGACTTCCGGAGGTGGCACAGAGGGTGCGTCCCCTTGGTCGGCACGACCACGGCAGAAATCGAGGGTGCTACGGACCAAGATTGGGCACAGACAGAAGTTCAGTGCGGAGGGTAGCCCTTGACCCAGAACTGCCCTTCAGCCCGGTGCAATCGCGAGCCCTGACTTGGGTTCAGGCTTATACACGCGCGCGTTAGCTGCGTGCGATGATGCCTTTCTCTGTCGTCATTTCGTCGAGCGAGCCGCTAAGTTCGTACCTGACGCCGGTCGCTGCGAACTCGATGGTAGGCGGTGTCTCGAAATACTCGGCCATCACCCGCTCAAGAACGGCGCTGCCGAAACCCTTTTGTTTGGGCTGCGTCACCGGCGGCCCGCCCTGCTCTTGCCAGCGGAAGACGAAGAGCCGATGTCCGTTCGGTTTGAAAACGGACCAGTGAATATGAACACGTCCTGTTGCATTGGATAGCGCGCCATACTTGGCGGCGTTGGTTGCAAGCTCATGCACAGCTAGGGCAAAGTTCTGCGCGACCTTCGCGCTCAGCATCACCGTCGGTCCTTCAATCGTTGCCCGGCCAAGGAATGGGCTCATCTCCGTCCGCACGACATCGGCGATGTCCGCACCCTCCCAATCTTTCTCAATCAACATGACGTGCGTCTGCGCGAGCGAGCGGAGACGGTCGAGCACTGCTGCTTCCGCCTGCCCGACCGTGCTCTTTCCCGCAAAACTTCTGGAAATCACTGCTTGCACTACACTATACACGTTCTTTGTACGGTGTTGCAATTCGCGGGTCAGCATATCTTGGCGCACCTCCGCCCGCTTGCGATAGCGACTAGGTGCCGACCGACTTCCTCTGCTCGCCTGCGTGCAGTGACATCGTAGAAGCAGTTGATCGCTCCTGTTATTTCTCCGT
>Ga0075425_100001958_pt1 | contig 20338 bp, 18 predicted proteins | sample SoiMethybrSBSTD4_FD_75300 | JGI IMG/M metagenome (GOLD analysis project Ga0075425, IMG submission 75300) | Bulk soil microbial communities from a Populus tree surrounding site in Tennessee, USA - Soil MetaG P. TD hybrid SBSTD4 | ecosystem: Environmental > Terrestrial > Soil > Tree plantation... | reverse complement strand
ACGCCAGGACCAGAGACGTCAACCATCGCCAGTTCATCAGTGCCGCTGTCGTCCTTGCCTGCGGCGGAAAAGGAGAATGCCGGGTCACCGACGTGCTGGGCAAGGTAAATCAGATCGCGATGGATCTGCTCCATGGTTTCCTGCTTGCGTGAAGAGGGCATGTCCTGCACCTGGCCACCGGCCGCCACGAACCCGGCGTCCGGTGTCACAATCATGGTGAAGGCTCCTTGCCCGGTCTGTAAGTCCGCTTTCAAGCGGTCCGGAAACACGATCGTGCTCTCGATATCAATCGTGCCGGGCGTGTCTCCCACCTTCTGCGTCAGGGTAAATGCCTGGCGCAGAGACTTCACGTTTTTGAGTTTGGCCTCTCCACCTAGCGACTCAGCCACCTTGCGGGCGAGCGCCAACCCTTCTGGGTTTGATTCGTTCTTCTCGGTCTGTGGGTTTGCTGAAGTATCTACTTTCTCTCCCGGCGGCGGAGGAATCTTGATGTCTACCTCCGAAACCGCTCCGAGCGTAGACAACGGTTTATCGAATTCGGAACTGTTGCCCACCACCAATACCGCGAGCTGATCTTTGTGCAGGTATTTCGAAGCGACTCGCGCCACGTCATCTACTGTTACCTTTTCAATTCCAGCGCGGTAGCGTTCCAGAAAGTCTGGGGGGTAACCATAGTATTCGTACGCCATGCGCTCGCGGAGGACTTTGTCCGGAGTATCGAAATTGAATACAAAGTTGTTGAGAATCGTGTCCTTGGCGCGTTTGATCTCACTCTCGTTGATCGGATTAGTCTTGAGCTTGTCAATTTCTGCGAACAGCCCTTGGATCGCCTGCACCGTGCTGGCGCTCTTCGTGCCCATCGACAGCTGCAGCATTCCTGGATGGTCGAAGCGCGTTCCAATACCTCCTCCCACGCTGTAGGCCAAACCCTGCGCCGTTCGCAAACTCTGAATCAGTCGCGCAGAAAAGCCGCCGCCGAACGCCTCATTAAACACTTCAATCGCGTAGTAGTCAGGATTCTTCCGAGTTGTGCCGAGCGCAACCATGTGAATGCTGCTCTGGTTTACGTCTTCCTTCTTTATTTCGTAAAACCCTGCCTTAGCAGGCGCAAACTTGATATCCGGGGCTTGAACCGCTGGGCCTTTCTGCCAACTTGCGAAGGCACTCCGCAGCTTGGCTTCGATCTGGGCAGAGTCGAAATCACCAACGAAACCCAGAATGATGTTGTTTGGATAAACGTGTTTCCGGTGCCAATCGACAAGGTCTTCTCGCGTTACCGTGGCGACGGTCGCGTATTCGGGAACGCGCACATATGGGTTTTCTCTACCGTAGGCCAGCTTTCCAGATTCCCGGGCAGCAATCTGGCCGATATCGTCGTTGCGCCGGGAGATGCCATCGAACATCTCATTTTTCGCCAGGTCAAGCTTCTCCCCGCGGAATTCAGGTTCGCGCAAGAGTGCCGAAAAGATCCTGAAAACATCGTCAAAATCTTCTTTCAGGCACGAAAGTGAGATAGTCGTAGAGTCCGCGTTTGCGCCGGTCTCGACTTTTGCTGCGCGAATCTCCAGGTAATCGTCCATCTGATCGCCGGTCTGGGACTTCGTTCCGCCGGTACGCCAGACTTCGCTGTAGAGTGATACGAGTCCGTCTTTCTCGGCTGGCTCGGACCGCGTACCGCCGCGAATGCGCGCAGTTGCGTCAATGGTCGGCAATTCGTGGTCTTCCTGAAGGAAAATGACCATGCCATTGGAAAATTCGATTCGTTTAGGTTCCTGAGGATTGAAAGCAGGAAGCTTCGGAATCGGAACCTTTTCCCACGGCTTCGACTGACCCCACGCGCACACACATAACGTGCACACAAGCGGTAGCACTCGGCACAGGGCATTGCAACGCAGCTTCATTGCGCACCTCCGTTGCCGGCGGCGACATTTTCGATGATGCCTACCGTCCGGTTCGTCGGTACAAAAACTTGGTTCGCCACTCGCCGAATATCGGATTTCGTGACTGCATTGATCCGGTCCACCGAGCGAAACAGTTCTCGCCAATCGCCATACACGGTCTGAAATACTGCAAGGTTCTGCGCCAGCCCTTCGTTGCTGTCGAGACTTCGAATCAAGTTGGCTTTCGCTCGTGTCTTCACCATCTTCAACTCGTCGTCACTAATATCTTCGGTTCTTAATTTCTCGATCTCGGCATGGATCACATCCGCGATCTCCCCCGGTTTGTGCCCCGGGACTGGCAATGCGAAGAAATAAAAGAGATGCGGATACTTCACGCCCGGGAAACCCGTGCCACCCTCGGCTTCAGACGCAATTTTCTTGTCTCGCACGAGCGTTCGGTAAAGACGCGACGTTCGCCCTTCCGAAAGCAAATCTGCAAGCGTGTCGTATACCGCGTCGTCTTTGTCGCGAGCGTCAGGTCGGTGGTATCCCTCAAGATACATCGGCTGCGAATGTTCCTGCAGGATGACGCGCCGCTCGGAATTTTGCGGCGGCTCTGTAGTAACCCGCTCATCCGGTTTTGGCCGAGAAGGAATATTGCTGAAGTATTTCTCGATGAGAGCCATCGTCTGCACGGGATCGAGATCGCCAACGACGGCCACTACCATGTTTGATGGGATGTAGTAGGTCTCGAAGAAGCGCTGTGCGTCGGTGGCTGAGAAAGTGTCCAGATCTGAAATGTACCCGACCCCTGGCCGATGATAAGGGTGTGCTGAATATGCTGCAGCCACAAATTGCTCTATCAGTCTCCCAATGGGATTGCTGTCCGTCCTCATGCGGCGTTCTTCGGTCACCACGTTTCGCTCTTTGTAGAACTCGCGGAAAACCGGATGCGTATAGCGCGCTGACTCCATATACGCCCAGAGTTCCAGCCGATTGATGGGAAGGGAATAGAAGTACCCGGTGTTGTCCTCGGCCGTGAAGGCGTTCATGCCCTCGACGCCATTGCGGTCGAGAATTTCACTGAATTCGTTTGGAATCACATACTGCTGCGCGTCTTTGATCGCGTCCTGCCAGGCTTTCTCAAGCTGCTTCAGTTTGGTTTCGTCTCGGCCGACGCGCTTGTCGCGCTCGCCGAGATACACCGCATAAGCATCTTCGACCCTTTGCAGGGCAAGTCTTTCCGCGGCGTAATCTTTGGTTCCAATTGCCTCTGTTCCCTTGAATGCTTCATGCTCGAACATATGGGCGAGGCCGGTCTTGCCCATCGGGTCCTGTGCCGAGCCGGCGTCTACGTTGGTGAAGAAGGAAAAGACCGGAGCGCTGTCCGGTCGCTGGCAAACGATGGCTGTCAGTCCGTTTGGCAGTTTCTTGACCGTGACCCGCTTTTCGAACGAGGCCAGGTCTTGGGCGAAGCAGGCCGACACAAGTAGGAGAAAAGCAGCTAGGGGCTTAAAAGTGCGCGACATTAAGACCTCCGGAGGAACGAAGCTGTGAGGCTAGTTAAAGAAAGACGTGAAAGAAGATTTGATGTGAGCGGAAGGGAATTTGTCAAACCTTGGGGAAGCGCCAAATGGTAGGGATCTTGACAATCTTGGAGAGGTTAGCTAAGCTGCGTTAGCTAATGAAAACGGTAACCATACACGAAGCAAAAACCAACCTTTCGAGGCTGATCGAAGAAGCGTGCCGGGGAGAGGACATTGTCATAGCCCGTGGATCTGACCCTCAGGTGATGCTCACCCCGCTTCGAGACGCAAAAGGAAATCGTAAGCCGGGTCTTATGAAAGGCAAATTTAAGGTCGGCCCGGAGTTCTTTGAGCCGCTTCCACCGGATGAACTGGACGCCTGGGGGCAATAAACACCTGTGTCCCTACTGCTCGACACACACGCAGTGCTGTGGTGGTCGACGGACGATTCAGCCCTGCCTGTCTCTGCTCGAAAATACATCGCACACTACAGCACCAGCATTTTCGTAAGTGCCGCTTCAGCGTGGGAAGTGGCTACAAAGTTTCGTCTGGGGCGGCTGCCCGGTGCAGCCGATCTGGTTGCCGATTTCGGGGGATTCTTATCGCGACAAAATTTCCAGGAATTGCCCATTAGCGCGGCTCATGGAATTCGAGCCGGATCCCTGCTCGGCCCGCATCGAGACCCGTTTGATCGCATGCTGATCGCTCAGGCCCAGGCAGAGAATCTGGCGATCGTCAGCAATGACTTTATCTTTGACCATTACGGCGTGCGAAGATTGTGGTAAGTCCCATTCGCCCCTGCTTTTTCGCCTTCCGCTGCTAATTCCATGCAATTCTTGCACTTACGTTGACCGACGGGATACTTTCCGTTAGCTTTGAAGAAATCCCGTCGCGGGAAAAGTGTATCCTTAGAGTATCCAAACTAAAGGACTAATCTTGTCTGAAAGCCAGAAAACCCTGCTTTTGCTGAAACCTCGCGGATTTTGCGCCGGCGTGGTGCGCGCAATTGACATCGTCCGCATCGCCCTTGAAGCGTTTGGTCCGCCGATCTACGTGCGCAAAGAGATTGTTCACAACCGTTTTGTCGTCGAAGAGCTTCAGGGCAAAGGCGCTATTTTTGTTGACTCGGTCGACGAGGTCCCCGAAGGCGAGCGCGTCATCTACAGTGCCCATGGAGTTTCGCCCGAAGTCCGCAGCGCGAGCAAGCACCGCCGCCTGCGTGTGATTGACGCCACTTGCCCACTGGTCACCAAGGTTCACGTGGAAGCCGTCAAGTTTGCAAAAGAGGGATATTCACTCATTTTGATCGGCCACCGCGACCATGACGAAATCATCGGGACGCTCGGCGAAGCGCCCGCAGTCACGCAGGTAGTTGGGTCTCCTGCGCAAGTTGAAGCATTGAGCGTTCCCGATCCCAATCGCGTGGCTTATCTGACGCAGACCACGCTTAGCCTCGACGAAGCTAAAGACATCATCGAGGCTCTCAAACGCAAGTTCCCGAACATCAAAGGCCCGCACGCGCAGGACATTTGCTACGCGACCGAAAATCGTCAGGTCGCGGTTAAACACGTTGCCTCCGACGCCGACCTCTTGCTCGTTGTTGGCTCGGAAAACAGTTCCAACTCGAACCGCCTCGTCGAAGTCGCTCGCAACTTGGGCCGCTCTTCGCACCTGATTGATAGCTGTGACGACATTCAGCCCGAGTGGCTCGAAGGCGTAAGCACCATTGCACTCACTGCGGGTGCTTCAGCGCCTGAGTGCCTTGTGGAAGAAGTTGTCGAGTTCCTGAGCGCCAAGGGTTACAACAATCTTCGCGAAGTCGAAGTTATGCCGGAGAACGTGCGCTTTGGCCTGCCGCCGGAAATCGTAGAAGCGATCGCGGCTGCGCCAGTTCCCAGCGTTTCGGCAAATTAGCTTGGCTGTAGTTTTGTTTCGCTCTGTGTTCTCAGCGGATTTTACTCTGCGTGCTCTGCGGTTAAAAGCTCTTAACCTCTGAGATCGCCGAGAAGGGCCGCAGAGTTCGCGGAGAAAAGCGAATTTATGGAAGATTCGTCATTCAAATCCACAAGCACCGTCCCCCAACTCCGTTTCGGAAAAATTGACGACCTCGCCACGCGTGTAAGCGCAGCCATCGACGCCGCCCGTAACTGGCTCCTCTCGCAGCAGCACGAGGACGGCTACTGGTGCGGAGAGCTCGAAGCCGACAGCACGCTCGAATCCGATTACATCCTGATGCACACGCTCCTCGGCACGGGAAATCAGGAGCGTTTCCAGAAGTGTGCTAACTACATACTGAAGCACCAGAACGAAGACGGCGGCTGGCCCATCTACAGCGGCGGGCCTTCAAACATCAGCGCGTCGGTGAAAGCGTATTTCGGCCTCAAGCTCGCCGGATACAAGCCCGATCATCCCGCTCTCGAGAAAGCCCGCAAGAAGATTCTCGAACTCGGCGGCGTCACCAAGGTCAACACCTTCACGAAGATTTATCTGTGCTTCCTCGGCCAGTACGATTACGATGCCGTCCCCGCAATTCCGCCGGAGATCGTTCTCTTTCCCAACTGGTTCTGGTTCAACATCTACGAAATTTCGTCGTGGTCGCGCGCGATCCTCGTTCCGCTCTCGATTGTTTACGCGAAAAAGCCATTCAAGAAAATTCCCGACGAGATGGCGATCGACGAGCTCTTCGTCGGCGGCCGTGACAAATCGCGCATGCGCCTAGAATGGAGTAACAAGCTCGTCTCCTGGCGCAACTTCTTCCTCGTGTTCGACCGCCTGACGCACTGGTTCGAGGCCGTGCACATTCGCCCACTCCGGTCAATTGCGCTGAAGAAGGCAGAAAAATGGATGCTCGAACGGTTCGAGAAATCCGACGGCCTGGGCGCAATTTATCCCGCGATGATGAATGCGATCCTGGCGCTTCGTTGCCTCGGTTACTCCCTTGACGATCCTCAGATGATTCGCGCCATGGACGAATTCGAAAAGCTGGGTATCGAAGAGAAAGATAGCTTCCGAATGCAGCCCTGCAAGCCTCCGGTCTGGGACACCGCCTATGCGTTGTTCGCTCTCGGCGAAGCGGGAGTGCCCAAGACCGATCCGCGCATGATCAAAGCGGCCGACTGGACTCTGCAAAAGCAAGTGCGCACATATGGCGACTGGGCAATCAAAAACAAAAAAGGCAAGCCCGCCGGCTGGTATTTCGAGTTCAACAACGAGTTCTATCCCGATGTGGACGACACGGCCATGGTCGCGCTTGGCCTGTCGAAGGTCGAGCATCCGAACGGGCGCTATCAGGTCGAGTCGGTCGAGCGCGCAATTGACTGGATCCTTTCCATGCAGTGCAAAAACGGCGGGTGGGCCTCGTTCGACAAAGATAACGATCGCATGGTCTTTCAGTACATTCCATTCGCTGACCACAACGCCATGCTCGATCCGCCAACCGTGGACATCACCGGCCGCATCCTCGAAATGTTTGCGACCTACGGCTACGACAAGAACCATCGCGCCGTGAAAAAAGCTTTGAAGTTCCTCCACGACGAGCAGGAGGCCGACGGCTCATGGTTCGGCCGCTGGGGCGTGAACTACATCTACGGCACGGCCCTGGTGCTACGCGGACTCGAAGCCATCGGTATTGATCACCACGAGCCTTACGTACAGCAGGCCGCCGAATGGATTCGCATGGTGCAAAACCCCGATGGCGGCTGGGGAGAAACCTGCGGCTCCTACGACGATCCCGCAACCCGCGGCGTCGGCCCAAGCACGCCGTCGCAAACCGCGTGGGCTGTCATGGGCCTGCTCGCCGCCAACGACACCCGCAGCGAATCCGTCGCCAAAGGCATCGCCTATCTCCTCAAGACCCAGAAAAAAGACGGCTCCTGGGACGAAGCCTGGTACACCGGCACCGGCTTCCCCCGCGTCTTCTACCTCATGTACCACCTCTACCGCCAATACTTCCCGCTCATCGCGCTGACCACGTACAGCAAGGTGATGGAACAAAAGGGGTAAACTTCACCTCAGCTCACGTAGGGACGGGTGCCCTCACCCGTCCGGTCGAGCGCGCAAATTCGCTGGCCGTGTCAGAACGACAACAATGTGCCTGTTCGAGTACACAACAAGTCAACAAATGTATTAATTGCTCGCCTTTTTTTGGTTGGCCGTTCCCGTGCCAAAGAAGTTCGAGGAGTCACAGACAATGCGAATTTGTTCCACAAGTGCTCTTTTGGTTGCGCTTATATGTACGAGTATGTATGCGCAAGAGCAGATGCCAATCGCACCGAAAATCCTCGAGAAGACCTTGCCGTTTCCATCTCCGGTTCAGTGGGAACTGAATTCCGGCAACAGCAACGCGGATATCTCGCTGGTTGGCATGGCATGGGGACTCGCTGCGGCTCCTGAAATGCTTGCCAAAACCAATGAACAGTAGCCGAGTCAAAAGACGGAGCAATTTCCGGAGCGTCCTTACGTCATAGCTCTGAAATTCCAGGCAAGACTTCCAAAGCCTCTGCTCAAGATGTGGACGCGCAGCGGATTGGTGCTCATCAAAGATACAGCGGGGAATATGGAATTACCTTCGGAATTGACACCCTCCGGTTTGGTCCACCACGATTACGACTTGCATTTCGAGGTTGGCAAGGTCAGTACCGAGTATTGGGATTTCTTTTCGGTTCCCGCAGATCAGAAAGAATTCCTGTTCGAGGTGCATTCGCCCGCCCAGACGGTTCTCTATTTCAGGGTCCTTCTGAAGGGCAATGATCTGACCGTCGTCAACGCGACCCCCCAGTCACGATCCGATTGTTTGCAACTTGAACGGACTTTTGCGGGCACTATCGGGGCCGATTCACTAGTCAGCTTAAACCTCAAACGTGACAAGACTACCCTTTCCGGCAACCGAGCAATACGCTCGCATTGGGCAGACGCTTTCGTTAACCGGAGTCTTGGATTCGCTCGGCTTTTTCAAAATTGAGGAAAGATATCCGAAGGACCAAATCACCGGAATTTTCAAAGGCAAATTCAGCGCAGACTATAGGACTATGGTGGGTTACTTCTCAAAACCCGACGGATCACGCCTGCAACCCTTCGAGCTGCGTGCGCTGGAACCTCCTGCAGAGGTTCAGCAACAAACTCCGCCGCCAAACTGCGGAGCCGACAACGCTCCCGCCGAATCATCACAGCAGTGACTTAATGCAGATTGCGCCGTCCGACTTTTGAAAATCCCGGCCCGGCATTTGCATCAGCGCTGGAGCGGCGTTTGAAATGAATATCGGATGTGCTATGCAGTATAACCTGCTCCGCAATTTCCGGGTCGCCGGATCGGTGGCCGACAGCAAGCGCAGGCACTAGGCGGTTCCTAATGTGGCGTTTCCCCGATTCTGCAAAAGGGATCTCAGCACGGCCCCTTACGCAGCTTTTCTTTCCTCGGTCCTCTCCCTGCCGACCGTGAACGGATCGCCGATCAGCTAGCGCCAGGTGCCACCTGATTGCCAACGCGCAACCTCAATCGCGTATTGGGACATTGGTTGCAGCGATTGCACCTTCCATCGAGTGTGCATCAGCGCTATGTCGTCAGAGTGAATAATCTGCCTGATGTCGTACTCGAATATAGTTTTCGCCGCAGCAAGTGGCGCCAATTCGGCTTTCAACTCTTGCCAGCCTTTCTTCTCTTTGCGCGACTGATTCAGAAAGGTGACCTGTGGGTCGTAAATGGTGCGCAGTGACTCGATATCGCTAGCCGCCATGTATTGCTTGAACAAGCGGCAGATTTCCTCAGGGCTTCCCGCCGGCATTCCAGCACCTCTTTGACTACCGATGCGCACACGCGAGGATGCGATTCTCTTGCCCCAACCGGCTGGGAGGCTGGCCCATTTCATTCTTTACTGATTGAATCACCACGGCCTGCAGAATCGCTGCTCACGCAATTAAGATATCCGCAGCATGTCTGACTCGGTCAAACTCATCGAGTGCCCGCGTGATGCCTGGCAGGGCCTGCAGGGGCAGATTCCAACCGACCTGAAGGTCGATTATCTAAAGGCGCTGATCAGCGCGGGATTCAAGCACATTGATGCGGTCTCGTTCGTGTCGCCGAATGCTGTGCCGCAGATGGCGGATTCTGAGAGAGTGCTCAAAGAACTCGATCCGCCGGATGATGTTGAGATCATCGGTATTGTGGTCAACGAAAAGGGCGCGCAGCGGGCGATCAACTCGCAGGCAGTTCGCATGCTCGGCTTTCCCTATTCACTGTCTCCGACGTTTTTGAAAAATAACCAGCGGCAAACGCCCGAAGAGTCGCTCGATGTGCTCGAGAAGATTCAGGAGAAGGTTGAGGATGCCGGCCTCGACATGGTGGTTTACATCTCCATGGCGTTCGGCAATCCGTATGGCGACGAATGGAACGTTGAAGAAGTAGTGAGTGCGGTGGACATACTGGAGTCGAGCGGAGTCAAGATCATCTCACTCGCGGATACGGTGGGGTTGGCCTCACCAGATCAGATTCGCGAGTTGGTTTCAGCAGTGATTGAGAAATTCGGATATCTGGAGATCGGAGCGCATTTGCACAGCCGGCCTGACGCTGCGTCAGAGAAGATTCTGGCTGCCTACCATGCTGGTTGCCGCCGGTTTGATTCGGCACTTGGTGGTCTCGGCGGATGTCCGTTCGCGCAAGACGCGCTGGTCGGGAATATTCCGACTGAGACAGTCCTGCAAGTCTTGAGAGAACGCAACGCAGAGGTCCCTCCGTTGAAATCGTTAGACGCCCTGCTGCGGGCGTCGACGGAAATTGGGGCCAGATACACAGTTTCGCACGCTGCCGATTAAGAACGTCGCGGTCGAGGGCGCCCACTCGACTCCTTTGCTCCCCGCCACAGGCACTTTCCGCGGACAGCAGTGTCCGCGCCACAGGTTACCGGACAGGTCCGATCGCAGACGTTAGCACTGAAGGGGTCATCGGCGCGGGCTGGTAAGGTTTGAACCCCGCCCTCTCCATTCCTCGCTGTGCTTCGGGATTTTCCATAAAAACTTTCCAGACATATCCGGTGCGGGCGTTTTCTGCCATGATCATGGTGATTCCGACGTCGATTCCCACCACATCGGTGTCGTACCAGTTCTTTGCTGGGTTGAGAGCATCGACAAAGCCATAGGTGCTCCACGCTTGAGGATATCGATGGCGGATGGCTCGCAGCACGCGAACTGTCTCTTGCGGCAGAAAAGGCAGCGATCCGCCGGCGGCGGCGGGTGCAACCGTCCCATCAATTTGCCCAACTCCGGGCGGGCCTCCCCAGATGACGTAGCCATGATCGGAGTCGGAAGCAGTAATGCCCCACAGGTCTGCGCTGTAATCGGGGAACTGCCTTCCGAGTTCGATACAAAAACGGCGATGAACTTCTGTCGCGATCACTGAGTTCTGAAAGTAATCGGCATACTTGTCGTGCTTGTTGCGGAAATCGAACCAGGCTTGCGAATATTGGTGGACAAACAGCGGCGCAAACGAACCGATGTAGCGCATCCCCTCATACTCGAACTTTGTACGTTTCCACGCATCCCACGCCTCCGGGCGCAGAGTGTAGGTGGGCGATCCGAGCCCGAGCAGGTACATCATCATCATTTCGTTGTAGAAGTCCCAGCGGTAGGGGAGAAAACCGACCTCAGGACGCCAGCCGTGCGGCAGCAAGGTGGTGTCCTCGGAAAGCCAGGTCCATTCCACGCGGTTGGTGATCGAGTGCGCGAGGAGAGTTATTTCGGTATCGCGGAAATGTGTGCGGCAAGTAAGAATGCCGCACAGCAGAATCGCGGTGTCAACGGACGAAACTTCCGAGTCCCATACGCGCTCGCCGGCGTTGATGTCGGCGAAGTGATAGAAGAAGCCGCGATGGTGAGCAAGTTTCTCAGAAAGGAACTTGAGGGTGGCAATCACCCGTGCGCGCGCATCGGCATGAGGAATGAAGCCGCGCATATCGCCGATGCAGAGCGCCGTAAGGCCGAAACCGGTTGCGGCGATGCTGGCGACGTTGGAATTGTCGGTGGATGCCTTGCGCGCGTTGCAACGATCTTTCACCAGCCCAGTCTGAGGGCTTGCCTGCTCCCAAAAAAAACAGCATGCCAGGCGTTCGACTTCGTCAAGAAGCTGATCGTCATCGGGGGAAAAAACCGGCGGCTGCGTACGCGCCTTCGCTTGCGCCCAAGCGGATACCGGCAGCGAACTCAGAGCGGTGCAACCGGCGGCCTTCAGCAGTTCCCGGCGGGAAAGGCGCAATACGGACCCTCCAGCGACGATCTTAAACGATGTCGCGGTGCAGGGAGCAGACCAGAAATGGAACTGCACCCAGGCAGTCACTCGCGGCATAATGCAGAGTATGGGCGGCATAAAGAAACTGTTCCTGTTTTTCCTGATTTGTGTTGCAGTCGCTTCTTACTTCTGGGTGCGCTACGTGAGAAAACGTACGCAGATTGTTCAAGGCGCGGTGGTTACACGCAACAGCGATCCCCGGAAGCAACTGCCGATCGCCGACGTTGAAGTCACGGCAAATGACGGGCTCTCGGTAGTGATGGCAAAGAGCGATGCATCCGGCCTTTTCACGGCGAAGCTTCGCAGGCCGCTGTTGCACGGACGAGTAGTGACGTTGCGCTTTCGTCACCCGGACTATGAGCCTCTCAATATGATCGCCAGCGCTTCAGGAACGATCACTGTCGCGTCGCTCACTCCCGTGACGCGTCCAAAACCGGTCGCCGACAACTTACCGAAACAGCTGGTTGGCAGTGTGGTTGTCCGTTACTCCATCAAGACAGCAAGCGTCGCAACCGTCGGCAGCACGTTTCGAGCGTTCGAGGTGGTGAATCAAGGCAATGTGCCCTGCGCTGCCCATCTGCAATGTTCTCCAGACGGCAGGTGGAGAGCGGCAAGTGCCTCTGCCTCGCTCGACGCCGGCGACGGGAATGAATTCAGGAATGCGCGGGCATCGTGTATAGCAGGTCCTTGCCCGTTTACGCGCATTGATACGGGAGGGCTAGAGCACCCTGGGCGAACCATTTCGGTTGCCGCGACAACCTGGTCGGATACGGCAACCTTCCTGGTGGAAGCGGAGGTCGTTCATCCTATGACATCGGACGTGGTTCGCAATTCGTATCCTGTGGTTTTTGGCGATGCGTTCAACTTCATTCTGCCGCCATCCGCCGAAGGGATCAGCCTGCAAGCTGACCTCAATGGGGAAACCATTGTTTTTCCGCTGGGACCGGCGCTGATTCTCAGCTGGGCGGACTGCAACGTCAGAATTAATCAGGACAAGAACCGGGTCTTCCGGTGCGAACTGAAACCTGATTATCGCTGGGCGAACCACGGTGGCGGCGCGCGTTAGCGGCGACCCACGGCGCGCCTGAATCACTGTCCGAAAGTCAGGTTCAGTCCAGTGGTGAAGATAAGGTCATTCTGGCGCTTCAGCGGCGGCGGATTGGTCACGTAAACATCAGAGAACGTCATCTGCCATCCCAGAACCTTGTTGAGCTTGGTAATCGTGCCAAAGTCGAAAGTTCCGCGGAAATCGCCGCCGCTATTGAGGTCGGGAAAGAAGTACAGCTTTTCATTCAACGTTGTGCTCTTTCCGAGTTTGCGCATGAGTTCTTCGCCCAAAGTGAGCGCAACCAGATTCCGGCTGAACGGGTCATAGTTCTCGCGCGTGTAGTTCAGGCCGCCGAGAAAATCGAGAGTGGTTGGATCGCTTTTGATCACATGGTATCCAGCGCCGCCGCTGAAGACCGACCGCAGGTTCAAAGTCTGAAGCTCGTCGGCAAAAAAGTCGGCAGCAACAAACCCAAATATCTTCTTTGTCACATCATGGTCGTAGCGAAGGCCGCCAGCCTCAGTGTTGGCGGTGGTGGAAGGCACAGCGCCAGGCGCGTTGTTCTTGCCATAGACAGAGGTGGCGTAAAGACCAAGTTTGTCGCGCAGAGTCTGGCGGGCGCCGAGAAAAGCCAGCGAGAGATTCGTAGTCTCGCTGTTTCCGCCAGTGAGAGCAAAGCCTACATTAAGTCCGGTTTTCCAACCCTGCATCAATCCGGGATGCAAGGTCTTGTCGTACGCGGTTTGCTCCGCGTCGTTGCGCAAAGTCTTAACCGCAGAAATTGGAGCTTCAACCGTGCCGGCGGCTTTGGTTGCGATTTCCAGTTTGCTGTCCGAAGTGGTGACCGCGCCGGCGACCGTCTTTCCGTCCTGCAGTTCGATGTGAAGCTGTGCGTCAGATTGGATTGCCGAGATCGCTTCGAATTTCAGCGTGATGTCGCCGGCGTAGTCGGTGTGCAACACCAGCGCCTTGCCATCGGATTTCATGATCGTGCCGCTCATGCGGTCACCATTCTTCAACGTGACCTGGTCGGCAGCCGCCTGAAACACCAGAAAGACGGATATGAATATTGCCAGCAAAAGGGAACTGCGCACGAGAGGCCTCCAATATGTGAATACATTTAGTGTGAAAGAGAGCGGCGCGGGTTGCAAGTTGGCTTGGCGCAGTTCATTGCGACTACTTTATTAAACGCCCATTACTCACAGTTAAAAACTCGCACTGATAAGTTTCCCCCCGATGTACCTCTGATTCAGTATTCACACTCTGCACGGTTGACTGACAGTACATCGCTGCTAGAATCCCTAGGAAAAATTGCTCTGATTTCCCCGCGAGCAAACCAAAACTGCAAGCCAGGGAGTCGAAATGAATCTTCTAAGGGTTTGGGTCGTAGTGTGCACGTGTGTGCTGGCGGTGCCTGGTTTTGCCGCAGTGACGATTTCCTCTCCGGCATCGGGTCCGCTTTCATCTCCTGTACATTTCGTGGCCAGCGGCAGTTCTCCGGCTTGTGCAAAAGGCATTTCCGCGATCGGAATCTACACTGCTCCTAACGTTCTCGCCTATGTAACGTCCGGCGCAAAGCTTGACACCAGGTTGAAGATGCAGCCAGGCAAGTACGACGTCGTGGTGCAGCACTGGGACAAATGCGGATGGACAGCGAAGACTTTGGTTTCAATTTCAGTCGCCGCCCCTGCGGTGCCGCAGTCCAATCATGTGTGGATCATTACGGAAGAAAATCACAGCTACGAGAAGGTAATCGGCAATTCGCAAATGCCGTACTACAATTCGCTGGGCAGTAAGTACGCGCTAGCGACAAAGTATTACTCCAACCGGCACAGCTCCCTTCCCGCACTGATGCGGCTCGTCGCAGGCCAGGACGTCACTACGAACAACAACACCACCTCTTGCTTCGACGTGGACAATGTTATTCGCGAATTGTTGTTGAAGGGCATGACCTGGAAAAGTTATCAGGAAGACCTGCCGTACGCCGGATACACGGGCCTGAGTTGGGCAAATTATGTTCGTCGACACAATCCACTGATCGATTTTGTGGACGTTTGTGCTCCAAGCCAGAAGCTGAACAGCGTCCCCTATTCACAGCTTGCGACCGACATGGCGAACAATGCCACTCCGAACTACATCTACATCACACCGAACCTGCAACATGATGGCCACGATGGAACGCGTGCCCAAGCTGACGATTGGCTGTCAAAGCAGGTCCCAAAAATCCTTGCCCGCCCCGAGTTTCAATCGAGCGGCGACGGCCTTCTGTTCATTGCTTGGGATGAAGGAGACATCGCCCCAACCCACGACAACCGATGCAGCGCTAAGACTTTAACCGGCTGTGGAGGACGCGTGGCAACACTTGTGGTCGGTCCAAAGGTCAAGCACAATTTCAAGTCGCAAATTTTGTATCATCATCAAAACTTGTTGCGCACGGTCTGCGACGCTCTTGGACTTTCCTCGTGCCCGGGGGCGGGAGCGCACGCATCGCCCATGGCGGATTTCTTCTGACACCGTGTGTCATGTGCGGCTAGCCTGACACGGATCGAGCGGTCATTCTCCTCTCAGGCTCAATATCAGGTAAATTGTGGATATGGACACTCAGGTGGAATCGGCCGCCAAGACACTTCCTGCCCGGTATTACACCGCTCCCGAGTTGTTCCGGGACGAGCTTGAGCGGTTTTATTGCCAATCGTGGATTTGCGCAGGACGCTCGGAACAAGTAACCGGCCCTGGCGACTACTTTCTTCGCGAAATCACCGGCGAAAGCATCATCATCACCCGTAGCGCGGACCAGCAAATTCGGGCCTTCTACAATGTTTGCCGGCATCGCGGCACGCGTATGGTAACCAGCGCCGAGGGAAAATTTTCCGGACGCATTCAGTGCGGATATCACGGTTGGACCTATGGCCTCGACGGCCGGCTCATTGGGGCCCCGCACATGGAGGAAGGCGGAGAATTCTGCCGCGAGGACTATCCGCTGAACAGAGTGCATGCGGCGGAATGGGACGGGCATGTGTTCATCAATCTCGATCCCACAGCTGCACCGCTAGAGGTCCAGCTTGCTGATCTTCCGCAAAAATTCGTGCCGTGGCGAATGGCTGACCTCAAATTGCACCGGCGGATTGTTTACGACGTGAAGGCAAATTGGAAGCTGATCATGCTGAACTACAACGAATGTCTGCACTGCCCGGTGCTGCATCCGGCGCTAAACCGGCTAACGCACTATCTGGGTGCGGACAACGAGACGCCAAAGCCGTCGTACATTGGCGGAGCGATGGGCTTTCGCGACGGGGCGCAGACGATGAGTTTGGACGGCAAGCGACGCCGTGACTATCTTCCCGAATTGAACGATGAAGATCGGCAGAAGGTTTGTTATTACTCGATCTTCCCGAACTTCCTGTTGAGCCTGCATCCCGACTACATGATGACCGCGACGCTCTGGCCGAAGGCGGTGGACCGCACCGTGGTCATCGCCGAATGGCACTTCCATCCCGCGGAGATGGCGAAGCCTGACTTTGAAGCCAACGACGCCATTGATTTCTGGGACCTGACCAACAAAGAAGACTGGCACATCTGTGAGCTTTCGCAGGCGGGCATTCAGTCACGTGCCTACAAGCCCGGCCCGTATTCGCGTCGTGAGACGCTGCTGCACGCGTTCGATGAGATGGTCCTGGCGCGGGAGCGGGAAAGTAAGAAACGGTAGTCAGCCTTCCGCGCAGGGATCACTTATTTGGCTGGTTTAGCGCACCTTGACGCCCAACACTGCAACCGCTTGAGATGGACTCAGGCGGACCGTGAATGTGTGATCATGCCCACAACTGATCACCGTCCTTTTGTCGCCCAACTCCCTTACCCAAACCACGTGAGCGGGGTTTACGTATATTTCCTGGCCCTGTACATCTTCGAACATTATGAACTCCACGTTGGCTCCTCCTGCGCAATCTTCGTCTCTGGATTTTTTCAGAAACTTTCTCTCCGACGTGGGATTCTATCTTCAGGAATGCGAAACCGACAAAAATATGTGGAGCCTGGTTCCACACGGGCCGGCTGCTGGGAGTTGTTATGAAACTCTTTGATAAACTGATCTCTTCATCGGACCGGTGGCGCCTCCAATCCGCGGTTATGCTCGCGCTCGCGGCTGACACGCTGCAGATCTTCGTGTTACCTGCATTTGCTGAAGGGGTATTATCGCCAGCCGACGACGTCCTCGATATTGCCGTGGCAGGGATTCTCGTTCGCTTGCTGGGCTGGCATTGGGAGTTCCTGCCGGCCTTCGCTGGAGAACTGGTGCCGGGAGTTGACGTGGTGCCGTTCTGGACACTTGCGGTCGCGAACGTCTATCGCAAATGGAAGCAAAATATTGTTCCCGACGACAGCAAGAAATCTCAGGTGATTGAAGGCCAATACGGGTCGTCGTAGGGCGTCGGCGGTGAGCATAGGCTGGAATGTCGGACATGTTATGCCCGTTGCAAGTCCCCGGCGCTGAACTTTACTACCAGCGCGACTTCCTGAGTCCAGACGAAGCCGATCGGTATTTCGAAACGTTGTTGAAGAAATGCGATTGGCGGCGGCACAGAACCTCATTCGGGACGGCTGTCCCTCGCGACGAGGCCTACTACGGCGACGCAGATGCGCATTACACATATTCACGGCGGGCATATTCGCCGCTGCCCTGGCTGCCGGAACTGCTTGCGCTCAAGGCCCGTGTTGAGAAAGCCACTCCACTGGAGGCGTACACGAACTTAGGCCTGTCGAATACCGGTTATAACGCAGCGCTCTGCAATTTGTATCGCAACGAAAATGACAGCGTAGGGCTCCACGCCGACGCAGAGGCGGAGATGGGGCCGGTGATTGCCTCAATCAGTCTGGGCGCCGAGCGACTGTTCCGGCTGAAACGAAAGGACGGCAAGGTGGCGTTCGCCGAAAAACTTCCTGGCGGAAGTCTGCTCATCATGGCTGGCCAGACCCAACACCATTACAAACACGAAGTTCCGAAGGAACCGCGAGTAACTCTGCCGCGGATTAACCTCACTTTCCGGCGAATCCAGCACAAACAAGTTTGAATGAAATTAGCGGTCGACTTTGCCTAATGGAAATTCGGAGGGTTGCCGGCGGCAACAGATGCCGAAATCCTGCCACAGCCGAAACCAGGGACTGGTTGCGAGCGACTGATCATGCCTGCGATTGGCAGCCGAGATGTCGCTGGCATTCATCGGCCTGGTGTCGGGAACGGTGAACATGCGCTCCAGGCGCTCGATATCGGCAATGGTCTGCTCGATGTCCATCTTGGGTCAGTATACGTGAGGCACTTGGCAGGCGAAATCCCCAGCATTTCAAAATCGTAAAGGGTGGCGGATCTTCACCTGTAACAATAGAAGCAGTAAACCGTGCCAGCCTTCCATCTCACGCAGACCTCAACGAGTGCGATGGAGATTTAACGCCAAGTGTATCTGCAGTTTCATTCCGGGCGAGAGCACAGGGGCCCGGAGGTGTCCGAACGAAAGCGCCAGACTTGTTCGCGATTAGCGCACTCGCCCTACTGGGGTTTGCGTTCGTCGCTAGATTGATTAGCCCTATGGGATTAGGCGTCTCGGTCGCGTGGCGCGGTACTGGATATGTGATGCCACCCGGAGCAATATCTATCGCAATCGCAACTGCATTATGTTTTTGCGCGACTGTTTATTCGCTCTGGATGTTGCCGTTTGGTCGCAAAGCGGTGTTTTGGCATTTCTGACTGACCATGATCGTTTTATCGAGTTGGTTCAGATTCCAGCGCAGCCGTGTGGGCTACTTTCTTGACACCAGTAGGTCTTCCTACGCAAGCGATTTTTCTCGGGAATGTCGTTCAGGCAATCATCAAATGCCGCGACTGCACAATTGACGTCATCAGCATTTCGCTCATCCGACCAATCTGGTCATACTGCCCGAATTGACAATACCAGCGCGATCCCACAATACCAGCGCGATCCCACAGTACCAGCGCGATCCCACAGAAAGTAGGCCACACCGACAGCAAGAGCCATAGTTTGCTTCCAGCCAAAGAAAGTCCCCCACCGAGAAGGCTGAAGTTCTTGCTGCTCATGGTGTGATGAACCAACCCTGATTTCGGCGGGCAAAAGGAAGAATTTCGGGTCACAGGGCAGAATCGCTCTACAGCGGTTCCGGTATGTCTTTAGTAAGAAATCCTTCCTTCGTAAACTCGAATTTCCAGGTCGGATCAGATAGCCGCCATTTCCCCTTCCGTTCAAGCCATTGAAGCATGGAGCATTACGAGACATTAAGCCTACTGCGAGGCTCTTCTGCTATTGCCTGCCCGACGGTCGGGTGAAACACAGCACTTTGCTCACACGAATGGCATCTGAGGTGCGGGCTCCATGTGTGCTCGCAGCCCAATTGCTGAGCAGTGTAGAAGTCGGCTGCCGACTTTCAAGGACCGCGTCACGGTGAAGCGAATTAAACCAATGCCGATTACGTCTTTTTTGCTCCTGGCGGTCTGCGGCGCGTTTTGCCAGAACCAACGCCCTTCTGCTGACTTGCTTCAGCGAGCAGAATACAGCCCACACCAACACGAGGCGCAGCGCCAAGAGCTGCATACGTCGAAAGCACTCCCTGATGCCCCGTCAGCACAGCCTCCAACTCAAGCAGAGAAATTTCGCACATTCCTTGAGGAAGCGCGCTCGCCTTTGACATTCGGAGCGGCCGGCGTCAACGCGGGCATACTGCGCGAAACCGAAGTGGGGAGCCTTAGTTCCGGACGCCAAGCCAGTCTGACCGAACTGTATAAAGGAGCGCTCATTCAAAAAGAGTCCAGCGCCTTCTTTGGCAAGTATTTGTACCCAGCACTTCTCAAGCAGGACCCGCGCTATCACCCTTCGAGCAGCCAGAGCTTTTGGGGCCGCGCGATCTACGCAGCTTCACGCACGGTAATCACGCGGAACGACTCCGGAAAGGCCGCCCTGAACACGTCGTATTTCCTTGGGGTACTGACTTCGGTCGCAATCTCTACTGCCTACCGACCGTACTGGACGCGCTCCACTTCGGCGACCTTCAGAACTTTTGGCTCCACCATCGGCAGCGACGCGGGCATTAACCTCCTCCACGAGTTTGCGCCCGGCATCCGGCAAATGGTGATGGGACACGCGCCGAAGTTTGTGTCTAGGATTGAAGAGCGCATCACCAACGACCACACCTTGAGTGACGTGACCATCACTTCAAAATAGGTTTTTTCGATGAGTGCTACCAGGCCATAGCACGAATTGACCACTGTTTGAGCGACCCGAGACATGGGTAACAGATCGTACCGGACACATAGGTTACACTTTCTCCTTTTTTTAGGGGAGGAAGTGGATGCCGTGGAAGGAGTGTTCGGTAATGGAGGAGAGACTTAAGTTCGTGGCTCGCCGGCTAGCCGGCGAGCCAATGGCGGAACTGTGCAGGGAGTACGGGATCTCCCGCAAGACCGGTTACAAGATCTTCGATCGCTATCAGGAATGCGGCATTCACGGGCTCACGGACAGAAGCCGGCGTCCGTTCCGCTACGCCAACAAACTTCCCTTTCAGGTGGAGAACTACATTCTGAACGTGAAGCACGAGCACCCCAGCTGGG
>Ga0075425_100001956_pt1 | contig 20345 bp, 21 predicted proteins | sample SoiMethybrSBSTD4_FD_75300 | JGI IMG/M metagenome (GOLD analysis project Ga0075425, IMG submission 75300) | Bulk soil microbial communities from a Populus tree surrounding site in Tennessee, USA - Soil MetaG P. TD hybrid SBSTD4 | ecosystem: Environmental > Terrestrial > Soil > Tree plantation... | reverse complement strand
CAGGCCAAGGAAAAGACTTGAGTGGCCCTCGCCAAGCGCGGTCTGCGCAACATGGATTCGGGAGAAGAAAAGATCGAGGACGCCAACGAGCTGGCACGCGTGCGCGCGCAAGCTCGTAAGGTGTACCTGCAGTCGGCACTCCTCGCAGTTGCTGTGACGCTCGTCGTTCTGTTATTGCCTGCCTGAGGGAACAGAGTTGCTGATGATACTGGAGCAACAGAGGCGTGTCTCAACACAGAGGAACAGAGCAACAGAGATTAACAGAGCACACCGCTTACGAACCTTGTCGTCAGGCGGGGTCGCGCGCTTCGCGCGCGAGCGGGATAAGAGGTGATCACGAATACAAACACCACCCGATCACCTGGTGCTTGTATTCGTGGTCACCTCTTATCCCGTCCGCCGGTCGAAGACCGGCGGCCCCACCTGCATCGATTGCCGGTCAGCAGCTAGCTCTGTTCGTCCTCTGTTCCTCTGTTGCTCTGTGTCAAGGCAAGCCTCCGTTACTCGATCAACCTCCGTTCCTGGAACAGCCGATTCACTCCGGCGTGCACGAACGCGGCGGCGCGGCCTCGCAGCCAGTTGAAGATCGGGTGACGCGAGCCGCCTTCCGCCTGGCGCCGGATCTCGCGCAGCATGTTCCAGCGGATGAAGTGGATGCCCACGCTGAAGAGGATCCAATACAGCGTGAAGCGGCGGCGTGCGTGCACATCGGTGGCGTACGCTCGTGTTTCGGTGCGGAAGCGCGTGCGCGCCTGGCCCAGCGGCTCGGCCTCGATCGTCCACACAATCTTCACGAGGTTGGGTTCGGCAAAGGCGTGGAACGCCTCCGGGGCGATGGCGCGGAAGGTGAGGTTCTTCTCCCACGGCCGTGTGGCGGCGCCCATCACCAGCACACGGCGCGGCTCCTCGGCCAGGACACCCCAACCGAGACCACGCGTCTCGGCCACGATACCCTGCGGCTTTCGCGTCACCGGCGCGTCGCCAATCACCTTCGAGCGCAGCCAAAAGATCGCGCGCACGATCGGCAGCGATCCGACGTCGACAGTCGCGGCGCGATCGAACACCACGTCAGCTGGCGCGGCGATCACGATCTCATGCGAGTCGTAGGCGTCGGGGCGCGGAATGAAGCGCACCGCCGGCGAGTGGGCGCGCTGCGGACGCAGCCGCCGCTCCATCAGCACCAGCGATCCGATCGCCGACAGCGAGAACGGGAACCCCGACCCGACGCCGAGCGGTGCGATGGCGAGCAGGAAGACGGTTGCGCCCCACACACCCAGGCGACGCGCGCGTCCCTCACGCGACAGCAGTATCGCGATAGTGAGCTGCCCCGCCGCGATCGACATCACGACTTCGCGGATATGAAGGCTGAACCAGCCGTTGATGAACGCGCCGTACCATTCCGACGGCGTCAATCCTCCGTAGGCCAGGTACACCCACGGTTCGACTGCGGCAGTGAACGTGTTGACCGTCGCCGCCCAGATGAAAATCGCAACCCATGCCCATCGCGCCCCTCTCGGCGCCCAGTATCCGAGCTCGAGCAGGATGAGTCCCACGGCGTTGGCAACGATGTACATGACGACAAATTCTTGCGGAATCATGTGCAGACCCGCCTTTCATGGGCCCGATCAGCAAGCCACGCGCCGACCGTTGTGGCGTGATTCGCTCAGGAAACGAACGCGAACTCAGTGGTTCGTGGGAAAGAATTCGTGAAGGCGAGGATTAGTCCACGAGGGTGACGTCGATTGTCGATCCCCACAACGCGGCGACCACGTCGCGGGTCTTCTCCGGCGGCCCTGTCGTCCAGACGCGCTCGGTCCCGCGACTCGTGTCCGGCGCCAGCAGGCCGGCCGCATCGAGCCGACGCCGCACTTCGCGCGCGACCGCAACCGCCGGATCGATGATCGTCACAGACGGTCCCGCCACGGCTTCGATCGTCGGCCGCAGAAATGGAAAGTGCGTGCACCCGAGGACGATGGAATCGGCGCCGCGGGCGACGATCGGACCGACATAGCGCGCCACCAGCATCCGCGTCCGATCGCTCGAGAGATCACCGGCCTCCACGCAGTCCACCAGTCCCGGGCTCGGCTGCGTGAGCACCGTCACACCCGCGGCATGCGTGGCCACGAGTTTTGAAAACCGCTCACTCGCCAGCGTCTGCGTCGTCGCCAACACGCCGATCACGCCGGATCGCGTCTGCAGCGCAGCGGGTTTGACGGCCGGCTCGATGGCCACGATCGGCAGATCGTAACGCTCGCGAAGCGCGTCGACGGCAAGGCCGGTCGCCGTGTTGCAGGCAACCACCACGGCTTTCACGCCCTCCTCGGTGAGCCGCGCCACGATCGCCAGCGCGCGCTCGCGAATGAACGCCGCATCGCGATCGCCGTACGGGGCGTTCGCGGTATCGGCGACGTAGAGCAGGTCCTCCGCCGGCAGCTCACGGCGGACCTCTCGCAGCACCGACAAGCCCCCGACGCCCGAGTCGAATACGCCGATCGGGGCTGGGCTCATACGGTTGGAGCGGCGGGTTGTCGTGCGATCTCGAAGACGCAGTGCTCGAAGCCGTGGAAGTGCACGCGACGCCGATCGGTCATGCCGAGGCGGATGGCGACGCGCTGGGAGGCGTGATTCACGGGCCGGATGAGCGAGATGAGCAATGGGTGGCCCCACTCCGCGAACGCGGTGTCGCGTACCGCGGCGCCGGCTTCAGTGGCGTAGCCGTGACCCCAGTACGGCCGATGCAGCAGCCAGCCGATTTCGGGAAGACGCTCGCCTTCGACCTCTTGCATCGCCAATCCCACCTGTCCAACGGGTTCCTTCGTCTGGCGATCGACGACGAGCCAAAGGCCGGTGCCGTCGCGTCGATAACGCTCGATCTGCCGCTCGAGCCAGATCTCCGATTCCTCGCGGGTGAAGCGACGCTCGTAGAAGTGGTTGACCTCGGGATGCGCCATCATCGTGGCGATGAAGTCGATGTCCTGCGGGACCATCTCGCGCAGGATCAATCGGGGCGTCTCGAGGATCACCCGGCTCATTGCGGCGGAGCCGGCACGCCGCAATGAAAGACGGTAACGTGCGACCAGTATTCCTGTTCGTGCGGCTTGTCGAGGGCACCGATGAAAAACGTCTTGATGGCGTAGTTCCCCTTTTCCAGACGCAGCGAGACCGAGGCGTCGTACGAAGTGTTCGGCTCGAGCCAGAAGTCGGGCTCAACGGAGCCGCCCTCGCGCACCTCGTTGAAGTCGGCGAGGTAATCGATCTCTTCGAGCGGCTCGTGGACGTGCCGGTTGAGCGTGCGGATATCGGCGGGCATCGGCGGAAGCACGTACCAGTCGAACTGCGTCGGCGTTTCGTATTCAGGAATCCGTCGCACCTTCAGCGTCGCCGCGTGGAGGCAGTGATCGTAGCCGTCGTTGAAGATCGACCCATCCGGTTTGCGCGCCGTTTTCGGGTCGATGCGCGATGAGCCGATGTTCTTCATCTGCACGGTGACGACCACCAGCATCGAGTCGGCGGCGGTGTCGACGACCCGCGCGCTGGTGGAGAGGTCGAGGAACGTCCGACTCTCGCGGGTGAGGCCGAATCGCCAGAGCGCCCACCCGCCGCCGACGACCAGCGCAATGATCTGTGCCAGGTCGTTGAAGTCGCCCAGAGTCATCGGCCACCCAGCATGTGTATCGCGTGTGCGCCTGTCGTGCCAGGCGGAAGCCGCGGTCAGCGCACGGCTGCCGTCGCGCGCGTCGCTTGCACCGATTCCGCCAGCCGCTTCACGCCGTCGTCGATCTCGGCCGGCGACAGGGCGCAGAACGGCAGGCGCAGGAAGCGTTCGCCTCCACCCTCGGGGAAGAACGCCAGGCCATCGGCGAGATTGAGGGCCTTGGTCGCGGCCTGCGTGCGCACGGCGGTAGTGCTGACGCCTTCAGGCAGCGTGAGCGAGATGAAGAAGCCGCCGTCGGGCCGTGTGGCCTGCGCCTCGGGCATGTACTTGTCGATGCCCGCGAGGCAGGCATCGAGCCGCGGCGCATACAAAGCCTTGAGCCGTTCGATCTGCGGCGGCAGCAGGCCGCGACGACACCATTCGTACGTGATCGCCTGCGCGACGTACCCCGGCGAGATGTAGGTGTCTTCCGCGATTTTCGCGAGCTTGCCGATGGTGCCCGGCTCGCCGATCATGAATCCGGTCCTGACGCCCGGTGCAATGAGCTTCGTGAACGAACTCATGTGAAGCGTGCGATCGGGAGCGAGCTCGTACAGCGTCGGCTTCTCGCGTCCCCGGTAGCGCAGCAGTCGGTACGGCGCATCCTCGACGAGCAGCACATCGTATTGGTTCGCCAGATCGACGATCTGCCGGCGCTTCGTACCCGAGCAGGTCGAGCCCGCCGGATTCTGGAAGTCCGGAATCACATAGAAGAATTTCGGAACGTGCTTCTGCAGCGCCTGTCCGAGCGCCTCGATGTTGGGACCATCGGCCTCACACGGAATGCCGACGACTCGCGCGCCGTGACGCCGCAGCAGCCCGATCGTACGGTCGTAGCTGGGTGACTCGGTGAAGACGACATCGCCGGGCTTGATCAGATGCAGGCAGAGAAACTCGATGATCTGCAGCGACCCGTTGCTGGTGAGCACGCGATCGACCGGCACGCGCTGCCATTCGGCGAGCCACTGACGCAGCGGCTCGAAGCCGCGCGACGGGCCGTACTGCAGCATCTGCGCGCCGTGCGATTTGAGGACTGACGTCGCCGCGTCGATCAACTCCGCGGTCGGGAACGATTCATTCGCGGGCACACCGCGGGTGAAATTGATGGTTTCCATGAGGAGACCATTCTATCAAGGCCGCCTGAAGGCGGCCTCTACGTACATCACTCGTAGGGGCCGCCTTTAGGCGGCCCACAACGCCCTACCAATCCACCGAGCGATAGTCCTTCAGAAACTGCCCCCACAGGTGGGTGCCGGTGTTGAAGCCGCTGATGATCGGGTCGACGATTCGCGCCGCGCCGTCGACGATGTCGAGGGGAGGATGAAAGCGCTGCTCTTCCGTCTTGCGATCGGCGATCTCGATCGGATCTTCGTCGGTCACCCAGCCGGTGTCGACGCTGTTCATGTGGATGCCGTCGGCGTGATAGTCAGTCGCGGCGGTGCGCGTCATCATGTTGAGCGCGGCCTTCGCCATGTTCGTGTGCGGATGACGCGTGGTCTTGAACGTGCGATAGAACTGTCCTTCGACCGCCGACACATTGACGATGTGCTTGTCGCGGTCGGGCGAGCGCAGCATCAATGGCTTGAGGCGCGCGTTGAAGACGAACGGCGCCACCGCGTTGACCAGATGCACCTCCAGCAGCTCCACCGTCGAGACTTCGGCGAGCAGCAGTCGCCATGAGTTTCGTCCGCGCAGATCGACCTGTTGCAAGTCCTGATCGAGCTTTCCTGCGGGAAACAGCTGCTGACCCACGAGATCCTCTGGAAGCAGCGGGATCTGCGAGAGTTCAGCAGAACTAATTGGGCCGAGCCTCGTCAGATGGTTTTCCGAGACGAGGTGCGTCTCGCCGGAGCCGAAGGCGGAGGCGGAGGAGGAGCGCTCGACCTCCATCATGTGCTTGTAGAACTCTGGCGGACGCCGAACGGTCTGGCAGGCGTTGTTGACGATGAAGTCGAGACGACTGCGAGTTGTCAACATCTCCCGACAGAAGGCTTCGACGCTCGGCGTGTGCCGGAGATCGAGACCGACGATCTCGAGCCGATCGGCCCAGTCGGCGAAGTCGGCTTCGCGTGCGTAACGCATCGCTGCATCACGCGGAAACCGCGTGGTCACGATCAGGTGCGCGCCCGAGCGCAACAGCTTGATGCCGGCTTGATAGCCGATCTTGACGCGCCCGCCGGTCAGGAGCGCAACCCGTCCGCGCAGATCGGCCAGCTCGGTGCGTTTCGTGAAATTGAGCTCCGCACATGACGGGCAGAGCTGATCGTAGAAATGATGGACGGTCGTGTACTTCTGCTTGCACACATAGCAGTGCAACAGCTCCTGCGAGCGTCGAGCGTCATGTTCGTGGATGTCGTGAGGCTCGAAGCCGTCGTCGATCGACACCGCCGGAAACACATTAGGCGTGTGAAAGACGGGCCGGCGCCTGAGCGTGCGGATGCCGGTTTCGTGCAGCACGTCCTGATCGCCGCGGACGCGGGCCGCTTTGCGCTGGCGGGCGGCGATCTTCGACATGCGCCGCCGCTCGACGCGATCGGGACTGTAGACGAGAGCGACGGCCTGCAGCAGCCGCTTTCGATCCTCGTCCGGCACGCCGCTCAGCACGGTGCGATCGGCGGCAATCGCCTCGAGCAGATCGATCGCCTCACGCAGCCGCTCGGCGAGCGCCCGTTCGTCTACCGGAGCCATTTCTCGATCAGCACTTCGTCGACGTACTGGCCGTCGATCCGCACGTGGCGCTTGGCCATGCCAATCACCACGAAGCCCTGCCCCAGATACGCCTGCAGCGCGGCCGGATTGTCGGCGCGCACGAACGTGAACGCCTTCTCATAGCCCTTCTGCCGTGCGGCAGCGAAGGTCGCCGCAAACAACCGGCGCGCGATCCCGTGGCGGCGCAGCTCGAGATCGACATAGGTGCCAAGCGTGCCGACATGCTCGAAGCCCCGCGTGTACGGCCCGTACGGCTCCATCACTTGGAAACCCACCAGCCGCTGGTCGCGGTCGCTGACGGCGACTTTCCAGATACCGCGGGCGGGGAACCGCGTCAGGTAATCGCGCTCGGCCTCGACGCTGAATGGCTCATCGAAGACTGTGTACAGGCGCGCCGCGATGATCGGATTCAGAATCGCGACGATCGCGTCGGCATCGTCGGGAGTCGCGTCGCGAATCAACAGATCCGCACTGGGGTCGGGACCCATGTCGTGTTTCGGAATGACTCCCGACTTCATGTGTCAGCTGCGGCGGCCGACGTACCCGGTGGGTCCGCGTCTGAAACCGGCCTGCTCGAAGAACCGCTCGTTGCCTGGCTGCGCGCCAAGAAACAGCACCCCGCCCGGACTCTCATCGAGCGCCCGCCGCATCAGCTCGCGACCGATGCCGTGCTTGCGGAACTCGGGATCGACCATCACCTCGGGCACGGTGTTGAAGAAATACCCGTCGGTCAACACGCGCACCGAGCCGACGAGCCGCTCGCCGGCCCACGCGCCGATGTTGATCGTGGACTTCAATGCCGCCGCGGTCTTGGCGGGATCGTACTCACGCTGCCAGATGCGCTTCGCCAGCGCGATGAACGCATCCACGGTCAGCGCCGTGTCCCCACTTCGATACTCAACTGCCATGGTCGTTGTCATCGTCGTCTCTAATCGATCTTCACGCGTCGTCGAAACTGCTGGTTCTCGTTGCAGATGAACTCGATCATCTCGGTGTCCACCTGGATCTGCTGATTCACGCGGACGGTGAACGGCTTGGTATACGCCTTCGGATCATCGATCGTAACGTCGATCTCGAGCCGGCCAAAACTCGGCCGACGATACCGCTCGCGAATCGTCGCCTGATCGGTCAGCGGACTGCCGCGGACGTCGAGCCACCCCTCGTCCCTGAAGTTGTTGGTCTCGGTGACGAGCGTGTCGCCTTCCCAACGACCGACGGTATATCCATACCACCACGGTGTCGGCCCGCCCTGCGGCGGCAGCGCTCGACCATCGGTATGGATGTAGCGCAGCCCGTAGTTGGCCTCGTAGATGATCGTCACGAGCTCGGGCGTCTGGAGCATCCGACGCGGCTGGCCGTGCATGTGGAACTGCATGTATCCCATGGGCAGGCAATTCGCGTCGGGATTCTCCTTGCTGTTCAGCGCCATGCGCTGCTTCTTCAGCTCGGCGGCCCAGGGCTGAAACGGAAGGCCTTCGGGGAATCCGGCGCCGACGTCGAAGAACGTCGCAAGCGGCGGAGTGCCCGGTGGTGGTGGCGGCGGCGCAGCGCCTGCGCCGCGAGGTCCGCCCGGAGGGCGTCCCCACAATCCCGAGAGATCTGGTTTGCCATCCGGGGTTCTCGGTGTGGGCGCGTCGAGATTCACGGCGCCTGCGGCCGTGCGCGGCACGTTGGGCGTCGTGTATTTCGGCCACTGCGCGGACAACGACGACGACACGCTGACGATCGCAGCCAGGGACGCGCCAACGATCACGTTCTTCATAGTGCGCGGATCCTACACCGACGGAGCTGGCGTATCCTCATGCTTTGAGATGAGTGAGTGGTGATGAAGCTGGAGGAAACGATGCAGCAACGACCTCTTGCGGCCTCGTGTTGGCAGGTCGCCACGTCGCTGCTGGCCTGCTTTCTGTTGAGCGCCACAGAAGCAGCGGCGCAGCAACCGGACTTGACCGGCGTGTGGACGACATACAACGAGCCAGGCCAAGCGGCGGGGGGCGGACGTGGAGGCGGACCGCCGTTACCGCTCACCGACGTCGCGAAACGAAAGATCGCGACGTATCGAGCGCTCGTCGAGCCGACGGGCGACACGCCAGGCGGTTTCTGCCTTGGAACCGGCATGCCGGGGTCGATGCTCGGATCAGGCGGGTATCCGATGGAGATCCACCAGCGCCCGGAACAGATCATGATCGTGTACGAAGCGCACAACGAAGTCCGTCGCGTGTATCTCGGCAACCGGATCGTGCCCGAGGCAGACAGGCTTCCCGGCCGCAACGGCCACTCGAGCGGCCGGTGGGAGGGGAACACGCTGGTCGTCGAGACCACACATCTCGTCGAGCAGGTCGACCAGCGATACGCGCATAGCGACAGGGCGCGCATCGTCGAGCGCTATCACCTCGAGAAGGGGCCGAAGGGCGAATCGGTGCTCGTCGCGGACATGACGATGACGGATCCGGTCTTCTACACGGCGCCAGTCACCGCCGTGAAGAAATGGGCGCAGGTGCCCAACGGACACCTTCTGCCCTACGAATGTGCGGAAGAAGGTTGGATCAAGCACTTGGAGGAGCTCGAGAAGAAAGCCGCGGGTGCGGCGAAGGAGAGTGTGAGATGAAAACGATCGTCCTGTCGTCCGTATTGGCTGTCCTCGCCTGCGCCACGCTCGCCGCACACCATTCGGCCGTTCAGTTCGATTTCGGAAAGAGCACCGCCATCACTGGCGTCGTGAAGAAATTCATCGCCATCAACCCGCACATGCAGCTCGTGCTCCACGTGAAAGATGCCAAGGGCGAACGCGACATCGCGTTCGAAGGACACAGCACCAACAACATGTACCGCGCGGGTTACCGTGACAACCTGATCAAGGTCGGCGACACCATCACAGTCTACGTAGCGCCGCTCAAGGACGGCAGCGACGGCGGATACGTGACCGCGGCCCTCACCGCGAGCGGCGTGCGATTCGGCGCGCGATCGCGGGCGGAGCTGGAGCAGGAGAGGCTGAAGGCGGAGGGACAGAAGTAAGGGGAAGGGGGAAGGGGAGATGAAGTCGATCAGCGTCTTTGCAGTCGTGGCGCTCGGCGTCACCTTGTGTGTGTCGGCCGCGGCACAGCATGGGGCGGAACAGCGAGACATGGCGCTCGTGGGGTATGACGACCTTCAGGCCCGAAGCGCCTACCAACCGACGATTCATCATCAAGGGAACCGCTGGATCGCCTACATCGGGCATCACGGCGGCGCGCAACGAAACCCGCTGACGGGCAAGGCCGAAGAGAACGGGACGTCGATCGTCGACGTGACCGATCCGAAGAGACCGCGTTATCTCGCGCACATTCCCGGTGAAGCCGGCGAGGGTGAGAACGGCGGCGCGCAGATGACGCGTGTCTGCAACGGAAGCACGCTGCCGCGCGCGGACAAGAGCAAGGTGTATCTGTTGCGCTCGTTCGGCAACTCGGGTCACGAGATCTGGGACGTCACCGATCCGGCCAAGCCGTCGCGTGTCCTCGTCCTCGTCGACGGTCTGCGAAACACGCACAAGAACTTCTGGGAGTGCGACACCGGCATCGCCTACGTCATCTCAGGTCCGAAAGAGTGGCGCACGCGGCGGATGACGAAGATCTACGACTTGAGCGATCCTGCCAATCCGCGATTCATCCGTGATTTCGGTCTGCCGGGCCAGCAGCCCGGGTCGACCGTGATGCCGATCCCCACCGAACTGCACGGACCGATCTCGCTCGGCCCGAAAGCGAACCGCGTGTATTTCGGCTACGGCACCAGCCGTGCAGGCGTCGTGCAGATCGTCGACAGGAGGAAACTGCTCGAGGGACCCAAAGAGCCGACCGACGCGAACCTGCTCTACCCGCAGATCGCGCGGCTCGATCTGCCGCCAGACGCCGGCGCACACACGACGTTTCCGCTTCTCGGGATGACGTTGCCGGAATTCTCCAAACAGAGGATTCCGGGGAATGCGCCGGTGCCGGGGGACGGACACGACCACGGCGACGCGGTCCCGATCGCGACCGCGCAGGCGCATCGGGACTTCATTGCGGTGGTGAGTGAATCACTCGCCAACGAATGCGAGGAGCCGAGACAGATGGTGCGGATGGTCGACATCACCTTCGAGTCGTCGCCGGTCGGCGTCTCAACGTGGACCGTGCCTGAGGCGAGCGGTAACTTCTGCAGCCGCGGCGGCCGCTTCGGCTCGCACTCGTCGCAGGAAAGTTTCACGCCGATCTATTACGGCCGCGTGCTGTTCGTCACATTCTTCAATGCCGGCGTGCGCGCGCTCGACATTCGAGACCCGTTCAACGTGAAAGAGATCGGTTACTACATTCCCGCAACGACCAAGAACACCGACCGCCGCTGCGTCGGCCAAGGTGCCAGCGAGCGTTGCAAGGTGGCGATCCAGTCGAACAATGTCGACGTCGACGACCGAGGCTACGTCTACGTCGTCGATCGTGCGAACACGGGCATGCACATCCTCGAGCTGACCGGGAGCGCGAGGAAAGTCGCGAACTATCCGACGGGTACGAACTGAATTCAGCATGCAGACATGCAGAATGCAGACACGGTCATGAAATCAGCGCAGTGGACCATCGTTGTGGCAATGGTGATGCTCGTTATCGGGAGTCACAGCGACGACCGCACTGCAGTCGCGGCGCAGACGCGTGGATCGACGGCTCGCGACGTGCCGAAGTTTCGTGTTGACCCTGCATGGCCGAAGATTCCCAATGGCTGGCAGTTCGGACAGGTATCGAGCGTCGCAGTAGACGCCCAGGATCACGTCTGGGTACTCCAGCGACCAGGCACACTCGGTCCCGAGGAGCGAACGAAAGCGGCTCCGCCGGTGCTCGAGTTCACCGCCGAAGGCACGTTCGTTCGGGCTTGGGGCGGACCAGGCAAGGGCTACGAGTGGCCGACGTCCGAGCACGGGATCCATGTCGACGCGAAGGGATTCGTATGGATTGGCGGGAACGGGACGAACGACCATCAGATCCTGAAGTTCACCAAGGACGGCACGTTCGTCATGCAGATCGGAAAGTCGGGACGAAGCACGGGCAACGCCGACACGGAGAATCTCAACCAGCCTGCCGACGCATTCGTCCATGCCGCCACGAACGAGGTCTTCGTTGCCGATGGCTACGGCAACAGACGCGTCATCGTCTTCGATGCCGACACCGGCAAGTACAAGCGGATGTGGGGAGCGTTCGGAAACGCGCCGACCGACAATCCTCCCAACCCCGCGCCCGCAGATGGAGATCCGAACGGCGCACCGCAGTTCGTGCAGCCGGTTCACGCGGCCCGCGTCTCGAAGGACGGTCTGGTCTACGTATCCGATCGCGGCGGCAAGCGCGTGCAGGTGTTTCGACTCGACGGCACGTACGTCACGCAGGTTTTCATCGGACGAGAGTGCAAGGCACCCGAATGCGGCAACGGCACGACTGCCGCCAGCACGGCATTCTCGACCGATGCCGGGCAACGCTTTCTCTATGTGGGCAATCGCAGCCAGGCCAAGGTCATGGTCTTCGAGCGCCGCACACTCGAGCTCGTCGACTCGTTCGGTGAGTGGGGCTCAGCCCCAGGACAGTTCGGCACGCTCCATCACATCGCCGCCGATTCGAAGGGTAATCTCTACGTCACCGAGGTCACGCCCCTTCAGCCCGAGAACCGCCGCGTGCAGAGATTCACTCTGATAGCGACGTCGAGTCGCTGATCCTCGAGACACTACTGCTGCGACAGCGAAAGAGCGATGATCGCGCCGATGATCGCAAGCAGCACGACGAACGCGATCTTCCAGAAGCTTTTCGGATACCGTCCGGCGATTTTTCCCGTGTAGCCGTTGGCGATCACGTTGAAGACCTTCGCGCCGTAGGTGTACGTCAGCAGCCAGATCGGCACCAGCACGTGCTTGAACGTGCGCGCGGAATACTGCGGGTTGATCTGAAGGTTGCGATACGTGTCGCCAGGCACCTGCCCTGCACACATCTGTTCGAGCTGCGCCTGCATCTGCTCCTGCGCCCGCTGCGCGGCATCGAGCAGCACCACCTGATAGTGCTCGACGACGTGCCCCGAAAGAAACGCTGTGTCGTAGGCCACGACTTCCTGCGTCGGAAACGGCTCGACCTGTCGAAGCAGATCGAGCGGCAGTCCCTGCGTCCCGGGCACCGGCTCATCGTCGAACGCGTGATCGACCACGCCGGCGGCCGGCTCCCAGCGCGTGCGCTGCTCCATGCGCGTGACCGGCCGGCCCTTCGAATCGAAGCCCTGCACCGGCACGTAGTAGTGATGGCCGGCCTCGGCCTGCCACGGACAATGCACCTGCGCGTCGAACGTCCAATACGGGATGTAGACGCTTTTCAGCGTATCGACCAGCGCGCTGTGCGACAGCGCGTTTGGCGCGAACCACTTGCTCTTCCACCACGAGCGGATGCTGTCGCGAATGCGGCCGGCGTCGATCTTGAACGGCAGCACGCCTTGCGGCCGAATCGGCGCCTTGATCTCGTCGTAGGCCACGAGCGCCGGCGAGCCGCAGAACTCGCAGTTCTGACCGACGCGCGCCGGATCGAACACCATCACGGCGCGGCATGACTGACACTGCACGCTGCGACGCGCCGTCTGCCAGCCGCGTTCGTCCTCGGGCAGCTCGCGCAGCGTCTTGACGAGATCGAGCTCGACGACCGTGCCCTGCTGGCGATCGATGTGGTACGGCGACTCGGTGCCGCAGAAGGGGCACACGAGCTTCTCCTTCGCCGGATTCCACTCGGCCTGCGCGCCGCAGGCCGGGCATTCGATCTTTTGGAGAGCGGAGACGGGGGAGCTCATGTCAATTCAGAATGCAGAATTCAGAATGCAGACAGAGCCCGCCCGGAAGAAACGTGGTGAATGCGTAACGAGTTTCACCTCAACCTTGCAAACCTTGTCGTGTCTGCATTCTGAATTCTGAATTCTGAATTCCGATCACTTCGACATGTACTCACTCAACGCCGCGCGCGAGATTCTCCATGCGGCGCCGATTCTCTTGCCCTTGAGCTCGCCTGACTGCAGCACGCTCATCACATCGGCTTCGGTGACGCCGAGCGCCTGCGCCGCCTCGGCGGGGCTGAGCAGATCCGGCAAACCGGATCCACCGGCGGTTGGAATCGGAGGAATGCCGGCGGGCGCTGCCGGCGCAACACCGGGCATCGCGTGACCACCTGAGAAGCCGTCGCGCATCATCTGCTGTGCGAGGCCGAAGCCCACGGCGAGCTCCGCGGCTGCGCCCGCAGGACCGCCGCCCCCTCCGCTCTCGAAGCCCTTCCCCATTTGGTACTTCACGAACTCATTGAGATTGCCGATCGCCGCCATGCTCGATCGCTTGTCGATCGCCTGCTCCACCTCGGGCGGCACCGACACGTTCTCGACGATGAAGCTGGTGATCTCGAGGCCGTACTTGGCCTGAATCGCCGGATTGATCAGGGGCAGCAGCGCGTCGCCGAGCTCGGTGTAGCGCGCGGCCACGTCGAGCACGGGCACCTTCGCGGTGGCAATCGCATCGGTGAACACGCTGACGATGCGCGAGCGCATCGTGTCGGAGAACTCGTCGAGATGAAAGTTCTGATCGGAGCCGGCGACCTCGCGCAGGAACGTCTTGGGCTCGACGATCTTGAAATCGTAGGTGCCGAACGCGCGCACGCGCACGACGCCGAAGTCGTTGTCGCGCAGCATCACCGGATTCGACGTGCCCCACTTGTTGCCGGTGAACAGGCGCGTCGTGACGAAGTAGACGTCGGCCTTGAACGGCGAGTTGAAGCCGTACGGCCACGACTTGATCCGGGTGAGGACCGGGATGTTGTCGGTGACCAGCGTGTGCTTGCCCGGCGTGAACGTGTCGCCGAACTCGCCGACGTAGACGAACTGCGCCACCTGCGACTCGCGCACGATGAGCTGCGCGCCGTTCTTGATGGCCTTGTCTTCATCGGGAAAACGCCACGAAAGCGTGTCGCGAGTGTCGTCGGTCCACTCGATGATCTCGAGCAGCTCGCCCTTGATGAAGTCCATGATCCCCATGTCGCTACGCTCCCTGTAATTCAGAATGCAGAATGCAGAATGCAGAAAACGAATCAGGATGCAGAATGGTTAGACGTGCTGCGAATCGAGCGCGTTCAATGCCCGACGCCGCCGTTCACGCCCTGTCTGCATTCTGCATTCTGAATTCTGCATTACGAGTCCTTAATCAGCCTAAACACCGCCTTCAACCCGGCTCCCACCAGATCGAGCGACGTCACGTCCGAGTACCACTGCTCGCCGCCTTCCATCTTGGCAAACGCCAGCTCGGTTTCGCGCCGCGCACGGGCCAGCTCCATCGGCAGCGAGGGATCGACCGGCTGGTGCTCGCGTGCGTCGGCGTTCTTCAGTTGCTCGACCAGGCGGCCTGCCTGATCCATGTCCAGCATCGACAGGGCCGAGCCGCAGTGCGCGCACGCCGCACCGACGGTGAGATCGACCGGCGCGCCGCAGTTCGAACAGTTGACCATCTTCACGTTGCGGCGGAGATCAGCGATCTGCTGCGGCGTGAGCGGCCGGATGAAATCCTTTTCGCGCAGGAAGTCGAAGAACGTCGTCAGACGTCCGTGGCCGTTCGGGCAAGCCAAATACTCGAACTTCGTCGTCCGCTGCATGTCGTGAGTGCGGCGCAGGTGCGCCTTGCAGCGCGGACACTTCGACAGATCCGCGTCGCTGCGCTGCGGGCGAGTGACGTGCTCGCCGATCGTCTTGAACAGCTGCAGCGTCGACCCCGGAGTCAGGCTCACGCTTTCGTGCGCATCGAACCAGAACGATTGGCAGGCGTGACAGATGTCGATGGCGATGGAGCGGCCCATGTGGCCATCGAGTGCCTGTTCCTGCATAGCGGCGTTGCAACGGGGACAGTTCAACGCGCCCAATTCTAGAGCATTGTTGATTTCATCGATCTTTGATTATTGAATCGTTGTTGATTGGTGATTCTTGTGATTGGTGATTGAAGACGCGGCTGGCCGACTCGCAGCGGCACGGGCGCTCTCTGTTCCTCAGCTTTCAATCACAGATCGACAATCAGGAATCAACAACGAATCACCAATCAAAGATCATCAAATCTTCAATTAAGATTGCTTCCCATGCGCCACGTCCTCTTCGCCCTTGTCGGACTGCTGACCGCTGCAACAGCCTTCGCGCAAAACGCCCCTGACGGCGCGGCCGTGTTCGAGCGCGCCTGTGCGTCGTGTCATGCGAAGCCGGCGCCCGATTCGCGCGCGCCGACGCGCGAGGTGCTCAGAAACGTGGCGCCCGAAGCGATTCTCACGACGCTCACCGTCGGCAACATGTTTCGACAAGGGTCCGAGCTCACCGACGCAGAGCGCCGCGCGGTTGCCGGCTTTCTCGCCGGGCGTCCGGTCGGCACCGCCGCACCGCCGTCGATCGTCGGACGCTGCCAGGCGACGCCCGCGCCGCTTCAAGCATCGATGCTCGACGCAGGCTGGAACGGTTGGGGCGCAGGCGTCGCGAACACGCGCTTCCAGCCCGCAGCCAGAGCCGGCATCACTGCGGCGACCGCTCCGCGGTTGAAGCTGAAATGGGCCTACGGGTTTGCCGGCGTCAACTCCGCGCGATCGCAGCCGGCGGTGCTCGGCGGCCGCGTGTTCGTTGCCAGCGAGAGCGGCGACGTGGTGGCGCTCGACGCCAAGCGCGGCTGCACCTATTGGACCTATCACGCCCAAGCGGGCATTCGCACGGCGGTCTCGGTCGGTCCGTATCAGAGCGCAAACGCAAATGGACGTGTCCTGAGCGCAGGCTTTGCCGTGTACTTCTCCGACGGTAGTGCCACGGCCTACGCAGTCGATGCGACGACGGGCAAAGAAATCTGGCATCGCAAGGTCGACGATCATCCGTACGCGCGTGCAACTGGCTCGCTGACCCTCTATCAGAATCGCGTGTACGTGCCGACAGCAGGCGTCGGCGAAGAGGGCCAAGGCGGAACACCGCGATACGAATGCTGCACCTTCAGAGGCAGTGTCACCGCGCTCGACGCATCAACCGGTGCGGTGATCTGGAAGTCGTACACGATCACTGAAGCGCCGAAGCCGCGCGCCAAGAATGCGAACGGTGTACAGACGTGGGGACCCGCCGGCGCCGGCGTCTGGGGTGCGCCCACGGTTGATGCCGCTCGACGCGCGATCTACATCACCACGGGCAACAACTACTCCGGACCGGTAACCCCGACCAGCGACGCCATCATCGCGCTGGACATGGAGACCGGCAAGATTCGCTGGTCGTTTCAGCCGACGACGAATGACGTGTGGACCGGTGGCTGCAGACCAACAAATCCAGCCGACTCGAATTGCCCCGAGGCGCTCGGACCGGATCACGACTTCTCGATCTCGCCGCTGCTCACGAAGGGACCGAACGGTCGCGACGTCGTGATCGCGCTGCAGAAGTCGGGGATGGCCTACGCCGTCGATCCAGACAAGGGCACGAAGGTCTGGGAATACAAGACGAGCGAGGGCAGCGGCATGGGCGGCCAGTGGGGGATCGCCTCCGACGACACGCAGGTGTACTTCGGCGTCAACGGTCCGCGCACGGCGCCTGGTGGGATGCGCGCCACCACCATCGACTCCGGACAGGAAGTGTGGTCGAAGCCGGCCGCCGAGCGGTTGTGCGGCAACGCACGCGGATGCAGCGCTGCTCAAGGCGCCGCGCTGACCACGATTCCTGGTCTCGTGTTCTCGGGATCGCAGGACGGCGGTGTGCGTGCGTACTCGACGAAGGATGGATCAATCGTCTGGACGTTCGATACCAACAAAGAATTCGAGACGGTCAACGGCGTCACCGCCAACGGCGGCGCGATTGATGGACCGGGGCCGGTGATCGCAGATGGAATGGTCTACGTCACCTCGGGCTATGTGAGCTTGATCGGGCGGCCGGGAAACGTGCTGCTCGCGTTCGGCGTGGACTGAACCCTGAAGGGGCGGGAGGATGAGGATGCGTACGACGTTGTTCGGGCTTGTCGCAACGGTGTTCATCGCGTCACTCGCCTATGGGCAGGTGCCGCCGAATATCGAAGAAGGGTTGAAGAAGATCGGACCGATCGTCGATCCGGCGTGCACGGCCAAGCTGTATCGGCCACTGATGCCGAAGAACGACTTCAACACCTACTGGCCGCCGGATGCGTCGGCGCCCGCCTCGACCGCGCAGCTCTATCCGGGCGTCACGATCGCGCGCGATCAATCCTTCGGTCCCGATCCGAAAGATGTCGTCGACATCTTCACTGCCGACAAGGGCGGCGGCAATCGACCAGTGTTGATCTATGTGCCTGGCGGCGCCGGCAACAAGATCGAGCAGCAGGCGCGCGAGGGCAACGCGTTCTACGACAACATCGGCCGATGGGCGACGAAGAACGGCATGGTCGGTGTGCTCATCCAACGACATCCTGGCAGCGGCAACTGGGACGACGGTGGGCGCGACATTTCGAAAGCGGTCGATTGGCTCAGTGACAACGTCGCGAAGTACAAGGGCGATCCCAAGCGCATGTTCATCTGGGCGCATTCAGCCGGCAACGGACCGCTCGGCGTCTACATCGGCCACGCCGATCGATGGCCGAAGGGCGTTGCCGTGAAGGGTGCGATCTTCACGTCGGGCAATCCTGTTCCCGGAGTTGGCGGCGGTGGCCGCGGCGCCGGCGCGCCGGGCGCCGGCCGTGGTGCTGGTGGACCGGGCGGAGGGCCTGGTGGTCCTCAGGCAGGCGCCGCGTGTGGAATGGTCGGCACCGCACTCGGAGCCGAAGGTGCGATCGCAGGTCCGAGCAGCGCTCGCGCAGGCGGAGCCGGCGGCGGGCGCGGCGCAGGTGGAGGACGCGGCGCTGGCGGTCAACAACTCACGCCGGAACAGCAGGCCGAACGCGACAACCTGCCAGGCTTCAAGAAGACCGACGTGAAGATCATGCTGATTCGCGCCGAGCTCGATCCGGGTGTCACCGGCGACATGACCGCCGCGGACAAAGCGCTGCACGACGAGCTCTGCACGATCGACGGCGCCAAAGCGAAAGACGGCGCCGGCCACTGCCCGGCGATGCTCTTTGCCAAAGGCGAGAGTCACATGTCGGAAGTGTTTTCGATCGACACCGACGACAAGATCGTCTCGGGTCCGATCCTCGCCTGGATCAAGAAGGTGAAATAGGCGCTACGCGAAGCGCTTGATTGCGCGCTCCTTGGCTTTCAGCATTTCGACGTCGCGATTGCGCGGCGGCGCGCTCGTCTTGAACGAGCGGATCAGCCGCTGCGCAGCCTCGGTCACGTCCTCGACCGCCTGATTGAAGGCCGCTTCATTGGTCTGCGACGGGCGCGTCGATCCGCTCAACTTGCGCACGAACTGCAGCGCCGACGCGCGGATCTCATCGTCTGTGGCTGGCGGCTCGAAATTCGCCAGAGTCTTGATGTTTCTGCACATGGCGTGACTCTCTTCAGAGTCTAGCCTACTCGCCCGACTGAGCCTTGCGGATGATCTCGAACACGGCTTTCGGATTCTCGATCAGCTCGAACGCTGGCCCCGCTTGAAGACCAGGCCATGCCGCGATTCCACCCCTGCTCCACCCAGGAAGGAATGAAGACCCGAACGAGATGCTGCCACGACCCGACGCCTTCTCCTCCACCGACACGTCGGGCAAAGTGCGCAACTGCAGCGATGTGACCCTGCGGCTCCAGATCCCCGACGCGATGATCGCGCGCTGATTCGTCACCCCGTAGAACGTGTGCGCGCGCTGGATCGAGTCGAAGAAGAATCGGCCCGCGATGAGATAGAGGCCGATCCCGACGAAGGGTATTCCCCACAGCATGAAGAAGAACGGTGCGCCCTCGCTCGACACCACCTGATACTCCCAGAAGAACGCGAAGCCGCCCCACATCAGGCTGAACGGGATCAACGCGAGATCGGACGAGCGAAACATGATGCCTTGGGCCGGCCGGCCACTCCAGAGCACCCGCTCTCCCAACGCGACCTGTTCCTGAATCGCCGGTTCCACGATTCCGTTCATGGGGTGACACCTCGCGTCGCGCCTCTCACTGAAAGAGACCCGGAGCGACGAAGTGCGTGATCGTCGCGGCGAACGCGGTGCCGATGATCAAGACAATCACGCGGCCGCGGCGCCACGCGGCGTCCAGACCCGAGAACTGGACGAACAGATCTGGCACATACACCGCGCAATATGCGACGTTGGCTAGCACCGCGAGCATGAAGACGCCGAGCCCGAGATCGACCGACAGTGCGTCGCGCGACGCGGGCCACCGCGCGGCGAAGTGGCCGACGACCACGAGCGCGAGCACGGCGTCGTAAACCAACCGGCGCGGCTCCCAGTAGCGAAGGGCGTTGGCGGCATACGCGCTCAACCGACCGAGAAACGTCTGGTCCATCGTGATCTGTTTCGGTCGGTGGAACGGCGGACTTTGGGCCTGCGCTCAGGCAGACCTTTCCTTCCCACGCCTGCGTATGCGACGGCGCGTCCACGAGATCGCCGCCCCCACATTCGCCCAGAATGCAGTGCTGAGCACAAACGCGATCGCCGCGATCGCATACGACTCGCCACGCGTCGGTGATGTGGTGATGTACGTGAGGGGAACGACTTCGAGTTCGCTGATGAATATGGCTGGACTAGCCGTGAGATCCAATAACGCGTCCCAGCTCAGTGGCGTGAACCCGCCAAACCATCGGCCGGCCAGTACGGTGGGCACATCTGTCACGATCTGCAGCGAGCCGCCGGCATCAACAGACGCGCGATCCGAAAGGATCTCGCGATAGTCCGCCTCGGTGGGCCCGGGCATGAAGATTAGGAAGATCACCCACGCAATCCAGTTCACCGCCATCGCGATCCACACGGCGCGCGTAAACACGTGACGGTGAGCCAGCATCCAGGCAAACGACCCGAGCAAGCCGCCGGTCACCATCCACT
>Ga0075425_100001955_pt1 | contig 20349 bp, 18 predicted proteins | sample SoiMethybrSBSTD4_FD_75300 | JGI IMG/M metagenome (GOLD analysis project Ga0075425, IMG submission 75300) | Bulk soil microbial communities from a Populus tree surrounding site in Tennessee, USA - Soil MetaG P. TD hybrid SBSTD4 | ecosystem: Environmental > Terrestrial > Soil > Tree plantation... | reverse complement strand
GGGGTGATGCCGCTCTATGCAGTGCTGGCGCGCGAGTACTTCGGCCAGCGCATCCTCGGCGCGGTGTTCGGCGCCGCCGCCATGATCTCGAGCCTCGGCATGGCGCTCGGCCCCACTTTGGGCGGCTGGTTGTTTGACCGTTACGGCGCCTACACGTGGATGTACGTCGGCTCGTTCGCCGTAGGACTGGGCGCCGTCGCGATGGCGCTCGCCTTCCCGCCACTGCCCCGCCGGCTCGCGGGCGCGCCCGCGACCTAGACCGAAGACAGGAGACCATCGCCATGGCTGGAAACACGGTTCGACTGCACCGCGTTCTGCGCGCGCCGCCGGAAAAGGTGTATCGCGCCTTCCTCGACGCCGCCGCGCTGGCGAAATGGCTGCCGCCGAACGGCTTCACCTGCACGGTGCATCACCTGGAGCCCAGGGTGGGCGGGACCTTCAGGATGTCCTTCAGCAACTTCACCACCGGGCAGGGCCATTCGTTCGGCGGCGAGTACCTCGAGCTGGTGCCCGGACGGAAGCTGCGCTACACCGACAAGTTCGACGACCCCAACCTGCCCGGCGTGATCCAGGTGACGGTGGAGCTGAAGGCGGTGTCCTGCGGCACCGAGCTGAACGTCGAGCAGTCTGGCATTCCGGAAGCGATTCCCGTCGAGATGTGCTACCTCGGCTGGCAGGAATCGCTGGACACGCTGGTGCGGCTGGTCGAACCGGATATCCGGCAGTAACTAGGCCGTCTTGAGCTTCTTTTTCTTCGGCGCGGTGTCGAGCAGCCTCTCGGCGAGCGCGTACAGGCGCGCGCCGGGCCCCTGGCGGCCGACGCTCTGCAGGCTGGAGCGCGCGCCTTCGACCAGCAGGAAGATTTCGTCGGCCACGCGCTCCGGATTCTCGTATCCCGCCTCGCGGCACAGCGTGGCCAGCCGCTGGCGCGACTGGCGCTTGTGCGCCTCGATGATGCGGCGGGCCGGGTGAGCGCGCCCGGCCAGCTCGACGGCGGCGTTGGCGAGGGCGCAGCCGCGCGCGCCGAATTCGTCGGCGAACTGCGACACGCGGCGCAGCAGGAACCGCAGCTGGGCTTCGGCATCGGCGGGATGCTGTTGTCGCGCTTCGTCCCAGATCAGGTCGCCCTGCGCGGCGAGCTCGCCGAGGTAGGCCTCGACCAGCTTGTCCTTGGAGGCGAAGTGCCGGTACAGCGTCATCTTGTTGGTGCCGGCGGCGGCGGCGATGGCGTCGACGCCGACCGCGCGGATGCCGTCGCGGTAGAACAGCTCGCGCGCCGCCTGCAGGATGCGCTCCCGCGGCGACAGTGGCGGCGCTTTCATGGCTCGACTTGACAAGGGTTGTTACCGATCGGTACCATCCATGTTACTACCAGGTAACATCCGACGCAACCCCCACCTGAATCGCGGAGTGCCAGAGATGCGTAGTCGATTGCTGCTTGCTGTTGTGCCGCTGGTGCTGGCGGCCTGCGGCCCGTCCTCGGGCCACGAGAAGGGCAAGGGCGCCGGCGGCTTCCCGCCCGCCGAGGTCAATGTCGTCACGGTGACGCCGGCGTCGCTGCCGGTGACCTTCGAGTACGTCGGCCAGACCGCCGGCTCGCGCGAGGTGGAGGTGCGCGCCCGCGTCACCGGCATCCTCAAGTCGCGCAATTTCGCCGAGGGCGCGGTGGTGGCGAAGGGCCAGTCGCTGTTCAGCATCGATGCGGCGCCCTACGAGGCGGCGCTGGCGCGCGCCGAGGCCGATGTCGGCGCCGCCGAGGCGCGCCTCGAGCAGGCGCGGCGCAACGCCGCGCGCCTGAAGCCGCTGCTCGCCGAGAAGGCGGTGAGCCAGAAGGACCTCGACGATGCCGTGTCCGCCGAGCAGATCGGCGCCGCCGACGTCAAGGCGGCGCAGGCGCGGCTGACCGAAACGCGGCTCAACCTCGGCTACACCAGGGTCGAGGCGCCGGTGTCGGGCATGAGCGGGCGCGCCAACCGCTCGGAAGGCTCGCTGGTCTCGGGACCGGACGTGCTGCTCACCACCGTGACCCAGGTGGACCCGATCTGGGTCAATTTCGGCGTCCCCGACAACGAGCAGGCGCGCCTGCAGAAGGACATCGAGGCGAAGCGCATCCTGATGCCGGCCGACGGCCGCTTCGAGGTGACGCTGCTGCTGGCCGACGGCAGCGCCTACGCGCGCAGCGGCCGGGTCAATTTCGGCGACGTGCGCATTTCCGCCGCCACCGGCACGCGCGAGATGCGCGCCGAGCTCGCCAACCCCGGCGGCACGCTGCGCCCGGGGCAATTCGTGCGCGTGCAGCTGCGCGGCGCGACGCGGCCCGATGCCGTCACCGTGCCGCAGCGCGCGGTGCTGGAAGGGCCGCAGGGCAAGTTCGTCTACGTGGTGGGCGCCAACGGCGCCGCCGAGATCCGCCCGGTGGCGGTCGGCGAATGGTCGGGCGACGCCTGGATCATCTCCTCCGGCCTCAAGGCGGGCGACCGGGTGATCATCGACGGCCTGATGAAGCTCGGCCCGGGCGCGCCGGTGAAGATCGCGGAAAAACCCGCCGCCGAAAAGAAGAAGTAAATGCTCTCCAGATTCTTCATCGACCGGCCGATCTTCGCCGCGGTCCTCTCGATCTTCATCGTGCTGGCGGGCCTGGCCGCGATGCGCGTGCTGCCGGTGGCGCAGTACCCGGAGATCTCGCCGCCGGTGGTGACGGTGACCGCGATCTACCCGGGCGCCTCGGCGCAGGTGCTCGAGGCGACGGTCGCCGCGCCGATCGAGAACGCGATCAACGGCGTCGAGGACATGCTCTACATGAGCTCGACCTCGTCGGCCAACGGCGTGGTGCAGATCCAGGTGACCTTCAACATCGGCGCCAACATCGACAAGGCGGCGCTCAACGTCAACAACCGCGCCAAGCAGGTCGAGCCGCGCCTGCCGCTGGAGGTGCGCCGCCAGGGCCTGACGGTGGAGAAGGGCTCCTCGGCCTTCCTGCAGGTGCTGGCGTTCTATTCGCCGGACAACAGCCGCGACGAGATCTTCATCTCCAACTACGTCACCCTCAACATCCTCGACGAGATCAAGCGCATCCCGGGCACCACGCTGGTGCAGATCTTCGGCGCCAAGGACTACGCCATGCGCATCTGGCTGCAGCCCGACCGCCTGGTGTCGCTGAAGCTCACGCCGGGCGACGTGGCGCGCGCGCTCGCCGAGCAGAACGCGCAGTTCGCCGCCGGCAAGGTCGGCGAGTCGCCGATCCGCGCCGGCCAGGAGCTGGTCTACAGCGTCACCACCAAGGGGCGCCTGTCGGAGGCGAGCGAGTTCGAGAACATCATCCTGCGCGCCAATCCCGACGGCTCGCTGCTGCGGCTGAAGGACGTGGCGCGCGTCGAGCTCGCCGGCAAGGACTACAGCTTCAGCGGCAAGTACAACGGCAGGCCGGCGACGCTGATGGGCATCTTCCTGCAGCCGGGCGCCAACCAGATCGAGGTCGGCGCCGCGGTGCGCGCGCGCCTGGTCGAGCTGGCGAAGCGCGCGCCCGCCGGCCTCACCTACGCCATCCCGTTCGACACCACCGAGTTCGTCGAGGTGTCGATCCGCGAGGTGGTGAAGACGCTGGGCGAGGCGATGCTGCTGGTGTTCCTCGTCGTCTACCTGTTCCTGCAGAGCTGGCGCGCGACGCTGATCCCGTTCGCCGCGGTGCCGGTGTCGCTGATCGGCACCTTCGCCGGGCTGCTGCTGCTCGGCTATTCGATCAATACGCTGACGCTGTTCGGCATGGTGCTCGCCATCGGCATCGTGGTCGACGACGCCATCGTCGTGCTGGAGAACGTCGAGCGCATCATGCACGAGGAGGGCCTCACCGCGCGCGAGGCGGCGGTCAAGGCGATGCAGGAAGTGACCAGCCCGATCATCGCCATCGTGCTGGTGCTGTGCGCCGTGTTCCTGCCCATCGCCTTCCTCGGCGGCCTGACCGGCGAGCTGTACCGCCAGTTCGCCGTGACCATCTCGATCGCCGTGGTGATCTCGGGCTTCGTCGCCCTGTCGCTGACGCCGAGCCTGTGCGCCATCGTACTGAAGAACGGCGCGCGCGAGCAGCCGAACGCGTTCTTCCGCGGCTTCAACCGCTTCTTCGCACTGACGGTGGACCGCTACGAGAACGGCGTGGCCTGGATGATCCGCCGCGGCGGCATCGCGCTCGGCCTGTTCGCCGCCATGGTGCTGGTCACCGCGTTCCTTTGGCGCGTGACGCCGGGCTCGCTGGTGCCCGACGAGGACCAGGGCTGGTACTTCGCGCCGGTGATCCTGCCCGACGGCGCCACCCTCGAGCGCACCGACAAGATGGTGGGCGAGGTGACCGACGCCATCCGCTCCAACCCGTTCAACAAGCACGTCATGGCCTTCACCGGCTTCGATTTCGCCGGCGGCTTCGTGTTCCGCGAGAACGCGGCGACCATCTTTGTCACCCAGGAGCACTGGGATCGCCGCCCGATGCCGGTGGGCGCGCTGGTGGGCGAGTTCTACGCCAAGACCGGCCACCTCAAGGACGGCCTCGCCATCGCCTTCCCGCCGCCGGCGATCTTCGGCCTCGGCACCGCGGGCGGCTTCGAGTTCTACCTGCAGAACCGCGGCGAGGGCGGCGCCAAGCGGCTCGCCGAGGTGACGCAGCAGTTCATCGGCGCCGCGGCGAAGAGCCCGAAGCTCGCCTTCGTCAACACCTTCTGGCGCTCGAACGTGCCGCAGCTCTACGTCGACGTCGACCGCGCCAAGGCCAAGGCGCTCGGCGTGCCGGTCGACGAGATCTTCAACACGCTGGCGGCGACGCTGGGCACCTACTACGTCAACGACTTCAACAAGTACGGCCGCAGCTGGCAGGTGCTGATGTCGGCCGAGCCGGCGCAGCGCGGCCGGCCGACCGACGCCGGCAAGGTCTATGTGCGCTCGCAGGAAGGGCCCAGCGCCGGCTCGATGATCCCGCTCGGCTCGCTCGCGCGCATCGAGTATTCCAGCGGCCCGGGCACGCTGACGCGCTTCAACAACCTGCCGGCGGTGCAGGTGCTCGGCTCCGGCCGGCCCGGCGTGAGCTCGGGCGACGCCATCGCCGAGATCGAGCGCCTTGCAAGGGAAGTGCTGCCAAACGATTTCAGCCTCGACTGGAGCGGCGCCTCCTACCAGGAGAAGAAATCGGGCGGCACCTCGGTGCTGGTGCTGGCGCTCGGCGCGCTGATGGCCTTCCTGATCCTCGCCGCGCAATACGAGAAGTGGTCGCTGCCGCTCTCGGTGATGCTGGCGCTGCCCTTCGGAACCTTTGGCGCGCTCGCCGCCGTTTCCTTGAGAGGCTTGACCAATGATGTCTATTTCCAGATCGGCCTCGTCACACTTCTGGGCCTGGCGGCGAAGAACGCCATCCTGATCGTCGAGTACGCCGTGATGAAGCACGGCGAAGGGCTGAGCGCGTCCGCGGCCGCGGTGGAGGCGGCGCGCCTGCGCTTCCGGCCGATCCTGATGACTTCGCTCGCCTTCATCCTCGGCGTGACGCCGCTCGCCTTCTCGCACGGCGCCGGCGCCGGCGCGCGCATCTCGGCCGGCACCGGCGTCATGGGCGGCATGCTGGCGGCAACCTTCCTCGCCATCTTCTTCGTGCCGACCTTCTTCAAGCTGATGACCGACCGTCACCTCACCGAGAGCCGCTCGACGCAGGAGATCAAGGACGAGGTGCAGCGCGCGCACAAGGCGGTCAGCGGCGCCTTGCAGCATCCGCACCGGGCGCCCCACCATGAATAGGCTTTCCCTTCTTCTCCTTCTGCTGGTCGTTTCCTGCGCAACGATAAAGCCGTATGAGCGCCCGCCGATCGAACTGCCGGCGGCCTGGAAGGAGAGCGCGCCGCGCTACGCCGAGGACGGCCGCTGGTGGATGATCTACGGCGACCCGGCGCTCGAGTCGCTGGTCGACGAAGCGCTCAAGGGCAATGCCGACCTGCTGGTGGCGGCGGCGCGCGTCGACGAGGCGCGTGGCCTCCTGGGCGAGACGCGCGCCGCGCAGTTGCCGGCGGTGGACGGCCGGCTGAGCTCGACGCGCCAGCACAATTCGGCCAACACCGCGTTCTCGCCGCCGGGCGCGCCGCGGGAATTCAGCACCCAGCGGGCGACGCTCAACGTCTCCTATGAAGTCGACATCTGGGGGCGCCTCTCCGCCGGCACGTCGGCGGCGCGCGCCGAGCTGGCGGCGAGCGAGGCGGCGCGCGCCGCGGTGCGCATCGCGCTCGCCGCGCAGGTCGCCAAGTCCTATTTCTCGCTGCGCTCGCTGAGCGAGCAGGCCGACCTGACGCGCGAAACCGTCAACCTGCGCGAGGACGCGCTGGCCCTGCAGCGCAAGCGCTACGACGCCGGCGTCATCTCGCAATTCGACCTGCGCCAGCTCGAGGCCGAGTCGGCGGTGGTGCGCGCGCAGCTGCCGCCGCTCGAGCGCGAGCGCGAGCGCGAGGAGATCGCGCTGGCGGTGCTGCTGGGCCGCTCGCCGGGCGAGCTGTTCGCCAGGCAAATCCTGCTGGAGAAGCGCGACCCGAGCATGCTCGCGCCGGTGCTGCCCGCCGGCATGCCCTCCGAGCTGCTGCTGCGCCGGCCCGACCTGGTCGACGCCGAGCGCCGGCTCGCCGCCGCCAATGCGCGCGTGAAGGTCGCGCGCACCGAGATCTTCCCGTCGATCACGCTCACCGGCGCCGCGGGCTACGAGAGCGCGCAGCTCTCCAACCTGTTCCAGGGGCCGGCCGGCATCTGGAATTTCGGCGCGGCGCTGGTGCAGCCGATCTTCGCCGGCGGCCTCTTCGATGCGCGCACCGCGGCGGCCGAGGCGCGCGAGCGCGCCGCGCTGGCGCAGTACCAGCAGGCGGTGCGCAACGCCTTCGGCGAGATCCGCACCGCGCTCAGCGCGCAGGCGCGCGCGCTGGAGAGCTTCGAGGCCGAGACCCGGCGCGAGGCGGCGCTTGCCGAGTCGCTGCGCCTCGCGCGCCTGCGCTACTCGAGCGGCGTGTCGAGCCAGCTCGACGTCATCGACGCCGAGCGCGGGCTGCTCGCGGCGCGCATCGCGCGCATCGAGGCGCTGCGCGCGCACCGCGCGGCGGTCGCCGACCTGTTCCGCGCGCTGGGCGGATAACGCCCGCGCGATGGGCGGCTAGGGACTACTGGAAGACGTAGGCGTCCATCGCCAGGACGCCGGACTCGATGTCGTCGAAAATTCGCTCGGGCCTGTAGTTTTCCGGCGCCGCGCCGAGCGCGACGAACAGCGGCAGGAAATGCTCTTCGGTCGGATGGGCGCGCACGCCGTGGGGCGAGCGTGAACGGTAGTCGAGGAGTTCGTCGACGTTTTTCTCGTCGATGAGTTTTTTCACCCAGGACTGGAATTCCTTCGCATAGGGCTCGGCCTTGCCCTGGCCGCGCGCCCAGTCGCGCAGGTTGTGCGTCAGATGCCCGGAGCCAATGACCAGGATGTCTTCATCCGGCAATGATCGCAAAGCCTTTCCCATCGCAAGGTGATGCCGCGTCCCCAGGTCCGTCTGTACCGAAAGCTGCACCACCGGCACGTCGGCGCCGGGATACATGTAGAGCAGCGGCGACCAGGCGCCGTGGTCCAGGCCGCGGCCGGCATCGACCGACGCGTCGAATCCGCCTTCCCTGAGCAGCGCCTGCGTGCGCTGCGCCAGCGCCGGGTCGCCGGCGGCCGGATAGCGGATGCGGTACAGCGGCTCGGGAAAGCCGTAGAAATCGTGGATGGTCTCGGGCCTTGCGGCTCCGGTGAGCTCGGGTCGCGCGGTTTCCCAGTGCGCCGACGCGATGGCGAGCGCTTTCGGCTTGCCGAGACGCTTGCCGAGCGCCGCCCACGCCTTGCCCGCCGCGCCCGCCTCGAGGGCGTGCATCGGCGAGCCGTGCGAGAGGAAAATGCTCGGCAGCCGCGATGCCACCGCGCCCTAGGACTCCTCGGTGCGCGGCGGGCGCCAGGTGTAGGGCACGGGCCCCGGCTGGCGCAGCACGCGGAGCATGCGCAGCGCGCCCTCCTTGCGGCCCTCGCCGCCGCGGTAGTAGCCCGGCACCATCACCGTCTCGTGAAAGCCCATGGCGCGGTAGAAGCGGCGCGCGATGTCGTTCACCGCGCGCAGCTCGAGGTGGATGCTGGCGATGCCGGCGACGCGCGCCGATTCGAGCAGCCATTCCAGCAGGCGCTGGCCGATGCCGAGGCGCCGGTGCGACGGCCGCACGGCGAGCAGCACCAGGTGCGCGCGCTCCTCGCCGACTTCCATGATGGCGAAGCCGGTGAGCACGCCGCCGCGGGAAGACGCGCCGCCCTGCGCCTTGCCGCCTTCGCAGGCCACCACCGCCAGCGTCTCGCGGTCGCGGATCGCGCGCAGCACGCGCGACGCGTCGTATTTCCAGCCCAGCCCCGCCTCGATCAGGTCGCGCGACATCAGGGCGATGGCCTGGGCATCGCTCGGCTCGGCGGGGCGGATGGTGATGGCCCGTGGCGTCACCGCGACATTGTGCCATGATCCGTTTGCGAGGTGATCCGGAACCAGGGAGAAGAAAATGAACGAGAAAGTGTCAGCGCCGGAGTCGATCGGGCGGATGATGGAACCGGTGGTCGCCGCGTTCCGCCCCGAGCAGACCGCCGCCGCCACCGTCGATGCGCTGCGCCAGATGGTGAAGGAGACGTTCATCACCTACGTCTACGTCACCGACGCCGGCGGTCGCCTGCTCGGCATCGTCACCATGCGCGACCTGCTGTTCACCGAGCGCAGCCGCACGCTCGGCGACATCATGCTGCGCGACGTATTCGCGCTGCGCGCCGACCTGGGCCTCGAGCAGGCGATGAAGCTGGTGCTCGACCGCCACTACCCGCAGTATCCGGTGGTGGACGAAGCCGGCGTCCTGGTCGGCTTGGTGCGCGGCCAGCGCATGTTCGAGGCGCAGGCCGTCGAGCTCACCCTGCAGGCCGGCAGCATGGTCGGCGTCGAGAAGGAAGAGCGCCTGGCGACGCACTGGTGGCGCAGCTTCAAGTTGCGCCATCCCTGGCTGCAGCTCAATTTGCTCACCGCATTTCTTGCCGCGGCCGTGGTCGGCTTTTTCCAGGACACCATCGACCGCCTGGTGATCCTGGCGCTGTTCCTGCCGGTGCTGGCGGGCCAGTCGGGCAACACCGGCTGCCAGGCGCTGGCGGTGACGCTGCGCGGCATGACGCTGGGCGAGATGAAGCCCGGCACGCAGCGCCCGCTGATCGCCAAGGAGACCTGGCTTGGCTGCCTGAACGGCGCCGGCGTCGGTCTGATGGCGGCGCTCGGCATGTACATCACCGCCGTCGGCCAGCACCAGTCGCAGCCGGTGATGCTCGCGTTCGTCGTCTTCGCGGCCATGGTGTTCTCCTGCATCGCCAGCGGCCTGTCGGGGGCGCTGGTGCCGCTGGCGCTCAAGCGCATGGGCTTCGACCCGGCCACGGCATCGAGCATCTTCCTGACCACCGCCACCGATTGCGTGAGCATGGGCGTGCTCCTGCTGATGGCGACGATCCTCGTACGCTGAGGGAGAAAACAGGAGTATTCTTCCCGGGACGGAGGTCCGCCATGCAAGTCAAGGAAATCCTACGGGTCAAGGGCAACCGCCTGCTCAGCATCGAGCCTACGGGCCGCGCGGTCGACGCGGTGGCCACCATGGCCAAGGAAAATCTCGGCTCGCTGGTGGTGCTGGACAGCGGCCGCATGGTCGGCATGCTGTCGTTCCACGAATTGCTGCAGGCGGTGGCCAAGCGCGGCGGCGCGCTCGGCGAGCTCAAGGTCGCGGACATCATGGTGCGCGACCCGGTGGTCGCCGAGCCCGAGATGGAGGTCAACGACCTGCGCCGCACCATGCTGGAGAGCGGCGCGCGCTACCTGCCGGTGATGCAGGATGGCAAGCTGCTCGGCGTAATCTCGTTTCGCGATGTGGCCAAGGCGGTGCTCGAAGAACAGGATTTCGAAAACAAGATGCTGAAGGGCTACATCAAGAATTGGCCCGCGTAGAAAACTGATCCTGGGCTCGCTCGGCGCCGCCGCCCTCGCAGGAGGGGCGGCGCTGTGGCGCTTCTGGCCAGAGCAGGGGTTGTGGAATCCCTGCCTCGCGGCGCTGCCGCCGCGGCTTGCCAATCACGACCTGGTGCAGGCCGCCTGGGAGGGACTCGACCCCGCGAACGTGTGGGACGCGCATACCCATCTCGTCGGCACCGGCGACTCGGGCAGCGGCATCTACGTCAATCCGCGCATGGAGAGCCTGCTCAAGCCGGCCGAATACGCGCGGCGGCTGTTCTTCCTCAACGCCGGGTGCGCCCATGACGCGCCGGGCCGCGTCGACCAGGCCTACGTCGAGCGCATCCACAACCTGGTGGACGGGCTGCGGCCCGGCGCGAAGCTGCTGCTGTTCGCCTTCGACCGCTTCCACGACGAGCAGGGGACGGTGCACCTGGAGCGCACCGGCTTCTACGTGCCCGACGCCTACACGCGCGACACGGCGCGCGCGCACGCGAAGTACTTCGAGTGGGCCGCGTCGATCCATCCCTACGCCAGGGATGCGGTTGAAAGGCTGCAACAGGCAAAAAAGGACGGCGCCCGGGCGGTGAAGTGGCTGCCGGCGGCGATGAATATCGATCCGCTTTCGCCGCAATGCGACCGGTTTTTTGCTTTACTCGCCAAGCATGATCTTCCCCTGATCACGCACGCGGGCCTGGAGCGCGCGGTGATCGGCGGCGACACGCAGGACTACGGCAATCCGCTGCGCCTGCGGCGCGCGCTCGACGCCGGGGTGCGCGTGGTGATCGCGCACTGCGCCTCGATGGGAGAAGACCGCGACCTCGACAAGGGGGAAAACGGCCCGTACGTGGATAGCTTTTCGCTTTTCACCAGGGTATTCAATCAATATCAAAAGAACTGTTACGGCGACATCTCGGCCATGACGCAGGTGAACCGCGCCGGGCCCGCGCTCGCCGCGGTGATCGAGCGCGACGAGTGGCACGCGCGGCTGCTCAACGGCTCGGACTACCCGCTGCCGGGCGTGATGCCGATTTTCTCGGTGGATTACCTGGGGGAGCTGGGATTGATCCGGAAGGACGCGGCGAAAACGCTGAAGGAAATTCGCAGCCACAATCCGCTGCTGTTCGATTTCGTGCTCAAGCGCCACCTGCGCTCGAACGGCAAGGCGCTCGCTGCGCGCGTATTCGAGACCCGCGCGTTTTTCATGAGATGATTTCTCCATGTCGGGCAACAGCTTCGGGCTGATCTACCAGGTGACCTCGTTCGGCGAGTCGCACGGCGTCGCCTATGGCGGCGTGGTGGACGGCTGCCCGCCCGGCCTGGCGCTCTCCAATCTCGACCTGCAGCGCGAGTTGAACCGGCGCAAGCCCGGCAGCTCGCGCCACGTCACGCAGCGGCGCGAATCGGACCGCGTCGAGATCCTGTCGGGCGTATTCGAGGGCCGCACCACCGGCACCGCCATCGGCTTCCTGGTGCGCAACGAGGACCAGCGCTCCAAGGACTACGCGGCGATCGCCGACAAATTCCGCCCGGGGCACGCCGACTACACCTACTGGCAGAAGTACGGCATCCGCGACACGCGCGGCGGCGGGCGCGCCTCGGCGCGCGAGACGCTGGTGCGCGTCGCCGCCGGCGCCATCGCCCGCAAGTGGCTGCGCGAGCGCTACGGCGTGAAGATCCGGGGGTATCTCGCGGAACTGGGTCCGCACAAGCTTGGTTTTCATTCGTGGGAAGGCGTCAACAAGAACCCCTTCTTTTCTGCAAACCCGAAAATCATCCCGCGCCTTGAAAAGTTTATGGACCAGCTGCGCAAGAGCGGCGACTCGTGCGGCGCGCGGGTCAACGTGGTGGCCGAAGGCGTGCCGGTGGGGTGGGGCGAGCCGGTCTACGGGCGGCTCGACGCCGACCTCGCGTGGGCGATGATGTCGATCAACGCCGTGAAGGGCGTGGAGATCGGCGCCGGCTTCCGCGCCATCGGGCAGAAGGGCAGCGAGCACGGCGACGAGATGAACCCGCGCGGCTTCCTCTCCAATAACAACGGCGGCGTGCTCGGCGGCATCTCGACCGGGCAGGACGTCGCGGTGTCGCTGGCGCTCAAGCCGACCTCCAGCATCCGCATTCCTCGACGCACGATTGATGTGAAGGGAAAGGCGACGATGATCGAAACCACCGGACGCCATGACCCCTGCGTCGGCATCCGCGCCACGCCGATCGCCGAGGCGATGCTCGCCTGCGTGCTGATGGACCACGCGCTGCGCCACCGCGCGCAATGCGGCGACGTGCGCCCGCCGACGAAGCTGGCGAAAAGGTAGAAAAACCCAGCAGAATCAATTACAGTATGGCGACAAGACCGCCAAGAGAGAAGAACATGAGCAACAAAGGGCAGCTCTTACAAGACCCCTTCCTGAACACGCTCCGCAAGGAGCACGTCCCGGTGTCGATTTACCTGGTGAACGGCATCAAGCTGCAGGGGCAGATCGAGTCCTTCGACCAATACGTCGTGCTGCTGCGCAACTCCGTGACGCAGATGGTCTACAAGCACGCCATCTCGACCGTCGTGCCCTCGCGCCCGATCACCCTCGGCGCCGAGAAGGAACCCGAATAGCATCTCTCGACCCGCAGGCCGCCGTCGTCGTCAGCCTTGATTTTGGCGATCCCGGCCATGCGGAGAGCGCCGAGGAGATGGTGCGCCTGGTGCAAAGCGCCGGCGTCGTGCGCTACAGCGTCGTCCAGGGAAAGCGCAGCCGGCCCGATGCGCGCCTCTACGCCGGTCGCGGCAAGGTGGAGGAGATCGCGCGCGCGGCGGCCGGGCTGAACGCCGGCTTCGTGGTGTTCAACCACGCGCTGTCGCCGGCGCAGGAGCGCAACCTCGAGGTCGAGCTCAAGCGCCGCGTGATGGACCGCACCGAGACCATCCTCGAGATCTTCGCGCAGCGCGCCCGGACCAGCGAGGGCAAGCTGCAGGTGGAGCTGGCGCAGCTCGAGCACCTGTCGACGCGCCTGGTGCGCGGCTGGTCGCACCTGGAGCGCCAGCGCGGCGGCCTGGGCAAGACCGGCGGCCCCGGCGAGAAGCAGCTCGAACTGGATCGCCGGTATATCGCCAGAAGGGTTGGCGTTCTAAAAGACAAAATCGAGGATTTGAAGAAACAACGAGTCCTGCAACGGCGGGCCCGCGCCCGGGGCGACGTGCTCTCGGTGTCGCTCGCCGGCTACACCAACGCCGGCAAGTCGACGCTGTTCAACGCCCTGACCCGGGCCCATGCCTACGAGGCCGACCAGCTGTTCGCGACGCTCGACACCACGACGCGGCGCATCTGGCTGCCGCGGGCCGGCAACGTCGTGCTGTCCGATACCGTCGGCTTCATCCGCGACCTGCCGCACGGCCTGGTGGCGGCGTTCCGCGCCACGCTGGAGGAAACGGTGCAGGCCGACCTGCTGCTGCACGTGGTGGACGCGGCCTCGACCGCCCGCGAGGAGCAGGCGGCCGAGGTCGACAAGGTCCTGGCGGAGATTCCGGCCGGATCCGCGCCCCGCCTGCTGGTCTGGAACAAGATCGATGCCGTCGGCGATGGCAAGGTGTTGTCGGCAGGGGTCGAGCGCGACCAATATGGTAGGATTTCGCGCGTTTTCGTCAGCGCGCGCACCGGCGCCGGACTGGAAGAGCTGCGCGGTGCGATCGTCGAGTTTGCCCAGGAGCGGGCGGCGGCGAGAGGCGCGGCGGCTCCCGCAATCCAATCACTGCAGGCACACTGATTCCATGTCCTTGAACGACCCGAACTGGGGACGCGGCTCGCGCGGGCCGCAGGGCCCTGGCGGCGGCAACCAGGGACCGCCGGACCTGGACGAGCTGTGGCGCAACTTCAACCGCCGCCTGTCGGAGCTGTTCGGCGGCCGGCGCCGCGGCGGCGAGCCGCCGGCGCCGCCTTCGGGCCGCTGGCTGGGCGGCGGCGCCGGCCTGTTCCTGATGGCGATCCTGGCGGTGTGGCTGGCGAGCGGCTTCTACATCGTGGTCGAGGGCCAGCGCGGCGTGGTGCTGACCTTCGGCCGCTTCTCGCAGGAAACCATGCCGGGCCTGCGCTGGCGCCTGCCCTGGCCGGTGCAGGCGCACGAGATCGTCAACCTGCAGCAGGTGCGCACGCTCGAAGTCGGCTACCGCAACAACGTGCGCACCAAGGTGCTGAAGGAATCGCTGATGCTGACCGACGACGAGAACATCGTCGACCTGCAGTTCGCGGTGCAGTACCTGGTGAAGGACGCCAAGGACTTCATCTTCAACGTGCGCCGCCCCGACGACTCGGCGATGCAGATCGCCGAGACCGCGATGCGCGAGGTGATCGGCAAGAGCAAGATGGACGGCATCCTGTACGAGAACCGCGAGGAAATCGCGATCAAGGCGCGCCAGCTGATGCAGCTGATCCACGACCGCTACGGCACCGGCATCGCGGTGAGCACCGTGACCATCCAGGCGGCGCAGCCGCCCGAGCAGGTGCAGGCGGCGTTCGACGACGCGGTCAAGGCCGGCCAGGACCGCGAGCGCCAGAAGAACGAGGGCCAGGCCTACGCCAACGACATCATCCCGAAGGCGCGCGGCACCGCCTCGCGCCTGCAGCAGGAGGCCGAGGGCTACAAGCAGCGCGTGATCGCCAGCGCCGAGGGCGACGCCTCGCGCTTCAAGCAGGTGCTGGCCGAATACGCCAAGGCGCCGGCGGTGACGCGCGAGCGCATCTACATCGAGACCATGCAGCAGATCCTGTCCTCGACCACCAAGATCATGATGGACTACCGCGGCAGCGGCAATCTGCTCTACCTGCCGCTCGACAAGATCATGCAGCAGGGCGGCGCGGCGCCGGGCAGCGAGGCGCCGGCCGCGCCGCGGCCGGCCGAGGGCGGCGCCGAGCCCGGGCCGCGCTCGCGCGACACGCTGCGCAACCGCGAGCGGGGCGACCGCTGATGCGCGCCGCGCGGAGCCGCCCATGAGAGCCCTGGGCCCGATCGTCGCCATCGCGGTGGTGCTGATCGCCGTGCTCTCGGGCGCGGTGTTCACCGTCGACCAGCGCCAGAACGCCATCGTGTTCCAGCTCGGCGAGGTGAAGGACGTAGTGCAGAAGCCCGGCCTGCATTTCAAGTGGCCGCTGCTGCAGAACGTGCGCCACTTCGACATGCGCATCCTCACCTTCGACGACGCCGAGCCGCTGCGCTTCATCACCTCGGAGAAGAAGCCGCTGCTGGTCGACTCCTTCGTCAAGTGGCGCATCACCGACGTCAAGCAGTACTACGTCAGCGTGCAGGGCGACGAGTTCCGCGCCGCGACGCGCATCAAGCAGACCATCTCCGACGGCCTGCAGGCCGAATTCGGCCGGCGCAACATGCACGACGTGGTCTCCGGGCAGCGCGAGGAGATCATGTCCGAGGTGCGCAACAAGGCCGGCGTCGACCTGAGGCGCATCGGCGTCGAGATCATCGACGTGCGCCTGAAGCGCGTCGACCTGCCGCAGGACGTCAGCGATTCGGTGTTCGGCCGCATGCAGGCCGAGAGGAAGCGCATCGCCAACGAGCAGCGCTCGACCGGCTCGGCGGAGGCCGAGCGCATCCGCGCCGACGCCGAGCGCCAGCGCGAGATCATCCTGGCCGAGGCCTACCGCGACGCGCAGCGCGTGCGCGGCGAGGGCGACGCCAAGTCGGCGGGCATCTATGCCGCCGCCTTCTCGCAGAACCCGGAGTTCTACTCTTTCTACCGCAGCATGGAGGCCTACCGCTCGAGCTTCCGCGGGCGAGCCGACCTGATGCTGCTCGAGTCGAACTCGGACTTCCTGCGCTACTTCAGGGACTCCCTGGGCAAGACCGCGCCGCGGCGCTGAGGGGACGGGGCCCTGGGCACGACGATCCTGATGGCGGTGGCCCTGGTGCTGATCATCGAGGGTGTGCTGCCGTTTCTCTCGCCCGCGCTGTGGCGCGACACCTTCCGCCGCATCCTGCAGCTCTCCGACGGCCAGATCCGCTTCGTCGGCCTGTCGTCGATGCTCGCCGGGCTGCTGCTGCTGCTGTGGGCCCGCGCATGAAGTGGGTTCTGCCCGAGTACATCGAGGACATCCTGCCGGCCGAGGCCGCGCGTATCGAAGCGCTGCGCCGCAGGATCCTGGATCTGTTTTCCAAGCACCGCTACCAGTTGGTCATCCCGCCGCTGCTCGAATTCACCGATTCGCTGCTCACCGGCACCGGGCACGATCTCGAGGTCCGTACCTTCAAGGTGGTGGACCAGCTGTCGGGCCGCATGATGGGGCTGCGCGCCGACATCACGCCGCAGGTCACGCGCATCGACGCGCACCTGCTCAACCGCCGCGGCGTGACGCGGCTGTGCTATTGCGGCTCGGTGCTGCACACGCGGCCGGCGAGCCCCGGGGCGACGCGCGAGCCGATCCAGATCGGCGCCGAGATGTACGGCGAGCCCGGCATGCGCGGCGACCTCGAGATGCAGGCGCTGCTGTGCGAGGCGCTGCGCCTCGCCGGCTGCCGCGGCGTGCGCATGGACATCGGCCACGTGGCGATTTTCCGTTCGCTGGTGCAGGCGGCGAGGCTTGGCCCGGAACTCGAGGTGGAGCTGTTCGAGGCGCTGCAACACAAGGACACGCCGGCCATTCGCGAATCGACCAGGAAGGTTTCGGCAGAGATCAGGAAGGCGTTGCTTCTGCTGCCCAAGCTTTACGGCGGGGCGGAGATTCTCGCGCTTGCGGAAAAAGAACTGCCCAGGATCTCCGCTTTGCAAAAAGCACTGGCTACGCTGCGCGCGCTGGCGAAGGCGAGCCCGGTGCCGGCGAGCTTCGATCTCGCCGAACTGCGCGGCTACCACTACCACTCGGGCGCGGTGTTCGACGCCTACTGCGACGGCGGCAGCGGCGCCGCCTCCATCCTGATTGCGAGGGGCGGGCGCTACGACGAAGTCGGCAAGGCCTTCGGCCGCGCGCGGCCGGCCACCGGTTTTTCGATCGACCTGCGCGCGCTGGCCGGGATGAAAAAGAAATGAAGCGCCGCGCGCGTAACGTCGTCGTCATCGGCACGCAGTGGGGCGACGAGGGCAAGGGCAAGATCGTCGACTGGCTCACCGACCGCGCCCAGGGCGTGGTGCGCTTCCAGGGCGGCCACAACGCCGGCCACACGCTGGTGATCGGCGGCAAGAAGACCGTGCTGCACCTGATTCCCTCGGGCATCCTGCGCGGCGACGTCGATTGCTTCATCGGCAACGGCGTGGTGCTCTCGCCCGAAGCGCTGCTCGCGGAGATGGACGAGCTCGAGCAGGCGGGCGTGCGCAACGTGGTGGCGCGCCTGATCATCTCGGAAGCCTGCCCGCTGATCCTGCCCTACCACGGCGCGCTCGACCGCGCGCGCGAGGCCACCAAGGGCGAGAAGAAGATCGGCACCACCGGCCGCGGCATCGGCCCGGCCTACGAGGACAAGGTGGCGCGGCGCGCCCTGCGGCTGCAGGACCTGTTCAAGCCCGAGCGCTTCGCCGAAAAGCTGCGCGAATTGCTCGAGTTCCACAATTTCGTGCTCGAGAAGTTCCACCGGGCGGAAAAGGTCGACTACCAGAAGATCCTCGACGAGACCCTGGCGCTGGCGCCGCGCCTGCTGCCGCTGGTCGCCGACGTGCCGCGCGCGCTCTACCACGCCAACAAGGCCGGCAAGAACCTGCTGTTCGAGGGCGCGCAGGGCTCGCTGCTCGACATCGACCACGGCACCTATCCCTTCGTCACCTCGTCCAACTGCGTCGCCGGCGCCGCCGCGGCCGGCGCGGGCATCGGCCCGATGCACCTGCACTACGTGCTCGGCATCACCAAGGCCTACAGCACGCGCGTAGGAGAGGGACCGTTCCCGACCGAGCTCTCCGACGACGTCGGCGAGCGCCTGCGCCAGCGCGGCCGCGAGTTCGGCGCCACCACCGGGCGGCCGCGCCGCACCGGCTGGTTCGACGCCGCGGCGCTCAAGCGCTCGATCCAGCTCAACGGCGTCTCGGGCCTGTGCATCACCAAGCTCGACGTCCTCGACGGCGCCGAGTCGCTCAAGATCTGCGTCGGCTACCGCCTGGACGGCGAGCTCTCCGACATCCTGCCGGTGGGCGCCGAGGAGCTGGAGCGCTGCGAGCCGGTATACGAGGAGATGCCCGCCTGGCGGGAGAGTACCGTCGGCGTCAAGGCGCACCGCCGCCTGCCGAAGGCGGCGCGCGACTACCTCGCCCGCATCGAGAAGCTGTGCGGGGTGCCGATCGACCTGATCTCCACCGGGCCCGAGCGCGACGAGACCATCGTGCTGCGCCACCCGTTCGACGCCCGGTAAAATGGATTAGCGCGGTGGAGGCCACCGCGGGGAGGGCCATGGCGACGCAGCAGCGGGGCGTGTGGTTTCGATTGCTCGCGGGCGCCGGGCTCGCGCTCGTCGGCGTCGCGCTGGTCGAGGCCCTCATCGGCGCCAGCCTGCAGCCGTTCTCCCCACTCGGCCTGCCGGGCCTGGGGATGGTCGCCGCCGCCGCGCTGTTCGGCGGCTCAGGTTTTGCAGGGGCCGGCGTGGTGGCGTTTGCCTACTACCTCGCCAATGCGTTCGCCGGCGGTCGCTTTCCAGAGTTCTTCGCCAGCGGCGCCATCGCCGCGAGCTGGCTGGCCGCGCTGCTGGCCATTGGCGCGCTGATGATCTGGCTGCGCGCGCGGCTGCAGGCGGCGCAGATGGCCTCGCTGCTCGACAGCGCGCTGCGCGAGAGCGAATCGCGCTTCCGCCACCTCACCGAGCTGTCCTCCGACTGGTACTGGGAACAGGACGCCGAGTTCCGCTTCACCTTCGTCTCGGGTTCGCAGCGCCTGCGCGCGGGCCTCGACGCGGCGCAGTTCCAGGGCCACCAGCGCTGGGAGGTGCCGGCGCGCAACCTGACCGACGCGGACTGGGCGCGCCACCGTGCGCAGCTCGAGCGCCACGAGCCGTTCCGCGACTTCGTCATCGAGCGCGCCGACATCGAGGGCCGCTCGCGCTGGGCGATGGTGAGCGGCGACCCGGTGGTCGACGACCACGGGCGCTTCCGGGGCTACCGCGGCGTGGCCCTCGACATTACGCGGCAAAAGGAGGTCGAGCTGGCGCTGCGCCAGAGCGAGGAGCGGCTGCGCGTCATCGCCGACAACGTGCCGGCGCTGGTGTCCTACGTCGACACGGCGGAGCGCTACGCCTTCAACAATCGCGTCTACGAGGAATGGCTCGGCTTGCCGCGCGAGCAGATCACCGGGCGCACCGTGCGCGACGTGTGGGGGGAGGAACGCTACCGCGAGCTGCAGCCCAACATCGCGCGGGCGCTGCGCGGCGAGCGCGTGACCTACGAATACACCGTGGGGGAGCCGGGCGCCGAGCGCCATGTCCTCACCAGCTACGTGCCCGAACTCGACGCCGGGGGCCGCGTCAAGGGCTTCTTCGTGCTCGGCAGCGACATCACGGCGCAGGCCGCGGCGCGCAGCGAGCTGCACGCGGCGCGCGAGCGCCTGGAGCGCGCGCTGGGAGGCTCGAGCGCCGCGCTGTGGGACGCCGACCTGCGCACCGGGCGCGTGTTCCTGAGCGAGGCCTGGGCTGAGATGCTCGGTGCGCCGGCCGGGGATACGCTGACCTCCTTCAACGAGCTGGCGGCGCTGGTGCATCCGGACGACCTCGAGGAGGGACGCGGGCTGCTGGTCGAGACCATGAAGGGCAAGCGCACGGCCTACGCCAACGAGCACCGCGTGCGTGCGCGCTCCGGGGAGTGGAAGTGGATCCTGTCGCGCGGCCGGGTGACCGAGCGCGACCTGGCGACCGGGCGGGCGAGCCGCATGATCGGCACCAACCTCGACATCACCGACCGCAAGCGCATGGAGGAGGCGCTGCAGTCGGCGGCGCATTCCGACCCGCTCACCGGCCTCGCCAACCGCATGCTGCTGATGGATCGCATGGGCGTTGCGCTGGCGCGCGCGCGGCGCAGCGGCGGCGCCTGCGCGCTGCTGTATATCGACATCGACCGCTTCAAGCAGGTCAACGACAGCCTGGGGCATGCCGCCGGCGACGCGCTGCTCAAGGACTTTGCCGCGCGCCTGCGCGACTGCGTGCGCCAGTCGGACACCGTGGCGCGCCTCGGCGGCGACGAGTTCGTGGTGCTGCTCGAGGACCTGAAGGACGCGCCGGCGGCCACGCGCGTCGCCGAGAAGATGCTGGAGAGCGCGCGCGTCCCGGTGCACGCCGATGGCCGCGAGATCCGCGTCAGCACCAGCATCGGCATCGCGCTGGGCAGCGACGACGGCGACGGCGCGGCCTGGCTGAAGCG
>Ga0075425_100001953_pt1 | contig 20358 bp, 14 predicted proteins | sample SoiMethybrSBSTD4_FD_75300 | JGI IMG/M metagenome (GOLD analysis project Ga0075425, IMG submission 75300) | Bulk soil microbial communities from a Populus tree surrounding site in Tennessee, USA - Soil MetaG P. TD hybrid SBSTD4 | ecosystem: Environmental > Terrestrial > Soil > Tree plantation... | reverse complement strand
GGATGCGGCCGATTCCCATCGGCCGCGCCGCGAGCATCACCGGCGCCCTCGAATCGAGGGCGCCGCCTCATACCCGCCTCACACCGCCGCTTTTGCATCCGACGAATCGTGCGGCGACGGCGCGATCGAAGAATCGATCGAGGCGTCCTTCGACGCCGAGACGATCCGGAAGCGCTGAAACGGGATGTGGCACTGGTACTTCTGCAGGAAGCCGAGAAAGCGCTTGTAATCGGTCGGCGGCATGCCAAACAGCATCAACACAATTCGATAATTCCCGCGGGCCTCGGCCAGCGCCATTTTCACGATCGCGCGAACCGTGTCTCTCGTGAGATCCCGCTGCATGAACGGTTCGTAAACGACGGTCCAGAACGATTCGTGCTGCCGCGTCATCCGCTCATAGCATGACTGCGCGAGGCTCTCGATGTGCGACTGCATCTCCGGCGGCGCCGTGGCCGGCCGCGCCGGGTGATGGCCCGACTGCGTCCGCACGTCGGCGAGTGTCACGGTCCTCCCTGCGAAACGCAGCGCAAGCCGCTCGGCGACGTTCTTCAGCTCGCGGACATTTCCCGGCCACTGGGCGCCTTCGAGATACTCCCATGCGTCGGGCGACATCTGACACGGCGCCGTCCGGTGCTGCTTGCTCATGACATCCAGGTAGTGCTCGCAGAGCGGCTTGATGTCGTCGCGACGGGCGCGCAGCGGCGGAATGATCAGGTGCACGACGTTCAGACGGTAGTACAGATCTTCGCGAAACTCCTTCTGCTTGGTGCGCTCGAGGAGATCGCGGTTGGTCGCCGAGATGACGCGCACGTCGACGGAGGTCTTGCAGCGCTCCGAACCCACGCGCTGAATCTCGCCGCTCTCGAGAAACCGCAGGAGCAGCGCCTGCATCCGCAGGCTCATTTCGCCCACTTCGTCCAGGAGCACGGTGCCGCCGTCCGCGAGCTCGAACAGACCGCGTCGGTCGCGATACGCGTCGGTGAAGCTGCCGCGAGTATGTCCGAACAGCTCGGACTCGAGGAGCGACTCGGGCACGCCGGCGCAATTGATGGTGACGATCGGCCGCTTGGCGCGCGGACTATGCTCGTGGATGAAATGCGCGAGCAGTTCCTTGCCGACGCCGCTCTCGCCTGTAATCAGAACCTTGGAGTCGCTGGCTGCGATGAATTCTGCCTCAGCGATGAGTTCTGCCAGGCCTGGGTTTTTTCCGAGCTGCAGTCGAGATTGCAAAGTCGCTCCTCTCGCGAATTAAGAACGTCGATTTATGGCCGAGCAGGGTGTATATGTCAACACATTTCGCGTAAAAAGTCGACCAAAGAAAGACAAACTGGTCGATGAAGTACGTTCACAAACGGCACAGCTGTGCACAAGAATGCGTAGTGTGCGGCAGATTTTTACCAGGAACCCCTGTGAAATGTTCAGAAATGAGACTTTTATCTGCGGCTGGAGCGTTTCTTCGTTGCACAGAATTGTGGCTGGCGCCGCGCCGGCCGTCGGTTTTGTTACAAAGAATTACCTATTCCTAGGGCGGTAAACAGAAAAAAGCTGGGGCTGGGTGATGTGTGCGGTATTTCTGTCGGGAACGAATTGCAGCGAGAGCGAGACGCCGTCACATCGACGGAATCAGAACGGCGTCTGCTGCGGAGGATTGAGAGTCAGCGCACGTGCGCGCGCGGAATCAGTGAATCCATTCTCTCGCGTGCGCGAACGAAGAATCTTCCGTGACGGATTCATCCGATTCGAGCGTCTGCGCGATCGACGCGAGCCAGTCTGCAGCGTCCCTTGGTTCGGCGAGGCAGCGCACGTTCAGCTGTCTCGCGTCGTTCTCGAGTCCGCGATCGTTTTGCCGGCCGATCACGATCCCTTTCATCTCGGGATCGCGCGCGCGTCCGAGCATCACGAGATGTAGACCGTTGAAGTCGCCCAGGCGCTCTTCGGCGATGACGAGCTCGGGAATGGTTCGTTCGATGGTCCGTTTCGCCTCGTCGAACGTGCGGGCACCGCATGCTCGATACCCCGCATTGCTTAGTATGTCCAGGAGTCCGCGCAGGCGTTCTCCGCTAGGGCTGATGACCACGATCTGCTCATGCATACCTGTTCTGTAATCAAAAGCCGCACCAAGTGCCGCTGGGGTGGCTTCCGGGACATCAGGCCCGTAAATGATTGAAAAATAAGGCAGAGATCTCATGGGTCCTGGGACCGTTCTTAGGCAACTGTATAGAAGCTACACTCTGGTTGTTCACCATTGACAAGTTTGTATGCACTTTAGTCGCTGCCGACGGCTGCGCGCAGTTGCCTTCTTTGACGTGCGGAAGACGCCACGGTACGATTCCGCGCGATGCGCTGCCCCGGGTGCGGCGATGCCACCTCCACGGTCGCTCTCAAGGATCGCACCGACGCCGACCTGGAGGTCGATGTCTGCCCGATGTGCCGCGCATTCTGGTTCGATCAGTACGAAAACATTCGTCTGAGCGCCAGCGCTACGCTCAAGCTGTTCGACATCATGTCCGCGAAGGGCGGCGCGGACCGTCCGCTCGCGGAGCCGATGAAGTGTCCACGCTGCGGCTCGCATCTCACTCACGCGCACGACATCCAGCTGCGCGCGACGCCGTTCGAGTACTGGCGCTGTCCGCACGGCCATGGTCACTTCATCACTTTCCTTCAGTTCCTGAAGGAGAAGGATTTCATCCGGCCGCTGACGCCGGCGCAGCTCGCCGAGCTGCGGCAGAACGTGCAGACGATCAACTGTGCGAACTGCGGCGCGCCGATCGACCTCGCGAAGGAGACGGTCTGTCCCCACTGCGGCTCGCCGCTGACGATGCTCGACCTGAAGCAGATCGGCGCGCACGTCAAGGAGCTGCAGAACGCCCAGACGCCTTCGCCCGACGTTCAGCTCGCGAAACAGTTCGACGGCGCGATTGCGATGCTCGCCGCGCAGCGAAGACGGCGCGTGGAGGAGTCCACCGTGTGGAACGGCCTTCGCGTCATCGTCGACTGGCTGACCGAGAAGGAATAGCTTTCCGTTTCGGCTTCAGCGGCGGCTTCTTCGACTCGAACGTCCATCCCATTCGCAGCAGATCGCGCAGTGCGTCAGGATGTACGCGATCGAGCCGCACCAGCACGCACGGATATTCGAGATAGTGCTCCTCGATGTAGTAGGTTCCGGGATCCGCGGCGAGCAGGTCGTCGCGGTCGCGGAAGGGAATGCACACGCAGAGCGATCGCGGCTCCGCCGATCGGTGGGTCGGGATGACCGCGAACATCCGCCCGCGGACTTTGAGAGCCGGCGACCGCCAGGCCGTGCCGACTTCCGTGCCCGGCAGCGCCAGCCCGATTCGCAGTATCGTCGCCCAGGTAATCCGCGACCGAGCGGCCATGTCGCCGCACGTTAACACATGGGGCCGCGTTGGCCGGAGCCCATCTGCACGGCTTAGGGCGTCGTGAAGCTCCAGACCGGACCGCTCGCCGACATGTTCGCCATCGTCTTCGACACGACCTTCCAGTAGTACGTCGTGTGCGCGGCCAGCGAGACCGTGTAGCTCTGATAGGTGCTCGTCGTCTTGCTCGGACCGAGATTCTTGTTCGACGCGATCTTTGGCGGCGTCGACGACGTGCCGAGATAGATGTCGTAGTTGTGCGCCCACGGGCCGCCGTACCATTTGAGGGTGACGGTCGTGCTCGCCGTCTTCGCTCCGATCGACGGCCCTTTGTACTTCGGCGGGTCGGGCGCCAGCGGGACGAAGGCGGCAGTCTCGGCCGCCTTCTTGTTGCTCCACATGCGGTTGAACTCGTCCTCGAACCACTGGAAGATCGCGGGCTTCCCCGTGAAGAAGTTGTGTTCGAGCTGCGAGGTCGCCGACGCGGTCGTCCAGTTCGACGAGCCGAAGATCGTCATCCCCTGGCCGTAGAGCAGCGCGAGCTTTTCGTGATTCTCGCCGGCGTGTCCGCGCCACCGCAGCTTGATTCCTGACATGTAGAGGCGGTCGACGTTCCACGAATCCCACAGGTAATCGGGATCGCGGTACTGGTTGTTCTCGACGATGAGGCGGATCGGAACGCCGCGGCTGCGCGCGGCGATCAGCGCGTCGGTATGTCGCGCGTCGGTGATGCGGTACATGATCGCGTCGATTTTCGAGCGCTCGTTGTTATACGCGCTGACGGCCCTGGCGCCGAAGTCCTGCGCCGGCGGGAAGTTCAGCTCCGGATCTATCGCGTACTTCGCGTAGTGCCGGACGAGCGACCCGCTGATGTTCGCGTAGTTGACGAAATTCAGCGTGTCGATCCACGCGTTGTCGAACTGCGTCTTGAAGCTGTTCACGATGGCGGGATCGTCGGTGAAGTAAACCGTCTCGGCGACGTAATTCGTGTAGTCGCTCACCGGCACGAAGGCGTCCGGGCTGTAGTTCGCCGATCCGAATTCGACCGTTTCCTGCCCGGCAAACACCATCAGCTTCCAGTGCAGAATGCCGCTCGCGGTGCGGTTGCGCACCGGAATTCCGACGCTCTTCAGCTGCGCGATGACGTCCGCGTTGCCCGCATACGTGGGGTTCGCGCGCGTGTCGACGAGGACGCGGACGGGAACACCGGCCTTGAACCGCTGCACGATCGCATTCGAGTAGCGGGCGTCCTGCATGAACCAGAAGCCGACGTCGATCTCGACGTTTTCGTTCTGAATCAGGGCGAGCAGCTGCGTCCGGCAGTTGTCGACGGACGGATCGCAGAGCACGTCGGCGCCGCGCGCGCTCGAGGCGGACGCGGCGACGAGCAGCAACGCGGCGGCGCTGCGAAGGATGATGTGAAGGACGCGGATGGCACGGGCGAACCAGTTCATGCCGGTCGGAAGTTGCCATCGGGATGCCGGACGCGCCGCGGGCGTCCCACGCGGACGTGCGACCCGGCGTCGTGTGGCGTGGCGTTGCCAGAAGCGGCATCGCGCTGCTCATGATCGGCGGGTGTACCTGCCTGAATCGGTATCTGCTTGGAACTTCTCCCGCGGAAGAGCCGGCGGCCCGGCCAATCCGGGCAGCTGGCGCGGCCGGTTGAGACCGTTCTGAAACGCGTCGAATCCGGCCAACCTTACACGACGTTCTGCAACGAACGAATTAGGCAGCCGGCGGGTAGCGCTGAGGCGTTTCTTTTCTCCTTCTGGGAACTGCTGACTGATCTCTTATCTCCGATCGCACTTCGACGCCTGAAAACATTGGGCTTTTCACGAGCAGCGACGGACGTGCTCTGGCACTCGCGTCGCTATGTTCTCGCCGAGCATGAGCCCTGACGGCTCAGCGGGCGACACAGGAGCGGAGTGCGTGACGAAGAAACGACTTCTGGCGGCTTTGGCGGCGATCCTTCTGCTGGTCCCACGGCCCGCCGCTTCGGCCGAGCGGCTGTGCGATCCGGCGTTCGAGGACTGCCGGACGCCCCTGCTCAATCTCATCAATGCGGAGACGGTCGGCATCGACGTCGCGTTCTGGTTCATGACCGACGCTCGCTATGAGACAGCGCTGATCAACCGCTGGCGCGCCGGCGTCCCGATCCGCGTCATCGTGGACCCGAAAGCCAATCCGACCTACGACGGCAACGCCCAGGTGCTCGCCGATCTCGCCGCCGCCGGGATTCCGATGCGATACCGGCTGCCCACGGCGCCCGGCATCCTCCACTGGAAGACGATGATCTTCGCCGGGCAGAACACGGTCGAGTTCGACGGCGCCAATTACAGTCCGACCGCTTTCAAGTACACGACGCCGTACAGCAATTACGAATGGGAGTCGATCTACTTCTCCGACGATCCGTCCGTCGTCAACAGCTTCAAGACGAAGTACGACGACTTCTGGATGGACAACAACGTCTACTACGGCAACTACGCGAACATCGTCGAGCCGCGGACGCGTCTCTATCCGACCTATCCGATCGATCCGGCGCTGAACTTTCCGCAGCAGCAGGACTATGCCGCGCGCATCCTGAAGCGCTACGCGGCCGAGACGCAGAAGATCGACGTGATCATGTATCGCATCACGGATGCCCGGCATCCGGACGCGATGATCGCGGCCGAGCAGCGCGGCGTCCCCGTGCGGATCATGGGCGACACGCTCGAATACCGGCTGGCGAGCCGGCTGTGGGCCGCCTACAACCTCGATCGCCTTTACGCCGCGGGCATTCCGGTCCGCGTCGCGTCGGCCAACAACATCAATCACCAGAAGCTGGTGCTGCTCTACGGCCAGGCGATGGCCGTGTTCGGCTCGTCCAACTGGACGACGCCGTCCGCGAACCAGCAGCAGGAGCACAACTACTTCACGACCAAAGACTGGATTTTTCAGTGGTTCGTCGATCAATTCGAGCGCAAATGGAACAACACGATGGGCAACGAGTCGGTGCCGTTCGTGCCGCTGCCGCCTGACAAGCCCGCGAGCCTCGTGCCCGCTGACGGCGCCGTCGGCGTCGATCGCTCGCTCGAGCTCAAGTGGGACGGCGGGCCGTGGGCTCACGTCTACGACGTCTACTTCGGCACCGATCCGAATCCGCCGCTCTTTGCCGCCAATCAGCAGCTCGGACCGACCGATCCTGCCGATGGAATCGCGCAGCACTGGACGCTCCCGCTGCTGCAGCCGGGCACCACGTACTACTGGCGCATCGTCAGCAAGACGATGGCGGGGATGACGGCGAAGAGCGCGACGCTCAGCTTCACGACGGCCGGCAACGCGCCGCCGCCACCACCGCCCGCGGGCGACGCGAGCACGGTCGTCATCTGGACGTGCACCGACGTCGCGCAGGCGAACGTCGCCGGCAACTGGCAGTTCCTCGTCGATCAGAGCGCCGCCGGCGGCTGCGCGCTGTGGAATCCGGATCACGGCAACTCGCGCATCTCGCCGCCGCTCGCGTCCCCGGCACATTACTTCTCGACGACATTCAACGCCGTGGCCGGAGTGCCGTATCACGTGTGGCTGCGCATGCGCGCGCAGAACAACAACACGTCGAACGATTCGGTGAGCTTCCAGTTCGGCGACTCGATCGATCAGTACGGGTCGCCGCTCTATCAGATCGGCACGCCGCAGGGCGGCGAGGTGCCGATGAACGATCCATCGGGGACGGTCAGCGGCTGGGGCTGGGCCGACAACGGCTTCGGTGCGCCTCCGACGCTGGTGTATTTTCCGACGACCGGACCGCACACCATCCAGATCCAGCAGCGCGAGGACGGCGCGATCGTCGATCAGATCGTGATCAGTCCGGACGCGTTCCTGTCGTCGCGGCCGGGCGGGACGCTGAACGACCAGACGATCTATGGCAGCACGATCGACGGCGCGCCGCCGCCGCCCGATCCGGCCTACTATCCGCCGCCGCCGCCGATTCCGTCGCCGTGGCAGCAGACCGACATCGGCGCCGTGAACATGCCGGGCTACGCGGGCTTCGACAACGGATCGTCCGTGTTCACCTCGGAAGCCGCCGGCGCGGACGTGTGGGGCAGCGCGGACGCGTTCCACTACATCTTTCAGCCGATGAGCGGCGACGGGACGATCGTCGCGCGCGTCGCGAGCGTGCAGAACACGAATCAGTGGACGAAGGCCGGCGTCATGATCCGCGAATCGCTCGCGCCCGGCGCGACGAACGCGTTCATGTTCCTTGCGTCGAGCAAGGGTCTCAACTTCCAGGGACGCACGGCGACGAACGGCGCGACGGCCACCATCGCCGGTCCGATCAAGCCCGCGCCGTACTGGGTGCGGCTCGACCGCGCCGGCAACACCTTCACCGGATATCGATCGAGCGATGGCGCCACGTGGACGCAGCTCGGCACGTACACGATTCCGATGGCGGCCAACGTGCTGGTGGGCCTCGCGCTGACCAGCCACAACATCGACGCGACCGCCGTCGCGACGTTCGACAACGTGAAAGTGAACGGCAACGTGACGTGCGGCTACACCGTGTCGCCGAGGAGCGCGTCGTTCACGGGCGACGCCGGCAGCGCGTCGATCGACATCACGACCGGACCCACGTGCACGTGGACCGCATCGAGCGGCGATACGAGCTGGCTGACCGTCGGCACGCCGAACGGCACCGGGTCGGGGACGGTCGGTCTGAGCGCGGCGGCCAACACCGGTCCGGCGCGCGGAACGACGTTCACGATTGCCGGTCAGACGTGGCCGGCGACGCAGGATCCCGCCAACTGCGGGACGACGCTGTCGCCCTCGAGCCAGTCGTTCGCCGGCGCGGGCGGCGGCGGCTCGATCGCCGTCACCGCCGGCAGCTGGTGCTCGTGGAGCGCGGTCAGCAGCGATCCGTCCTGGCTCACGGTGACCGGCGGCTCGTCGGGAAGCGGGAACGGCACCGTAACGATCAATGTCGCCGCGAACAACGCGGGAGGACGGACCGCATTCGTCACGATCGGCGGCCAGACCTTCACCGCGTCGCAGGATCCGGCCGCGTGCACCTACTCGATTTCGCCGTCCTCATCGTCGTTCGCGTACGGCGGCGGGTCGACGAGCGTCACGGTCGCGACCGGCAGCTGGTGTTCGTGGACGGCCGCGAGCAACGATCCGAGCTGGCTGACGGTGGCCGCCGGCGCTTCGGGCACCGGCAACGGAACGGTGACGCTCGCCGCGTCGGTGAATGGCGCGGCTGCGCGTACCACGACCGCGACGATCGCGGGCAGGACGTACGCGGCAACGCAGGCCGCGGCGCCGTGCGTGTTCACGCTCACACCCTCGAGCCAGGCGATGTCGTACGCCGGCGATACCGGCACGTTCGACGTCGGCGTCGGCAGCTGGTGTTCGTGGACCGCGACGAGCAGCGCGAGCTGGCTGACGGTGGCGAGCGGCGCGAGCGGCAGCGGCAACGGCACGGTGGCCGTCAGCGCGGCCGCCAACAGCGGGGGCGCGAGGTCCGCGACGGTCGCCGTCGGCGGCCAGAACTTCACGGCGAATCAGTCAGCGCCGCCGTCGCCGACCGGCTGGTCGAATCTCGACATCGGCAACGTCGGCGTCGCGGGCGCCACGAGCGCCGATTCCAGCGGCACCGTGCTCAACGTGACCGGCGCGGGCGCCGACGTCTGGGGCACGGCCGACGCGCTGCAGTTCGCCTATCAGACGCTCAACGGCGACGGCTCCATCGTCGCGCGCGTCGCGTCGGTGCAGAACATCAACGCGTGGACGAAGGCCGGTGTGATGATCCGCGAAACGACCGATCCCGGATCGTCGCAGGCGTTCATGCTGCTGTCGTACAGCAAGGGCACGGCGTTCCAGCGGCGCCCGACCACGGGCGGCGGCTCGGTGAGCACGACGGGAACGACGACGCTCGCCGCGCCGTACTGGGTGCGGCTCGATCGCGCGGGCGATACGATGACGGCGTATCAGTCCCCGGACGGCGTGATGTGGAGCGTCGTCGGCACGGATTCGATTCCGATGGCCACCAGCGTGCTCGTCGGACTCGGCGTGTCGAGCCATACGACGACCGCGACGGCGACCGCGGTGTTCGACAACGTGTCGATCGTCAGCGGCGCGCGCAACGCATGGGGCCACCAGGACGTCGGCAGCGTCGGGAAGATCGGGGACGCGACGTACGACGCGTCGACGCAGACTTACAGCGTGAAGGGAGCCGGCGCGGACATCTGGGGCGCCGCCGATGCCTTCCATTTCGCGTGGCGGCGCATGTCGGGCGACGGCGTCGTCGTCGCGCGCGTCGCGAGCGTGCCGAACGTCAACGCCTGGACGAAGGCCGGCGTGATGATCCGCGAGACGCTGGACGCGAACGCGGCGAACGCGCTGATGCTCGTCTCTTACAGCAAGGGATTGTCGTTTCAGCGGCGGGTCGCGGCCGGCGGCGTCAGCACGGCGACGGCGGGCGCGGCGGCCGGCGCGCCGTACTGGGTGAAGCTCGAACGGATCGGCGACACCTTCAACGCGTACTCGTCATCCGATGGGGCGGCGTGGACGCTGGTCGGCAGCGACACCATCGCGATGGGCGCGAACGTCTACGTCGGCCTTGCCGTCAGCAGTCATACGACGACGGCGACGGCGACGGCGACATTCGATCACGTCAGCGTTCCCTGATGCAGCGATTTCGTATGGCGGATTGTACGGTTTACTTCGAGAACGCGGCGAGAAGGCCGTAGTGATCCGACGGAGCGGCGTCGCCGGGCGAAACGACACCGAAACGCTCGATGGACGTCGCGGTCATCCCTTTCGACCACACGTAGTCGATCCGCTTCCAGGTCGAGCCTTCGGGATGCCCGCAGCCGGCGCGATTCGTCATCCCCGTGAAACCGGCGTCGCCCGGATGGAGTGTCGCCCACGCGTCGACATAGCCTGCGGCGCGAAGGATCGGCAGCGAGGTGTTGTTCGGATTCTGATTGCAGATGCGCGCGGTGCCTTCGAAGACGTTGAGGTCGCCGACGAGCACATGCGGGCCGCGCGACTCGGACATCATCTTCGCAGTGTCGCGGGCCTGACTATCGTACGTGTCCTGCGCCGACGCGCCGGTGCCCGCCCAGTGCGAGACGTAGATGTCGATCGTTCCGTGGCATTCCTTGTCCGCGCACACGGCGACGCCCAGCGTCCACGCTGTATCCTTCGGATTCGTGTTGTGCGACGTATCGAGCTGCAGCCACCGCGGCGATCCTTTAATGCCGAATCGCGCGACGAGTGCGGTGCCGTTGCGCTCGTCGGTCGCCGTGTTCCAGCCGAGCGCCTGCCGCACCGCCGACGGCTTTGCGCAGTTCCACGCTTCGGCGAGGCCGATTGCAACGACGCTGTCGTCGGCACCGATGCGCGACCTCAGCTCGCGCTGAACGACGCCTGCGCCCCACGCATTGACAGGTTTGCTCTTATCGCCGCAATTGTCGGTTTCGGCGAACGATGAGCCGTGCCCTTTGAGCGGCTGCGATCCTTTGCCCGATCGGATGTTGTAGAAGGCGACCGTGATGGGGGATTGGGCCGAGGGCACAGAAGCAGCGATCCAGAACACAAACGACACAAAGGACAGAAAGGACACAACGAACAAGGACAGGAACGGGCGGGCCACGAAAACAAAATCAATTTACTGCACGTATCGCCCTACAGCACGTATCGCCGGTACTCGTGTTTGTTCACGAATTGCCGGAACTCGTCCCACGTCAGCCCGCTGATCATCTCGATCTCCTGCTCGACGCTCCAGTGCGAGCGTCCGTGCTCCGCTGGATTGTGGCGCGCGAGGAGGACGCGGTCGCGGCCCAGATCGAGAATCGCGACGCACTTCGTGTCGTCGCCGCTGAGGTAGCCAATCAGCCGGAACGATCGCGCGCTCCCGTTGGTGCCGAACGTCACGGTGCGGTCGGTTGTCACGGCTCTATACGCCTCACCGTCGCATTCGATACACGTGCCTTCCACCGCGACGAACGGCCGCTCCCAGTCGCCGAGCCGCGCGCCCTGGCCGGGCACGGGCTGACGCCCGCTCGCCGGCGGAACGGCGAACGCGCGATGAAAGAACAGTGAGGTCGTCTGGACGTGACCGCAGATGGGCGCGAACCCGGTCATGTCGACTTCGAGCAGGCCGTATTCACGAAGGCACTTCGCCGATTCAGGCAGCCAGTCGGAATTGTCGAGGATGACGAGACCGCCCTCGCGAAGATGCGGAAATGCGGCGTGGCAGCATTTGAGTCGCGTCCGCCCGCGTGCCGGCCCGTCGACAACGATGACGTCGAACTCGCCGCGCGACGCGATAACCCCGGGAAAGTTCGCGAGATCCGGCTCGTAAATCAGCTCGGCGTTTGCGGGAAGCAGATTTCTCAACGTCCCGCACCACTGCTCGTCGTCCTCGACGCTGACGACGCGTTTCGCCTTGCCGGCCCAGAAGATCGTCGACATGCCTGAGCCGTATTCGAAGACCGTCTTGTCGCTGAAGTCGAGCTGGCGAAGGTACTCGATTGCCGGATACGTGTACCACGGGAGCGGATTGCCGGACGCATCGACCGCCCGTTGCGACTTGACGCTTGCGAGATGGGCGTAGTCGCGCCAGAGCACGCGCGCGGCCTTGAGAGACGGCAGCCAGTTCGTCGACAGCCACCAGGGGCGACGGGAACGAGGCTCAGCAGATGACAACAGGGGTTGCATGTCCCTCGTCCGAGCAATTAGCGGACCAGCCCGACGGGGAGCCGGGGTCAGAGGTCGGGGCCCGAGGTCACTCCGCGCGCAACGCGACCAGCGGATCGACGTGTGCCGCACGGCGCGCCGGAACGTACGTCGCGATCAATGCGAGTCCGAACAGGACGACCGTCGAACCGACGAACGAGAGAGGATCGGTCGGCGCGACGCCGTACAGCAGCCCGGACACGAAGCGCGTCAGCACCATCGCCGCGACGACGCCGGTGGCGAGACCGGCAAGCGCGAGTTTCATCCCCTCGCGCAGCACGAGTGTCACGACATCGCCGGCGCCGGCGCCGAGCGCCATCCGAATGCCGATCTCCGTCGTCCTGCGAGATACCGCGTACGCGATTACGCCGTACAGCCCCGCCGCGGCGAGCATCAGCGCGAGAACGGCGCACGACGCCATGAGCGCGGTCCGGAAACGCGGCTGCGAGACCGCGTCCGACACCATCCCGTCCAGCGTGTTCGAGCGGGAGAATGTGATCGCCGGATCGACGTCGGCGACGGCGCCTGCAAGCGCGCGCGCCACCGGCGCGGGATCCCCGCTGGTGCGCGCGAGCACGAACATCGACGGCCAGGGCTGCTGCGCGAACGGACGATAGATCGCGCCGTTCGGTGCGGCGTCCAGCCCTGAATACTTGATGTTGGCAATCACGCCGACGAGCGTGACGGTTTCCGCGCCGCGCCGGACGGTCGAGGGCAGCGACATCGACCGGCCGATCGGATTCGGATCCTTGAAGAGCATCCGGGCCGTATCCGCGCTCATGATCATCACGGGCGGATGCTGCGCGTCGTCGGAACCGGCGAAGAAACGGCCCTGGACGAGCGGCACTCGGAGCGCCGAGAAAAAGCCGGGCGTGACGGTGACGGCGTCCACGAGGTAATTGGCCATCGGACGATCGGCGTCGTCGACCGTCGTCATGGTGATGCGCAGCCGGCCCGCATTCGGCGGCAGGCTCGCCGTCGCTGCGGCATCGACAACGCCCGGCAGCGAGCGGACGCGCGCGACGACGCGATCGATCGAGCCGATTTGCTGCTCCGGCGTCAGCGTCCGGCCGTACGTGAGATCGAGCAGCGCCGCTGCCACGTGATCCGTCGATATTCCGAGGTCGGTGCGAAGGAGCTGCGCCAGGCTGCGGCCGAGGAGCGTTGCGCCGACCAGCAGCACGACCGAGACGGCGAGCTCAGCGACGATCAGCAGCGTCCGCACCCGCCGCTGCGCCGGATGCGACGATGCGGTGGCGCCCGACGTCTTCAGCGCATCGGCCGCGGGCGCCCGCTCGAACGCCGGCAGCGCGCCGGCGACCAGCGCCGTGGCGCCGGCGGCGACCGCCGCGAAGGCGAGGATCGGCCAGTCCACGCGAATCGCCGTGAGTTGCGGGGTGTCGAGCGGCGCAAACCGCACCGCGGCACGCACGAGACCGACGGCGGCAACGAGTCCGGCGAGGCCGCCAATCGAGACGATCACCGCGGCGTCGGCAATCGACTGTACGAGCAGCCGGCCGCGGGAGGCGCCGAGCGCCCTGCGGACCGCGGCGTCGCGCGCCCGCGATGTGTTGCGCGCGATCATCAGATTGGCGACGTTGGCGCACGCCACGAAAAGCACCAGCCCGACGGCCGCCAGCAGCATCAGCAGCGGTGCCCGGACGGCTCCGACGACCTGGTCCTGCAGCGAAACCGCAGTGGCGCGGATGTGATCGTAGCGCCCGGGGAAGTCGCGATTGAGCGAGTCGATCACCCGCTGCGCGTCGGACGCCGCCTGCGCGAGCGTGGCGCCGGGCTTGACCCGCGCGATCGGCGTGAAGCCGCCGACGCCGCGGCGCGCGGGATTCGGATTGGGCGGCGGCGCGAGCACCCACACGTCTTTCTGCGCTGTCGGAATCTGGAACTCCGGGGCCGCGACGCCGACGATCGTGTACGGACGCGCATTCAGCGTCAGCGTTGCGCCCAGCGCGGACGGCGATCCACCGAAGCGCGAGTCCCACAGTCGATGGCTGATCACGATCGCGTTCGCGTCGCCGTCCGCGAATCCCCGGCCGATCGCCATCGGGCCGCCGAGTGTCGAGAAAAACGAACCGGTGACGTCGGCCGCGTCGACGGTACGCGCGCCGTTCGTGTCGGCGAGCGAATACGAGTTGCCGCTCATGAAGGCGACGGACGCCAGCGTCTGCGCGCGCTTCTGCCATTCAACGACATCCGAGAGCCCGAAGTTCGTCGGTTCGGGACGCGGACGGCCGCTGTAGTCGCGTTCGGCGGTGACGACGACGAGGCGATCGACGTCGCGGTAGGGAAGTGGCCGCAGCAGGATGCCGTAGACGACGCTGAAAATCGCGGTGCTCGCGCCGATGCCGAGCGCGACGGTCAGAATCGCGGCGGCCGAGAACGACGGCGCGTTGCGCAGCGTTCGGACCGCCATCCGCAGTTCAATCCCCACCGCGTCGAGCACGCGGAGATTGTAATGGCGGCGGCACTTTGCTGTCGCGTCACGACTCCTGACGCGGAACCAGCATCAGGCTCGACCGATCCCGATCGGTGGCGCGGAGGACGCGCCGGACTTCGTCGATCATCTGGGCGAGCGTGAATGGCTTGCGGAGCACACCGGCGACCGACGGGGTCGCGACGTCCGCCGCGTTCGCCAGCAGGATCACCGGAATGTCGCGCGTCTGGAAGCCCTGTGCGAGCCAGTGCGCGAGGCGCCCGTCGGGCATCGACGGCAGCGACCACTCGGCGAGGATCAGCCGCGGTGGCGCGCGCAGGATGCGTGAGAGCGCTTCCTCGCCGCTCTCGGCTTCCGAAACGTCGAAGTTGAGCCGATGAAGGTAGCGGGCGCACGGCCGGCGCGCCCCTTCATAGCCGTCGGCGATCAGCACCGCAGGATGCCGTCCGGACCGATCGTACGGCCGGCGTCCGCCCCGCGGGACCCGTCGTCGATCGGGTTCGTCGCGGCGTTGAGCGTCCGGCATGTGAGTGCCGCCTCAGCAACACGAATGCCACCCGCATGCGACGGCACACTCTCGCTCAGTTTGGGGACCGCGGCGGTTGGCGGGAGCGGCGATCGCTGTCGGAGTCGGAGATCGCTTCCGGCCAACGGATTGGCCGTCGAGCCAACGGGTTGACCATGATAGAAGTGGTGTCGCGAAAACAGCAGCCGCGAAGGAGATCTCGATGGCAGTTGACCGGCGGACCGTCGATCTTTCCGCGTACCCCGATCTCATCGTCATCTACCTGGGAATGCGCGTCAATGCGCTCCATGGATTGAAGACGCTGATCGGTCTCGGCCCCGGCATTCAAGGCGTCGCGAAAGCGAAGCCGGACGGCCTGCTGCTGCATGAGGATTTCATCCTCTCGATCTTCCCGGTCCACGCCGGCATGCGGCAGTACTGGCGCGACTGGGACTCGCTCGAGAAATGGGCGCGGTCCGAGCCGCACCGCCAGTGGTGGCAGAACTTCCTGAGGGACTCCGGCGGCACCGGCTTCTGGCATGAGACGTATTTCATGCGCGGCGGGATGGAAGCCATCTACGACGACATGCCGGCGCCGATCGGGATGATGAAGTTCGCGCCGCTGAAGGCGGCGCGCGGACCGATGTTCTCGGCGCGCACGCGCGCCGCGCGTGAAGGCGCCGTGCCGGCCGCCGTCGTCACCGAGCAGGACCTCTATCGATCCTGACGGGACGGCGGATCCACGCGCGGACGACGAACGCCGCGGCAATCGCCGCGGCCGCCAGCACGATCGGACTCGTGCCGTACGGCGACCGCGTCCCCGGCGGCGGCGCCGCCGGGGTCGCCAGCATACGCGCGAGAACGTTTCGAGAGATCTGCTGCGCCGCGCGGTTGACGCGATCGGGATGCCACGCCGGCGCGTTGTAGTCGTCCAGCCCCCAGTTCCACTGCATCGATCCCGTCGCGAAAACGAGCGCGCCGCTCGGCGCCGTGTACACCGTCGCGTCGGCCGCCTTCGCGGCTGCGCCGCTTCGGTGCTCCACCGCTTCGTGTCCGATTTCGGCGAACGGCGAGTGCATGAGGCGTTCGATCCCCGCGGGCGGATCGTTCGACACCGCGTCGACTTCGTAGCCGAGCAGCCCGGTCAGCCGATCGCCGTTGCGCAGGCCCGTGCCGGCGAATGCCCAGTGAGACGCACTGGCGACGACCATGTCGCCGTCGACGGGATCCGCGACGTACATGACGCCGACGAGCCGATCTTCGGGACGCGACGTCGGTCGATCGCGCCAGCGTCCCGTCACCTGGCGATTGTTGCGGGGATCGCCGTCGACGGCGAGCGGATCCTGCTCGCCCGCCGCTTCCTTGAACGCGACGATCGTGCGGTCGGGGTCGCCGCGCGAGTCGGGCTCGAACCGGATCTGCCAGTAGCCGGCGTCGGCGCCGAGGAACGCGAGATGGACGCCGCGATCGCGCGCGCTTTCGATTCGCGTACGCATAGCCCACGACCAGTACTCGTCGTGGCCGACCGATAGAAAGAGGCGGCGGCCGTCGATCAGCGCCGGCCGCTCGTGCGTGTCGACGCCGGTTGCGTACGCGACGTCGTAGCCCTCGCGCTCGAGGAACCTGACGGCGTTGTATTCCCACCGCCGCAGAAAATCGCCCGCGCCGTCCAGCCGCACGCCGTACGGATTCCCGGCATACGGACGATCGAACGACACCTTGCGCGCCGGCCCGTTGCTGCTGTTGAAGGCATACAGTGACCTGCCGCCCCAGTTGTTGTACGCGGCAAACGTCGTCACGCTCGATTGAAAGACAATCGGCGCCGAACGCGCATCGTCGCGCACGACGAACACGACGAACGAGCTCGTCCCATCCGCGGTGAGTCGCGCGAGGTACACGCCCGTGGTCCATGGACCGTCGGCATCGCGCGTGTCGAGATGAATCGGATCGCGCCACCGGCATTCGACGAGGCCGGTCGCGGCGTCGGACGCGGGCGCGTCCTGGGCGATGCCATCGCGGACGATCGGTCCCGCCACGCGTCGCGCGCCGAGGCCGCCGTACCAGCCCATGCGAAAGACGTCGACGGTGTAGCGCTTCGCCTTCGTGCTGACGAAGATGTCGATCGATTCGCCGCCGTTGACGCTCGTGCGCGAGGCATACCCCTCGATTTCGCCGGCGAGCGCGGGCGTCGCGATCTCCCAGTCCGCGGTGCCGGGCTTCCGGTTCTCCGCGGCCACGGTGATCGCGGCGGCGAGCAGCAGCGGCAGCATGGACCATCGATGATAATTGGTGGCGAATGCATGAGCTGTTGATGGACGCGGCCCTCGCGCTGGCGCGGCGCGCCCGCGATGCCGGCGAAGTCCCGATCGGCGCCGTCGTGGCGCTGAACGGCGAGATCGTCGGCCGCGGGTTCAATCAGCCGATCTCGTCGCACGACCCGACAGCGCACGCCGAGATCATCGCCCTGCGCGAAGCCGCCGCGCGCGTCGGCAACTACCGCCTGACCGGCGCGACGCTGTGCGTCACGGTCGAGCCGTGCCTGATGTGCGTTGGCGCTCTCGTGCATGCGCGCATCGGGACGCTCGTCTACGGCGCTGCGGAACCGAAGTCCGGCTCGGTGCTGTCGACCGTGCGGGGAGGCGAGCTGCCCGGACACAACCACCGATTCGAGGTCGTATCCGGGGTGAAGGAAGAGGAATGCCGCGACCTGATGCAGGAGTTCTTCAGGTCGCGGCGTTGAGCGATCACATTACCGCGGCGATCCCGTCGTCGCGTTGAACGTCCCGGTCAGCGGCACGCCCATCGGTCCCACCGGGATGTAGACCACCGTGTGGTTCTGCGAGTTGACCATCGCCTTCTGCGACTCGATGGCCTCATGCTGCACGTACATCGGCGTCAGCTGGCCGCGGATGATCTCCATCGCGTTGGCGATGCCCTGCGCCTGGACCTCGCGCTTCGTGCGTTCCTTGCGCTCGATTTCGATCTCCGTGTCCTTCCGCTGCAGCTCCTGCGTCGCCGCGAGCTTGCGGGATACGGCGTCGGCGACCTCAGACGGATACTGCACGTTGCCGACGACGACGCTGCTGACGATGAACGGCGTGTCCGCGGTGTAACTTCGGACGCGCGCCAGCACCGCGTCGCCGATCGGAATCAACGCGTCCTTCACCTCGAGCCCGTTGCGGCGCTGCACTTCGTCGCGCGCGAACGTCCGCAGCGGCTCACGGACGAAGTTGCCGTACGCGATCTTCACGACGGCGTCCGGATCCTTGTCGATCGCGTTGCGGCTCACCGTGGTGCTGTAGCGCTCCATGAACAGCGGCACGTTGCCGTCGTCGATACGCCAGACCGTGTGGACCTGAAACGCGATCTTCAGGTTGTCGCGGCTCAGCACCGCTTCGTTTCCGGTGAAGTCCTCCGTGTACGTGTACGGCGTGACGCTGACGTTCGTGACGTCGAGCAGCCACGTGCGCCCCGCGGACGTCGGTCCGCGCTGGACGCCGTAGTAGCGCGAGTGTCCGACGACCGCGCCCTTCGTCAGGTACCCGACGTAGCCGGCGGGTGTGAACGGGTTGGTGGAGCCGATGATCCACACCAGCGCCGCGAACGCCGCGGCGAACAGCGCGAAAGCGATCGGTCCGGACGGACGACGAGCGTCGACGTTGATGACGGAACCGGTGCGCAACACGGCAGGCCTCCAGCTGGCCGGCGGGGTTAGCTGACGGGCTCGAGGGTGGAGTCCTCTGTCTCCGAGGCGGGCCAGACCCGCCTGCGGAGAATTCGCCCCGTGGCGCGGACATCGCGCCGGTGGGTCCCCCGCGACGCCGTTCGGCGTCTTAGGCAACCTCACACTATACGCCCTTCAGTTTGATTAGTCAAACTTCATGATTCTAGAGTCCAAATCAAACCCAGAAAGCCGATTCCCGGCTCGGCCACCGGGATAGGCTGGATTCGGAGTCCTGACGCGTGCGCTGGTTTCCCGGTTTTGCCGCGCTTCAACGCTACGAACGCGCTTGGCTGCGCCACGACATCGTCGCCGGCCTCGTGATGACCACGATGCTCGTGCCGGTCGGGATTGCGTACGCAGTCGCGTCGGGCGTGCCCGGCATCAACGGGCTCTACGCCACGATCGTTCCGCTGCTCGCCTATGCGGTGTTCGGCCCGAGCAGGATTCTCGTGCTCGGCCCTGACTCGTCGCTCGCGACCGTCATCCTTGGCGTCGTCCTTCCTCTGTCGGCCGGCGATCCAAACCGCGCGGTCGCCGTCGCGGGCATGATGGCGATCGTCTCCGGAGCGCTGTGCGTCGCCGCCGGCGTCGCGCGCCTCGGCTTCATCACCGAGCTGCTCTCGAAGCCGATTCGCTACGGATACATGAACGGGATCGCGCTCACGGTGATTCTCAGCCAGACGCCGAAGCTGCTCGGATTCTCGGTCTCTGCGGACGGGCCCGTGCGGCAGGCGCTTGCGATTCTCGAGAAGATCGCCGCGGGCGGCGTCAACGTCGCGGCGGCTGCGATCGGCGGCGCGACGCTGATCGTGATTCTGGTGCTGAAGCGCTGGCCGCGCGCCCCCGGAATCCTGATCGCGGTCGCGGTCGCGACCGTTGTCGTCGCCGGGTTCGACCTCGGAGCTCGCGCCGGCGTGTCGGTGCTCGGTGGGCTGCCGCAGCAGCTGCCCGCGCCGCGGATTCCGTGGACGCCGGTCGACGACCTGTTCACGCTGGCGACCGGCAGCCTTGCGGTCGCGCTCGTGTCGTTCGCGGACACGAGCGTGCTTTCGCGCACGTACGCCGCTCGGCTCAAGACGCCGGTCGATCCCAACCAGGAGATGATCGGCCTCGGCGTGGCCAACCTCGCGGCGGGATTCTTCCAGGGGTTTCCGATCAGCAGCAGCTCGTCGCGCACGCCGGTGGCCGAAGCCGCCGGAGCCCGGACGCAGCTGTCCGGCGTTGTCGGCGCCCTGTCGATCGCGGCGCTGCTGATGGTCGCGCCCGCGCTGCTGAAAGATCTGCCGAACGCCGCGCTCGCAGGGGTCGTCATCGCCGCGGCCATCGGTCTGGTCGAAGGGGCCGACTTGCGTCGCATCTACCGGATCCAGCGCTGGGAATTCTGGCTGTCGATGACGTGCTTCGCCGGCGTCGCCGTGTTCGGCGCGATACCCGGGATCGCGCTCGCGATCGTCATCGCGGTCGTCGAATTCCTCTGGGACGGCTGGCGTCCGCACTCGGCCGTGCTCGGCCGCGTCGACGGCGTCGCCGGGTACCACGACATCTCGCGGTATCCGAACGCACGGCTGATTCCCGGCCTCGTGAT
>Ga0075425_100001952_pt1 | contig 20358 bp, 10 predicted proteins | sample SoiMethybrSBSTD4_FD_75300 | JGI IMG/M metagenome (GOLD analysis project Ga0075425, IMG submission 75300) | Bulk soil microbial communities from a Populus tree surrounding site in Tennessee, USA - Soil MetaG P. TD hybrid SBSTD4 | ecosystem: Environmental > Terrestrial > Soil > Tree plantation... | reverse complement strand
ACCGGTGAAGACATCGAACCGCTCGAGGTTGTAGATCGTCAGACTCGACTGCTCGATTTTGGGGAAACAGGTTTGATCCCTGGCCTTCTCGACGATCCCGACCCTTTCGATGAAGACGCAAACGGCTCCGGCCCGCCTCAACTCAAAGCTCGATCGAAAACTGACGATTTGTAAGATTGTTCTCATTTCGATGATCGGTCTGATTAATGAACTCGGTGCTCCCGGAATCTAAAACGTAATTGTCCAAACAGATCTGGCTAGCCCCCATCCTGAGCAACAACCGCGAGAAGCTGATCGAGCGCGCGTCGCAAGTACTTCGATCCGGTTCTGGCGAAGGCCTGCTTTACCTCACCGCCTCGCGACCGTTGCTCGAATTCGCCGTAGATAAGCTGCTCGATGGCAAAGTCACCATCGGAGTCTGGGGCGCGCTGCCTGTGCATCTGTTTCGCGGGTTCGCCAGACACATCCTGGCTACCGCGGTTGATCAAAACGGATCAACCCTGCCGCCTAGAATCCCGATCGACCAGGATGGCCTTCCGTTAAAACGAACGCTCCTGTCGCAAATCCTCAAGCGACTCGCACGCGAAGGATACTTGCCCGCAATCGGCTCACTGGCGCATCGAGACGGGTGCATCAACACCGTCGCTTCGGTGATCGGTGAAATTCAACGGGCGGGCAAAACGCCGGCCGAATTTTCAGAGATTATCGAGGCACGAGCCCGCGAGTTTTATCCCGACGAGAAAAACCTGTCGTTACCGGATCCTCAGGATGAGACCAACTCCGCAGCACGACAGATTCCGCGACAGGTCGATTTCGATCGCGAGATCGCGCTGATCTACTCCAATTACGCAGCGACGATCGACGAATCGGGCTTTACCGAAGATGACGCCGATCAGCTGAGAGCTCTCGAGGTTGTGCGAGGAGAAATTGACGGCACACGAATCGAATTGCCGTGGTTGTCGAGGGTTCGGTTGCTGGTCCTCGACGGATTTTTTGACTTCACACCGGTCCAGGGAGAGATTCTTCGACTGTTGATCCCGCGAATTCCGCAAGTGATCGTCAATGTCAGTCGTGATGAGCGGAATCCGGAGGTCTTTCGCCCTCTTTCGTCAACGCTCGACCAACTCAACTCGTGGGCTTCGTTCGAAACGATATCCGACGCCGAGGTGGTTTCAGTTCGAGGCGCGTTGTCGCCACTTCGAGAACGCTTGTTTAACCCCGCGCCGGCCAACACGATTTCTCAGGAGCCGGGCAATGCAAGCGACGTTGTCCAACTCGAGTGCAGCAACCGAGACTCCGAGATCCGCAACATCGCGAAACGAATCAAGCAGCTGGTGCTGGTAGGTGGTCACTCGCTTTCTGACATTGCGTTGGTCGTTCGCGAGCTCGCGTCGTACGCCGGCACCATCACACGAATCTTTGATGAAGAGTCGATCCCTTGTTCGTTGCGGAGACGCATCGATCTTTCAGAAGTTCCTTCAGCGCGCGCTGCAGTCAAGCTGTTCGAGTTGCTCATACAGATTAGCCGCGACGGACATGACGCGCTGACTGCCGCGAAGCTGGCCGACCTCATCAAGTCCGGCTACTTCCGTCTGCCAGAGACGGAGCTCCATGCCCTTCGAGCTCGTTTCCTGGAGAAGGATTACCAACTGCTGAGCGTGCAGGGTCATCAGCGAACGCCGCGCGAGTCCAACTTTGGGCAATGGGATGTCGATGATCTCGAAAACGTAGTCGCGTACGTCGGTGGCGATCAGCCCCTGAATCGTTGGCTCGAGCGAGCGCGGCGGTTGACCGTGCGAGCGCCCGAGCCGGACATCGATCGAGAGAAATCCGACGATGACGATGAAACAAATCAGAATGAAGCCGGACCGGATTCGGTAGTCGAGCCCCGATCGGAACGCCGGCTTGCGGTCCGGCTCGAACCCGTCGAGGTTCCGCTTCCCGGTTCGGAACGGAGAGTCAAACCGGCTCATGAAATCCATCCCGCGACGATCGGCTGGGCCGCTCTCGTGGTCGAGCATCTCGGCCAGATGATTGCCGCGCTGCCTCGGGAGGGAGAACCAAAGGAACTGAGCCGCGCGTTGATGCGGCTTCTCGAGCAGCTGCGCTTCACCGAACAAGTGAGAGGTTTCGGCAAATTCTCGAGCGCGAATTCAGACACCGAAGCAGCATCCGAATCGACCGAGGTCACTGATCAGGATTTGCCTGCGGTTACCCTCGATTTGCGAGGGCTCGAGGGCCTGCGACGCGCGCTGTCCGCAGCATCGCGCGGAATCGACGTCGTCGAACGAAACGGCATCGAGCCTCAAACCCAGATTCGAATCAACCTCGTCTCATTCCTGGACGAGATTCTTCGAGCAGTCAACGCCGAGACGCTGATGATCAGCGGAGATGAAACTGGGGGTTTGAAAGTATTCGAAGCTACAGACATTCGAGGTCTTCGTTTTAAGACGATTTTTGTCGCGGGGCTTGTCGAAGGAGGTTTTCCGCTGCGGGTCTCACGGGACTGGATTTATCCGCACGAGGAGCGCGAACGCCTAAAGCGCTACGGGTTGACCCTGGAGGATATTTCGCCCGACACCTTGTTGAAGGAGGAGCACTACTTTTATCAGGCAGCCTGTTCCGCGACCGAGCAACTCTTTTTGACGAGGCCTCTCGTGTTGGACGACGGATCCGAGACGGTGGCGTCCTATTACATCGAAGAAATCGGAAGAGCGATCGCTCCGGCCCGCATTCAAAAGGAAGTCGTGCGCAACGATTACGATGGACGACGCCTGTTCGACTCGTCGCGTCCGTCCGAGCTCGCAACCCTGTTGATAAGACAGGAAGAGAGAGCACGTCATCGAGCGCAGCACGGATCAAACTTTCCAGCCGACACAATCGGTCGATTTATTCGTGTCGCTCGCGCCAAAGAGTGGTTGACTGAGGCCGCCTTGCGTCGCATCGGCATCGAACGCGAGCGTGGCGGCCGTCGGTTCGGGACCTTCGACGGAGTGATCAATGACTCGCGATGGCTCGAGAGGCTCGCGAGCCGATTCGATGCTCAGCACGACTTCAGCGCGAGCGAGTTGAGCCTTTACGGAAAGTGTCCGTTCAAATTCTTCGCGGAGAAAGTTCTGCGGCTCGAACCGCGAGGAGAAGCGGCCATAGACCTGTCCGCGCTTGATACCGGAAGCCTGCTACACGAAATCTTGCGACGATTCTTTGTGCGCTATCGAAACAGTAACCTGACCGACATCGACCGGGCCGATTTGAAAACCGAGCTCAACGCAGTAGCCGACGAAGTATTCGATGCGCATCAGCGAGCAGTTCCGCCGCTCAATCGCCAGGTCTGGCTTATCGATCGCGAGATGAGCAAGCTGCTGCTCCAACAGGTCCTCGAATATGAGTTGAGCGTCGAACGAAAGACCCGAACGCGCGGTGTTCACCCGACGTTCTTTGAGCTGGCTTTTGGAATGTCAAACGCCGCGGCAGACGCGCACTCAACCGATCAGCGACTGAGGATGTATCGCACTCGCGACGATCAAACCGATACTCTGCTTCTAAGAGGGCAAATCGACAGGGTCGATATCGCAGCTGACAACACTGCGATTGCGTACGACTACAAACTCTCGAAAGGTCCCAGGGTCGATGACATGCGAGAGGGGCGGGCGTTGCAGCTTCATATTTATCTCGCGGCGCTCGAACAGCTGTTTCTCCCGGGACATGAAATCGCGGGAGCCGGGTATTACACGATGCGCGGAGGGGGGAGCCGCCGCAACCAGGGTCTCTATCGCGTAAGGAAGAAGGATTACACAGCAATCGGAGCGAACACCGGCTCGAGCTTGAGCGACGAAGATTGGAAGAGCGTTCGAGCGGAAATGGAAACGCGGATCTGGGAATTCGTCGACGGATTGCGTGCTGGACAGTTTCAAGTAGATCCCTCGGATTTCAAAACCACGTGTCCATATTGCGACTTCTCGGCTGTATGTCGGTACGAGAAGTTTCGAATTCGGGGAAAGGAACGATGACTGACGAACTTCGAGTGCTTGATCCGGCCATCGAAGAAAATCGCGCGAACCCCCACGCCGCGTCTGGGCGATCTCCCGATGATGCAAGCTTGGAGAAGCCTCGCGATCTGCGAGACGAGCAGAGGCTGGCCGCGCACACGCTCGATCGTCACGTGTCAGTCACCGCGGGGCCGGGATCAGGAAAGACCACTGTCCTGATCGAGCGGTATCTCGAAATTCTTCGGACACAGGATATTTCGCTCGACCAGCTCGTGGCGATCACTTTTACAAATCGCGCCGCCAACGAAATGCGCGAGCGATTGAGACACGAGCTCGACACACTTTTGAATCAAGCGTCTCCGTCAGAGCGAGCGAGGTGGATGCGCTACAAGCGCACGCTCGACGGGGCAATCATCACCACCATTCACGGGTTCTGCGCGAGGCTCCTACGCGAGTTCCCTGTAGAAGCCGACGTCGATCCACAGTTCGGGCTTTTGGATGCACACGAATCAGCGCTCCTCGAGGAATCGGTTGCCGAGCACGCGTTAAACGATTTCCTGGGCGACCAGCATCCTTCGATCACCGAGCTCGCAGCAGGAGTGCGCCGGTCACGGCTCGCCCGCGGCCTAATCGATATCTACCGAACGATGCGCAACCAGGGTTTGACAGTCGAGCAGGTTGCGCTTCAAACCAAAACCACTCACAAAACGGTCGAAGATTACAGGTCGGCGCTCAACGACCTGGACACAAGGATGCGCGAGTTCCTGTCGCTGCGAGGTCAAACGCCGGCAGTCGACACAAAGCTAATGATAGTTCGCGACCGATGGCCCCGGTTGCGTGAGCTGCTCATCAACGCTACCGAATCGACTTCGCCGGCTCAACTCAGCGAAGCGCTTCAGGACTTTCGTGAATTTGGAAGACCGACTTCAAACCAGAGGATCCAGGGAATTCTACAGACTCTCGACAAGTTGATTTGGGAGAAGGATCTGCGGTGCGAGATACCGCGGATCTTCTTTGACCTGCGTGCACAAAAATATACATCAGAACTGCTCGCGCTTGTGGCTCGCATCGAGCGGCGTCTGGACGAACAAAAGCGGCAGCGGTCGGTGCTCGATTTCGACGACTTGCAGGTACGCACGCTTCGGCTCCTGGAAGAGCGGCCGGAGGTGTTGCGTCGAGCCGCCGCTCGATACAGGTTCTTCCTGGTCGATGAATTTCAGGATACCAACGGTCTTCAGCGCGATCTGCTCGCAAAGCTCGCCCTGGGAAATCGCGAGACGGCTAAAAAAGAACCGACTCAAGCTACCCGAGCAAATTTGTTCATCGTCGGGGATCGCAAGCAATCGATCTACGGATTCAGGGGAGCTGACGTGGATGTGTTTCGGGAAATGACCGAAAGAATCACCGAGAACGGCGGTGTGTCGGTCCCGCTCAGTCTGAACTTTCGCAGTCAGCCGCCGCTGATTCGCTTTTTCAATTTCCTGTTTGAGAAAATCTTTGAGAATGACTCGCAGAGTTCCGCGACAGAGCTAAATGAACTTGGTTATGTGCAACACGAACCAAGCATTGCCGCTCGCACCGATGAAGACCATCCGCCGGTAGTGGAACTGTTGATCGACGTCCGGAAGAACGGAACCAAAGATGAATGGACTGAGGAACAGCCGAGAGTTCGCGATGCCGCCCAGATAGCGGCAAGAATCTCGATGATGGTTGGCGCCGATTCGATTAGCATCGGCGAGGAGTTTCGCGTCGTGACTTTTCGGGATATCGCGATTCTATTCCGCGCGATGACCGAAGTTCATCTTTACGAATCGGCGCTGCGGCGAGCCGGAATTCCTTATGTGACTGTCGACGGCAAAGGATTTTATGCGCGCGAGGAGATCACCGATTTTGTCCAGTTGCTTCGTTTCCTGGATAACAAGACCGATGAAGTTGCGCTTGCCGCGGTGCTGCGATCGCCGATCTGCGGGATCTCCGATAACGCGTTGCTCGCGTTGCGATGTGCACCGTTGCGAACAGGAATCGAAGAACTCCCACGGTTAAAAAAATTCGGTGGCGTTCGCCCGTTGCTCGATGCGGTTCATCGATACGACGCGATTGATTTCATCGACGACACTGATCGAGAAGCTCTCCAGCGTTTTAGAAGCCTGCTGAATTCGCTTGTCAATCGATCGAAGCGTTCAAAGATATCTGATTTATTGCGGTTTGCGGTCGAAGCATCGGAGTATCGAATTGTAGCGGCTGCTACTTTTGACGGAGCCCAACGACTTGCGAATCTCGATAAGCTGTTCGTTCTTGCGGAGCGATTTGAACGATCGGGCGCACATATGATCCGGGACTTCGTGAGGTTCGTTCGCGAGTTCGAAGAGATCGGTGGCCGCGAAAGCGAAGGTCAGATCGACGATTCCGCTGATGCTGTGAGGCTGATGTCGATTCACCAGTCCAAGGGCCTCGAGTTCCCTGTAGTCATCATTCCAGATCTTCACCGCCTTCCTGACAATCGGCGCGAGTGGTGGGCAGTTGACCGACATAAGGGATTCACGCTCAAGCCGCCAGACGGAAGAGGCCGGCTGTCGATCGGTTCCGCCTACTCAACGTTCACCGAGCGGGCGAAGAAGCGCGACGACTTCGAAAGCAGGCGACTGCTCTACGTGGCAGCGACTCGCGCGAAGGATCGATTGCTGCTATCGGGCGCTTCGAAAGAGACGCAAGGTCCGAAAAATTCATGGCTTGCGTCCGTGTGCAGCGCCGTGGGGGTTTCTAACGATTCTGTGAGTGGAGCGCTTAGGCCGGCAGAGGGAATCGACGTATTATTGACCTTGAATCTGCTCGACTCTGCCATCGCCTTGCAATCGGCAAACGATGTCAACGTCGTCGAGCCGCCTCTCGACCTACCAGAGGACGAGAGTTTTCCGTTGCTCGAACCGCTCAGTCCGGTACTCGCAAATGCCTCGCATCGGTTCAGCGTTACGCAGCTGCTCAACTATCAACGCTGTCCGCGACAGTACTACTTCGATCGAATCCTGCACGCTCCTGATGACGACGAGCGAGCAGTCTGGAACGATGCCGAAGCGCCGGAGCCTCCGGCGAATCTAACAGCGACGCTGCGCGGCGCAGTGATCCACAAATTCTGCGAGAAGTTTCGAGAGGGCGACGACCTTCTGAGCTGCCTGAGGACGAGCTTCGAGGAGATTCTGAAACAGAGATCCGCCGAATTGGGCAATCGAATCGCCGAAATCGATTCGGAGAAGGCGTTGCTCGACTTGATGCCGCTTGCCAGGAACTATGCTGGAAGCAAAGTGCGCGAGCGGATCGAAGCGGCGCGCGCTGCATTGGATATCGGATCGGTCACTGGTCTGAACTCGCCCGGCGTGTTTAGCGAACAAAGATTTCGATTGCGACGCCCGCTTGGAATTCTCACCGGCACCATCGACAAGCTCGTTGTAACCGAGGATCCAGACGATCGCGGATGGATCGTAGAGATCATCGATTTCAAGACGAATCGATTTCGCAGGGAACCTGACGCAACAAAGCTTCCAAGCCCAAGTCCCGCCGGCGGGCGACCGAAGGCGGTTAAGAAGAATGCGAATCAGGACCAGCTCTCGTTCGGATTTCTTGAACCGGAACCGGAATCACCCGAACGCGATCTGTTGGTTCGAAGCGAGGTCGAAGAGCTGGCAATCGATTACCGGATACAGATGCAGGCTTATGCGCTCGCGGTGCGGGATCTGATACCAAACGTGCTTGCGGTGAAGGTCACGTTGCACTTTTTGGATCCTGATTTTGAAGTCAGCCTGGGGGATGATCTCCTGGATCGAGAGACCTGCGCCGCGGCGATCGATCGATGTATGTCCGGGCTCGTTTCGTCAAACTCACCGGCTGATTTCCCAGTGAATCCCGCCGAGCATTGCCGCATCTGCAATTTTCTGGATCTGTGCATCGCCGGACGCCGGTGGCTGAGAAACGGCTGATTACGCGATAGAGTCCTCCGTCAGGAGGGCCGACCGGCGCCGTTCCTGCAAGCCCCACTTTCTTGACGCTAATTGATTAGCCTATTGTATAATCCCGGCAAGCCCCGCGAGGAGACAACAATGCGCTCAATTTGGAAAGGTCACATCAGATTCTTGTTGGTTGCGATCCCGGTGCGCGTCTATAACGCGATCGAGACTTCGGAACAGATTCATCTCAACCAACTACACAACGAGGACTACGGTCCGATCGGATACGACAAACGTTGTAAGAAATGCAACAGAATCGTTGGGAAAGATGACATCATCAAAGGTTATCAATATTCCAAAGACCAGTACGCGATTCTCGAACCCGACGATATCGCCAAGGTTAAACTCAAAACTACAAAGGTGATCGACATCGTGGGATTCGTGGATAAGTCCGAGATCCCTCCGATGCTGTACGACGCTCCTTACTTTGTCGGTCCGGACGGCGAGGTCGGCGCCAAGACCTACGCGCTGCTTCGCGAAGTCTTGAAAGACACCGGCAAGGTCGGGCTCGGCAAAGTCGTCCTGCGCGACCGCGAAGACTTCGTCGCAATCGCGCCGCAGGAAGACGGACTCATCGTGTACAAGCTGCGTTATCCCAAGGAAGTAAGAAAGATCTCAGAGGTGCCGCAGCTCGAACACATGGATATCGATAAGAACGAACTAAAGCTGGCCCATACCCTGGTCGAGCAGATGGTCACATCGATCGGTGAAATCGAAATGCGAGACCGCTACAGCGAAGCGCTTAGAGAAATCATCGAAGCGAAGATCGAAGGGAAAGAAGTGGCCGGCTTCGTTGAAGAAGAACAGCCAACGGTCGATATCATGACCGCGCTCAAAGAGAGCATTAAACAAGCCCAGCGGAAACCAATGGTCAAGGCTACCGGCAAGGCCAAACAGCAGGAAGAAGAAGCGGAGGAGGCGAAGCCGAAGAAGGCTCGAAAGAGCAAGGCATCCTAGGCTGAGCTTCATCGGATGTCCAAAAAAGGTACCAAGATTCTCCGGTTCCCAGCCCCGGCGCCGTCGAAAGCAGACTATCAACGGGTCAAGTCGACCTACTCGGTTCACGAAATCAAACAACTGTTTGGTCTGAGCGAACGTGTCATTCGTCGCTGGACCGAACAAGGCGTCGTCATCGCCGCGTCATCGAACGAGGCCGGTGACGCAGTGTATGACTTCAGCGCGCTGACTCAGTTTCGACGCGTCCGGGAGCTGCGCGGTCAGGGGCTGACCCTCAAGCAGGTTGAAGCCGAGCTGCAGGGACAGATGAATCTGTTCAAGCCGGCCAAGTCCGAAGTCCGCCGACTTCTGAGCCCATTCGAGGAGGCCTTGGTTCTTCACGAACGAGGCGATGCAAAGGCAGCGGCTTTGTACCGCGAAGCGATTACCGAGGGAGACAACCTGGCCGACGCGTATTGCAACCTCGGGATAATTGAGCTCGAAGAAGGCAAGCTGACCAAGGCTCTGGACTGCTTCTCGTTGGCTTTGAAAAATGATCCGAGGCACGTCGAAGCTCACTACGATCTTGCGAATCTTTATTATGACGCGGGGGACCTGAAACTCGCGAAGCTGCACTACGAGACGGCAGCGGAGTTGGAGCCGTCCTTTTCTCCGCTTCATTACAATCTCGCGCTGGTGTACTACCGTTTGGACAATCTGGATCGCGCGTGTTCGGCTCTGCTTAGGTATAAGGAGCTTGCACCTGAGGATCAGGAGATGGGGGCGATCGACGAACTGCTGAGTTGGCTGGAGCAGGCTCGGGATCTGGAAAACAAAAAGCGCGGGTCGTGAGATGGATTCGTTCACAAACCAAAACCCACACCTTCAGAAGATGTGAAAAAATCCTCTCCACCCCAGCGGGGTGGCATATTTGTACAAGTGCGTGTTGCGGCAGCCGCACCCCAGCGGGGTGCAATATTCTTCTGCATTAAGAGAAAGCTGCAGCCTTGAAACAAATTGGCCGATTGGAAAGGAGGGAAATAGCACCACGCTGGGGTGCGGATCCCCGCGAGTCCCTTTCTACAAATATGCCACCCCGCTGGGGTGGAGAGGATTTTTGCACACCTTCTGAAGTTGTGGGTATTCCGAGGTCAGCATCCCATGACATCTTCACTCGAAAGATTCGACTTACAATCCTCCATCGAATCGATCGACAAAACTGAATTCAAGGGGCTCTGGGCCGACAAGCTCTGGCCGAACACTCCCGGCCCATTTTACGGTGCCAACACAGATTCTTGCGGTACAGGGCCGCTACAAGCTCCTTACAACTCTGGCTTTGATACGAATGGATCCGAATATATCTTCAAACAGCCTTCAACGATTCAGGAATTGAGTGAAGTTATTAACGCTGCGGCAGTGAATGCTCTTTCGGGCTATGCCTGCGACGGCGATGCACATTGGACCATCAGTTCGATACAGGAATGGTGGAAACGGCGTCACGACCTGCTGCGATTATGTTTGAGTTCTAAATACCTGGCGCCCGAACTGGCCGATTCAACTGATACGACGACTCGCATTTATCGTCGGAATGCAAGATATCGACTTCAATATGTTAGAACCGAATTAGCCGGCTACCTCTCGTGGTACTCGTTTCTTGTCGAAGAAGGCAGGTCGCCGCGCGAGAATGACACGATCCCGCTCTATACCTGGTGATCCGTGTCGTCCGAAAAACTTTCAGGAGAATTCCCATGACCACAAAATTCACATCGCGAACATCCTGGCGCGAGAAGCTCGAGCGAACCGATCATTCGAAAATAGTCGACATCCCTCCGGCGATGGCAAAGCGGCTGGGCACCGGAACGATGATCATTCCAAAACCGATCGACGTGGACGCGTTGATTCGCAAGACGCGAAAAGGGCGTCTGGTGACGGTCTCGGAGATTCGTTCGCGGCTCGCCCGCGATAACAACGTAGATGTCGCCTGTCCGCTCACCACTGGAATTTTTATTCGCATAGCCGCTGAGGCCGCCGAGGAGGATCTGGAGAACGGCAAGACGCGGGTGACGCCTTACTGGAGAGTAATAAAGGACGATGGTTCGCTGAACGAGCGGTTCCCTGGCGGAGCGAAGTTGCAAACGCGGCGGCTCAAGGAGGAGGGGCATCGAGTCGTGTCGGGAAAGGGCAAGAAGCCACCAGCGGTAAAGGATTTTGAGGGTTCATTAACCCGGCTATAAGCTTAGCTGCCTGTTGAATTGAGGCGTTGGCAGAGCGGTTTTCCAAGCAAAACTTTTCATTGACACACCCTCCCATACCGGTTATTCTTGGCTTGCTGGATAAATTGAAATTCATTTTCATCTAGAAGTTTTATAGAACAAAAAGGTACCGGTATGAGTTTGGTGGATGCCCTTCATAATAAGCCGTACAGAGTAAAAGAAATTGGCGGACCAGATGACGAGCGGCGACGCCTCCTGGATCTCGGGATTACGCCGGGTGAGGAGCTCGCGGTTGTACAGTCCGTTCCCTTCGGCGACCCGTTGGTGGTGATGGTGAGAGGAATGCGTCTCGCCCTGCGGCGACGAGAAGCAGCCTGGATAAGCCTGCAGTGAGCAACCATGTCTTCAGTAGAGGCGGGTCTACCCGCTACCGCCACCGAAGCGAACACGCTTCACACTCCTGAGTTTTCTTCCCAACTCGCTACTGTTTGCCTGGCAGGAGCTCCAAACGCCGGGAAGACCGCGTTGATGAACGCGCTCACCGGCGGAAGCTTTCACACTGCCAACTACCCCGGCGTCACTGTCACCCTTTCGCGCGGCAAAAGCAAATCTGAGTTCGGCCCGCAGCTGACTCTGGTCGATCTGCCGGGCGTACACAGCACCTCGGCGTCTTCTCCCGAGGAAGAACTCTCCTGCAGCGTCATCGAAGGACGGCACCCATCGGTTCAACCCGATGCGTTGATCATCGCTGTCGACGCCACTCAATTAGAACGTCACCTCCGATTTGCCTCATTCGTAGTCCGACAGAACAAGCCGAGCGTAATCGCGCTTACGATGATGGACCTATTGCCTCGCACTCAGCAGTCAGTAAACGTCCGCAAGCTCGAGGCGGCGCTCGGGCTCCCGGTGATCCCGGTAGACGGCCGCACTGGTTGGGGCGCCGCCGAACTGCTGTCATCGCTCTACGCCGTGCTGAAACAACCGGCGCACAAACCGAGCACTCTGGCGATTCTACCCGACGACCCGGTCTTGTCTTACGAGGCGCTTCGCGATCTTCTTTCCAGCAGCGAGGCACTCACCCACAAGAATCTGTTTGTGCTCGCCGATGATTCCTTCACTGCGAAAATCGACCGAGTAGTGCTGGATCGCTATTTTGGCTTCCCGATTTTCTTCGCGGCCCTGGTCGGGCTTTTTTCATCGATCTTCTGGGCCGCGAGACCGTTTATGGATCTGATTGACTGGTTGTTTTCGCGAACCGGTCAGGTGCTGGTTTCGATACTGCCCGAGAGCCCGCTTTCGCATTTTGTTGCTGAAGGAGTGGTGGGTGGAGTAGGTGCGGTCGCAGTCTTCTTCCCGCAGATCGTGATTCTGTTTTTTCTGATGACTTTGCTGGAGGACTCGGGCTATCTCGCGCGCGGGGCCGCTCTTGTCGATCGTCCTCTTTCGTATCTCGGTCTCCACGGCAGATCGTTTGTGCCGATGCTGTCGGGTTTCGCCTGCGCGATCCCTGCGGTGCTTGCGGCACGGACGATTCCTTCGCGCCGCGAGCGCTTGCTGACAATCTGGATTCTGCCGCTGATGAGCTGCAGCGCGAGACTCCCGGTCTACGCGCTATTGCTGGCGGCTCTGCTACCGGGAGCTGCGTGGAAGGCCGGGCTCGCATTAGGGGCGATCTACGTCTTGAGCCTGATGACCGGCGCGTTGGTCGCCGGGTTGGTCAGCCGATTTATTTTGAAAAAGCGATCGGCGTCCCTCCTTGCGATGGAGATGCCGAAGTATCGCAAGCCGCTTTTGAGACCAACCTTACGAATGACCTGGTCGAGGTCCTCGGGGTATCTGCGTCGGGCCGGCATGCCGATAATAGTGATCTCGTCCATCCTGTGGCTGTTGTCGAACTTCGGACTTGGCTCGAATCAACCGGTCACCAACGACGGACCTAAGCCGCGAATAGTCACCAGCAGCGATTTGGATCATTCGTTCGCGGCTCAGGTCGGACAGACGCTCGAGCCCGCGTTGCATCCGATGGGTGTAGACTGGAGGGTCGGAGTCGGGCTCATCTCGGCGTTCGCGGCGAGAGAGGTATTCGTCAGCACGATGGCGATCGTTTTTCACGTCGCTGACGATGCAGAGTCGCAGCAAGCGGGTCTGCTGGAAAACATGCGCTCGTCAACTTTCGGCGCCACCGATCGAAAGATATTCACTCCTTCGACGATTATTGGGTTGATCGTCTTCTTCTTTTTCTCTCTGCAGTGTCTATCCACCGTAGCGGTTGTGCGCAGTGAGACCAATTCGTGGGGTCTTGCCGGGCTGCAGCTGCTCTTCTACACCGGTATCGGGTATTTATTGGCGTCGGCGACGGTCATGGGGTTGAGGCTCCTGGGGGTTAGTTGATAAGCAGCTGACATAAGTGTAAACGCCGCGCACGAGAGACGCGTGCTCCATCCCGCAACGAATTTCCCCGCTTTGACACTAACAAGGTGCGGGTCTAAGATACCCACATAAATGGGCTGGAGGGTAACGGTGCCGAGAGCATATACCAACCCGTCAATTCCAACCCGCAAACCGAAGGGATTTCTCAGTTCCGGAAAGCTCGATCATCTTTGCCGTTTGCGCCGGATACAATCGCCCAGTCGGGCTTCGGGCATCCAGCGCGGCTCCGGGAGGAGTTCACTATGAAAAATCGCGTCAAATGGATTCTGGTGGGCCTTGGCTTCACCTTCGGTCTGCAAGTCATCATCTCTCTTCTTTTCACAGGTATTGCCTACAGCAACAGATCGAGCTCGGCCGATGTCGTGTCTGACACAGCCGTGGCAGTCGCATTCGGCGCCTCGCTCGGGGCCTACTTAATAGGGTGCTTCGTCATCGGCTGGCTCACTGAGGAGCTGCGAATTGTCGATTCGCTGATCGTTTCCATATCGACTCTGGCCCTGACGGTGCTGGTCTACGGATCACTTCTGCCAGCAGGACGAAAAGGACAGTTTGTGAGCGGCTACCTGCTGAGTGATGTGCGACGCGGAATCTTGTTCGCCGTCTTTGCACTGATCGCCGCGGTTATTGGCTCGTACTGGGGTTGGCACGTCAAAGTGCCCCAGGAAGGCGTGTTCGATCGAATCGCTCTCGTAGCTGGATTGATCGGCGCGGTGGTTGGTCCTTTTGTGCTGTTGGCATTGGGAGGCCGCGATCCGAGCAGCCCAAACGCGCCGATTCTGCCGTGGTACTTTTTGGCAATCGTGCTGGTGCTTGTGCTGGTGATTGTAGGAGCGGGGTTTGTCCTGTTCACCCGCGAGTCTCATTATGATGATGAGATTTCAATCAGTCCGGAACATCACAAAGAAGAAGGCCCGGCAGCCTCGCATTGACCAAGGAGTGCTAGTTCACTGAACCGCTCAGTTTCCTGGAAACCGCTCTCAGATCGTTCGCGATCTCCAATGCAAGCTGGTACCTCTGGACAGGATCCTTTCTCAGCATTCGATCGATGACCTTCGAGAGACCTTCGGGGGCATCCTTGCGATGCCGCTTTATCGGCGCCGGATTCAGTGTCTTTATTGCCTGGATAGTCTGATAGTAAGTCTCGCCTTCGAACGGGAGGCAGCCGGTGGTCATCTCGTACAGCACCACTCCGAGCGAAAAAATGTCTGCGACACTGGTAACTTCGCCCTTGCCTGTAGCCTGCTCGGGAGACATATAACTCACGGTTCCGAGCAACACTCCTGATTCGGTAAGCCGAGTCTTGCTCTGCGCTCGACTGAGCACCGGGAGCGGTTTTGCAAGACCAAAGTCCAGAACTTTGACCTTGCTCTTGGCGGTTATCATTATGTTCGACGATTTGATGTCGCGGTGAACGACGCCTCGTTCGTGAGCTTCCGCCAGCGCCTCGGCGGATTGCGCGCCAATGTCAATGATTTCCGACAAAGCCAGCGGGCCCGCCTCGAGCCGCTCAGCAAGCGTTTGTCCTTCAACAAACTCCATTACAATGTAAGGATTGCCTGCCGCCTCACCGATCTCGTGAATCGTCGCGATGTTCGGGTGATTTAGTTGCGACGCCATACGCGCTTCTCTGAGAAACCTCTGCTTCATCGACTCGTCTTCGATATGTTTCGATGCGAGGACTTTGATCGCCACGGTGCGCTGAAGCTCGGTATCGTACGATTCGAAGATCTCTCCCATGCCGCCGGCGCCAATGGTTCGCCGGATCTCGAATCGACCGATGTGGCCCTCGGGCTCGATGAGCGGCGGTGCAATGACTTTCTCAGTCTTGCCGTCGTGCACTGCCATCGCCGCGCGATCAGTCTCGCGAAGTTCAGTTGTTATCACTCGAGGACGCGAGATGACCGAGGAAAAAAGTGTCGAGAAAATGCGCGGTCCTCGATCTTCGTTGATGAAGTAGCCCGCGCGTTTCAAATCTTCGTAAATGTGCTCGTGTTCTTTTTCGACTCGCCCGTTCTCGATCGATTCGCGAATCGAGCGTCTGAAACTATCGCTCATATGATCCCAGATAAACCTGAACTGTCCCTTAGCCTCATCCAGGAATGTAGCTTCAACTTCTTCGCGATCGAGCTTGCCGGCATTTTCGGAAAGGTGATCGAAGTACGCGGCGCATGCGATCTGCAGAAAGTAAGGAAAGTAACCGGCGATCTCCATTATTCGGCGCGAGTATCCCGCGAGAGGAACGCCGGCTTCGGCCGAAGGCTCGGTGATCAATTGAAGAGCTTCGTTGCGAGTAAAAGCGCGCAGAAAAACATTTGTAAAAATATTGAAAAACGGCGAGTCGGCTATCAGCTGCGTATGACACAAATCCTGAAGATCCCGCGCTGAGCTGGTGACGTACGCGACATCGTAGTTGTTGGCGATCGAGCGCAAATACGAATAGAACTCGAGGTCGAAAGCTTGATTTGTGGTGATCGCGTCGAACTCGTCGAACAGGACAACCAGCTTTCTTTTGTCTCGACGAAAACCCTCCAGAATCGTTCTGAGCGCATCAAATGAAGGCTGCAGATTTAGAAGAGAATCGTCGCCGGTCTCTTTGGACACCAGGCTAAACAGCTCGGTGAAAAACTCGGTAAGAGTCAGTCGACGCTTTTGTTGAAGATCGATAAACGCAAACACATAAGCGTCGGCGCGATCCAGATATCGACTTCGGACTTCAGGATGATTGATGAAGTTGAGCAGGGACGACTTGCCGATTCTGCGTTCTCCGACGACGGAAATCGATTGTGGGCGCGAGGCTCCAATGCGAGAAAAGATCTTCGACACCTCTCGCGTGCGCCCAAAGAACTGGGCGGGATCCTTTATCGCGACTCGGTTCAGATAAGGATTCTGTGACATCTCGACTAAAACTGCTTCAATTTTCGCCGAATATTATCGACGTTTCCACGTGACGCATGCGCTCCCTCGAAGATCATCGTACTTTGCACGCGAGACGCGTGCGCTCCCTCGTTCGATCACAAAGTCCGGACCTCTTTTACGACCTGCCAAATCGAATGCGAACGCCTTATCCAAAGCCGCAGGAGATCGACTTTGAATCTGAAGGCTTCATCGGCGTCTTTCTCGAGCAGCTCGCGGCGAAACATTTCTTCGAGCGTCAGACGGATCGTGGTTTCCGAGAGGTTCACCGGATAGTCATTAGCCTTCACCGACGCTCGCAACTCCGCCGCCTTTGCGTACTCGACTCCGTCCGTTAGCACTTCACCCAACAATGACAGTCCCAGTTTTTCGTCGTCAGAAAGCGCATCCCACGAGTAGATCATCTGCGGAAGTGGGTTGTCGATGATCTCAGTGATCACGTGGCCAAGGTCTGCGACCGTCACCCAGTTCTGGTGATGCTCGTTCATGAAATCGACCACGTTCTGGCAGATCACCTGTGTATAAAACGGCTGCCCAGCTGTCAGTCGATAGATGACATCCATAACGCCGCGCCCGTAGATCACTCGGCCCTCAACCGGCTCTGTAATCAAACGCACAGTATCCTTCTCCGACAGGAAACCCACTTTGCGGAACAGCGACCTACGCAACAGCTCGCGCCAGTATTTTCTGTCCCTCTCTTCCAGCCGGCGCGAACCGGTGAAAATCAACGCCAGCCTCTCTTTGTTATCCATCAGCCCGGCAAGGAAGGTAAACAACTCGGTCGATAACTTTCCTTCGTCAACCTTTCCTTCCAGCAGCTCGTACTCATCCATCAATATCAACAGCGTTCGGCCCTTTATCGAGTCGAGCACTTCATCGAGATAGTCCAGAAACATCGGATACGGATTCCTGCTGTCGAATTGAGGTACGGTGATTCTGGCCGCTTGAGTAACAACCGTCGCGGCTGCAGATCCGTCTCGCGCGGGGCTTCCCGCGACGACTAGTTCCGGTGTTCCCGCGTTGGTTGCGGCGCTGATCTCGCTCGCGGCGCGACTGTTCGATCGAGCCACCGCTTCGGAAATGAGCCGTGAAATCCGGGCAAAGAACTCCGAGTCAGAGGCGATCACCATCTCCTGAAGATCGACAAACACCGGAATAAACTTGTCGCCTAACCGACCACCTGCTACTTGATACAAGATCGAACTCTTACCTGCGCGCCGTTCGCCACAAAAAACGATCACTACTCCCTGGTTGGTGCCTTCGAGTTTTGTTCGCACGTAGCGGAAGTCGTCCTCGCGGCCGTAGAACATATTCTCGGTGCGAATAGGGTTCCCGACGATAAACGGGTTTGGCTCTATCGGCACATAACTGCGCAGTTCTTTTGGCAGCACATAGTCGCGGTCGCCGAACTTGCGAACCGCAAACGCGCCCACCAGGACCCCGACTATCAACGCGATCGTCATTGCGTAAAACCACCAAGTCTTCCAGAACGGCAACCCAACGCGCACCGACACTGTCGCGGCCGGCGATTTCGACCCGTACAGATCGCGGTTCAAAGCAATCAGCTCGAAGTTGTGCGTGCCTTCATCCAAGTCCAGACGCGAGACGTCGCGCTCGGTTCCCTGCTGCATCGGCAAAACTTCCCAAGGTTGATCCGAATCACCCGAGTTAATCCGATAAACATATCGCGCCAGACCTCCGGTGCACGCGACGCCAAAGTGAAACGTCAGGCGATGACGTCCATACGAAACATCGTACGAACCTGAATCAGACAGTTGTTGATTGTGGCCATCGACTTCGAGAGAAATCTGAGCAACCGGTGGGATCGCAATTGGTATGTGACGGACGGCGCCTTTGTTCGTCGCGATCCAGATGCGCCGTTCGGTGTCCTCGGAAATCGCGTTCACCTGGTCACCAGTGAGCGCGTACGTTTCTCCGGAGTAAGCTGTTGAGAGCAGGTGTCCGCCAATTTCAATAAACTTCTTGACCCGTCCTTCATCCGTTCCGGACCACAAAAAGTCATCGCTGTCGACAAACATCGTGCTTGTCGCTTCGGCATCGACGGTGGAAAAGTCGCTCCCGGAATAGGCTTGAATCCCGGCTCGGGTGGCGATGATCAACCTGTTGTTGAATCGCAGAGTCCATCGCACGTCATTGTCAGCCAGACCCCGAGAAGTATCGATCAACTCGCTTCCACCCTTCGGATCTACGGCGACGAGTCCCCGCGCTGTGGAGAACCACAATCGACCGTCCGAGTCCTCGAATACGTGCCGGACGTCATAACCCGAGAGAGCTTCGATGTTGTGGAGTGTTCCATCGCGAAAAACCGAAGCGCCGCGCGTTGTTGCGAAAACAATCGACGAACCGCCTGCCGCGGCGCACACCCACTGCACGTTGTTTGATGCGAGACCGCTGCCTTCGTTGAATTGAGTAAGGCTCTCTCCAGTCCAGCGAAGACCTCCCTGATCGGTGGCGAACCACGACGAGCCGTTCTGATCGAAAGCGACAGATCGCACGCTGATTCCCGTTTTGAAACCTTCGACCGGCACCAGCCTCTCGCCCTCGAGCCGGGACACGCCGCCGGTCGTCAGGAACCACAGGCTCTTGCGGCCTCGCGAACCCGGAGCATTGAAAGCGACAACAACCTGGTGCACATCGTTGTCGGCCAGGCCCCGGCTCGTAGTGAAGCTCACAAAGCTGTAAAAGTCGGAACTGATTACGCCGTTGTCGGTTGCAAACCAGATGTTGCCGTCCCGGCCTGTAAATATTGAAGCAACCCGGTCACGATCCAGAAAGTTGACTCTCTGAGATTCTCGACGTTCCGGGTCGTATACGATCACGCCGCCATTTTCGAGAGCGAACCACATTCTTCCGCTGAAGTCCGAACCGATCGAGCGAAGTGAGCCGGCTCGGTTTCCGCTAACCGCTTTCCCGTCGATCGCCGGTTTTTGAATTGTCCGGCCATCCACAAACAGCGGTTCGGAATCGGTCGTAATCCAGATCCGCCCTCGCTGATCGGCAAAGATGTCCTTGATATCAGTGATGCGTTGCTGGTTTCTTGGATCCGGTGATCCGTGTGCCTCGCGCCACTGTGAAAGCGACATTACCTTATCGCTTTCGACGATCCGCAACCCGCCTGCTGTTGCAATCCAGATACTATGGTTGGTGTCTTCGGCGATGCCTCGCGCATCATCCATTGCCAGATCTTGTGGGTGAGCAAGCGGCAGGAACCCCTTCCCGTCAAACCGGGAGATGCCATTTGGTCCAGCGATCCACACGGTCCCATTCGAGTCAACGAAAACCTGTTTTGAGTCCTGGAATTGAAATACCGGTCCTGCGTCTTCACCAGTTTTGGTGATCCGTCTCACACTGCGAGCGGTGGCAATCCACATCGTGCCGTTCCGGTCCTCGGCGATCGATCGGACATCCTCACCGGCGAGCTGCTCGAAGGCCGATCCACCCGCCGCCGAAGACTTGAACTCTGCGCCGTTGAATCTCGCGACGCCTTTATCTGTTCCAAACCACATCCAGCCTTCGGTGTCCTGGAAGATCGCCTGCACGTTTTTCGAAGGCAGATTCGGAACGGTGTATCGCGAAACCGCCTTTTCGTTGATAGGAATAACCGGAGCTACCAGGAGTTGCAGCGGGAATTCGGTGGTGATGCCTGACGAAATAAATACATCGTTGCGATATTCGTCGTAGCCACGCAGCGAGGCGCTCAATTGAAATGAGCCCGGCGCGAGCCTGCCGAAGAACGCATCGCCGTACTCATCGGTGACGCTTCGGGCTGCAAGCGGACCTACGGCCGCCCGCTCTTTTGTATAAAGGCTCACCGTCACTCCGGCTAATGGTTGGCTGCTCGCGTCGAGCACCGCCACG
>Ga0075425_100001950_pt1 | contig 20366 bp, 17 predicted proteins | sample SoiMethybrSBSTD4_FD_75300 | JGI IMG/M metagenome (GOLD analysis project Ga0075425, IMG submission 75300) | Bulk soil microbial communities from a Populus tree surrounding site in Tennessee, USA - Soil MetaG P. TD hybrid SBSTD4 | ecosystem: Environmental > Terrestrial > Soil > Tree plantation... | reverse complement strand
GTTATTCAAGATGGCACCGTTTTTCGCTTGGCGGAGGATCAGTTTCGCTTTCATCTCGCTGAGCCGAGCTTGCGCTGGCTGAGGCTCAACGCGACGGGTATGAAATTAGTTATCGAGGAAGTTTCCGAGCAGATCGCCGCATTGGCGCTCCAAGGTCCCAATGCTCTGCGGATTTTGGAGGGACTCGTCGATGTGGATTTGCACGCTCTTAAATTTTTTCGGCTCAGCCCTGCAAAGATGGACGGCCTTCCTGTGATCGTATCCCGCACCGGCTATACCGGCGACTTGGGATATGAGATTTGGCTCGACGCAGCTTACGCCGGCGCGGTGTGGGATGCGCTCATTCAAAAGGGCAAGTACTTCGGCATCAAAGCGGCGGGCATGCTGGCATTAGACGTGGCGCGCCTCGAAGCAGGATTTATTCTGCTCGACGTCGATTACATCAGCGCCGAGAAAGCGATGATTCCATCGCAGCGGTATTCTCCGTTTGAAATCGGACTCGGTTGGACGGTGGACTTGAGCAAAAGTGATTTTGTCGGTTGTCGGGCATTACGAGAGGAAACGGATCCGGCGCGGTCACGCCAAATCGTAGGCGTGGAAATCAGTCTCAGTGACTACGAGTATCTTTTTCAACAGGCTCGTTTGCCGCCGCAGTTTCCGTTAGCGGCCTGGCGCGGCGGAGTACCAGTCTACAAGGATGATCGGCAGATCGGGCATGCAACCACCGGCGCGTGGTCGCCGATCTTGAAGAAATACATCGCTCTCGCAACAGTAAACAAACCGTGCGCGGCTCCCGGAACGGTGCTCGAGGTGGAAGTTACCGTCGAGCATCGGCGAAAGACCGCAAGTGCGACGGTCGTAAAAACGCCTTTTTACGACCCACCGCGGAAACGCGCATTGGCGCCTGTTTGACGATTCAAGCTGATCGCCGCAACACTTCCGCCGGGCAGCGATTCAGCGCAACGGACGAACCTGAACGCCGTGTGCGGCCAAAAATTCCTTGCAGTCTCGGATGCTGAACTCACCAAAATGAAAGATCGACGCTGCAAGTGCGGCGCTGGCCCCGCCCTCAGTCAGTCCGTCGTAGATGTGTTGAAGCTCACCAACTCCGCCGGACGCAATCACCGGAATATTGACGGCTTTTGAGATCGTTCGGGTTAACTCTAGATCATAACCGGTTTTGGTGCCGTCACGATCCATGCTCGTGAGAAGGATTTCGCCGGCCCCATAGCTTTCCATTCGTTTGGACCATTCACAGGCATCGATTCCGGTCGGATTTCTGCCGCCATGGGTAAATACGTCCCAATGGTTGCCGATCCGTTTGGCGTCGATCGCCACAACGATGCATTGACTACCGAATCTTTGCGCTGCCTCTCGGACAAACTCCGGTCGGTTTACCGCCGCGGTGTTAATCGAGACTTTGTCCGCTCCCGCCCTGAGAAGATGCCGAATATCCTCGGTCGTGCTGATCCCGCCGCCGACCGTGAGCGGCATAAAAATCTGCTCGGCTGTACGCGCGACCACGTCCAGTATAATGCCGCGATTCTCGTGCGACGCGGTGATGTCTAAGAAACAAAGCTCGTCAGCACCATCCCGGTCGTATACGCGGGCGACTTCCACCGGATCACCGGCGTCTCGGAGGCCGACAAACTTCACACCCTTAACAACCCGCCCAGCTTTAACGTCCAGGCAGGGAATAATTCTTTTGGCGAGCATTTTGAGGCCCAATCTAACCGTGGGCCAGCCAATTCACAAGCGGGCTATGGCGTTATAGCCAGGCGGTGCGTCGGGCGGCGAGATCATGAGCAAAATCAACATGTTTCGCTTTGTGATCCTCCCGACGCCTGAGGAGGAGTTGGTGCCCTATGCTGACAAATAACGCTCTCTTTGTCCTTGGACGAGTAACAATGGCCCAATTTCTGCGCTTTGGGCCTAAATATTTTTTCGTACTGCTACAACTTTAGGCTTGACAGAATCGCCGGCATTGGGCTAAAAAGGGCGCCCGAAGTACTACGAAATACGTACTTAGAAAAATAGAGGCAAAAGGAGGCAAGAATGGACAGAAAGTCTTGGGTGCTGGGCATTGCAACTTCGTTCCTTCTAGCTGCCGGTAGCGCACGAGCTCAGAGCGTCGATGATAAGATCAAATCGCTCGAGCAAGAGCTAACGCAGCTAAAAGAGCAACAGGTGGAGCTCAAAAAGGAGGCTACCGCGGCAGCAGCAGCGTTGCCGACGTTCGAGTATCGTCCGGGGAACGGCTTGAATATCGAGGCAGCGGATAAGGCTTGGGGTATTCGTTTCACCTTGGAGTCGCATTTTCGCTATGAGTTTGAAAGCGGACGCACTCAGCAGGGCCGGTCAACCGCGGAGATCATGGGCCGGCGGTTCAGGCCTGGGATTTTCTACTGCATCAATAACTGTCTGTGGGAAATCGAGGCGACCCTCGACCTAGACGGTTTCGGAACCGGCAACGGTAAAAATTCACTCAACAATGCGACTAGCTCGATTCTGCAGCGCGGCGCAGTGAACTTCCACGCCGAAAACCTCCATCCGTTCTTGCCGACGGTTCAGTTCGGCATGGAAGTTCAGAATGCCTTCGGGACGAGCTTGTCGCGGCAGGGTTCGGGTTCGGTCGGCGCACAGGCGGAATACGATCTCATCAGCCGCAACAACGGTTTTAACACGGGCCGTGCCGGACAAGGATTCGCCCTCAACTGGGATGACCGGTCCTTGAGTGGCATCGGCATTCCCGGCCGTATCGGCAAGTTCCAGATGAGCATGGCGAGCATCGGCGAAGGGGATGACGGTCTATCGAGCTTCAGGCAGGGCGGAAAGAACTTCAATCTCTACGGAAACATTCAGCCTTTCTCACAGATCAAGAACAAATGGATCAGCGGTCTTACGTTTGAAGCCGGCAACTGGTTCTGTAACGTCGATGGCCGTGCACAAGCACAAGTAGACAACGGCTGTGGGCTTTTCAGAATCCAAGACCATGGCGATGGCGGGCGGCAAACCCTGATCACGACGGGCGATCTGGGCAAAGGTTGGGTCTTTGCTCGTGGTGCGGGTATCGTTTACAACGTCGGCCCGCAGACCTTCCGGCTCGCTTATACGAAGGAAAGCGCGGCCGATGACGGAGGTACAAGGGGCAACAAGAAATCAAAAGGCTGGTTGATCGGCAGTGATACGTACCTCTGGAGTCCGAAAGGGTTCCTGACCGGTTCGTCCACGACGCCCGGTTCGATTTTGTTTGGCACGCACTTTGAGCGCGCCAACATCGACATTGGTTGTAGCAACACACCCGGCGGGGGCAACATTTTGTGCTCCCAGACAGGGATCGGCGGAACTATCACCCAATTCCATCGCAACACGGTTCTCTTGAGAGAGTGGGATCTGTGGTACTTCATCGCGCCACGCATGAGCGTTGGAACCAATATCCTGTGGTACAACGCGACTAACCTGGGTAACGGGGTGGGCCAGGCCGGTTATAACCTCGGACTCTGCGACAAAGTCAATGGCGGCGCGACGACGGATTGCCGTCCGGGCAAAGGCGGCGACTGGGTCGACGTGATGCTCAACTGGAGGTACACGTTCTAACCTGATCTCAGAGAGTTCACGCAAAAGGGGGAGCCTTTGCGCTCCCCTTTTTTTTTTGGCGGACCATCCCCATTGTCGTATCGTTGCTCAGACCCTAGCGCTGCACTTGCGGCAGTGTTCATGCCGGGATTGAACGTTGCCCAACCATCAAAGCTTCCAAGCTTGTGGATGGTTGTATGGCGCGGGTTTTTGTTGCCACATACGTACAAAATGTAAGGTAGTAAATTCCAGCGATCATGCTTGACAATTCGCAGAAGTTTAAAGTATACGACTCATGTCGTATTTAAAGACTTTAGTCGTACGGGAGGGAGCGATGAAGAATGGATTGCATTTGTCCGGCATAGCAGTGGTTTCGGCAGCACTGATGTTGTCTGCCTGTTCCAGTCAGGAAGAAATGGCGCCGAAGCCTGCGCCTGCCCCAGCACCCGCGCCTGCAGCAAAAGCTGAAGCCAAGGCACCGGCAGAGAAGACCGAGACGAAAGCGAAGGCGACAAAGATTGCTGGAGATATAGGACTGTTGGATACGGAAAAAAATTACCTGATCGTCGTGACGAAAGACGGCAAGCTCGTGACGGTCGATTTCGATCCTAAATTTCAAGCCACTGAGTTGAAGCCCGAACCAGCGAAAATCTCGGACATCGGCCTTGGGTCACAGGCGGTCGTGCAGTATACGAAGCAGGGTGACAAGAACGTGGCGACCAGCGTCGAGTACAAGCCGGCCAAAGGCGAGTAGGTGAGCAAGATGAAGGAGAAAAGCCCAATGAGAGAAAAGGCAAAAATTTTGAGCGCGCTAATTGTGTCGGTCGGAATGAGCTTGGCATCGTACGTGATCGCACAGGAGAAGGGTGGCGAGACGAAGAAGGCGGAGGAGCCAGCGAAGGCCAAGGCTGAGAAAGTCTCGGGTGATATCGGCTTGCTCGATACCGAGAAGCACTACCTGATCGTTGTCACGAAGGACGGAAAATTAATCACCCTTGACTATAATGACAAAACCAAGGCCCAAGAAGTCAAGGAAACGAAAGTCAAAATGTCTGACGTGGGATTGGGGTCATCTGCGAACGTCGAATACGTCACAAAAGGCGACAAGAACTTCTTGACGAAAATGGAGTTTAGGCCCGCCAAGGGCGAATAGTCAGCGATACAGCGCCGAATCGTTTGACTCTGGGTTACGGGGCACGGAGAAAACGATTTTTGTCCCGCTGCCGGGGGAGGAACTTACAAAAAGTTCTCCCCCGATTTTTTTTACTCTTTGCGCCATGGCCGGCAAACCAAGGCCTGTGTCCTGCTGAACGACATTGAATCCTACACCATTGTCGATCAATGACCCGGCCAATTGACTATTTTTCTGGCTCAGTTGGATGTCGACCTTGGAAGCGTGAGAGTGGCGGATCACATTGGTAAGAGCTTCACGCAAGACGTAATAGACTTCTCTTTCAGTCTCCACTGATAAATCGAGATCCTCGGGTTCGCTCTCCAGGATAACATCCAGCCCCATGCCGTCCCGGAGAAAGCGCGCCTCTTCGCGCAGCTTCTCCACCAGTGTTCCCGCGATCAGCGGGTTTGTCGTTCGCCCGGCGAGGAACTGACGAATTTCCCGCATTGAAGCTCGAGTGAGATCTTCGAGCGAGCGCATCTCATCGATGAAATCTTTTTGTGAACCGGGGATGCGGGTGCGGCAACCTTCGAGCCGCAAAATCAAGGTTGCGAGGGACTGCAGGATCCCGTCGTGCAATTCGAACATGATTCGGCGGCGTTCCTGCAGAGTGGCGACTTCACCAGCGGTTTTAGAGAGCGCGTGCAGTTGGTGATTCTGCCGTCTCTCGAACTCGCTCACATAGCCAAATATTCCCGCAAGAAGAAGCAGATAGAGGCTTCGCACCAGGAGCGTGTCGATTCCTATCGGCGAGTCCATCGACTCTGCGGCTAGGGTCAGTCGGACGATTCCGTAAACAATGACTCCGACAAGGGCAACGGGAAGGCTTCCCTTAAGTCCCCAGCGGAGACTGGCCGTAATCACCGGAAAGGAATAATAGAAGAAAAACGGCGTGCGGGTTCCGCCTGTCGAAAAGACGATGACCGCAATCCACACCACGTCGACCGAGTTGGTCAGAACGTCGATGGGCGGAGCCGTTAGCTTGTTTTTTTTTGCCAGGTAAAGAACCGCAAGGCTATAGAGTAAAAAGGAGCTGAGAGAAAAGAACGAGAGTAACGGAAATCGCGCGACTCTTTCGGGATTCAATTGAATGACAATGACCGCAAGAGCGGCGAAGCCAACCCGGAGCCATGCGACCGCGCGCTCGCGGTGCAAGAGCCAGTCATCTTCGAGAGTAAATTTTTCAACTACGGCCATGGCCGGTTTGTCAGTTCCGCAAGCCCATTACGCATCGGCTAGCAAAGCCACGGCGATTGGCCTTGCAGAATATCAGTTCGGCTGTCCCATAAGCATGAGCGCAGCCTTGAATCGGTTGTTCACCTTGAGCTTGTCGAAAATGTTGGTCAAATGGGTTTTCACTGTTTTTTCGCTGATAAATATTTTTTTGCCGATTTCTTCGTTGGTCAATCCTTCGGCAACGAGTCTCAGAATCTCCATTTCCCGCTTAGTGAGCGCCTTGATACTCTCGTCGAACTGGCGGGGCGCTTCGAGCGAACCCGACTGAGCTTGAACGATTTCCTCGAACGTTTCCCAGGACTGGATTTCTTTATCGATCCAGCATCCGCCGTTTTGCACGACTTTAATTGCTTGCAGGAGAGTCGCGGACGGGACGCCTTTGGGAACGTAACCCCGGGCGCCTCCCTTGGCGGCATTCAAAACGTTTTCTTCTTCAGAGTAGGCAGTGAGCACGATCACGCGGGTGGCGGGACTTCTGGCGGCCACGTCGAGCAGGCTTTGTACTACATCACCTTTTGGCATTTTTACATCGAGCAGGAGAATGTCCGGCTTTGCTCGGTCGATGACCTTCGAGATTTCATCACCGTTCGCCGCCTCGCCGACAACAAGAATGTCTTTTTCCAGCGAGAGAATTTTCTTGAGCCCATCGCGAAACAGCGCATGATCATCAGCAATTACGACTTTGATCGGGGTCATTCTGCACCTTTTATCGTTTATTTGCGGCGAAATGCGCAAGGTGAAAATACATTAAATTTCCGCGACTGCAAACCACCGTTTTTGCCTCCGAATCGCCGGTACGACCAAAGTCCTATGAATTGATCCTAGGCCTGGCAACAGCGAGTAAAATCCTACCTAATGCGTATTGAGATGGCACATAGGTCACGATAAGTATCGTTCCAAATTCAAATAGTTTTTGCATTACGGAGGGACAATGAAGAATCCGTTTTCAATCACCGGAGTAGGAGCTGCATCCTTGATGCTGGTGTTGTCCGCATGCTCGAGCCAGGAGGAGATGGCGCCCAAACCGGCGCCGGCGCCAGCCCCCGCAGCGAAAGCGGAGGCCAAGGCCCCTTCCGAAAAGGGCGAGGCTAAAGCGCCAGAGGAAAAATCGGCTGAGAAGGCGAAGGCCACTAAGCTCGCCGGCGACGTGGGGCTTCTGGACACCGAAAAGAATTACCTGATCCTCGTGACTAAGGAAGGCAAGCTCGTAACACTCGATTTCGATCCAAAGTTTCAGCCGACCCAGAAAGAACCGGTAGAGAGTAAAGTCGCCGATATTGGTCTCGGCTCTTCAGCAGTTGTGCAGTACACGAAACAGGGCGAAAAGAGCGTTGCGACAAATATTGAATACCTGCCGGCAAAGGGCGAATAAGGATTCCGCTGGCGTCTAAACTTACGATTAGGAGGAAAACAGATGAGAGCGAACATTATGGCGGTGAGCGGACTGGCGATCCTGCTGGCATCGGCTTGGGTGCTGCCCGTTGTTGCCCAGGAGGAAAACAAAGCCGAGAAGGCTGAGAAAAAGTCCGAAGAGCCGGCAAAGGCAAAAGCCGAGAAGGTCTCCGGCGACATCGGTTTACTCGACACCGAAAAAAATTACATGATCGTTGTGACTAAGGAAGGCAAATTGATTACCCTCGATTTCAATTCAAAGACGAAGGCCCAAGAAATCAAGGAAACAAAGGTCAAGATGGGCGACGTCGGGCTGGGGTCTTCGGCGGTTGTGGAATACACAACCAAAGGTGACAAAAACGTTCTGACCAAGATGGAATTCACACCCGCCAAAGGCGAATAGTTAGTTGCGAGTAAAAAAAATGGGCACGGCGAGAGCCGCTGCCCATTTTTTTGTTCTCAAGCTAGCTAGATTTATAAGGCCACGGAGGAGAAGAGATTCAAATCCGAAAGGGGATTCGGTGGACCTAAAAACCCTCCTCTTCAGTATCCGCGAGGTCGAGCTTACGATAGCTCCGTTCGTTCTCAAGAGTTTTTTGCCGTTTGGTTTCCTTCTCGTTTTCTTCCTGACATTTGACGCAGAGCCGGGTGAAAGGAAGAATCTTTAGCCGGCCAAGCTGGATTTCGCCTTCGCAGCTTTCGCAGATTCCATACGTCTTATCGGCGATACGCTGTAGTGCGTCATCGATCGCAACGAGCTTTTCACGCTCTCGATCGTTCAGAATAAAATTGATTTCTCGGTCGCGCTCATCGCTGGCAAGGTCATAGGTGTCACGACCATCATCTTTGATGCCTTCGGTCTCACCTTTGACGCGGCCCTGCATTTCTTTCATGAGTTGCCGCTTCATCTCCTCGAGCATCTCCGCCGCTTGCTTCAGAAAATCTTTGCGTTGCTTCTTCTCTTTGTCAGGATCCGTTTTAGGCATTGATGGTCTCGCTTATCAGGTCGTAATCAAGAGCCCCGGTGATTGTGACATCAATCATATCGCCGGGTCGAACAGGTACACGCTTCTCTCGTGAATCGTCACTCTCCACAAACACCACACCGTCTACTTCCGGCGCGTGGCCCTGTGTGCGGCCTGTTACTCTTTCGGAATTAACAGCAACGCCGTCAATCATAACGTGCTGTATAGTACCAATCAAGGCCTCGTTCTTTTTTCGCGAGATCAGCGACTGCAGATCCATGACTTCTTGCCAGCGGCGCTCTTTTACCTGTTCGGGAACCTCGGCTCCCATGCGCGCCGCCGCCGTGCCTTCTTCTGGAGAATACTTAAAAACCCCCAGCCGCTCGAATTGGGCCTCTTCGACGAAGTCTAACAGTTCGCTAAAATCAGCGTCGGTTTCACCGGGAAACCCGACAATTAATGATGTTCGAAGCGTCAATCCTGGAATGAATTGCCTGAGCTTTTCCAGCGCCTCCCGCACCGAGCTGCCGCTCTTCCCACGCCGCATACGCCGCAAAATCGATCGGCTGATATGCTGAAAGGGAATGTCGACATATTTGCAAATTTTTTCGCTATCCCGGATCACTTCCAGGAGCGTGTCGTCGAGAAAGTTGGGATAAGCATAAAGAAGCCGAAGCCAGTGAAGCTTCGGAACCTGCGCCAACTCGCGAAGCAAGGCTTCAAGCGTGGTACCATCTTTTCGGTCTCTGCCGTAAGCGGTGAGATCCTGAGCGATTAGGTTAATCTCCTTGACACCGTTCTCGGTGAGTTTGCAAGTTTCATTGACGATCGACTCGATCGATCGGCTGCGGTGCGGGCCGCGCATTTGCGGAATAATGCAAAAGGCGCATTTGTGATCGCACCCTTCCGAGACCTTGACAAAGGCCGTGTAAGAAGGGGTCGATAAGACGCGTGGGGTGTCGTGATCATAGAGATAACGGGGCAGGCCGACGTATTGCCGGCGGGCATGCGCCTCATGCTCCTTTAAGATCTGTGCGATTCGAGGTACTTCGCCGGTGCCGATGAACAAATCGACTTCGGGCAACTCCCTGGCCAGCTCGTCAGGATAGCGCTGTGACAGGCAGCCGGCGACGACCAGCTTCTTCACTTTACCTTGTTCCTTGAGACGGGCGACATCAAGAATCGTGTCGATGGATTCTTCTTTGGCGGCGGCGATAAAACCGCAGGTATTGATCAGGACGATATCGGCTGCTTCGGGGTCTGGCACCAGCTCGTAATTGTTTTGGTGCAGCACTCCCGCCATAACTTCCGAGTCGACGAGATTTCTCGCACAGCCTAAGCTGATGATGTTGAATGTCTGCTTTTGGTGCATTCACTTCCCCAATTCGACGATGTCGGCGCCGTTGGGAATCTGGACCTGAAACAGCGAGTCTTTGACGCCGACGCCTTTGCGCATGTTGGCAAACCGCAGGGTAGTGACGTTGTTTGCAGCATCGTGCACGCTCACCCAGACAATATCAAAGGACCCTTTGTTGACCGCGAGCAAGATCTCGCTAAAACCGCCGGCTTCGCCCTTGGGTTCCAATCGTAAAACGTAAAGATTCTGATCGCTCGATTGGAGTGTCGCATTGAAATCTTTTTTCAAATTGCCGAGACCAAGAAGAAAAGACAGCGGAATATCACCGCGGAATGCGTTTTTCAGAGGGCTTTTGATCACTTGATTTTGATCCGGTTGATAAAAGTAAAGGTATTTTCCGTCGGCGATGACAAACTGCCCTTTGGGTTCATCATAACGCCAGAGCATTTTGCCCGGACGTTTGAAGGAGAGCTTTCCCGACGCCTTCAGAGTCCGGCTAATATTCTTAACTTCAGTTTCCTGCTGAAAATCAGCGGTGAAATCCGTCGTCGTATCATAGTTTTTTTGCAGGCTATCGACGATCGCTTCAGCGCTCCTCCCATCCGCGGCAACCGAGGCATTTGCGCTGAGGCTTACGGCAGCGACGAAAACGGAGCCCACGAGCCCGAGCACATGGCTAAGATTCGATCTTTCGCGCATAAACTTCCCGCGGCTTTGCGCCATCGGCGGGGCCAACGACGCGATCCCTTTCCATTTGCTCAATCATGCGAGCCGCACGGTTGTAGCCTACTCGCAATCGGCGCTGAATCATAGAGATTGATGCTTGCTGAGTTTCCGTGACGATCGCCACGGCCTGATCGTACATCTCGTCGTATTCGTCCTCAGCGGCCGCAGCAGCCTCGGTTTCGCGCTTGGCCTCGAGAACTTCAGGCCGGTAATTCGGTCGACCCTGTTGCCTGATGAATTTCATCACGCGGCGAACTTCCTGATCGGAAACGAAAGCACCATGCACGCGGATCAAACGAGCGGTGCCAGGGGGGAGAAAAAGCAAATCTCCGTTGCCCAAGAGCTTTTCGCCGCCCATGGAATCTAGAATTGTTCGTGAATCGACCCTTGAGGTGACCTGAAATGATATCCGGGCGGGAAAGTTTGCCTTGATTAATCCGGTAATGACGTCGACCGAGGGTCTTTGCGTCGCAAGGATCAAGTGAATTCCGGCGGCGCGCGCCTTTTGCGCCAATCGTGTTATATATTCCTCGATATCGCGTCCAACCGTCATCATTAGATCCGCAAGCTCGTCAATAATGATGACGATTCTTGGGAGCCTTTCGTGGACGATGGGGGCATCCTGAGACAGATTACCGCCGGGGTTCAGGTTTTCCGCAGCAGACTCCGGTTCGGTCAGGTCAATAACTGCCTTTTTTCCGGTTTCTCTTTCCAGGGTGCGATTGTAATTGTCTATGTTGCGCGCGCCCTTATCTCTCATCAGCCGATAGCGCCGATCCATCTCATCCATTGCCCAGAACAGCGCAGCGGCGGCTTTTTTTGGGTCGGTGACGACCGGCACCAAAAGGTGCGGAATTTCCTCATAAATCGTAAGTTCGAGCATCTTTGGATCGACCATGATGAATTTGACGTCCTGCGGGGTCGATTTGAAAAGAATGCTCAGGATCATGGCGTTTATGGAAACCGATTTGCCCGTTCCCGTCGCTCCCGCGACTAAGAGATGAGGCATCTTGGCAAGGTCAGTGGCAAATGGAGTACCGCCAATATCTTTGCCCAGAGCGAGGGCAATCTTGGAATCGGTGTTACGGTAGGCCTCGCTTTCAATGACTTCCCGGAGGTAAACGGTTTCGCGCCGCGGATTGGGAATTTCGATGCCCACCACCGACTCGCCGGGAATGGGCGCCAAAATGCGCACGCTCACGGCGCGCAGCGCCATTGCCAGATCATCAGCGAGCATGACGATACGGCGAACTTTGACGCCCGGCGCCGGCTTGAATTCATACATCGTGATGACCGGCCCCGGACGCACCGCGACAACTTCACCCTCGACGCCGAAATCTTCGAGTTTCTTTTGCAGAATAATTGAATTGGCGTGAAGCGTTTCTTTGTCAATCTTGAATTGCTCGCCTTCCGGTGGATCCAAGAGCTCGAGGGGCGGTAGCTTGTACCCCTCGCCAAGTTCCGGCAGTTTGAATTGCTCGGGAGGCAGCGTTGGCTTTTTCGAGGATTTTTTCGCGACCAATTCATCTTTGATTTCTTCTTTCAGAACAATCGGCGGCGGAACATAGTCCTTCCTTTCCTTCTTGGTATTTTCACCTTTGCGCTTGTCGGTTTTTTCCTTGAATTCCTTCAGTCGGTTGTTCACGGCCGGCACGAAAGACTTCTTGAACTCGCCGAGACTTTTCTTGGTATGTCCGAGAAGGTCCAGCAATGAGTTTTGCGTCAGGACCATGACGGACAAGAGCATCGTGAAACAGGCGATCAATATGGCGCTTAGCCTGCCGAAAAGAGGAACCAAAACTCGTTCATTGAGAAAACCGCCGATGATGCCGCCGGCATCGCGCGCGCTCTCCGTATCGATGGCCACGCTCAGAATGACTCCGAGGCTCAAAAGCAGGACGGCGTAAGCCAAGGCTTTGGTGAGTTGTATGCCTGTATAGTTGGTGCGAAACATTCGAATGGCCGCTAGACATAGCAAAACCGGAATCAGATAAGCGGTCATGCCGAGACTTTGTAACAGTAGATCGGCGAGAAATGCGCCGATGAAGCCGCCCCAGTTATGCGTATTGATGGCCCCGGACGGAGTATTAAGCGAGCGGTCGCTCGGGTTATAGGAGACGAGACTGAGGGTGATCAGCAAAGCAAGGAGGCAGATGACCACGCCCCAAATTTCGCGCTGGAGTCGGTTTTTTTCCGGAGCACTGGACATGGCGAATAACCTCAGGTTTCCATAATGTAAGGGAGCACCACCGGATGGCGCTCGAGTTTTTTCCTAAAAAAGCGTCGCAGCGACCGCCGCACTTCTTCTTTTAACTCCGCCGGATCCGTGCGAGTTTCCCGATTGCTGGCCGCCAAAGTCTCGAGCACCACCTTTTTGGCATTCTCCAAAACCTCTTCGCTTTCCTGCGCGCCCATGAAGCCTCGGGAAATCAAATCGGGACCCGCGACTAATTCGCCGGACTGCTGATGAATCGCCATGACCACGAGTACCATGCCGTCTTCCGATAAGTGGCGGCGGTCGCGGATTACGACATCGCCGACATCTCCGACGCTTCTCCCGTCAACAAACACCTTACCCACCTGAATGGGGGAGGTTTTTTTTGCGGAATGAGCGCCGATCTCCAATACATCCCCGTCCTCCAGAATGAAGCAGTTCGATGGCGGGATGCCAACCTCTTGAGCCAGCCGTCGATGGCGCACCAGATGGCGATACTCGCCGTGGATCGGCACGAAATAACGCGGGCGGGTGAGCTGAAGCATCGTCTTGAGCTCTTCCTGACTGGCATGGCCGGAGACGTGAATCTCGGAAACTTTTTCGTAATGGACGTCGGCGCCGCGCCGATAGAGGTGATTGATCATATTCGAAATCGTTTTCTCGTTGCCCGGAATAAACTTCGAGGAGAGAATCACGGTGTCGCCCGATTCGAGCTTGATTGTCTTGTGGTCATCCAGGGCAATACGATGGAGCACCGAGAGGGGCTCACCCTGGCTGCCGGTCGTTAGAAAAGTGAGTTGGTCGGCAGGCAAATCGTGCCAACGTTCGCTTTCGGTCAAAAAATTCCGTGGCAAGTGCAAATAGCCCAGCTCTGCGGCCACCTGGCCGTTTCGAATCATGCTGCGGCCGCTCAAGACCACCCTACGGCCGCAGCGCTCGGAAATATCGATCACCTGTTGAATGCGTGGAATACTCGACGCAAACGCCGAGACCAGCACTTTTCCAGTGCTGTGTTGGATGATCTGCTCGAGATTGGTGCCGACCTCCCGCTCCGACGGCGTGTATCCCCGCCGTTCGACGTTGGTCGAATCGGAGAGCAGCAGCAACACACCCCTCTCGCCGTACGCAGCGAGTGTTTGGAAGTCGAACATCTCGCCTTCCATCGGGGTGTTGTCGATTTTAAAATCGCCGGTATGGATCACCGTGCCGACGGGCGTCTCGATGGCGAGGGCAAGGCAATCCATGAGGCTGTGGGTCACCCGGATGCCTTCGATACGAAACGGCGCGATTTCCCATGGCGCGCCAGCGGTGATTTCCCGAACATCAGCGGTATCTTCCAGCTCGTGTTCGGTGAGCTTGTTGGCTAAAAGTCCGAGGGTGAGCCGGGTGCCAAAGATCGGCACATCAAAATGCTCCAAAATGTACGGCAAAGCGCCGATGTGATCCTCGTGAGCGTGGGTGAGGACGATGGCTTTTAATTTGTCGCGCCGCTCTAATAAATACGTCACATCAGGAATCACTAGGTCGATTCCGAGCAGGTCGGCGGTCGGGAACATAACCCCACAGTCAACTGCAATGGCGGCATCGCCATATTCGACGAGCATCATATTTAGACCGAACTCGCCTAAGCCGCCCAGCGGTATTATTTTAAGGCTTTCCATAAGGGGTTCAGAGTTGGCGTTTCTCCAAAGCTGGACTAACACTTGGAGTGACCATAGGTTCGCCGTCGCGAGTAGAGACCTTTCCTACCAGGCGCAAATGAGCGGCAATCGCTTGACGGACTCGATCCGAGAGCAATCGAACACTGCTCGCGCGGTACGTTGCCGTCATGATCGGCTTTTCGACAATCACTTCAACCATGCCGGAACGTAAACGCCAGTCACCAGAGGGTAGAAGTTGACCGCTGCCGTTGATGATGATCGGCACGATGTTTTTACCGCTTTGCAGAGCGAGTAAAAATCCGCCCTTTTTAAAAGCTAAGAGCTTGCCGTTGCGGCTGCGAGTGCCCTCGGGAAAAACCACAACTGAAATGCCGGCCGCCATCCGCTGCTTGGCGCGCTCCAAACTCTTCGCCGCGTCATTCGGATCGCTGCGATTCACGGTGATATGCTTGGTCGCCCACATCGCCCAGCCAAAAAGTGGCACCCACAACAGCTCTTTTTTCGCGATCCAACGCAGCTGAAAGTTAGCCAAGCTTTGAACCAGGACCGGAATATCGATGTTGCTCTGATGATTCACCATAAAGACGTACTGCTCGCTGGGATCAATGTTCTCCAGCCCGCGAACCGTTAGGGAAATGCCCGCGATCCGCAGGACCAACCAGGTCCAAAACTGGTTTATGCGATAGACCTGTTTGCCATGTCGGTCGAAAATACCCAGCAAGATCGTGGCGGTCGACAAAAAACCGGTGATGAGTAGAACAAGCGTGAGCCGGAGGAAATAGAACATCAAGATTTAAATGAGCTTGTTTCGTTCAAACTTCGGAAAAGAGTTACGTAATTCTAGAGGAGGAAATGAGAAAAATCAATGTGATGCCGAACCCAATAGATGGCGATTCTTTTCATTGACATGTCGCTGCCCGCCTTAATATGTTCGCGCTGTCGACGATTGGATTCACGCTAACGCCGCTTACGAGGAGAATAAGATCATGGCCAAAATATTACTGCTGTTACTGTTCCTGATTTTTGCCGGCTGTTCGCCGACTGTGACTCGCGGCACCGGCGGCAATACCGAGGCGAAGAGCATGGATCTGGTCGGATTAAACGATCTGCAGGCGCGCTCTGCGTATCAGCCGGTGATTCATCATCAAGGGAACAGATTTATCGCTTACATCGGCCATCACGGCGGCTCGGCGCTCAATCCGCTGACCGATAAGACTGAACCGAACGGAACATCAATTGTCGATGTGACGGACCCCCGCAAGCCAAAGTATTTGGCACATTTTCCCGGTTCCGCTGCGGGCGCAGGTGAAGCCGGCGGCGCGCAAATGGTGCGTGTCTGCGACGGCAAGGATTTGCCAAAGGGCGATCCGCAAAAAACTTACTTGCTCAGGAGCTTTGGCAATGAAGCCCACGAGATAATCGATGTCACTGACCCGGCGAAGCCAACGTTGATCACGAAGATCGTTGCCGGACTAACGACTACTCACAAAAACTGGTGGGAATGCGACACCGGCATCGCCTATCTAGTGTCCTTTAAGAAAAGCGAGGGCTGGCGTAGCCGCGGCGTGAAAATTTATGATTTGAGCGATCCAACAAAACCCCGCTACATCCGCGATTTTGGTTTAGTCGGGCAAGAACCCGGGTCCAAGGGCGAGCCAGTTCCACAATCGTTGCACGGACCGATTCGCCTCGGTAATCGCGTTTATTTCGGTTACGGTTCGAGCGCCGCAGGCACCCTGCAGATTGTCGATCGGGATAAACTTCTCAAAGGCAACCCCAATTCCAAAGACCCATTCGCTCCCACGCCAGAAAATCTCCTGTATCCGCAAATTTCCCGGCTTGAACTTTATCCTAACACCGGTGCCCATACGACGTTTCCGGTGCTCGGGATGGCAATACCGGAATTCGCTACGATGGAGAAGGGGAAAAGCGCCGATTTCGTTGTGATAGCGACTGAGGCTACACAAAACGAATGCCACGAGTACCGCCACATGGTGTTCTTCGCCGATGTTACGGACGAGACGAGACCGTTCTCAGTGGCGAATTTCGATGTACCGGAAGCAAACGGCAATTTTTGCGCTCGCGGCGGGCGTTTTGGCGCGCACTCGATCAGTGAATCGTTTACACCGATTTATTACAAGCGGCTGATTTTCGTGACCTACTTCAATGCCGGCGTGCGCGCAGTCGACATTCGCGATCCGTATCGACCTAAGGAAGTCGGCTTCTATATTCCTGCGATCACGGAGAATACGGACAAGCGTTGCGTGCGCAATAGCGGTGCTCAAGAGAGCTGTAAAGTCGCAATTCAATCCAACAACGTTGAAGTCGACGATCGGGGTTACATTTACGTCGTAGATCGCGCGAACACAGGTATGCATATTTTGGAATTGACCGGAGCGGCGCGCGCGATCGCAAATCTGCCGTAACCTCGTAATTCGTTATTGACTCCGCAGAAGGCGGGCGCTAAGTTGGCTCAACTTTCGCGCCGGGCAATCGCTCCGGCAGGTGGAGATTCACATGTCTGTGAACAAAGTCATCTTGGTTGGCAATCTGGGCAAAGATCCCGAAGTCCGTTTCACGCAGACCGGCAGCGCCGTGGCCAACTTTTCGATTGCGACCTCTGAACAATGGAACGACCGAGACGGAAAACGGCAGGAACGAACCGAGTGGCATAATATTGTGGTTTGGGGCAAACAGGCCGAGTCATGCGGTCAGTACCTCGCCAAGGGAAGGCAAGTTTATGTTGAAGGAAGCATTCGAACGCGCAGCTATGATGATAAGACCGGCACTAAACGATACGTAACGGAGATCGTCGCGCAGCGAATCCAATTTCTCGGGGGTGGTGGAGGAACCCGGCTTCCGTCCCAGATCGATTCGAGTCCAGGAGACGAAAGCAGTATGGGCGGCCAGCCGCCGATGGATGACGATATTCCGTTTTGACCTTCCGTAGTTTCGAATCGCATTTCTGGAACTGTTCCGAAAAAGGCGGCTTTTGTTCGACATCCTCTCGATTATCGGTAGAGATGCCCCAGGGCGGTAATTGTGGAACACCTACCCCTTCAGGACATTGACCTCGATATTGCTCTCAGACAGATCCTTGAGGGCACTGCCACCGAAACGGGCGAACAGTTTTTCCAGGCCCTGGTAAAAAACCTCGCGTCGGCTCTAAATACTCACGGCGCCTGGGTAACGGAGTATTTTCCCGAATCACGGCGTCTGAGGGCACTGGCTTTCTGGATGGGTGGTCAATGGCTCAAAGACTGGGAGATGGTGATAAACGGAACTCCCTGCGAGCGAGTCATAAACGAGCGCTGCTTCATCCATATCCCCGACAATCTCCTCGACATTTACGGTGAAGATCCGGACGTTACAGCAGTGGGTGCGGCGAGTTACATGGGCATGCCATTGCTCGATGTCGATGGCAAGATCCTAGGCCATCTGGCGGTTCTCGACCTGCGGCCCATGCCTCCCCAGCCGAGGGCGCAAGCTCTTTTTCAAATTTTCGCCGCGCGTGCGGCCGCAGAATTGCGCCGCATGAGGGCGGAAGCGCAGGTGCGGGAGCGTGAGCAGAAGCTTGGCCGACTGGTAGGAAGCGCGATGGATGCGATCATCGAGCTCGATCAGCATCTCAAAATCAATCAGGTCAATCCGGCTGCGGAAAAAGTTCTCGGCGCATCCGCCATGATGCTGACAGGGCAAACCTTTACACATTTTCTTGCGCCCGATTCCCGCGAGAAGCTTGCACGGTTGATCATCGATCTCGATACGCGCCCGGAAGGACAGCGTTCACTTTGGATCGGCGGCGGGTTGACGGCGACGGCTCGTGGAGGAGAGAGCTTTCAAGCCGAGGCGACGCTGTCGCGATTTGATCAAAAGCGCGAGCCCTTTTACACATTGGTACTGAGAGACGTCAACGACCGTTTGCAGGCCGAGCGCAAAATCGAGTCGTTGAGGAACGAAGCCGAATACTTGCGCGAACAATTGAATGAGCTGGTCGGCGCCGACGAGATCATTGGCCGGAGTGATGCCCTGCTGCGGGTACTTAACGATGTTAAGGAGGTTGCCGGAACCGATGCCACCGTACTGATTTCAGGAGAGACCGGCACCGGCAAGGAATTGATCGCCCGGGCGATTCACGTGGCCAGTCCGCGTCACGGCAAACCGCTAATCAAGGTTAACTGTGCGGCGATTCCGGCGACGCTCATGGAAAGCGAATTTTTCGGCCATGAACAAGGCGCGTTTACCGGCGCGACCAAGAAACGGGACGGCCGTTTCGCCCTCGCGCACGGCGGTAGCATCTTCCTCGACGAAATCGGCGAATTGCCCGTCGATCTGCAACCCAAGCTGTTGCGCGTGATCCAAGAGGGGGAATTCGAGTCGGTGGGCAGCTCGCAGGCGCGCAAAGTCGATGTGCGTGTGATCGCGGCAACCAACCGCGATTTGGAAAAATTGATCCGTGATGGGCAATTTCGCGAGGATCTGTTTTATCGATTAAACGTTTTTCCGATCAAATTGCCGCCGCTCCGCGAGCGCCCGGACGATATCGCCATGATTGCGACGGCCTTCGCGCGAAACTTTGCGCGCCGGATGGGGCGGAGGCTCGAACCACTGTCCGATGACTGCGTGAGGCGCCTGCAGGCCTATAACTGGCCGGGTAACGTCCGCGAACTGCAGAACATCATCGAACGGGCGATGATTACGTCGCGAGACGGACGGCTCAACCTCGACCGGGCTTTGCCAGAAAGCGTGAACGCGATGGCGGTTGCGGTCGGGACCAATAACTCGACGATCCAACGCGTTCGCACTGCCAAAGAGCTCGAAGAGCTGGAGCGCAATAACATCATCGCTGCTCTCAAGGCCGCCGAATGGAAAATTGCTGGGGAAAAAGGCGCGGCGCAGCTCCTGGGTATCAAACCCACGACGCTCAGTTCGCGCATGAAAGTGCTCAACATCGAACGCAAAGGCTGATTTCATTCTCGCAAAATTTTGCGTTGAACCCTGCCGAAATCTCGTCGGTTACGAATTCTCGTGACCAACCTTTAGGCTTCGTCACGCCTAAGTTATTAAATTTTCAATTTATCGCTCGATCCTGTTGCTGGCATAGTTCCCGCACTAGGGCAGGAGAGACTGCGACGGCACATCAATTCAGGAGGAACGATCATGAAAAACAATTATAGCTATCAGGGCGCGCTGGAGGCGTCGGAACGGATCGGCTGGAGAGTGGAGGACATTATCGGCGGCGAGAAGCGGCTCGATTTCACCAAGCCCTTCATGCCGGAGTCTCTGGCTCAGGTAAAGCAGCTTTCTTTTCTTACGCCGGCGGAGCAGCGAACTTTGAATCAGATTCGCGGTTATGAGTACTTGGCCATGTTTGGCCTGGTCGAAGAGTTCATCCTTCCCTACGTGGTTGACCATGCGCGATTGCAGCTCTCGGGAGACGACTACCGCGTCCGCGCTTTACTCCAGTTTGCCGGCGAGGAGGCAAAGCACATTCATCTTTTCAAGCGCTTTCGCCAGGAATTTGAAGCTGGTTTCGGCATCAAGTGTGACTTCATAGGCCCTGCAGAGGATGTGAAGCGGTTTGTTTTGTCGCACAGTCCTTTGGGAGTTGGCCTTGCGATCCTGCACATCGAATGGATGACGCTCAGACATTACATCGAAGGGGTTAAGGACAATCAGGATCTTGACCCGCAGTTCAAGAGCCTTTTGAAGCATCACTGGCTGGAAGAATCGCAGCACACCAAGCTCGATACGTTGATCGTGGAGGCGCTGGCGGAGGCGGCGATCCACGAAGAAATCGAGCAGGCCTTTAAAGAATACGCCGACATCGGTGGGTTTCTGGACAACGGGATCAAGCAGCAAACGGAGTTCGACGTCGAAAGCTTTGTACATGCCACGGGAAGAAATCTATCCAAAAGCGAACATGAAGCGATAACCGCCGCGGTGCTCAAAGGAATGCGCTGGACCTATCTCGGCACGGGCATGACGCATCCGAACTTTCTGGCCACGGTAGAGCAGATCTCGCCCGAGGGAAAAAAACAGATCGAGGCGATAGCACCAATGT
>Ga0075425_100001949_pt1 | contig 20375 bp, 17 predicted proteins | sample SoiMethybrSBSTD4_FD_75300 | JGI IMG/M metagenome (GOLD analysis project Ga0075425, IMG submission 75300) | Bulk soil microbial communities from a Populus tree surrounding site in Tennessee, USA - Soil MetaG P. TD hybrid SBSTD4 | ecosystem: Environmental > Terrestrial > Soil > Tree plantation... | reverse complement strand
TTACTGGCACGCTGACGTGCTGTTCCTTGCCGCGCGTGTCCGTGAAACGAAGATCAACGAATTTGACGTCCTTGTCCTTGATCGTCTGGAATATTTCTTTTGCAGTCATCGTCTTTTTACCCTTGAAGATTGAGTTGAGATTCTTTTGGTTAAAGACTTCTTTGTCGGAAGGGTACGACGTTGTACCGAAAGGAAGCGGCACGGCTACAGTATCACCGCAAATTCAGCACAGATATTATCTCTTGGATCAATAAAAATATACTCAGGTATATGTCGGATCGTTCAAAGTCATTTCAGTATTGAACAGGTTCGACCTGGGCCTTCAAGCCGACGCATATATTTTTTATACTTGAGTCATGGTGAGCTCGGTCGTAATCGTTCTTTCGTGCGTTCTTGCGTTCTGCCCTTTTTTGCAGGGCAGCCTTTTACGGACTTCGAGCGAACTCCAACAGCCAAGCCGGGCGATTGAAAAATACTCGCACCCCGATGCATTTCTTGCGACCAATGGCGGTCGGCCGCTGTCTCCTTCCGTGGTCTTCGTCGCCTTTACGAACGACCGTCTCCTTCAAACACCGTCGTGCATCTCATACGCGGAAAGAGAAGAATCAATATTTCATCTCACTTCGCAATGCAGACAACCCATCTTTGGGCGAGCTCCTCCTCAATCCAAGTTAATCGGCTCTTAAGAAAAACCAATTAACGCTTTCGCATTAGCGTTGCTAATGCCTTGAGGAGAAGTGCATGGATTCGTCAAAAATCTTCGTCTTGTTGATAACTCTCATTGCCATAGGGCTTCTGGCCTACCTGGAAATCAGGTCACGGCGAACACCACCAACCGAATAACAAGGGACGAACGGGAGCCACCCAGTTACAGTCCGACAAAAGGGCAGCAATTTTTCTGACTTCAGTCTTCGCACTGACGGGTGTCAAATTCGGTAAACACCATGGAAGCTCATCCGTCCTTTTTCAGAGATTTCGCGTATGTTTTCCTCGCCGCCACTGCAGGAGGAATACTCGCGTGGCGGCTGCGGCAGCCTTTGATTATTGGTTACGTGCTCGCCGGAGCATTGATCAGTCCACTTACACCCGGCCCCAAAGTTGAAGATGCCGAGACACTCGAACTGTTTGCAGAGATTGGCGTCATTCTCCTGATGTTTTCTGTTGGGCTGGAGTTTTCGCTCAAGGATTTGTTGAGGGCAAAGTGGGTCGCGGTGTTCGGTGGAACGGCGGGAATTCTACTTTCCATCCTGCTCGGTGTAGCGGCCGGAAAATGGCTCGGCCTGTCTGTCAGCCAGGGAATCGTGCTGGGATGCATTATTTGCGTCGCGAGTACGATGGTGATGACGCGCCTTCTGATGGATCGGGGAGAGCTGCGCACAGAGCATGGCCTGGTGATGGTTTCCATCACGCTCGTCGAAGACATTGCAGTTGTTGTACTGGTAGTTCTGATCCCCAGCTTCGGCAACCTTGAAACCTCCAGACTGTTGTTCGTGGCCCAAGGACTGGGTCGGTCCGCCCTGATTCTCATTCCGGCATTCTTCGTTGCCGCAAAAGTCGTCCCACCCATTTTGGCGCGCGTTGCTCGTACGCATAGCCGGGAACTGTTTTTCGTCGTTGTTCTGGCTATTGGTTTTGGCACTGCAGCCTTGACGCAGTCCGTCGGGCTCTCTCTTGCACTTGGCGCATTTGTGGCAGGCCTGATCATCAGCGGATCACAATTCGCTCATGAAGCTTTAGCCGGGATCCTTTCGCTTCGCGACGCCTTCGTTGCGCTCTTTTTCGTGACTATTGGCTTACTGGTCAATCCGCAAAATTTGTTTTCGAATGTGACTCTGCTTGCCGTCATGTTGTTACTGATTGTCTTCGGCAAGTTTCTTATATGGTTCACGATAATACTGGCTTTCAGGTATTCCGTCTGGACAGCGATATTGGCCGCGGTCGGCTTGACGCAGATCGGTGAATTTTCTTTCATCATCGTTAAAACTGCGCGAAGCGCCGGCATCGTCGGCGACGATACGTACAACGCCACACTCGTGGCTTCATTGATTTCGATTCTCACCAATGCTGCACTACTCCGCGTTGTACCGGGCCTGATTAAGAAGGCTCAACATGCGCAGAAAGTGTCTGCGGCGGGCTCTGCGGTGAAAATCGATCAGGACCTGAAGGATCATGTGGTCCTGTGTGGCTTCGGACGAGTGGGCAGCACCATCGGTGTTGCTCTCGAAACGTTTCACATACCCTTCGTTGTAATCGAAAGAGATCCCGATGTTGCCATGGCGCTGAAATCGAGAGGAGTGCAAAGTATTTTCGGAGACGCGACGCACGCCCACCTGCTTCGCGAAGCCGGCACTATGAAAGCATCGCTGGTGATCGTGACATTGCCCGATCCTGGCCTGGCGGCGTCAGCAGTCCGCAACGCCAGGGAACTCAATGCTAACGTTCCAATCGTCGGTCGTGCATACAAGGTTGAGGATATACCGGCACTGCAAACGGCGGGCGCCAATGAAGTCATTCAACCCGAGTCTGTTGCCTCGGCAGCGATGATTCAATTCGCATTTGCAGCGCTAGGGTTTCCCGATGATCGTTCTGTCGCTTACCTTGAAAGATTTCAAGGCGCACTGCCCGCGACTGGGGAAACGGCGTTTCCATATCTCGAGGTTCGGGAATTGGATGTCAACACTGCGCGATTGACCGGCCAGGATTTGCGTCAGGTAGGAATTCGCGAGAGGTTCGGCGTGACAGTCATCTCGATTAGCCGTAAATCAGGAGAAGTTGTCGCCAACCCTCCGGCTAACGAAGTTCTGCGATTGGGTGACAAGTTGCGCGTTTTTGGGTTGCCTCAACAAATCAATGATCTCGCGGCAGAACTGAGTGGACGTAAATAACGCAGATACAGGCGCGCGCTTCGCGCCGTGATCAATCTTCCCAAATTGCAGAAACTTGACGTGGCGGTCTGATCAGCGTCCAAAAGCTTGGGCCGCCGTTCGGAATTTGTCCGGCACCAGCGATCCGAAAACCGCACTGTTCATAAAATGGCAACTCCCTTTCATGAAATGTTTCGGCATAGCAGGATCGAAGCTCCCAATCCGCAGTCTCGAGCACTGGAGCCATGACTGCTTCGCGGATCGCTTTCTCTCTTTTTGACGGTTCTGTGCCGAGAGCAATCAGGTACCAGTGCAGCTTGTCCGCCAGCTGCCTCCGGACCGATTCGAGATATCCGCTAACGTTAATCCAGCGTGAAATGCTCGATCGATCCAGTCTGCAGGGCAGTGACAGCATTTCCGTCCTCACCGCGTGCCCGATGGTCAAGTCAACTCCGGGACGAATCCACAAAGCACCACCATCAACATTCATAGTCGTGTAAATCTCGCCACAGAGTCGACTGGTACGGATGGCGACGGACGTAAAGAACCAGGACAACACCGAGCGCCGCGTATGTGCGTCCGGAAGAATGTATTCCACGCCAGGGTCGTTATGGAAAGCCCGTGTCAAGATACCCCCCAGCAATTCAATTTGTGAAGTCCGGATTCGAACCGCAGGATTAAGTACATGCATTTAGTAATGCCTCCCGTGTCGTTTTCAAATTCGTTTCTGCGTCTATTTATGAACGACCACAGCAGCCGGAACAGATTTTTTCGGCGAATGGTGGTCGTTAATCGGTAAGTGAACGCGCGGGGTTACAGTGGTCGCGGGAGTGGACTGGCTCGTCGAGATGAGGAAGAGCGCCCGACACGGGCCTTTCGATTACCGCTTGGGGCGGCGGACGGCTCTCACCTTGCCGCTTCTTCCTCCGCCGCAGAAGAACTGATCGCCGCCATCGGACTCGAGACCTGAAACGTTCGCCCCGGGCGGCATCTCGAGCTTCTCCAGGACCTCTCCCGTTCGGGAATCCACTCGCCTCAAATCGCTTTCGTCGCCTTCCCAGGTGCCGTGCCAGAGCTCTCCGTCGACCCAGGTGACCCCGGTGACGAAGCGTTTGGACTCGATGGTGCGAAGAATCGCCCCTGTCTCGGGATCGACTTGATGGATCTTTCGATCGCGATACTGCCCGACCCAGAGCGTCCCTTCGGCCCACGCGAGCCCCGAGTCACTCCCTCCTCCGGGCGCCGGAATCGTGGAGAGCACGCGGCCGGTCTTCGGATCGATCTTCTGGATGCGATCTTCGGCGATCTGAAACAGATGCCGACCATCGAAGGCGGTTCCTGCATGCGCGGCCACATTGATCGAGCGCACAATCATCCCGCTCGAAGGATCGAAGGCGCTCAGCTTATCGCCGGCAGCAAACCAGACGTTCTGGCCGTCATACGTGACTCCATGCACGTGGTCGACACCCGGAAAGGGACCATACTCACGGACGATTTCGGCGGTTGATCGGCGCATGCTTCCAGTTTAGTCCGTCGGCAGAGGAGCGGGGAGTAACAAGATCGTCGTGAAACCCGGCACGGGTGGGGTCAACCAACGACGAGCTCGCCCGCGACCAAACCACTGTACCTTGCCTGCTGCCGCAAGCGAGTCAAGCGCCCGCTGCACGGAGCGCTGGCTCGTTCCAAGCGCAAGCGCCAGCGCCGAGCTCGACCACGATTCACCGTCGGCGAGGAAAGCAAGAACCTCGGCATGTTCCTCATCGACAGGCAGCGCCAGCACGACGACCTCGCGTGCGCGGCGCGGGGCAAGTGCAAACCCGCGCTTAGTCGCGCTGACACCAGCCAATGTTCGAAGGACCCTGCGAAGCCGCGCGACTTCGACTCGCAATCGCGCGCGATGGGACTCATCGGCGAGTTTCGCTCCGAATGCGCGCGCAAGGAGTAGGTCCCTTGGCACGTCTCCGGGCCACGCTTCGCCCAGCGCTCGTGCGAGCGCGAACAACACCGGACGTCTTACGAGCGAAACGACTGTGCGCGCGTCACGCACGACATGACGGCACGCGTCCACGACGAGCGCTTTTGACGCCAGCAACACCTCGACCTCTTCAAGCAGAAGGAGTCGCTCCTTGCCATTCGCAATCAGGCGGGCCGCCGGCGTTTTCAGGGCAAGGAATGCGGTTTCAACCTCCGCCGTCAGCGCGGGGATACGCGCGTGGCGCGCGAAGCGCTCGGCCCGAGCGAGCGCAGCATGCACCGCTTCCGTCCGGAGGCGCCGCATCGCGATCCCCGCAACCACAAGCTCGTGGGCGGTTTTCCACGCGGGCGGTAAGGGCGTCGGGTTGAGCTCGGCGAGCATACGCTCCGCCTCGTCCAGGCGCCCGATCAGGAGGAGACGCCGCACCGCAAGATACCGCGCATACACAGCGTTCAACCGGTCGCCATGCGCTTCGAGCGTTGCCCGCGCCGAATCGAGTGCTTTCGCAGGCCAGCTCAGGTCGCGCGAGACGAGCGCGATCTCCGCCTCCGCGACAACGCACCTCGCGCGGGCCACGGCTTCTTTCGGACCGAAGGCGCGCGCAGCACTTCGCAGGAGCGCCTTCGCTCGTGCCAGATCGCCGAGCTGCGCCATGGCGATGCCTCGAAGCGCGAGCGCAGGCGCATCGTCCCGCAGCGCGACTCGGTTCAATGCGCCCAGGGGATCACCCGCCGCGAGCGCACGTGCCGCGGCCGTGATCAGCGAGTCCATCGGAATCCCGCCACACTTGTCACTCCCACCGTTCCATACCCGGCGCTAAATATATCTCATGACCACCAAACACCAGGTCATATCGAGAACCGAAGGAACGACCAAGAACACCTGACGAAGGGAGAAAAAACAATGACGACACACAAGACCGGGACACGCGAACAGTGGCTGACAGCGCGGCGCGAACTGCTCAAGGCGGAGAAAGAACTCACGCGGCGCAGCGACGAACTGGTGCGCCGGCGGCAGGAGCTGCCGTGGGTTCGGATCGACAAGGAGTATCGATTCGAGACCGAGAAGGGGAGCGCCTCACTGGCAGACCTCTTCCAGGGGCGCTCGCAGCTCCTCATCTATCACTTCATGTTCGGGCCCGACTACACTGCGGGCTGTCCGTCCTGCTCGGCTATCGCGGACGGCTTCAACGGGTCCGTCGTGCATCTGGCTAACCATGACGTGATGCTCTGGGCGGTGTCGCGGGCACCTCTCGAAAAGCTGCAGGGGTACAAGCGGCGGATGGGGTGGACGTTTCCGTGGGCATCCTCGTTCAACAGCGACTTCAACTCCGACTTCGACGTCCAGTTTACCGAGGAGCAACAGCGCAAGGGAGGCATCGAATACAACTACCGGCATGAGGCGGCGTTGCAGTTGCGCGGCCCCGACGCGCCAGTCGCCAAGATGGCGGCCATGACTGGAACGGATGTGCCCACGTACACGCGTGAAAGGCCGGGCATGAGCGCGTTCGTGCTCGACGACGGTGTCGTCTACCATACCTACTCCACCTATGCGCGCGGACTGGACGGCCTTTGGGCCATGTACCAGTGGCTCGACCGCGCCCCAAGGGGACGCAACGAGACGGGTGTCTGGTGGCGGCGCCACGACGAGTACGGTAAGAGCTGAGCGACGGCAATGGTTGTCGTGGCAGAACTGCAAAACGGAAGATCAAGACAAATGGCTTGCGAGCGACCTTCACAGCGAGCGTTCCTCGGCGTCTCAGCGCTTCTTTTCGTCGTCAGCGCAGCGCTGACGACCGCCTGGTCCGCGTCGATGTCGGCGATGGGAACAATGCCGATGCCAGGCGGCTGGACGATGTCGATGGCGTGGATGCGGATGCCCGGACAGACGTGGCCGGGTGCTGCGGCGTCGTTCCTCGGCATGTGGGTTGCGATGATGGTAACGATGATGCTGCCGTCGCTAGTGCCAATGCTGTGGCGATACCGCGAGGCCGTCGCCAGGACATGCGAGACACGCCTCGGCAGGCTGACTGTACTCGTGGGCGCGGGTTACTTCTTCGTCTGGACCGCGTTCGGAATTGTTGCTTTTCCGCTGGGTGTAGCACTGGCGCAGATCGAGATGCAAAAGGCGGCGCTGGCACGCGCCATGCCGATCGCGGTCTGCGTTGTCTTCCTGATAGCCGGCGCGCTGCAGTTCACCGCGTGGAAAGCACATCACCTTGCCTGCTGCCGGGAAGCACCCGGCGCCGGTCGTACGTTGCCGGCGGATGCCGGCACAGCCTGGCGACACGGCTTGCGTCTCGGCGTCCACTGCAGCTGCTGCTGTGCGGGTCTGACGGCGGTTCTCCTGGTAATCGGGGTCATGGATGCGCGCGCGATGGCTGTCATGACTGCAGCCATTACGATCGAACGTCTCGCGCCGGCTGGTGAGCGCGTCGCGCGAGCCACCGGAGCCGTCGTCGTCGCGGCAGGGTTGTCTCTGATCGCGCGAGCAGCCGGGCTCGGATGACGGATCCCGCATGGTGTATCACGAGCGTGGAGCTGAATTGTCTTGAATACTATCTCCCGTGAAGTTGAACACATCCGCGACGATTGGGAGCGCATTCTGATCAAGATTGTCCATGGCGCGCGTGAGTTGGCCAATGCTCATGTTCGATGCTGGACGAACCTTGCCTACGACGATCACTTCTTGAGGGCCTGAGTATGTCGTTTGAAGGGTTTCGACCTAGCCATATCCGTTACTCTGGGCGTGCCGTCAATCTTGGAATGTGTGATAGGGATCATTATCACTTTTATCACTACAGTGTTACCCCCATGTAATCGACGTGGGAATCATAATTCAGCAGCGAATGGCCGGATGTTAGGCTGAATCGCGAGTTCGTTTTTCGAATTGTGAGGCAGTAGTGATCAGTGATCTGAAGCGGATACGGAACATCGGAATCAGCGCGCACATTGATTCCGGGAAAACGACGTTAACCGAGCGCATTCTTTTTTACACGAAGCGGATCCGTGTCATCCACGACGTCAAGGGGAAGGACGGCGTCGGGGCGAAGATGGATTCCATGGAGCTGGAGCGGGAGCGCGGCATTACGATTCAGTCCGCCGCGACCTACTGCGAGTGGAATGATCACTTCATCAATATCATCGATACTCCAGGTCACGTAGACTTCACGATTGAGGTCGAGCGTTCGTTGCGCGTTCTCGACGGGGCGATTCTCGTCCTGTGCGCGGTCGCCGGAGTGCAGTCGCAGTCGATGACGGTCGACCGGCAGATGCGCCGCTACAACGTTCCCCGGCTTGCCTTCATCAACAAGTCCGACCGGGCTGGTGCGAACCCTTTTCGTGTCGTCGCACAGTTGCGCGAAAAGCTGAAGCACAACGCGGTCATGATGCAGATTCCGATCGGACTCGAAGGCGATCACGAAGGTGTAGTCGATCTCATTGAAATGAAGGCGCACTACTTCGACGGTTCCAATGGAGAGATCCGACGCGTGGAGGAAATTCCCGCCTCGCTTCTCGAGCAGGCGGAAGAAAAACGCGGGGAACTGCTCGACGCCGTTTCTATGTATTCCGACGAGCTGATGGAAGCCCTTCTCGAGGACAGGGCGACTGACGAAATGATCCATGATGCAGTCCGCAAGGGAACGATCTCCCTGGATCTGACTCCTGTTTTCCTTGGGTCGGCATATAAGAACAAGGCGGTCCAACCACTTCTCGATGCAGTGGCGCGCTACCTGCCGAGTCCCGCCGAAGTCGTCAACGAAGCGATCGATATTTCCAATGGCGAAGAGAAAGTGACTCTCAAGTCCTGCCTCGACGCACCATTCGTTGCTCTGGGTTTCAAGCTCGAAGATGGGCGTTTTGGCCAGCTGACCTACATTCGCATCTACCAGGGGCAGCTAAGAAAAGGAGACACCATCGTCAACTGTCGCACCGAACGGGATGTACGCGTCGGCCGGCTTGTGCGGATGCATTCAGACGAAATGGAAGACATCCAGCACGCGGGCGCGGGCGACATAGTTGCCCTGTTCGGTATCGACTGCGCCTCCGGCGACACGTTTACCTCTGAAAAGATCCGCTACACGATGACTTCGATGCACGTGCCCGAACCGGTCATTCATCTGCGCATCAAGGCGAAGGACAAGAAAGCGCAGGCCAATATCGGAAAAGCACTGCAGCGATTCACGAAGGAGGATCCGACCTTCCACGCTCGTGTCGACGAAGAATCCGGCGAGACGATCATCTCGGGCATGGGAGAGCTGCACTTGGATGTCTACGTCGAACGAATGAAACGCGAGTATGGAGCGGAGGTCGAAACAGGAGCTCCTCAGGTCGCTTACCGCGAAGCGATCTCGCGAAAGGCAGAGTTCAACCACACGCACAAAAAACAGACTGGCGGCTCGGGACAATATGGACGCGTCGCAGGATACGTCGAGCCGATGGAAGATGGGGATTTCGAGTTCGTCGACGAAACCTACGGCGGTTCCATTCCGAAGGAGTTCATTGGTGCGGTCGAGAAGGGTTTCAAGTCGATGATGTCGAAGGGTCGCCTGATCGGATTTCCGGTGACCGGATTTCGTGTCGTCGTCAATGACGGAGCCGCACACGCGGTCGACTCGTCGGATAACGCTTTTCAGGCAGCCGCTCGCGGTGCGTTCCGATCGGTGTACTCGTCGGCGAAGCCCCAGATCCTCGAGCCCATCATGAAGGTCTCGGTTGAGGGGCCGTTAGAATTCCAGGGGGCCTTCGTGCGCACCATCATGCAGCGCCGTGGGATTATCATTGGAACGACCGAGGAAGAAGGGTTTGTCCGGCTCGATACCGAGGTGCCGTTGTCGGAAATGTTCGGCTATTCAACGGATCTTCGGTCGTCGTCACAGGGGAAGGCAGAATACACCATGGAGTTTTCACGATACGCCCCGGTTCCGGCCGAGGTTCATCAGGAGTTGGTCAAGAAGTACGGCACCGGTTTGATAGCCAACGACGAGGAATAGCTGAGAGGACCATACGATGTATCGAAAGGAACTCAACGAACGCAACCCGCTGCGATTGTTTGAACACTCGATCCATGGGGGTCTCGGCAACGGGAACATCGGAGTCGTCGTTGCGCGCCATGGTATCGGCAAAACCGCTTTTCTGGTCGGGATCGCTCTTGACGACGCGATGCGTGGACGCAAGATCCTCCACGTTTCGCTCGACAAGACTGTCGATCACCTCCGAGAGTTTTACGACGAGATCTTTATGGATCTTGCCCATTCTGCACATCTGGAGGACCTCTCGGTCGAGAGGCTTGAGATGGAGCGCAACCGCATAATCCACACTTATGCGGGCAAGTCGTTTACGATTCACAAGCTGCGCCATTCGATCAACTTCCTGAAAGAGTATGCCCAGTTCGATCCGGCCTGCATGATCCTTGAGGGGTTTGATTTTGAGGGTGCGACGCCCACAGATATAGAGGCGTTCCGGCAGCTCGCGAAGGAATTCAATTTCGAGATGTGGATGTCGGCCGTAACGCACCGCGGCGCCTGTTTCGATGAGCACGGCATTCCCGAACCGCTGACAAAGCTCGCCAACGCGATCGCCGTCATCGTCCAGATGGCGGACCACAGCGATCGCGTGCACCTGTCGCTCCTGAAAGATCACGACAATCCGAACGTTGCGAAGCTGACGCTCGCGCTCGATCCCTCGACGATGCTGCTTGTGAAGACCTGAGAGTTAATGCCGGCACCTCGGTGGTTTGCACGATTTAACTTGCAGCTTGATTGCGATCAGGTTGGATTTGAGACGATGAAACAATTTCGTAACATCGCTGGGATAGGCTGCGTGTCGGCAGCACCGTGAGTCGCCCAAAATTTGTAGCAGAATTCATTCAGAAGCCGCTCGCTGTAGGATCCTTTTTGCCCAGTTCGCCTCATCTGGCAAGCATGATGGTGCGGCATGCAGGCCTGGCCAACGCGGATGTGGTCCTCGAAACATCAATCCGACCGGCGTGCCTCGTTGACCACAGCCTTCACGCACGCCGCTACCGAAGCATCGGAGTGCACATCCAGCGCTAACAGCTTAACAGTTGGTATCGCCTCGGCGTCGGCGGGATTACGGCTTGTTCCAAATACCATGTTACCTTTCTGGGAAAGCAAGCGCGCCGTAGATTTGCCAACGCCAGATGATGAACCCGTAATTAAGACCACTTTCTGATTAGACATTCCGAATCGCGCCTCCTGGTTAACCATCGATGATCCTAGCCGCCGACGAAGGACTAGTCTTGAACGAACTGGCTGCCTCCCGCGGCATCGCGCGACGTCCCTTGCCATACGCTCGCAAGGTGAGGGTTCTCCTCATGCCTCATGTAGGATTCTCACTGTGCTCGTTCCCGTATCGCTCCTTCAACGGTAATGTGAAAGTCACTACAGTTCCGTGATCAGGCTGGCTCTCCGCCCATATTGTGCCGCCGTGCGCCTCGACGAAGTTGCGCGCAATCGTCAAACCCAGTCCTGACCCGCGCGACGTTGATCCCCTGTAAAAACGATCAAAGATCTTCGGCAAATCCTCTGCCGCGATGCCCGGTCCACAGTCGGCGACCGATATTGATAAGTGCTCCTTGTCTGTTCCCGATACGATCGTGATCGGCTGCCTTGCGGAGTAACGAAGAGCATTTGACAGCAGGTTTGAGAGCACCTCGCGAATGCGTAAAGCGTCGATGTTCAACGGAGGCAAATTCGGCGATGACTCGAAGTGTATTGAGGCCGAGCCAAAGGAATCGACGACGTCCTGGATCAACATCCGCATGTCGGTTGATTCCTTTTTCAGCGAAAGCATACCGCTCTCGGTGTCGGCCAGTGTTCTTAGATCGTCAACGAGTCGTGAAAGGATTCGCGTTTCGTCGAGCACTTCGCTGATCTGAGCGTCGTCTCTTGCATAGACACCATCGAGAAGTCCCTCGAGCCGGCCCTGTATGACACTCAGAGGCGTTCGGAGCTCATGCGCAACTTCGGCCATCAAGTTCCGCCGCTGCCGATCCTGGGTTTCCAAACGGGCGGCCATGCTGTTGAACGCTCGTCCAACACTACGAACGGAAGGCGGCCCGTGTTCCGCAAGCCTCGTGGAGAAGTCGCCGTCGGCCACGCGATTTGCGGCTTCCACGATGTTGCCAAGCGGTAATCCCACGCGTCGAATCGCAGGCAGTAGCAGACCAAGTACGATAATCAGGAGGCCAACCGCAATTGCGACCGGAGACAGGGCAACGTTCGTGTTGCCCATCAGGCGTGATACGAGTGTTGAGGCGCCAATGACGCTCAGGAACAACGTTGCTGCAAAGATGATCGCGATTCGCCGTACGAAACGGGCGCGTCCATGTCTCCATATCTGAGCGCGATCCGCCGGCGGCCACGCTTCGCCCGCCGGCCACCAGGGCGGCCGCCGTTGTTCGTAATGTCGATGCCTCATGATTCCGCGAACTTATATCCGATTCCGTAGACGGTTAACAGGTATTGAGGATGACGCGAGTCACGTTCGAGTTTGCGTCGAATGTTTTTGATATGCACATCGATGGCGCGCTCGAACGACTCGACGTCGGAACCATGAACGGCGTCGAGCAGTTGAGCGCGTGTGAACACACGACCGGGGTAGCGAGCGAGAGCCGTGAGTAACTGCAGTTCTGTCGCGGTGAGGTCGATCGATTTGCCATCGCGCGTAACGGTCATACTGGAAACGTCGATCGTCACGTCTCTGCGCTGAAGAAGCGTACCGCCCGCCGACTTCTGCTCGTAGCGGCGCAACACCGCCTGGACACGCGCCACGAGTTCACGCGGGCTGAAGGGCTTGATCATGTAGTCATCGGCCCCGACGTGCAGGCCGGTCAAACGATCCGATTCTTCGACACGGGCGGTGAGCATGATGATAGGAACGTCGCTCTCGCGGCGCAGCCGTCGGGCTATTTCCAATCCGTCGAGTCGAGGGAGGCCAAGATCCAGCACGATGAGATCCGGGCCTCGATGTCGTGCGAGCGCGAGCGCTTCGAGGCCGTCTCCCGTCGTAATCACGGCGTAACCGGCATGTTGCAAATAGTCCTTCGCGATCTGCGCGATCCGACGCTCGTCCTCAACAACAAGAACCGTTTTCATGCTTGAGGCTTGCTGTCCATACGTTCGTGCGCACGCCGGTGCCACTCGTCAAAGGACGGTGAAAAGTTCCATGATGCTGGGTAGGACCAGCGACGCCGGTGATAGCCGCCCCAGAAAAGCATACGAAACAGAAAGAACCAGAAGAGCAGGAAGAGGATGGGGCCAAAGCCAAAACCCCACGGGCGATACCAATAATATGGTGGTACCGGCGGTGGTGTCGCCACGGCTGCGGTTGACGCGATGGCCTGGCCATGCGACACACCTATGTTGTAAGCGACTATCCCTACTGTTACGGCCAACAAAACAGCAGCAACAATTGTGACCCATCTGAAGCGATTGTCCATTGCATTTCTCCTTCGCGTTCAGAGTGCCGCGAGATTGTGTAGAGATTGTGAAGACCACGCCAGCACAGTAAGAAGTCAGTTAGACTCCATCGACACCCCGCGGCTCAGCCGTTTGCGCAGGGCAAGATCGGTCGGCGTGGTCCCGAGCATACGTCGAAACGTTCGGGTCAAATGCGCCGCATCCGAAAATCCCGCGCTATGAGCGGCCTTCGTGACGCTGACGCCGTCCATTAATTCGCACGATGCCTGTTGCAGCCGCAGCCAAAGAATATACCGCCGCAGGGGAACCCGGACAGACTCGGTAAAAACGTGCATGAAACGTGATTGCGAGAGGCCAGATATCCCAGCCAGGGTCTTCAGTGAAACATCGTCAGAAACACCAAGCCGCTCCCGTAGATATTTCAACACGCGACTGACTCCCGGATGGATCTTCACCGCGCGCCGATTGTCCAGGAGTTCTCTCTTTACCCAACGGTCGACACGCGCCGCATTAAGCCTCGGCCGGAGCGCCGCACGCCAGCGCGCAACCTGACTTTCGGCGAAATATAAAATATCGCCGTCTATCCGATCGCAAAGTGCTGCACCGAGTTCACTCTCTGCGTCAACAAAACCGATGAGGACTGTTGTCTTGTTGGCATCAACCTCATGGAGCGCATCGGGTCGAATGAGTACCGCGCTGCACTTTTTCCATTCGTCTTGCTGCCCACATCGAAACCGTAATGTTCCCTCGATCGCCATGACTAGCTGGACACAGTGATGGCTATGACTCGCGGATGCAAAACCCGGTCCCCACACGATCATTGCAGCAGGCCAAACAAGACGGCCGGATGTTGGACGAATCAACATAACGAGGGTCTCCCATGACGAGCACTGTTCTTGAATCGCAGCCAGTATGTTCAAGACTTTAATACATTGCAGCGCTATTTTTGGATTACTGACCTTCAATATATGAATCTGAAAGGAGCGAAAGTGGCCAGGAAAATATTTGTCAATCTACCGGTGAAAGATCTTAGGAAGTCTATGAATTCTTTGGCAAGCTCGGCTTCACCTTCACTAAGCAGTTTACTGACGAACGGAGTCTATGATGCCCCCGCAATCGTTCGTTTTCATTTTCCGCCAAGGATTCACACGCCTTTCCGATGAAGAGCAGAAACAGCGGACTGAAGAAGTAAGGCGCTGGGCACTCGAGCAGATCAAGCAAGGTCGTAATCTGGAGCCCCGCATTCTGGGTGAAGAGAGTTATCGACTCGGAGACGATGCACACAACAAGAGTGACGAAAGGACCGTGGTCGCGCTGAATTTTATCGAGGCAACCGATGTCAAGGAGGCAGTCAGCATAGCCAGGACGCATCCTGGGTTGCGTTATGGCGTCAAGATCGAGGTGCGATCCTGGATGGATCCACGGGCCGCCCAATCGAGATAGCGGCTTCTCGTTTTGCGAAGCAAAGGAGGGATTAATGAAAGCTTCTACTTTTTTGCGGATCGGCGGACTGTTGGGTGTTCTGCTACTCATCGTTGTGGCGATTGTCGTCTTCCGAAGCAGTGACAAGCCTTTCGCGAAGCTGCGCAACCCGGATCTGGACTACCTGAAGGCTGTAAACAGCACTGCCCCGCCAAAGGACCCGGAGCTGATGTTCATACTGATGACTGAGTTCGCGAATTCGAACCTACAGGCAGAGGGAGCAGATTTCTTCTCTGCGCGTCTCAAGGAATTCGAGCCGCAACTGACGCCGGTTCAGAAGTCTTTGTATTTGGGAATCATCGGCTTGCTGCATGCTCAGCATGCGTCCTCGGTGCCGCTTCTGAGGCGCTACAGATATGTCAAGGACACGATTGCTACGCTCGATCGGGCAAAGCAGCTTTCAGGCGGGCAGGTGTTTGTCGTGAATTGGATCTCTGGCATAGTTCACACCGAGCTTCCCGGCTTGTTTGGCCAGAGAAAGATCGCACAGGAGGAACTCGACTGGTGTGTTGAGCACGCCGACAAGGCGCCTCATCCGGGATGGTTGCGCGAAGTTTACTATCATCTCGGCAAACTCGCGCTGAATGACGGCAATACTGCAAAGGCCCAGGAGTATCTCCATCGCAGCGGATATACAGACTTCGATCACCCGATCACCCTCGCAACACCATTTTCCGAAGACAGAGTGTCGGGTCATGCGTTTGCCCCCAGGCGCGTTACAGAGATCGTTCCCGATCGTGTCTACGCACTGACCGGCTTCGAATTCACGGAATACTACTTTGTGGTCTCCAAGGACCGGCATCAGCTCATCAGCATTGACGCGGGCACGCGCCCGGACTTTGCAAAAGGCGCCTACGAAGCGCTGCAGGCCTTTGCGCCGGGACTGCCTCCGCTGACAACAGTGTTCGTGACCCACGCCCACTGGGACCATGTCGGCGGTCATTCGTACTTCGGCGGCCTGAACCCACGTCCCAAGTTTTACGGTCGAGGAAACTATCACGAAGAATTCGAAAAGGAATTCTCGGGGCCGGAAATCTTCGCGAAACCGTTTTTCGGAGAGCCATTCAGCCCCGACGATGTCCTGAGCTACAAGCCAGACATTACGATCGACACTAGAACGGACATGAACATCGGCGGATCGAAATTCGAGCTGATCCCAGTTCGAGGGGGTGAGACGCATGATGCCATGTTGATTTATCTTCCCGATGAAAGAGTGATGTTCATGGGGGATGTCATCATGCCGTATCTGGGGGCGCCGTTTGATGAGGACGGTGATCTGCAGGGATTGTTCGATGCGATTGATGTGATAGTGAGCAGAGATCCTCAGCACCTGTTGCACGGTCACGAGCCGCTCACCCGGAACTTCACCTCACCGCTGATTCTCAACCATCTGAAAGCGGACTTGGCATGGTTGCGGGATCAGGAGCTCACAGCCATCCGCCGTGGTGACGAGCGTGCCGCGATTCACGAATCAAACCTCATCCCCCCGGATTTCATGGCCGCTCAGCCCGATGCCTATCAGCCCTACTACATCCTGCGCGAGCATGTGATTGACAGAATCTACGATCAACACGTTGGGTACTGGGAGGCGAACCTTCAGGGGATGGCTCATCCCAGCCGGACGGATCGCGCGGAACTTCTCGTGGACTATCTCGGTCTCTCGGAAGCGCAAATTGTCAGGGCAGCGGACCGCCTCGCTGCAGACGGGAGGTATGCAATGGCGGCGGAGTTGATCGAATCCGCTGAAACAAAGTTTCCCGGCAGCGATTCTCTCAAGCGCGCTAAGCGGTTCGCATATTTGAAGCTGATGGAAAAGAATCAGAACACGGATCCGTTCAAATTCATCATCTACTCGGCAAAGGCTGGCGAACAGACGCCACAAATCAATGCGGAGGACGTTAAGGATACGCGAGGCGCGACGCGATGAGGCTGGAGTAGCGGACCTCCGCTCAAAAACATTTGTTCTCGAGCGACGCGTAGCTGCGACGCAAATTCCGAATCCCGTCTAACGCATCTTCAAAAATTCCTTTCATTTTTACATTCCCGACATATCGGATCGATACCGTCGCTTCGTTCGTCGAGTCACGTTAAAGAAACGGAGGCAAATAATGAAGAAGCTTGGACGACGCGACTTTCTAAGAGCGATGGGTCTAGCGACGGCTGGCGCCACAGTGCCGATGTCCATCAGTCGTGCGCTTGCGATTCCAGCCAATAACCGCACGGGCACTATAGAAGATGTCGAGCACATCGTCATTCTGATGCAGGAAAATCGATCCTTCGATCACTATTTCGGGACGCTAAGGGGCGTAAGAGGATTCGGTGACCCACGTGCCGTAGTTCTGCCGTCCGGCAAGACGGTGTGGTACCAGCCCAGTGGATCGAAAGAAGTACTCCCGTTCCGGCCGAACGTCGCCAGCATGGGATCCACATTTCTTCCCGACCCGCCGCACGGTTGGAACGACACACACGCGGCGTGGAATGGCGGCAAACACGATCAGTGGGTTCCGAACAAGGGCGTCGTCACGATGACGTATGAGACGCGTCAGGACATTCCATATCAATACGCGCTCGCCGATGCCTTCACGATTTGCGATGCCTACCATTGCTCGTTGATGGGTCCAACGGATCCTAACAGGTATCACATGTGGACAGGTTGGGTCGGCAATGACGGTTCGGGCGGCGGACCGGTCATCACCAATGCAGAACTCGGTTACGACTGGTCGACTTATCCGGAGCGACTGGAGCGGGCAGGTATTTCATGGAAGATCTATCAGGATATCGGACACGGTCTCAATGCAGCCGGCTTCTGGGGCTGGGCCTTCGACGAGCCGTACACCGGCAATTACGGCGATAACTCTCTGCTCTATTTCCATCAATATCAGAACGCACTCTTCGGCACACCTCTCGCTGATAAAGCCAAGACAGGGACAAATATTCTGGCCAACAACCGAGACCCCGTCAGGCTTCTGGACATCTTTCGCGACGACGTTCGATCGGGCAATCTTCCACAGGTGTCGTGGATCGTGGCGCCGGAATCCTATACCGAACACCCGAACTGGACTCCAAATTTTGGAGCGTGGTACGGCTCACAGTTCCTCGACATTCTGGTGTCGAATCCCGATGTTTGGAGCAAGACGGTGTTCTTACTTACTTACGACGAGGAAGGTGGCTTCTTCGATCATCAGGTTCCACCCACGCCGCCCGAATCGAATTTCCAGGGCAAGTCCACCGTCGATGTGATCAACGAGATCTTCCCTGGCGATAAGAATCATCCCAGCGGGCCGTATGGCTTGGGAATGCGCGTTCCGATGATCGTGATCTCGCCGTGGAGTAAAGGCGGATGGGTAAATTCAGAAGTTTTCGACCACACCTCTCTGATCCGTTTTATCGAAGCACGCTTTGGCAGCGGGTCCGCCGGCTTGCTCAAGGAGACAAACATAACCCCGTGGCGGCGCGCAGTCGTAGGGGATCTCACCAGCGCATTCGATTTCGTGAATCCCAATGGCGGCCGCATCACGCTCCCAGGAACCGACAGTTTCAAGCCGACCAGTTTCGTCTTTTACCCGGACTTCAACGTCGTTCCACCCGCGAATCAAGCACTGCCGAAACAGGAGCGGGGTATTCGTCCCGCGCGCGCACTGCCGTACACGTTGCATGCGCACGGGAAGATCGAAGCTAGCGGTGGTTCATTCATTATCGATTTTGCGAATACCGGTCGCGCAACCGCAGTCTTCCATGTTCGTTCCGGCAGCAATGCTCACGATACCCGTACGTACACGGTTGAACCGAACAAAACACTTTCAGACACGTGGAGCCTCGGCGCTGTGGGCGTACCGGACTGCAACCTATCGGTGCATGGGCCCAATGGATTCTTCCGCGGATTCAAAGGGAATGCGTCGGCCCTTCGTAAGGCACAACTCGATGTGCGGACCAGCTACGAGCAGAGTGGTGACATTACCTTGATGATTACGAATGGCTCAGCGCAGCCTGCCAAAGTCTCTGTCCGCGACAATTACGCGGGCAAGAGCATCGATCTAACGATTAGTGCGGGGGGGACGGTATCCAACCACTGGTCACTCGGTGGGCAGGGCTGCTGGTACGACCTGGTGATCACATCGAACGTAGACCCGAGTATCGAATATCACTTTGCTGGCCACGTTGAGAATGGAAAGGACAGCATGAGTGACCCGGCCATCGGCTCGTTCTGAGTGCAGTGTGACCCGCTGAACGCGGGCTAAAGCCCGTGACTACGAGGTTGGCAACCGGCGTTATCGCAAACATGTAGTCGCGGGCTTTAGCCCGCGTTCGCACAACTGCCGTTCAAACTGGCTGCCACATCTCTGCGACGTTGTGTAAGGCTGGGCGCAAACCTTATGAGGATTCATGAACGGCTGGGTCAAAGGCCACACTGGTATCTTCTGATGCTTGGAGTTGAGCCGTGCGAGAAACGAGAGACGATAGCCGCAGCACTCATCTGTCCTGTGCTGGCTCGCGCCGATGTCGAAGGTGTCTCCTGCTACGTTGAAACTTTCGAACCGAGTGACCTGCCATTCTACGAAGAGCTCGGCTTTCGTAGACACGGTAGCGGTCTTGTCGCAGGCTCCGGTCCGAATTTTTGGAACATGATCAGGGCACCGCGATCCTGACGATTTATCAGTTTGATTGGACAACCGTCGCCTGAATTGCAGGGCATCGCTCGGCGAGTTCTCGTGGCGTGCTGTCACCCGCGAAGACCAGCAATGTCCGCTATTGTATCGGCCAGAAAAAATACGCGGAGGTGTGTTGCAGTGCTGACTCACCAGCGACCCGTCTAACATCCCTGAGGACACCTGTTTTTCCACGGTTTTCTCGTGGCGAGATCGTTAGCGAAAGAAAGGTTCTTATGAGGAATGCAAGCTTCTTCGATATGGCGCGAAACCGAATCCGAGCCGGCGTCGCGGAACTTGATCAGAAACGGTGGTGGTATTTTGCTCTTGGAGTGTTCTTAGTGTTGCTAGGTGCGGTTGCCTCGTACGCGGCTGTCGCGACAACCATGCTGTCTGTTGTGTTCCTGGGCTGGATATTGCTCGCAGCCGGAGCCGGTATGGTTATCCTCTCGTTTCTAACCGGCAGGTGGAGTGGTTTCCTGATCACTCTCGCTGCTGGCGTCCTTAGCATTATTGCGGGGATCGCCACTCTGAGCAGTCCGGTCTCAGGCGCTGCAGCTATCACGCTGATGATTGGCGCAATATTGATCGCCGCAGGACTCTATCGCGCGATCGCATCCATTGTGATGCAGTTTCCAAATTGGGGTTGGGCGCTTCTAAGCGGAATTGTCGCCTTTGCGCTGGGTGTGATGCTGGTAAGAGGGTGGCAGAGCACGAGCCTGTGGTTCCTTGGTCTGGTTATCGGTATTGATCTAATCGTGCATGGCTTTTCTTGGATCATGTTTTCGTTGAGCATTCATAACCTGGCCGGAGATCTGGGAATTACAGAAGCCGATCGTCCTGCCGCTTAGAGTCATGCACACTGTAGCGGCGGTCTGTGAACGTGTGAATGAATCGAAATGAGGCGATAGTCCCCTCCTTGCATCAGCGCAAGGAGGGGTGGCCGAGCGATTAAGAAAACTGCG
>Ga0075425_100001948_pt1 | contig 20379 bp, 14 predicted proteins | sample SoiMethybrSBSTD4_FD_75300 | JGI IMG/M metagenome (GOLD analysis project Ga0075425, IMG submission 75300) | Bulk soil microbial communities from a Populus tree surrounding site in Tennessee, USA - Soil MetaG P. TD hybrid SBSTD4 | ecosystem: Environmental > Terrestrial > Soil > Tree plantation... | reverse complement strand
AGAGATGATGCCTCAAACAAAATTTCGGGCTGTTTCTCCAGAAAGTCTGCGGTCACGTTAATGATGAATGACTGGTTCCGCATCTCCTCGTTGCGCACGACGTCTGTAAATACATCACCAACCGTTTCCGCGTTGTACCCCGCCTCTACCGGATTATTGATGGGCCGAAGGCTTATCTTGTAGCTTGCGCCCAACTTTGTCATCGCTTCGGTGATCTTGCGTTGATAGGCCGCCACTTTCTGATCCAGTGCACGCTCAGTGATGCAGGCCTGCGGGATCTCAGATCGAGCGTAGCAGGGTGGTAATTGAGCGCGAGCGGAAGCCCACGATGCCAGCAGCAAAACAGTGGGACCAACGAATTGCCGCACAATCTGCATCACGACGGATTCTTCGGCGGCCTCTTGAGTGCTTTGTACTTCTGCATAACGGGCAGGATTGTAACCTAAACTGTGCACCGGACGCTGCGCCACCGGCGGTGAGGGCTGACCCTCATGGCGTGATCCTAGCCGACCATGAAGTTCAGGCGGGAAGTGTCAACGCTTTGGTGTCCTCGCACCGCCTTCGGGGTGCGGTTTTCGCTTGAAAACGTTTACCCCGCGTACGCAAAAAGACGCGTACCGGGGCTAATGTCCACGCCTCCGGCGTGCGGGGCCCGGAGGGCTGCAAGGACCTTAGCCCCGGGTGGAGCGTTTTGTGCGACACCCGGGGTCTATCAATCAAACGACAACGCACTCCGGAAGGGGTGCGAGGAATTGTTGTAATCAAAATACGTATTTGAGGGCGAACTGCATGATCCTCGGATCCTGAGCCGTTCGTATCTGACCAAACGTGTTGTTGTTCAGCGCCGTGTTGGGATTTCCCGGCCGGAAGCTGTTCGTCAGGTTGTAGGCTTCCGCACGAAATTCCAGCCGTTGCTCTTCGGTCACCCTGAACACTCTCGAGAGAGACAAATCCAGGCCCCAGTACCCGGGTCCTTGGATATTAAACGGACTCATGTTTCCAAGCGTGCCGAGCGCGGGTAGTGCAAATGCTTGCGGGTTGAGGAACTGCGACATCGGTCCCGCCGACTTGTCGAGATAGGGATCGACCAGGATCTGACTAGCCCGCTGGCCGCCAGAACCGCTGCCGCCGGCAGGCGTTGCGCTGGTCCCATTCAATGCACGGTCCGTGCCGGCTAGAACGCTGAAGAATCTTCCGCTCTGCTTCCGGAATATACTCGACAACCTCCAGCCCGTTCCAATCATCCGCAATGTTGGATTTCCAAATTGCGGCGTTTCTGCGACGCTTGTGAAATTGAAAAGATGACGCCGGTCAGAAATGCAATTGCCGCGGTCGAAGTGGCGATTGTTTGAGTCGAGATAACCTTCGCCTGCACCCGGACCTTCCGAGATGTCGTCTGCCTGATCGGAGATGCAGTGTGACCATGTGTAATTGGAGCTGATGCTCACTCCGCGAGCGCGGCGCTGAATCGAAAGCAGCATGCCATGATAGTTTCGTGTTCCGCCGTCATCGTATACGTCGAGACCGCCGATTTTGGCTCCGTCCAGTGGTCTTTCGAATGTCAGTCTGCGGCGTGCGTCGGTGTTGTTCGTATTCGAGCAGGGATTGTACGCCACGCCTTGCAGAACGCACGGCCCGAGTCCCAGGAATAGCGCGGGATTGATAGCCTGAGTGGACCACAGGTGGGTCATTTGATTTCCAATATAAGTCGCAGACGCCACCCAGTTTTTCGCAACTTGTCTTTCAATACTGAGATTCCACGTTTGAACATACGGATTCCGCATGTTGTATGGCGTACTCATGAACAATCCGCCCGGAGCAAATTGAACGTCCTTATCCAGTGTGTACGGGAATATGCTACCGCCTGGAACCGCAGCCCACGGATCCTCAAACCCGCCGGGCAGATTGGTCAAGATCGTACGGTTGCCCCACGGTGGCGCGCTTGTCGCGTCGGTACGCCATTTCAATGCGAGGAAGTCATACGCCAGTGCGTAGGAAGCACGAACCGACATGGTCCCGTTTCCATTTACATCCCATGCCAATCCAACGCGCGGCGCGAAGTGCCACCATTGTTTGTTGGCGCCGGACGGAACCGGAAACCCAGGATCGCCGTTGTAGTAGAAACCCGCCGGCGCATTCTTGAACACGGTGCTATAGATGCCCTGTCGGAACCTGTCGTAATCAAAATTGTAGTTGGCCCCTTTCGTGTCGATAAGAGGCCAGTAGGGTTCCCATCGCAGACCAAAGCTCGCTGTGACATTCTGCCGCGCCTTCCACGTGTCCTGTGCATAGAGGGCCATGTATGACCGCTTAATGTAAAGCTGGCTGGGTCCTCCTTGCTGAAACTGGCTGAGCCTTCCCAACAAAAAGTCAGCTTGTCCGAGGCCGGTATCCTGGCCGTTAAATGTGAAATTACCCGGAGAGCGCGAGTTCGAATTTTGATTCGTCTTGTAATAGGCGCCGACGATGCCGAACGCCATCTGGTGAGCGCCACGAACAACACTGAGATCATCGGAAAGCTGGTAGCTGGTTGTCCGGTAAGTAGCCGTGGTGCCGTTCGCGCCGTTGCCGATGCTCATGGCGCCGCCCCCGGTCACGCTCACGATGAGGTAAGGATCCTTGTACATGCCGCAATAGATTTTGATGCCCTCATCGCATGCCGAGAAGAACTTGGCGCCGATCGTTCCAATCGCCGATCGATTTACCGACAGACGAAGCGCATTGACTGTATTCGCTCCAATCAGGTATGTGTTGCCGATCGTGTAGGCCTGGGTGAGATCGTCTTCACCTCGTTGAACGGTGTTCAGCACATTGTCCGGCGTGAAGCTGAATGGAATTGGCTTGGTGTATGTGTACAGGAGCAGACGTCCGAAAATCGAATTCTTGTCGCTCTTTTGATAGTCAATTCTTCCGACATACTGCCCGTCATTATTGTTGGCGTTCCGGCCGTATGTGATCAGGCCGCAGGGATCATTTGTTTTCGGCAGCTTGCTTGCGATCGCCAGTGCGGCCTTGCTGTACAACGTGGGACTGACTCGGTTGTTCACGAATGGCGCTCTCAGTGTTACCGCCCTGCCGCCGTTGCATGCAGCCGATGCAAACGCTGAAAAGTCTCCCGCCAACGTAGCTGCGGTAGGAATGAACGATTGCACGTTCGCAGGATCCTGACGTAGCGTCGTACCCTGGTAGCCGCCGAAGAAAAATATCTTGTTCCGAACGATCGGTCCGCCCACCGTTCCCCCGAACTGGTTACGCTTTAGGGTGCTGCCAGTGGGCGCGAAATAGTTCCGCGCATTGAACAGATCGTTGCGAACGAATTCGAAAACGTCGCCGTGATAGTCATTCGTACCCGACTTCGTGACCGAATTGACCGATGCCGACGAGTGGCCACCGTTCTGAGCGGCCAGTGCTCCGCTTTCTACTTTGAATTCCTGCAGTGCGTCCGGAAAAGGAAACGGCAGGTTCGAACTGTCGAATGGATTGTTGTGCATTGCGCCATCGAGGCTGTATGAGACACCAAAACCGACTCCCCCCGCGACAGAGATTGTCACACTGCCCGGAATTCCACCCAGCCGAGCATCATTGGTCTGAACCGCAGAGCCTGTCAGTGTGATCAGGTCGGTGACGTTTCGACCGTTGAGCGGAAGTTCGAGAATGCGTTGATTCTCGATCACCTGGCCAATGCCGACATTTCTTGTTTCCACCATGGAGGCATTCGCCTGCACTTCAACCTGTTCGGTAACCTGTCCGACCTCGAGCGTGGGATTGATTACCGGATTGCTGTTGACCTGCAGGACGATCCCGGTTTGGACGTACGTGCGGAAGCCCGGCAGAGCAGCTTCCAACCGATATGGACCAAGAGGTAGATTCGCTAGAACGTAGGAGCCGGTTTCATTCGTAACGGAAGTCCGTGGCACACCGGTCTCGGTTTGCGTCGCCGTGACCTCGACTCCCGGCAGCACAGCGCCGGTCTGATCTCTGACGGTTCCACTGATTTGAGCCGTCGCCTGAGCCAGCAGGGAGGCACAACTCAAAATAAAAATAACGATGCCAATACTGAAAGACCTGAAAAATTTGCTCATCATTCCCTCCACCAAGTGCGAGGAATGTAATCACTGCAGGTAGGGACTGTCAAAGGTTTTGGTACAGTCAGCCGCGGATCACGCGGATCTGCGTAATCCGTGCAATCCGTGGCTGCTGTTCATTTCACGGCGGGAGGAGCAGGCTTAGCGAATTTGTCGGCAGCGATCGTGGCGTTCGGCTGTATTTCGCTCAGTTCAATGATGGATTGACCGTCGGTCCAGGTAACCACGATCTTGTGCGGCAATTTCACGCCGGCAACATCACGGTAATCCGAGTAATCGACCTGTATGGGAACCATTCCGATTGGTGTGTCGGAGTAACGCACCTGCCGGACCAGCAGCCCGGTTTCATCCTCAAAGTAAAGTTTGAATCGGGTCTTGTTGGCGCCCGTCCCCTGGATGACATTCACGACCTTTTCATCAATCGTGGTCGGGGGGATTCCGACCTTCCAATCGCTCAATGCCTGCTTGATGCCGGAGGGAATAGCTACGTCTGCGTCGAATTTGCCTCCATCAATTTCCGCTCCAGGCATCATGGGAATCAGCCGAACGGGGTTGCTGACCTGGGCAATCCATCCGGCACGTCCGTCGAAAACGGTACTCGAATCGCCGTTCTGCGTATGCGAGATGAATGTCCGTTGACTGGGTGCTTTCACATAAAGCTCGACGGGGACTTTCTTGTGGTAGGTGTCGAAGCCCTCGAGTGTGCCCTTTGCGGCAAAGCTCTTCAGGTTTGCGAGGCGTTGGGGGCCTCCGACGGCCTGGATGTACTTGTCGAGAATTTGGTTCGCCGTCGGTTCCTTCGGGCCGTCCGGCACGATCTCAAGTGCGTTCGGATCTTCCGGAGCAATCTCGTACTGTGCCGCCAGGCTTGGAATCACTTCCGGAACCTGCGTGCCGCGATGACAGGACCAGCAGGTCAGCACGCGTGCGCCGCCAAACTGCGTCTTGTTGATCGTGTCCACCATCCGGATCATTCTGCGTGCCGTTACCTTGCGGGCCACGTCATCGGCGAATTTCGACCAGTCCTGAAGGGCTTCGCCAACATGGCAGCCGGTGCAGTTCAATCCAAGGGAAGCCGCGAAAAAACCCATGGTGTCCATGAATTGATTGACCGGGATTCCTTTCAGCACCTGCACGTTTTTGAACACGTCTTCGACCATGACCGGTTGCCCAGTTGGGGCGGTCTGAGATACGGCGGGAACGGCAGCGGCAACGAAGGAGACAATTACTATTTGAAAAATGAATTTAATGTTTCGCATGTTTTATAGAGAAAAATGGAAACGGAGCGGAACTCGCCCCGTTTCTTCGTCCTATTCTTTTCCGGCGGCTTTGTCGCGGAATTTGTTAAAGAGCGATTCGTCTGACGGGACGCATCGGTCTTCGAGAATTCCGGACCATCCGCCAACGGACATCTTTTCGGGCGGAATCAACGCCCAGACCTTCACGCTGCTGACCCATGGCTTGGTGTAAGTCTCGGGATCGGTAAGCGTCATCTTCACTCGCAATCGGTTTGGACTCGGACGATCCCATCGTTCTTCGAGAACTGCCTTTTCGCTCATCGGAAAACCGTATTGATCCAGCCACTGACGATCATCGAATCCCGCTGAGGTCACGACAAGCGTGTCGCCCTCCCAGCGGCCAGTCGAGTACCCGTTATAACGAGGCAGGTAATCGTCTATCTTGGGAACCTTTCGTCCGTCGAGCCAGATCTCGCGATTGTCCCAGGTCCATTCGAATCTCTGGACTATCTTGTCCTTAACCTGAACCATCTCCATGGTCGCGCCTCCACCTGAAAACGTAATGTTGCGCGCCAGTCCCAGAGGTTCGCAGCGCCCCTCCGGATCGTTGCCGAATGCCGGCAGAACTGCGCGTCGATAGCCGATGTCGACTTCCTTATGTTCGTTGGCTTCTTTGCTGTTCAGTTCGTAGCCGCGGCCCGGCTTATTCGCCATCAGTCTTTTTTCTCCCAATGGAGTGCGGGGTGGCGGATCGCCGAAATAGCCGTACCCCGGGGCGATCGGCGTGTCGCGGCACTCGGCGCAGGCGGGGAGTCCATATGTCTGCGGATTGCGGGCCCAGAGGCCGCTGAAATCGTGCTTGTCGTAAGGACGCTTGTCGGTGTCGGATATCGAATTCGGATCCGGCCGGGCCGCCCCTCGTTGAGGAGCCTGAGCCAGCAGCGCTGCGGGAATGACCATCAGGCCAACCGCCTTCGAGACGCGCCAGGTAATTCGCGCCAAAGCGTTGTTGTTCGCCATGTCTGTTGTCCTTCTTATCTATTTGTCGTTACCGGGAGCACCGGGCAGCTTTTCCTTGACTGTTGGCTGCAAGCCGCCGGGAACTCCGTCCATATCAACCGCGGTGGCATTGCTTCGCTCGCCCACGACGTTTTCGCCTTTTTCGTTCTCGATCTTCATCACGATCCCGTCGAATCCGCCGGCTCGTGAGGTACCGATGTAGAGTTTCACTTTCGTCCCAGGCTTCAGCGCCTCGATGCTGCGGCTCTTGGTCCATCCCGCGCGAACCAGCGCAGATGGATTTGTCAGAAGCTCGGAGGTCCAGTGCTCGACCTTACCGTCTTTCGTCGTGCGATCGAATGTCATCGAGGGATGCGGATTCAGGTAATTGAACTCAGTCACCGTGGCCCACGTCATCCACAGATGACCTGTGTCGTAAGAAATGCCACTGCCGTGGTGTGCCAATGCGACACCGGAAAACAGAACCAGCGCCGCAACTACTGCGAGTACATTCTTGGATATGTAGTGAGGCCTATGTGCGTTTTTCATGCCGATAAGTCTACGACTACTCAGCACAACCGGGCTTTGTAAATTTTGTAAATGACTCGATGTACAATCGACGTGCCCTTCCACAGCCGTTGTGAACCGCCGTTTTGAAAAAATGGGAATTACAAACGTTAAAGCAATCGTGGGAAATCCTGGCGATCCTGCTCGTCGATGCGAAGTGGAGTTGCTCGTCGACTCGGGGGCGACTTATAGTCTGGTACCTGCTGAAATCCTGGAGTCCCTCGGAATCGAGCCGCATTCAGTCAGGGATTCATCCTTGGCAATGGTGAAATCGTTAAGCGAAGAATGGGCACAGCCTTGTTTGAATATCGTGGCGAGCGTGGTGATTCGCTCGTGATGTTCGGCGAGCCCGGCGATTCTCCGCTGCTTGGCGCCACAACACTCGAAGGCTTCGGATTTATCCTGGATCCCTTCCGTCGCGAGTTGAAGCCACTGCCGATGACGTTCTAGCTGCGTGATCGTGTCACGCTGGGCCGCTGAGGGTGGGACAGCGAAGAACGCAATCCCAACGACCAGCAGTGCTCGGAAGACTGCAGTCATGCTTACAATTTAATTGACCGCGCCACAAAGATCATCAAAATGTCTTGTAATAAGACTTCGAAGCCAGGAGGAACGGTGGTCCGCCATACACTTCGTCCATCGATTTGGGTTTTAGGTATTTCGATGCTGCTGCCGTCCGTTCTCGCAGCAGCCGACCCCACGTTCACGAAGGACGTCTTGCCGATCTTCCAACAGAACTGCCAGAGTTGCCATCGGCCAGGTCAGACGGCTCCGATGTCCTTGTTGACGTATGAGAGCACACGGCCATGGGCAAAGGCGATCAAGAACGCGGTCACCTCAAAGAAGATGCCGCCCTGGTTTGCGAGTCCGGAGTTCGGGCATTTTACGAATGACAAATCACTAAAGCAGGCTGACGTCGACACGATTGTGAAGTGGGTCGATAGCGGTGCTCCGCAGGGAGATCCCAAGGACGCGCCGAAACCTATCGAGTGGCCGGAAGGCGGATGGACGATAAAGCCCGACGTGATCGTCGAAGGGCCGAGCTACAACGTGCCTGCCCGTTCGATTGTTGAATGGCAGTGGATACCGGTGCCAAGCGGCTTAACGAAGGATACCTGGGTCACTTCCATCGAAGTGCTGCCCGAACAGATTCCGGTAACACACCATATCTGCCTTTCGTTCAGACCACACACTCCGGACGTCCAGTATGGAGTGTCCATATTCAACAAGCCGAATATCGAGCGCGACGCGGACGGCGTCGAAATTAAAAAAACCGGCGCCCTGCAACAGCCTGGACCGCAGCAGGCTGCCATCATCGGTGGCGGGATCGAGGAATGTTACGAACCGGGCAGGGGAGCCGCAGACTTCAGGCCGTATGGCGCGGCAAAGCTGATTCCCGCCGGCACCGATATCTTTGTGAATCTCCATTACACGCCAAATGGCGTTGCTATCACCGATCACATCAGGATCGGTTTCACCATCGCGAAGGAGCCACCGAAGAAACGTTACCTTGCATTGAGCACATCATCGACGCAGGACAGAAATCTGTTCGCGATTCCTCCATTTGACGGAAACTATCAAGCTCCACCCGCTGAAGTGATGTTTGCTGAAGACGTAACGCTCGTGGGACTCATGCCGCACATGCATGTTCGAGGCAAGAGCGCGACGTTCTACCTCGATTACCCCGATGGCCACTCCCAAACAGTCCTTGACGTGCCGAGGTACGACTTCAATTGGCAGCAGTGGTATGACACGTCGATCAAAGTTCCCAAAGGCACCAAGCTCCGTGTCATCGCGCATTACGACAATTCTGCGAATAACAGATTCAATCCCGATCCGGCCAAAACGGTTTATTACGGCGATCAAACGTGGGAGGAAATGCACTTCCCCTCATTCGGCGTGATTGTCGATGACCTCACAATGGATCAGCGCAAAGTTCTCGCGCGGCCAGGCCCTGCTCAACGCCCGGGCAATTGATCCGTCGCGGGCTTGGCTGCTAGTCCCCTCCTCCAGAGGAGGGGTGGCTGCGCGATCAAGAAAAGCTGCGAAGCTACCTTTGACGCGCAGACGGGGTGGTCAGAAAAATGTTTCTGACCACCCCGTCCGCTCCTATTCTAAGGATGCCTTCGGCGATATTTTCTTGAGGTCGCGTCCACCCCTCCTCTGGAGGAGGGGACTAGCAGCAGTTTAACGGTTTCATCTTTTGGGCAACACGCCCTTAGCCCGCGTTCAATTCGTTCACACCTACCTAAGCTTTTAGCGGAAGCTCCATAAAAACGCGCAGGCCCGGGTCGGCATTCTCGGCCCGGATCTGCCCGTGATGGAGATGAATGGCGCGCTGCGTGATCGACAGGCCGAGACCGATGCCGCCAGTTGCCATGTCGCGGGAATTATCGACGCGGAAGAACGGGTCGAAGATGTGGCTTAGCGCGGAAGCCGGTACGCCCGGCCCGTAATCGCGGACGGAAATCGACGCATTCGATGCCGAACCGTTGACATGAATTTCGATGCTCTTACCCGCCGGCGAATAGCGGATGGCATTCCTCAATAGATTCTCAACGGCGCGACGCAACAGTTCCTTATCGGCTTCCACCGTGACCTTTGTTGCGCCGTGTAGTTCCAATTGGCATCCGCGCGCATTCGCTTCGATGGCGCAATCGTCGATCACCTCGCGGACCAGATCGGCAACACCCACCGGCGCAAGTTTGTGAACACGCGGGTCCGCTTCGACACGAGTGATTTGAATCAGACCTTCCAGCAACTCTGTCAACCGGTCGACTTCTTTGTGGATCTGCGCAACAGCTGCATCACGTTCATCGGCAGTTCGCGTCAATTCTGCCGCAACGCTCAAGCGTGCGAGCGGCGAGCGTAGCTCGTGGGAGATGTCCTGGAGTAATTGCCGTTCCGCATCGAGAAGCGTTTGTGTGCGTTCCGCCATCTGGTTGAACGCCTGTCCAAGATCGCCAATGCTGTCGTGGCGATCCAGTTTCGCCCTCACGCCCAGTTCGCCGTCGCCGAATCGCCGAACGACTTCGCTGAGTTCGTTCAGCGGAGCCGCAAACTGGAACATCAACACCCAGGCGAGAAGCGCGATCGCTGATAGCAATACGAGGTAGTACAGCACGTACATCTGGAGGCTGTTGCTGAAGTTTGCAAACGTCATCATATAGACGTAGCGGCCATCACCGGTTTTGCGAGCCATGACGCGGGGCGCGCCCACGTGCAACCGTTCCCACCTGGATTCCGCCGTTCTCTGGAGATCGGAAATATCGCTTCCCGTCAAAAGATCGCGGCCGTTCTGCGAAAGGTAATAATGATTGCCCGGATATCGTGATTGCAGGTTGGCGATATGCTCCGCAAGTCCCTTCTGTCCTTCCTCTTCGAATGACTGCGTAGTTTCCTCGGATTGCAATACGAAGAGTTTCGCCAACGGCCCGCCCGTCTCGAAGTTGCTATAGAAGATGTAGCGCGAGATCACGAGAAACAGCGCCAGGCAGACCAGGAGAATTGCAGCCGACCAGGCCATCACTCTCAGATAAACGGATCTCATGACACTCGGACCTCTGAGGGCACGAAAACGTAACCGACTCCGCGAACACTGCGTATCAAAGCCGTCTTGTTGCTGCCCTCAAGCTTCTTTCTGAGATTGCTGATGTGGACGTCGATTGCGCGTTCCAGCGGTGTCGACTCGCGGCCATAGAGAGCGGCTGCGAGAGAGTCGCGAGAAACGGCACGTCCTTCCGATTTCATCAATGCCTCGAATATGTCGAATTCGGAGAGTGTGAGTTCGATGAGCAGGCCATTTTTCCACACTTCGCGAGTTTCTGAATTCAACCGAAATTCGCCGACTTCAAGAAGCGCCCCAGTCGTCGACACGCGGCGCGAGCGGCGCAGAACCGCGCGCACACGTGCGAGCAGTTCATTCGGATTGAACGGTTTCAGGATGTAGTCGTCGGCACCGGCTTCGAGGCCGGCGATCCGGTCGTCATCGGCCGAACGTGCTGTCAGCATAATCACCGGCACGGCCGTGCGTTTTCGCAAATGAGTCAGCACCTCGAGGCCGTCGAGCACCGGCAACATGATGTCGAGTAGAACGATGTCGTGCTCCTGTTCCTGGGCCCTCGCCAGGCCGCTGCCGCCGTCGTGAACTGCATCGATGTGAAAGCCCTGCGATGAGAAGAATTTCGTCAGCAGCCCGCACAGCTGAACATCGTCATCGATGAGGAGGATCGAATCCATGGCAGCTACTTTATACCCAGGGTTCCCATTTCGCCGCGGTGCTTTACAAATTTGACAAATCTGGCTTTGACTTGATATGCCCGACCGAGGCTAGATCGTATCGTTCGGTGATATACAAAGGAGATCTTATGAAATCGAAGCTCGCCCTCATTCTGGCGGCAATCATGCTCTCGAGCGCGGCCGCTTACGCACATCACTCTTTCGCAGCGACTTACGATCAAAGCAAGACGGTCACAATTGAAGGCAAGGTGGCCCAATTCCTGATCCGCAGCCCGCATTCCTTCCTTCACGTTCTGGCCAAAGACGAGAACGGACAAATGCAGCGCTGGGCCATCGAGTGGCAGGGCGCCGCTCAGTTGGTTGACGCCGGCATCACCAAAGACACATTGAAGGCAGGCGATCCTGTCATCGTTACCGGCAATCCAGGACGCGCTGCAGAAGATCACCGAATCCGCATGGTCACCATCAAGCGAACTACCGACGGCTTCGGCTGGGGCAACCGGCAGGGTCAGGTGGTCGACTAGCAATGATCTCCGCAATAGTTTTAGCTGCACTCCTTGCTCAGCAACCCGCGCCGGCCGCGCCCCAGGCGCCGCCAACGGCAAGGGCGGCTGTGCAAGTCGATATCACCGGCAACTGGGTCGCGCTCGTCACAGAAGAGTGGCGCTGGCGAATGATGACTCCGCCGAAAGGCGACTATCCCAACGTGCCGCTTAACGCCGACGGAAAGAAGATCGCCGACTCCTGGGATCTTGCAAAGGACAATGCCGCCGGCGACCAATGCAAAGCGTTCGGTGCCGGTGCGATCATGCGTCTTCCGCTTCGCATACGTGTGACCTGGTCCGACGACAACACAATCAAAGTCGAAACCGACGCCGGACAGCAAACGCGTTTGTTGAACTTCGACAAGACCAAGCAACCGGGCGCGGAAAAAACCTGGCAAGGATTCACCACCGCCGAATGGACTCGTCCCATTCCGCCGCCGCAGCGTGGCGCCGGTGCCCGCGGTGCCGCACCCGCAGGTCCGCCGCGCGGTGCGCTGAAGATCGTCACGAAAAATCTGCGACCGGGATACCTGCGAAAGAATGGCGTTCCCTATAGCGATCAAGCAGTCGTAACGGAGTACTTCGATCGCGTCTCCGGTTTTGGAACGGACTATCTGATCGTAACTACGATCGTTGAAGATCCGGTCTACCTGAACGGCCCTTTCATGACGACGTCTCAATTCATGCGCGAGCCCGATGGTTCGCGGTTCAAACCATCGCCGTGCAAGACGGATCCACCGGTTCGAACGGCACCACCCACGGCGAATGGAGATTAATTCATGAAAAACGTTTTTCTTCTGCCACTAGCCGTATTGCTTTGTGTGCCTTCTGCGTTTGGCCAAGCCGACCTGGTCGGCGACTGGATACATCCAGCGCCCGGCGAAGATGCCATGGACAAAGGACCCGGCCCGGCGACCGGTGATTTCCTGGGACTGCCATTGAATGACGCGGGCGTTTTTCGAGCCGAAGCTTTCTCCGATAACTGGCTCACGATTCCTGAGCATCAATGCACGCCGCACCCGGCTCCTTACGAATACTGGGGACCGGGTGGCGTTACGATGACCATCCATAAAGAGTACGAACCCATCAAACGGCGTCTCGTTGCAATTCACATTGATGGCACATACGGTCTGGACCGCACGATCTGGATGGACGGCCGTCCGCATCCGCCGGCTGAAGCCATGCATACCTTCACAGGATTCTCAACTGGACACTATGACGGCGACAATCTGGTCGTTGAAACGACGCACATGAAGCTGACCTGGATCAAGCGCAACGGCACTGCGTTGAGCGATCGCGCGCGGATGATCGAATACTTCATGCGCCATGACAATTTCTTCACGTACGTTGAAATCGTCGATGACCCTGTGTACTTGTCTCAACCGTTCATCCGAACATCGGAATGGCAGGAAATCCCTCGACCGGCCTTGATGCTCGGCCGATTCGGCACGCTGGGCGACGAACCAGTTTTCTACAAATGCTTTCCGGTCGAAGAACTATCCAACGATCGATATCGTGTGCCGCACTTCATGCCAGGTTCGAACCAACTGATGAAAGAGTTCTCGGATCTCAACCAGGTTCCCATGTGGGCGCTGCGCGCGGGTGCTGAAACCATGTATCCCGAATTCATGGATCAGCTGAAGGTTGGCCGTCCTGCAGGACTCCCTGCCGAAGCCGTCATGGCTGACCGGGCCGCGGAACCGACGCGGGAAAAGGAACCCGATCCGGTTGTGCATTCCTTCCGGGTAAAAGACCAGGTGTGGCTGATTTCCGACGGCCGCTCGAACACGACAATCAACGTCGGCGATGAAGGCGTGATGATCGTCGACACTGGTCGGGAAGAGATGGCCGACGCGATTATGGCCGAGATCCGGAAGATAGCGGGCGACAAACCGGTCCGGTATGTGGCCAACACCAGCTGGTACCCGGATCACACCGGCGGCAACGCAAAATTATCGGAGGGTACGAAGGTTCCCGTGGCCCAGCGCGCAGCGATCATCTCGCACGAAAACACGCTGGCGAAGTTGAGCGAAATCGGCAAAACCGGTGATCACCTGCCGACCGACACGTTCTTTGGTGTCAGCAAGCAGATCCGTTTCAACGACGAGCCGATCGACGTTCTTTATGAGCCGAACGCGCACACCGATGGAGATGTGCTCGTCAGTTTTCGAAAATCCGACGTGTTGTGCGTTGGAGACATCATCAACGCGAACCGCTATCCCATCATCAAGACAGAAGAGGGAGGCAGCATCAACGGTGAGATCGACGCGTTGAACCGCATCCTCGACATCACGGTTCCAGACTGGCGCGAAGAGGGCGGCACGAATGTGATTCCCGGCCACGGGCACATCTATAACGAAGCGGATGTTGCCGACTATCGTGACATGCTCGTGATCATCCGAGAACGCATTCAAGACGCGATCAAGAAGGGCAAGACTCTCGAACAGGTTAAGGCCGACCGCATGACCCGCGACTATGACACCTACTACGGATCGACCGCGGGAGAATGGACGACCGACATGTTCGTGACTGCGGTATTCAACAGCCTGAAAAAGTAGGGTCCGTTGACACCGAAATTTTCGATTGAATAGACTGCATTCGCCCGCCTTTCATTCTGGAGGTTGGGCAAGGGAGGAAATATGAAGAGAGCATTTAATACTGCTTGTGCAGCGTTCTTGTTCCTTATCTTTGGGAGTGTTTCTCTCTGGGCGCAAGCGACGGCCCAGATCAGCGGCACGGTTAAAGATCAAAGCGGTGCTGTGTTGCCGGGTGTAGAGGTCACTGCGACTCAGACAGACACAGGCATCGCTCGAATGACAGTTACGAACGAGACCGGATCTTACGTTTTGCCTAACTTGCTGGTCGGTCCCTACCGATTGGAAGCTGCTTTGCCAGGTTTTCGCACATTTGTACAGACTGGCATTGTGCTGCAGGTCGGCACGAACCCGGTGATCAATCCGGTATTGCAAGTCGGACAGGTCAGCGAGCAGGTTGAAGTTCAGGCCAATGCGGCCCAGGTTGAAACCAGGAGTGTAGGCGTCAGCAATGTATTCGAGGCTCAGCGTCTCCTCGAACTGCCGCTCAACGGGCGGAATGTAACGGACTTGATTCCCGCATCGGGTGCGGCGGTCCAGACCGATGTCTCACGTGGTTTCGGCATGCGAACAGGAGTAAAGATATCGGTCGCCGGTGGAAACACCGACGGTGTGCAGTACACGTTGGACGGCGCTCCGCATATCAATCCAATGGATGGCACAAGCATGCCCCTTCCTTTTCCGGATGCTCTTCAGGAGTTCAAATTTTCGACGAGCACGCAGGATGCTTCCAACGGTATGCGCTCGGGCGCCGTGGTCAATGCGGTGATCAAGTCCGGAACGAACGCATATCACGGCGATGTTTTCGAGTTCGTTCGCAACTACGTCTTCAACGGCCGGGATTACTTTGCAACAAAGAACGATGGTTTGAAGCGCAATCAGTTTGGCGGCGTCATCGGTGGCCCGATCAAAAAGGACAAGATGTTTTTCTTTACCGGCTATCAAGGAACCCTCCTCCGCCAGAGCCCCGCCGAAACCACTGTGTTCGTTCCCACTCCGCAAATGTTGGCCGGTGATTTCACCACCTTTGCCTCAGCTGCATGCCAGAACGGACGACCGGTCACGCTGCGAGCTCCATTTGTAAACAACACGATTAATCCCTCGTTGTTGAGTCCGGCAGCCTTGAAGATCGCTGCCAGACTTCCGAAGGCGCTCGACGCATGTGGAACATATCTGACTGGAAACGTTCTGCACGAAAACGATCATCAGATTCCGGTACGCGTCGATTATCAGGTGAGCCCGAAGCAAACGCTGTTTGCCCGCTACATCATGACCAAACAGACGATCGCGATTCCTTACACGTTGACGCCGCAGGACGTGCTCACGTCGAGCGGAGTGGGTTCGGATGATCTGGCTCACTCGCTCACGATCGGAAACACCTACGTCATCACTCCGAACGTCGTGAACGCGTTCCGCGTGTCGGGCAACCGCATTCGAGCTCTAAAACTGGGCGCATCCGCCTTTGGGGCACCCGACGTCGGCATCAATGCCTTTACGTACACTCCGAAATACATGACGCTTCCGGTCGCCGGAGCCTTTTCACTCACCGGCCAGGGCAGCTTCAGCGCGAACTCGTTTTTCTACACGACGACATACGGCGCCAACGACGACGTCAGCATTGTGAAGGGATCGCACCAATTTGCGTTCGGCGCTAGCTACATGCGGTCAGTCGAGTGGTCGATTGCCCAAGCGTTTTCGGGCGGGTTCTATAACATCACTCCGGCGGTGACGGGCCTGGGGATGTCGGACTTCTTTATCGGCGCAGTCTCGCTGTTCCGGCAGGCCAATCCGAACCCTCTCAACTTGAATCAAAATCATGTCGGAGCTTACGCGCAGGATACGTGGAAAATCACTCCGAAGCTGACGATGACGTATGGCGTGAACTGGCAGCCCTTCTTCGCCATGTCGTTTCCGCAAGGTGATCTTTACAACTTCAGCCTCGCGAATTTCTACGCCGGCAAAAGAAGCTCCGTTATAACGAATGCTCCTCCGGGATTTACGTATCCGGGAGATCCAGGCTTTAACGGCAAATCGGGTATAAAGAGCCGATACGGAAACGTGGATCCCCGTGTCGGTCTGGCGTGGGATGTCTCGGGAGACGGGAAGACCGCCATCAGAGTTGGAGGCGGAATCGCCCACGATTTCATCGAGCAGGACCTCCATTTGAATACATCGTCCGTATCGCCGTTCCGCTTGACCGTCGTCAATACGGGTGTGAGTCTGGACAATCCCTGGGCGACGTTTCCCGGCGGCAATCCTTTCCCTTATAACTTCGACAAGTCCAACCCGAGGTTTGCACCTTACGGCGGCTATCTGCCGGTACCGCCCGACATGAAAACTCATGTGCAATACACATGGAACCTCGGCATTCAACGCCAGGTGACACCAGATATCTTTGTTTCTGGTAGCTACATCGGTACGCACATCACACACATCTGGAACGCTATTGAACTGAATCCCTCGCTTTTCCTGGGGCTCGGTCCGTGCACACTCAATACGCTAACGGGTCCGGTTTTGTACCCTGTCTGTACAAACGCCGGCAATGTAAACCAGCGGCGTCTGTTGAATCTGGCGAACCCGCAGGTCAATCTCGGAAATATCACTCAGTACGATGACGGCGGGACGCAAGGTTATAACGGCATGCTGTTGGAAATGAGATGGCGACGTGGACAGAACCTGAACTTCAATGCCAATTACACGTGGTCGCACTGCATCGGACTGCCGATGGTCACGTTGCTGAACCCCGGACAGAACTATGTCCATCAGGCGTATCAAAATAACGGGACCGTCGACCGAAATCTGGATGTCGGTGATTGCGGTCAGGACAGGCGTCAGATCTTCAACACAACGATGGTGGCCAAAACTCCGTCATTTTCGAACAAGGCCGCGCGCACACTGGCTTCAGGTCTGACATTCTCGACTAGTTTCAGCGCCCGGTCCGGCAGGCCTCTGACGATCTACATCGGAACTGACCAGGCACTCAATGGATTCACGTTCAACAACAACTCGACGCAGCGTCCAAACCAAGTACTGGCGAACCCATATGGTGATCGCAACTCGCTCAACAATTACCTAAACATCAACGCCTTTGCCGTGCCTGTAGTCGGAACGTATGGGAACGTGGGTCAAAACAGCATTGTCGGTCCATCGTATTGGGATTGGAGTCAGGCAATATCCAGGCAATTCCGGATACGAGAAAGCCAGACGATCGAGATCCGTGCTGAGGCTTTTAACGTTACGAACAGCTTCAGACCAGGCAACCCATCAACGATCCTCGGTAACCCCAACACATTCGGGAAAATTCTTTGCAGCGCGTCAGGAACAACCGGTGAAGGCACGCTGGGAACAGGGTGTGTACAGCCGGGTCAGACCGGTGTGAATCCGTCGGGAGGTCCAAGGATCCTGCAGTTTGCGGTGAAGTACGTTTTCTGAGGGATGACCGCGAGCTGATCAGAGCCGCGGATTGCGCGGATTACACGGATTCAATCTGCGTAATCCGCGTGATCCGCGGCTGCTTTTATTTTGCGCGTCAGGGAAGAGATCGGCACCGAGTTCGCATCCTGCCACTGATAGTCGCCCTTCACGCAGCCTGTATACACACTCACATCAAGTCGGTGGTGTGTAATCGTGTGTTTGCAGTCCCCAACTTTTTTGAACGAACCTTTGGGAAGTTCGGCGAACGTGGGAAATTCCCACATGCCATTAGCTGCTTTCATCAGATAACGAGCGCCACGTTTGTGAACCACGGCGAACAGATGCACATGGACGGTTGCAGGCCGTTTCTTGATCGGCGGAATCTTTTCCTGCATTCCCGTTCGGAACGCGACACACGATGTTTGCACGGGACAGAGCAGGCATCGCGGCGAACGGAATGAACAGATCTTCGCGCCGAGCTCCATCAACGCCTGATTCACAAGACGCGGTTCAGCTGAACGAGCGAGAGTCGAGGCTGTTTCCCACAGGGTTTTTGGGTCATCATCCATCCACCCATGGATTCGTGAAAGCACACGGCGCACGTTGCCATCGATTGCGGGATGCGGTTTGTTGAACGCAATGCTCGTGATCGCGCCGGCTATGTACTGGCCTACACCGGGAAGGTTGATCAGAACATCGTAGTCCGACGGGATTTGGCCTGCGTAGTTCTCCACGACCTGGCGCGCCGCAGCCATGAGATTCTTTGCTCGGCGGTAGTAGCCGAGACCGGCCCAAAGCTTCAGGACCGCTTCTTCATCGGCTGATGCGAGAGATTCGAGAGTGGGCAACTCGCGTATGAAACGTTCGTAGTAGGGCAGAACCGTCTCGACCTGAGTCTGCTGAAGCATGACCTCCGACACCCACACTTGATAGGGATCATAGGATGCGCGCCAGGGCAACGGCCTTTGGCTTTCCTGAAACCAGGCGAGGAGGGCTTCGAGCATTTCTATCGGCGGACGAGTTCGGCGGCTTCTCTCATTTCGCGCTCGACCTTTTTGATCTCGACGAGGTGCGTTGGATTGAAAGCGAGCGATGGATAGTAGCAGTTACTTTCGTGCGTACAGAAACAGCCGTTGGCAACCTTTTCACGGCGGGCATCCATTGACGGCGAGTACCACAGTTTGGAGAAGTTCCAATCGAATTCGCGCAGGTTTGCCACAGAATCTAGAATTTCGCAGCTCGACACCGTGCCTTCGTCATAGATGACGGCGCCGGCGGTGCCCGCCCAGCATTGAAGCTGCGGGCGTCCCTCAAACGCGGTCTTTGCGATCAGGTCGTGCATATAAACGTCGATTGCGGCTTTGAAAAATCCGGCGTCGCCGGCGTAATTGTTCTTGATCGCCGCATGTCGCGAATCTTCGCTGATCATGTGCGATAGCTTGTCGTATCGCGTCTTGTCGATGATCAACTCTTTGGGCCGCGCAGAGGGCGGACGGATGTAATTGAAGTTCACCTTGTCCGGCCTCAGATCGTGCTTCAGGAAGTCATACCATTCAAAGATCCGATCCTGATTGCTGTTCATGAAACACGTGCAGGTCTGAATATCGAGCCGCGGATTTTGCTTTTTGATCGCCTGGAGTTTTCGCGCCGTGTCGATCGCGATGTCCCAGCTGCCCGGTTTCTGACGAATCGATTCGTGATCTTCCTTCAATCCATCGATGCCGAGCGCAACGGTTACGTTGAGATTCGGGCATTCATCGAGGATTCGCGTGACATCCGGAATAATGCGCTGCTGAATCTGCCCGTTCGACATGAGGTAGATCGATTCGAGCTTGTTGTTCTTGTAGAAGGCTCGCGCGACTTCCGGAAGATCCTTGCGCGTGAAAGGCTCGCCGCCGGCGATGATCAGCACGCCGAGATTGGCTCCGAGTGTTTCGCTGATCCGCTCCACGTTGTGCGTGGTCATCTGTAGTTTCTTGCGCGGCTTGTCGTCGAGTTCTTCGGTGAAAAAGCAGTGTACGCACCGCATGTCGCAGACGGACGTGATCAGAATGTTCAGAAGGATCGGCGCAAACGGTCGTCCCGTCGCCATCCTGGCGTAGCGCTTGAGGATTTCCTTGTGGTGAAAGTCCATCGAGAGGCTGAGTATAACAGGTTAGCCACGGATTGCGCAGATTGCGCGGATAGATCCGCGGAATCTGCGTAATCTGCGGCTTTAGCGGTTACTGGATACAGGCTCTGCTGTCGGCGCGTAGTAACCTTGCTTGGACCGTACGCTGATCTTGGAAACGCTCTTCGGTGGATTCACTTTGACGCGGATTTCGCGCCAGCTTCCGTCCATCTTGCGGTTCGTTGGTGTGTAACCGACGGTGTAGTGATTACGAAGATCGTGTGCAATGTCTTTGACGATTTCTTCGACTTCGTCGAGCGATTTCGGGAAATACGCCTGGCCGCCGGTGATCCCCGCAAATTTTTCGAGATTCTCTCGGGCCTTCTTTGAGGGAGGTTTCTTGAAGAGGCCGCCGCGCTGGTCGTTGTCTTCGAGCAGCCCGATTGCGTAGAGAGTCACTTTTGATTCGCGCAGCGCTTCGACGACTTTGTTGAGGCCGTATTTGCTCACGTTGTCTTCGCCATCGCTGATCAGCAGGAGCGCCTTCTTGTCTTTCTTGCCGGCTTTGACGTGATCGACTGACAGATA
>Ga0075425_100001947_pt1 | contig 20384 bp, 22 predicted proteins | sample SoiMethybrSBSTD4_FD_75300 | JGI IMG/M metagenome (GOLD analysis project Ga0075425, IMG submission 75300) | Bulk soil microbial communities from a Populus tree surrounding site in Tennessee, USA - Soil MetaG P. TD hybrid SBSTD4 | ecosystem: Environmental > Terrestrial > Soil > Tree plantation... | reverse complement strand
GGCGTGCCCAGGAACATGCCGCGGATCACCGCGCTTGTGTGCGCGAGGCACTCGAACACCGGCGTCGCGTCCTCGAAGTCCTTGTCGGTGAGTCCGACCGCGAGGCCGAACTTCTTCGCCAGCTCCGGATGATACTGCTCTTCGTTGAACTGTTCGCGGAAGTGCTCGTAGAGATCGCTGTTGGCCGCATTTTTCGCCATGCACAGCACGAGCCCCTTCACCAGCGCGATATTGTGCAGATAGTGCTGCACCGCGAAGCCCTGCAGCCGCCTTTTCGATAATTTTCCCTCGCGCAGCTCGGAGAAGTAACGCGTCTGCATCAGCGCGTCGACGCCGGGCTGGACGATCTCCTTGATCACCGAGTCGACGAAGGCGTGGTTTTCCATACCGCAATGATTCTATGGAACGGCGGAACGGGTTGTCAATGGGAGCGGAACGGAACTTAGATAGTCGCCTTCAATTCTTCCAGCGTGACGACCTTGGCATACACCTGGCTGAGCGCGCTGAAGGCGACTTTGCGCACCTCGTCGGGCGTCACGTCGCCCCAGCCGCAGTCCTTGATCTCGCGCACGCGCACGCAATCGGAGACGAGGATGACGCGGAAGTCGCGGTTCGCCGCGTCGCGGCAGGCGGTCTCGATGCCGTATTGCAGCGTGCTGCCGCAGATAATCAGCGTGCTCTTGCCCATCTCGCGCATCTTCGCCTCGACAGGAGTATGGATGAAAGCGCCGGATTTGAATTTGACGAAGACCGTGTCGCCGTCGCGCGGCGCGATCTCGTGCGGGATCTTCCGCGTCTCGTCGTCCATCGCGGCCATGCGGTCGTAGCGCGTCGTTACGCCCGGCGGCGGCTTGTAGTCGTCGATGACGGCGTAGAAGAACGGCAGATTTTTCGCGCGGCAGAAATCCGCGAGCCTGGCGATGTTGGCGATGACTCCAGGGCCGCTGGGATCGTAGAGGCGCTTCCCCGGCGTCCTTAGACCTTCGCCGATGTCGTGGATGAGCAGCGCGCAGTCCTCGGCGCGCGCGGCGAACTCGACCATGAACGATTTAGCTGGGGACTTCGGCGACGACCGCCGCCGCTTCGTGCCGCTGCGGCCGGATCTGCCAGGCGAGCCCCGCCGCGATCAGCGCGATCACGCCGCCGGCGAAAAACGCCATCTGGTAGCTGTTCATGTAATCGTGCACGAGCCCGCCGCCCGCCGCCATGAGCGACGCGCCCAACTGGTGCGCGAGGAAGATCCAGCCGTAGACGCTCGCGACCGCGCGCTTGCCGAACGTGTCAGCGGTAAGCGCGACCACCGGCGGCACCGTCGCGAACCAGTCGAGGCCGTAGACCACGGCGAAGAGAAAATAGCCGGAGTAGTCGGTGACGAACGGGAGGAAGAACAGCGACAGCGCGCGCAGCGCGAAGACGAGCGAGAGCCACTTGCGCGGCTCGATGCGGTCGATCATCCAGCCCGACAGCATCGTGCCGACGAAGTTGAGCCCGCCCATGATGCCGACGGTCTGCGCGGCGGTGACTTCCGAGATGCCATGGTCGATCGAATGAGGGATCAGATGCGTGCCGATGAGCCCGTTGGCCGTGCCGCCGCAGACGAAGAAACTCCCCGCGAGCAACCAGAACGTCGAGCTGCGCAGCGCTTTGCTGAGCGGCACGCGGTCGACCACGGAGCCCTTCGCCGCGCCTTCTTTCGCGCCGTAGGGCTTGAGGCCGACGTCGGCGGGATCGTCGCGCATGAAGAGAAAGATCACCGGCAGGAGCACGGCGATCGCGGAGACGAGCGTCCACGAGCCGGTGCGCCAGCCGCTCACGCTGACGAAGAACATCAAGAGCGGAATGAAGATGAGCTGGCCGGTCGAGCTCGCGCTGTTCAAGATGCCGAGCGCGAGGCCGCGGCGCTCGACGAACCAGCGGTTCGCGACCGTCGCCGAGAGCACCGAGCCGACGCCGCCCGCGGCGAGGCCGACGACGATGCCCCACGAGAGCACGAGCTGCCAGTAATTATGCATGAATGTCGTGCCAGCGACGCCGACCGCAAGCACCGAGAGGCAGCCCATCATCACGCGGCGCGGGCCGTAGCGGTCGATGAGCCAGCCGGAGAGCGGCGCGGCGACGCCGAAAAGAAAAAGATTGATGCCGAGCGCGAAGGAGATCTCCGCGCGGCTCCAGCCGAACTCGTTCTCGAACGGATGGATGAACACCTGCGGCGAGGAGCGGATGCCGGCGCCGACGAGCGTGCTCATGAAGCTCACGCAGAGGACGATCCAGCCGTAATAAATAGTTTTCGAGGCGGCGGTTTTTTGCTCGTTTGAAGATTCGGGCCGCATCGGTTGAAAATAACCTTCCGGGCGCCAAAACACAATCGGAAACGGATTGACAGCGCGGCGCGGTTCTCCTAGGCTCGATGTTCGATGACTCTGTCGCGCACTCTGCTCGCAATTTTATTTTTAACCTGCGCCGCGACGTCGTCGTCCGCCGGCGGCCCGGCCGACGAGGTTCCGTTCTGGCCGACGCCCATCGAAGTCGTCGACCAGATGCTGGAAATGGCGGAGGTCAAATCCGGCGACGTCGTCTATGACCTCGGCAGCGGCGACGGCCGCATCGTCATCCGGGCGGCAAAGAAGTACGGCGCGCGCGGCGTCGGCGTCGAGTTGGACTCCTGGCTCGTCCAAGCGGCGCGCACGAAGGCGAAGGAAGAAGGCGTCGAGAAGCTGGTCGAGTTCCGCACGCAAGACGCCGTCCAGGTCGATCTCCGCGCGGCGACGGTCGTTACCTTATATATGCTGCCGTGGTTTAACGACGCGATGAAAGACAAGCTCCGCGGCGAGCTCGGGCCCGGCGCGCGGGTCGTGAGCCACGATTACGCAATCGCCGGCTGGCCCGCGGATCGTGTCGAGAAGTCACCTGTCGTGGAAGAGCGCGCGCCGGGTTTTAAGCACGAGCACAGGATTTATCTCTGGCGTGTGAAATAATTACTGATCGGCGAACGAAATTTTCGTGCGCCGCGAAATATCTAGAAGATCGTCGACGACCGGCTTGAGCAGCGGAATGCCTTCCCTGCTGCGGCGCGCCTCGGCGATGCGCTCGGGATCGCCGGGGATGATCGGCCCGCCCGTGCCGGCGGCGGGCCGGGTCGCCTTCAGCACGCGGCGCCACTCGTCGATCTGCCTCTTGAACTCGTCCTTGTCGATGAAGCCGTCGATCTCCATCGCGCCGAAGAAATGGCCGATGCCTTTGCCGACGCTGCGCTCGGGGATCTCCTGGCGCAACGCGAACGGCGGCGCGAACGGCCCCCAGTTCGCGCCGCTCAGAACCGCGCAGAGAATATCCACCACCGCGCCGAGCGCGTAGCCCTTGTGGCCGCCTAGCTCGTATTCCGAGCCGAGCGGGAGCTGCGCGCCGCCGTCGATCATGTCCTGCGGACTGGTCGTCGCCGCGCCGCTCTTGTCGACGATCCAGCCGCGCGGCACGGCGGATTTTTTTCGCAGCGCGATCTCGATCTTGCCGTAGGCGACCGCGCTCGTCGCCATGTCGACGACGATCGGCGGCTCGTGCAGTCCGGGAAAGGCGACCGCGATGGGATTGGTGCCGAGCATGCGCTCGGCGCCCCAGAGCGGCGCGACGAGCTTGGTCGTATTCGTCATCGCCCAGCCGATCATGTCGCGCTCCAGCGCCTGTAAGGGGTAATAGCCCGCGATGCCGAAGTGATTGGTGTTGCACACCGCGACCCAGCCGGAGCCGTGCTCAGCGGCCTTGTCCATCGCGATCGCGTTCGCCTTGGGTCCGACGACGAGGCCGAGGCCGTTGTCGCCGTCGACGGTGGCGACGCTATTTTTCTCGCGCACGATTTTAATTTTCGGCTTGGGGTTGATGCGCCCCATCTCCAGCATGTCGAAGTAGGTGTGGAGCCGCGCGACGCCGTGGGAGTCGATGCCCCGAAGGTCGCTCCGCCCGAGCACGTCCGCCGCCTGGCGCGCGTCTTTCTCCGGCACGCCGAAGTGCATGAAGACCTGCGCGGAGAATTCTTTTAGATACTCCGACGGGAAAATGTGCGAGGGCTTGTCGTCAGCCATGGCTGTCTGGATGAAAACACCAAAGGCGCGCTTCGGCAAGAGCGCACAACGGAAAAGACCCTCACCCCTACCCCCTCCCCCACGGGGAGAGGGAGAAGAATTTCTTCCTTCGCCCTTTTAGGGAGAGGCAAGGGTGAGGGTGTCGGATTTTATCCTTTGGGGATTTGCATGCCGCGCTTGACTGCCTCGCGCGCACCGAGCGTATCGAACCAGCGCTTGACGTTGGGATACTCTTCCAGACGCATGCGGTGCATCTCGTAGCGCGCGATCCACGGATAGGTCGCGATGTCCGCGATCGAGTATTCGCCCGCGAGATACGGCGCCTCGCCGAGGCGCTTTTCCATGACGCGGTAAAGCCGCACGACCTCGGTCATGAAGCGGTCGCGCCCGAACGGCTGGTCCTCGGGGCAGTGGCGGAGAAAGTAGTGCGCCTGGCCGATCATCGGCCCGACGCCGCCCATCTGGAACATAAGCCACTGGATCACCTGATAGCGCGCGGCGGTCTCCTGCGGCATGAGCTTGCCGCTCTTCTCGGCGAGATACATGAGAATCGCGCCGGACTCGAACAGCGTGTACGGCTTGCCGCCCGGCCCGTCGCGGTCGACGATCGCCGGGATTTTATTGTTTGGGTTGATCGCGAGGAACTCCTCCTCGAACTGCTCGTCCTTACCGAGGTTCACCGGATGCACCTCGTACCGCAGGCCGATTTCTTCCAGCATGATGGAAACTTTTCGCCCGTTGGGCGTGATCCAGGTATAGAGGTCGATCATGGGAGGGCTCCTTCCGGCGTCAATGTAACAGATATTTAAATACTGAGAAGGCCTTTTTTCTTGACATCGGGAGCTAATTCGTTGTATTGGCGAGCTTTAAATAGTTGTGGGGCTTCGTGTAGAAACCGTTATTTCTCCGAGAGGCGCACTGGGTAGGAGCTTCAGGGTCTTTTTCCTGCTGCTGCTGACGGGCTGCGGGGCCACACAATTCAACTCCGGTATTCCGGCAGACTTAAAGTTTGGTGCCGGAGGGAAAATCGAATTGCCGCCGATTCAGAACGCTACCGGCGGGCGATTGACTTATCCCGCCGACCAAGCCTTTGACGAGTACATGACGAAATTACTGCAAGAAAGACATTTGCTGAGCGCACCTCCCCATGAGTCGGCCGTCTTCGTGCTGCGGACAAAACTCATCGAATACGACGAGGGAAACGCATTCACACGGTGGTATTCGTCATTTACCAGCCATGGAGCCTCTACTTGCACAGTGCATGCTGAACTGGTGGATCGAAAAACGGGCGGCGTGATCGGCGAACTGCGATCCCGTCAAACGGTATCGTTTGGAGGCGCCTATTCGATCGGCGCTTACGCTTACATTTGCAAACGAGTGGCCGACGATCTGATCGGCGAGATCGACAAAACGATTATCAAGTCCTCGCAGACAAAACATTGAGCGGTCAACGTTTAGAAGGGAGATGGTGATGAGAAATTCGAAGTCTCTAACAGTGAAGGGTTTTTTAACGCTGCTGATTTTTACCGGGTGCGCCAGCTTCGAACCCGGCATGCGCCTGCAGAGCCTCAGCGGCCCGCGCCAGCCGACGGCGAAAGCGTCTCAGGAAGGCCTCGACGTTTCCGTCGAGGAATTTATTAATGCCGAAAAGTCTAAAGCGATGTTCGATACAGACCTTGCGTCGAGCCGCGTTTTGGCGATTTTCGTACGCGCGGATAACAACGGCAGTGAAAGATATTCGCTGCAGCGAACGGACTTTAAAGCGTCTTTAAACGGCGCTCCTTTGGTTCAGATCGCGGCTAAAGACGCCGCCAGCGAAGCAGCGACAAGCGAATACGTGGGTAAAGCCCTTGGCTGGACGCTGGCGACGGGTCCGTTCGCGATCCTTCTATGGCCGGTCACAATCGGAGCGTCGGCGATTCATACTCACGGTGTGAATGAAAGGATTGAGGCGTATTTTCAAGGTACGAGTTATCAAGAGTCGTTCGTTGCGCCCAAACAGGCAGCGTGGGGATTCGTCTATTTTAAGGTAGGGACAAAGATCGAGAAGCTGGAAAATTTTATTGTTGAAGCCGAGGCGACAGGATCCGACACGGGCAAGAAAATCTCGTATAAGTTTCCGCTGCCTACAATCAATATATCCAAGTAAAGCTGAGCCTAAACCTGTTCGTTACGGCTGAGCGGGCTCTTTTTGAGTCTCGGGAGCTTTGACTTCCGTCATTGCGGACGCCGGCGACTCCGTTGTCTTTACTTCGGTCTTCGCAGGGCTCTTCGACTCCGCCGACATGGGCCGCAGGTCAATCTTTATAACCTCCGGGACCAGCCGGTAAGCACCGCCGCTTGAACTATCGACGGCCCATCCAACAAGGCCCCCGGCAACAATGTTGCCGAATACAGCTCCGCTGGTAACGGACCGAACCTCAACTAGTTCCTTCTGATATCCATCCAAGGATAGCTCTACGGTGTGATTCTCCTTTCGCGAAAGGTTGATCTCTACGGGGGTTTTAAAGCGCATGCCACCGTCAACTACCACAGTTGCTCCCGGAGGCGAGGATGTAACCATAACGTTCTGCGTACTCCCATGCATGATTGTCGCGCATCCCTGCGAAAATGCGGCAGCTAGGATAAGAACAGCGAAATACATGCTTTTCCGCGCCATGATTCCTCCCTTAATAGGCGAAATAACCAGCCGGATATAACGCAAGAATCAGGAAAAAGTCAACGGGAAAATTTAGGCGATTAGCGCGCCATGCGGCTCGCTTCGGAGAGGCTCAACCCCGTATACAGCGCCCTGCCGACGATCACGCCTTCGACGCCGTCTTTCTCGATCGCCTTTAGGCGGCGGATGTCGTCGAGCGTGGCAACGCCGCCGGAGGCGATGACGGGAATTTTCACGGCCTCGGCGACGCGGCGCGTCTCGTCGATGTTCACGCCCTCGCGCGTGCCGTCGCGCGCGATATCAGTATAAATGATGCGCGAGGCGCCGTCGCTCTCCACCCGGCGCGCGAGCTCGACCGCGTCGAGCGCCGTCGTCTCCTTCCACCCTTTCACCGCTACCTTACCGCCGCGCGCGTCGATGCCGACGACGATCTTGCCGGGAAATTTTTGGCAGGCGTCGCGAAGAAACTCGGGATTGTCATAGGCGGCGGTGCCGATGATCGCGCGCGCGACGCCGAGCGCAAAGGCTTCGGCCACGGCGGCAAGCGAGCGCAGGCCGCCGCCCAATTCGATGGGAACGGAAATATTCTCGCAGATCGCCGCGATCTCGTGCGTGTGGACGGGGCGCCCTTCGACCGCGCCGTTCAGGTCGACGAGGTGGATCAGCTCCGCGCCCTCCGACGCCCAGTGTCTTGCTGCCGCGAGTGGATCGGCGAAATAGACGGTCTCTTTATCCATCTCGCCCTGGAACAGGCGCACGCAGCGCCCGTCCTTCAGGTCGATCGCCGGGATCACGATCATTATTTTTTCTCCGCGAAGCGCGCGAAGTTGCCGAGAATCTTCAGGCCGACGGTCTGGCTCTTTTCCGGATGAAACTGGCAGGCGAAAAGACGATCGGTCGCGATGCTGGACGCGAACGACGGACCGTACGGCGTCGTCGTCGCGACGAGCGAGCGATCCTCCGGCACGACATAGTAGGAGTGGACGAAATAGACGAATTCGCCTTCGTCGACGCCGGAGAGAAACGGCGTCGATTTTTTCATCTCGAGCTGGTTCCACCCCATGTGCGGCACTTTCGTGCCGTTCTCCGGGCGAAAGCCCACCACGCGGCCGGAAAAGATATCGAGGCCCTTCTGCGGGCCGAACTCCTCGCTCTCGGTGAAGAGCAGCTGGAAGCCCAGGCAGATGCCGAGGAACGGTTTTTTCTGCGCGACGGCGTCGCGCATCGGCGCGACGAGATCGTAGCGCTTGAGATTTTCCATGCACGCGCTGAACGCGCCGACGCCGGGCAGCACGACGCCCTTGGCGCGCATGATCGCGGCGGCGTCGCGGGTAATTTCCGCAGCGTGCCCAAGACGCTCGAACGCCTTCTGCACACTATGGAGATTCCCCATACCGTAGTCGACGATCGCGATCATAAACTCCCTTTGGTCGACAACACTCCTTTGATGCGCGGGTCGATGCGCGTCGCCTGGCCCAGCGCGCGCGCGGTTGCCTTGAAGCACGCCTCGATGATGTGGTGGGGATTGTCGCCCGCGCTCACGTTGATATGGAGGTTCATCCCGAGCTGGTTCGCCAGCGCCTGGAAAAATTCGTGCGGCAAGTCGGTGTCGAAATCGCCGACGCGTCCGGCGCGGATTTTGACGTTGTAGGCGAGATAGGGCCGGCCGCTCAGATCGACGACGACGTTCGCCAGCGCCTCGTCGAGCGGCACCGTCGCTTCGCCGAAGCGGCCGATCCCCTGCTTGTCGCCGAGTGCCTCCTTGATCGCCTGGCCCAGCGTGAGGCCGACGTCTTCGACCGTGTGGTGATAATCGACCTGGATGTCGCCCTGGGCGCGGAGCTTGATATCGAACAGGCTGTGGCGCGTGAAGATCTCCAGCATGTGGTTGAAAAACGGAATGCCGGTCTCGATCTGCGCGCTGCCGCCGCCGTCGAGCTCGAGCTCCGCGGCGATCTGCGTCTCCTTCGTGTTGCGCTCGGTTTTAGCCGATCGTCCCATAAAATACTCTCCTCCCATAAGGAGCCCGCTTCGACAGGATCAACACGGACGGAAACTTATCAGGCTTGTAGTTAATCCGTTCGCCCTGAGCTTGTCGAAGGGTCCTTATTTTTTGAACCGCGCCTCGACCGCGCGCGCGTGATCATCCAGGCCTTCCAGCCGCGCAAGGCGTGCGATCTCCGGCGCGAGCGCGCGAAGCCCCCGCTTCCCCGCCCGAATGATGCTCATCCTCTTGAGAAAATCGTAAGCGCCGAGCGGCGAGAAAAATCGCGCGCTTCCGCCCGTCGGCAGCACGTGATTCGGCCCCGCCATGTAATCGCCGAGCGGCGGCGCCGAGTAAGGCCCGACGAACAGCGCGCCGGCATTCTTAATTTCGCGCGCCCACCGCTCGGGCTCGCGCAAAATCAATTCGATATGCTCGGGCGCGATCGAGTTCGCGATCTCGACCGCCTCGCTGAGTCCGCGGCAGACGATGATCGCGCCGTAGTTCTCCAAGGCCTTCAGCGTGATCGCTTGACGCTTGCCGTCCCGCGTCTGGCGCTCGAGCGCCGCGCGGATGCGCTCGGCGAGCGCGGCCGAAGGCGTGACGCAAAGCGCCGCCGCCAATTCGTCGTGCTCCGCCTGCGACAGCATGTCGGCCGCGACGTGCTCGGGGTCGGCGGAGTTGTCCGCCAAAAGTAAAATCTCGCTCGGCCCGGCGATCGAGTCGATCGCGACCTCGCCGAACACGAGCCGCTTCGCCGTCGCGACATAGATGTTCCCGGGGCCGACGATCTTGTCGACCTTCGGAATCGATTCGGTACCGTAGGCGAGCGCCGCGATCGCCTGCGCGCCGCCGACGCGAAAAATCCGGTCGACCCCGGCAATCTTCGCGGCCGCGAGAATCAGCGGATTCATTCTGCCGTCACGCCCGGCCGGCGAGGTCATGACGACTTCCTTCACGCCCGCGATCTTCGCGGGAATCGTATTCATTAATACCGTCGAGGGATACGACGCTTTGCCGCCGGGCACGTAGACACCCGCGCGCGCGAGCGGCGCGATGCGCTGCCCCAAATAAATGCCCAGCGGATCTCGATAACCCCAGCTCTTCTCCAGCTGGCGGCGGTGAAACGCCGCGATGCGCCGCGCCGCGAGGCGGAGCGTGCGGAGATCGCGCGCGGGAACCTTTTTCAGCGCCGCGGCGATTTCCTTTTTCGACACCTCGACGCTGCGCCGGTCGAGCTTGACGCCGTCGAAGCGGCGCGTGAAGTCGAACAGCGCGCGATCGCCTTTTTCTCTGACCGCGCGCACGATGGCGGCGACGGTCTCGTCGACGCCCGCGCCGTTGCCCTTGTTGCGCTCGACGATTTTTTTGAGCGCCGCACCGAAGCCGCGTTGGCTCGTTTTGATCGTCCTGATCTTCACACCGCCACCCGCTTCATCTCCGCGCCCAGCGCGCCGAGCTTTTTCTCGACGCGCTCGTAGCCGCGGTCGAGGTGATAGACGCGCGATATCTCCGTATAGCCGTTCGCGACGAGACCCGCCAGGATCAGCGACATGCTGGCGCGAAGGTCGGTCGCCATCACGTTCGCGCCCGATAGGCTTTTGACGCCCTTCACGACCGCGCGGTTGCCTTCGAGCCGGATATCCGCGCCCATGCGGATGAGCTCCAGGGCGTGCATGAAGCGGTTCTCGAAAATATTCTCAGTGATCACGCTGACGCCGTCGGCCACCGACATCAGGACCATCGCTTGCGCCTGAAGATCGGTCGGAAAGCCGGGGTACGGCAGCGTCGCGATGTCGACGCTCTTGATGCCGTCGCCTTTCACGCGCACGCACTCGCCTTCGACCTTCAGCTCGACGCCCGCCTCGCTCAGTTTCAACAGGAACGCGTCCAGATGATCAGGGCGAACGCCACGGATCATCACGTCGCCGCCGGTGACCGCCGCCGCAACCATAAGACTGCCCGCCTCGATGCGATCGGGAATCACACGGTGTTTAACCCCGCCGAGCTTGCGCGCGCCCTCGATTCTTACGATCGCGGTGCCCGCGCCGGCGACGGCGGCGCCCATTTTATTCAATACGTCGGCGAGGTCCTGGACCTCCGGCTCCTGCGCCGCGTTCTCGATGACCGTAGTGCCCTCGGCGAGCGCCGCCGCCATCATGAGATTTTCCGTCGCTCCGACCGACGGCGCATCGAGGTAAATCTTCGCGCCCTTCAGCTTTTTGGCTTTCGCCGCAGCGTAGCCGTGTACGAGATCGATCTCGGCGCCCATCTCGGCCAGTCCCTTGATGTGGAGATTGACAGGCCGCGCGCCGATCGCGCAACCGCCCGGCGTCGAGACCAGCGCCTCGCCGAAGCGCGCGACCAGCGGGCCAAGAACGAGAAACGAAGCGCGCATCGTCTTGACCAGATCATAGGAGGCTTCCAGCTTGTCGACGCCGCGCGCCTGCAAAGTCACGGAGCCCGGCTTTTCTTCCTCGACCTTGACGCCGAGGCCTTTGAGCAGCTTGAGCGCCGTCCCGATATCGACGAGCTCCGGAATCCCCTCGAACGTGCATGGCTCGTCGGTAAGCAGCGAGGCGATGAGAATCGGCAGTGCCGCATTCTTCGATCCGCTCACCGCCGCTTCGCCCTTCAGGCGCCGGCCGCCCGTGACGACGAGCTTATCCATTATATCGCGGCTTGCGCGCTAACGACGCGCTCTTGTCCGGCCAAATCATTCTCCACCCGCACGGAAACAAACCCCGCGTCCGCGAACAGCCGCGCCACGTCCGCACCCATCCCGGCGCCGATCTCGACGGCAATCAAGCCGCCGGCATTCAAAACGCCTCGCGCTTCGCGCGCGATGCGCCGGTAGAAATCGAGTCCGTCGGCGCCGCCGTCGAGCGCGATGCGCGGCTCGAAGTCGCGCACGTCGCGCGGCAACGATACAAAGTCGTCGCGCCGGATATACGGCGGGTTCGACACGATCGCGCCGAACTTCACCTCGGCCACCGGCGCGAGCAGGTCGCCGCCGAGAAATCGAATGTTTCTTTCCACGCCATGCCGCCGCGCGTTCGCGCGCGCGACCTCCAGGGCTTCTTCGGAAATGTCCGTCGCGAATATTTCCGCGGACCGGATTTCCTTCGCCAGCGCGACGGCGATCGCGCCGCTGCCCGTGCCCAAGTCCAAAATCCGCGGCGATGCGTTCGCACCGATAGCTTTGAGCACGATTTCCACCAGCAGCTCGGTCTCGGGACGCGGCGTCAGCACCGCAGACGTCACGATGAAGTCGAGCGACCAGAACTCGCGCCGTCCGCTGATGTACGACACCGGCTCGCCTCGCAAGCGCCGCGCGACGAGCGCGCGAAAGCGCGCGAGCGCCGACTCGCCCAGCGCGGTATCATTCAAGTACAGCCGGCCGCGCTCGATTCCGAGCGCCTGGGCCAAAAGCAGCTCCGCCTCCAAGCGCGCACTCTCGATACCCTCCGCGGCAAGCCCCGCGGCGGCGTCTCTCAGCATGGACGAAATCGTCGCCGATTCTATTTGCGACACTGAAGTCATTTGTTTCCCACTAATTCACCCTCACCCTAACCCTCTCCCTCAAGGGAGAGGGAAATAAAAAACTTTTTATCGCCACGCTGTGAGTGAAGTTCGAAAATTATTTCCCCCTCTTCCCTCTTTCACCCTCGCCCTTTTAGGGAGAGGGCCGGGGTGAGGGCCAAAATCATCCCGCCTGCAGCGCCTCGGCCTGGTAGTGCGTATTGAGCGCGTCGATCAATTCCTCCAGCTCGCCTTCGATCACGCGGTCAAGCTTGTAGAGCGTGAAGTTGATGCGATGGTCGGTCACGCGCCCTTGCGGAAAATTGTACGTCCGGATGCGCTCGCTGCGGTCGCCGCTGCCGACCATGAGCTTCCGCGTCGCGGCGATCTCGGAGCTCTGCTCCTCCTGCTTTTTTTCCAGCAGGCGCGCGCGCAGAATCTTCAGCGCCTTGGCGCGGTTTTTATGCTGTGATTTCTCGTCCTGGCACGAGACGACGAGCCCGGTCGGGATGTGCGTCATGCGCACGGCCGAATCGGTCGTGTTGACGCTCTGCCCGCCGGGGCCAGAGGCGCGCATGACGTCGACCTTCAAGTCCTTGGGATCGATAGTTACCTCGACCTCGTCCGCTTCGGGCAGCACCGCCACCGTGACCGTCGAGGTATGAATGCGCCCGGAGCCTTCGGTCACCGGGACGCGCTGCACGCGGTGGACGCCACCCTCGAACTTGAGCCGGCTGTAAGCGCCTTTGCCTTCGACGCTGAGAATCATTTCCTTCATGCCTCCGAGGCCGGTCGGATTTGAGCTCATGATCTCGACGCGCCAGCCGCGGTTCTCGGCATAGCGCGTGTACATGCGCGCCAGCTCGGCCGCGAAGAGCGCCGCTTCGTCGCCGCCGGTGCCGGCGCGGATCTCGACGATGACGTTTCTGCTGTCGTTGGGGTCCTTGGGAAGCAGCAGATATTTTAGCCGCTCTTCGAGCTGCTCCTTGCGCTCGCGCAGCATCGCGAGCTCCTCTTTCGCCATCTCGCGCATCGCCTCGTCCGGCTCGCCGAGCAAGTCCTTGTTCGATTCGATCTCCTGCTCGGTCTTCTTCCAGTCGCGATAGCAGAGGACGAGCTCTTCGAGGTCCGAGCGCTCCTTGGCGATCTTGGAGTATTCGCGCGATTTCCCCGGAAGCGACGGATCGCTCATGAGGCTTTCGAGCTGCGTATAGCGCTTTTCGACTTCTGCGAGTTTGTCGAGCATGGCTTATATGGCCTTTAGGACCGCTCGAAAATAAAAAAGGGCAAAGGACCTTAGTGCCCTTTGCCCTTCCCGTTCCGAGCTCGCTAGTAATTCACATTCAGCTGGGGACCTCCGCCAGGTCTAGGCGCTCTTGTTCTTGATGGCGTACTTGCGTCTGAACTTCTCTACCCGGCCGGCCGCATCGACGAATTTTTGCTTACCCGTAAAGAAAGGGTGGCAATCGGAGCAGATCTCCACGTGGATCGTCGGCACCGTGGAGCGGGTCTCGACCACGTGGCCGCAGGCGCAGATGATCTTCGCCGGTTTGTATTCTGGATGGATGCCTTCTTTCATAAAAACCTCAGACCAAACTTATACCACGAAAGAACCCCGGCTTCAAACCGGCAAACATGCCTCTAACCACCGGAATTACTTCAATATCTCCTTCAGCCGCGGAACGAGCGTCGGGTCGACGTTGAAAACCTCGCGCACCGCCTTTTCCAGAGAAGCGCCGTCGAGCGGATTGATATCGAGCTTGGCTTTCTCCGCGTCGGCCAGGAACTCCGGGTCTTTCATGGTGTCCATAAACGCCTTGCGCAGTATCTCGACGCGGTCCTTTGGCGTTCCGGGCGGCACAACGTAAGGCCGCGCAGTCGGTCCGACGGTATGGATGATGGCGCGAATAAGCTTCTTGCCCTCGTCCGTCTTGGCGAAGCTCAAGTCTATCGGCACCTTGGGAAGATCGGGGTGGGCCTTCGGCACGTGCTGCATCACAACAATGAGATTTCCCGAGTCGAGCTCGTTCTTCCAGGTCGCCTTGAACGATTCCCACGAGTTGCAGACACCCTGGACCTCGCCGCCGTTGAAGGCGAGCTTGACCGTCGCCGTCCCCGAGTAGCCGCTCACGAGCTGCATCGGCAATCCGATGGCTTCCTTCAGCAGTTTCGGGATGTCGTCGGTCGCCGACCCCGCGCCTACGCCGCCCAGCTTGACGACCGTCTTCGAGCTGAGCCACTGCTCGGCGCTCGTGATACCGAGCGACTTCGAGATGCCCATGACATAGTTGTCCTGTCCCGGCGCGCCGATGAAGCCGAACTTGACGGACTCGAACTCGACGCCCGGCTTGCCGAGGAACTGCTGCAGGAAAAGACCGCCGATGAAATGACCGATCGTGAGACCGTCGGGCTTCGCCACCTTATATATGTGGTTCGCCGAGATCAGGAAGCCGGCGCCGGGCATGTTGTCGACTACGAAGGTGGGATTTCCGGGGACGTGCTTCCCCATGTGGCGAGCGATCGTGCGCGAATAGGTGTCGTAGCCGCCGCCCGCGGCCGCGCCGACGATGATGCGCACATTCTTCCCCTTGTAAAACGAATCCTGCGCGAAGGTGGAGGTCGCGAACTGAACCAGCATGACAACGGAGACGATCGCTAGGAATTTCAGCTGCCGATACGCCATAGCCGTTCCTCCTTACAATTAGACGAGCTATCCCCGGGACACTTCGACGTATCGCCCCATAACAAGACTCGATGGCGATGTCAAAGCTTGGAGTGGCTACGGCCGGTCGATCGGCAGCGGCGCGTGGACCGTCCCGCCTCGGATCGCGAGCACAGGCACGAGCGCCTCGTGCGCGGCAAGAGTCGCGGCTTGCGAATCCCTCGCTTCCCAAGCGCGATCTTCGTGCCTCAGGATGGATATGTCCGCCTTCGCTCCGACGCGGATCGATCCCAGCTCACCGCCGCGGCCGAGCAGACGCGCGGCGTTCGTCGTCGCCATCTTGACAATGTCCGGCAGAGAAAACCCGAGCGCTAGAAGCTTCGCCATCGTCGTCGGGAGATCGTACACCGGCCCGGCGCGGTTGCCGCGATGGCCGTCGGTCGATACGCCGTCGGGCTTGAGTCCCTGATCGAGCACGCGCCGCGCGACATCGAAATTGAGATTGTGAAGGCCGTGACCGACATCGAAGAGCACGCCCGCGTCGCGCGCTTCGCCGACCTCGGGCCACAACTTACCGTTCGGATCGAGCAGGCCGCCGCGATGAACAGTGAACATGTGCGTTACGATGTCGCCGGGCTTGAGATGCGCGAGCACATTCACAACCGGCGGCGGCTCGGCCGTATTACTCCAGCTCTCGCCGATGTGCACCAACAGCGGCAAATGTAAATTATCCGCCAGCCGCCGTGCACGCCGGAGCGGCTCCAGGCCGGCTTTGCCGAGCGCGGCGCCGGTCGCCATCACTTTGATGCCGACGATCATCTCGCGGTTCTTTTCGACCGCTGCCTCGATCTTGGCCTCGTCGATGAGCCGCGGATCCTCCAGCGTGCTGTACCCGGGGCCGGCGACCGAGCCGAGCGTCGAGAGATTGACGTAGGCGAGCACGCGCGTCTTCGCCGGTTCGGCAATGTGGCGGCGAAAAATCGGAAACAGACTGTGCCCCGTGCTGCCCGCGTCGACGACCGTGGTAACTCCGGAGCCGATTCCGAAGACGTCCGGGTCGGCGCCGAAGGCGCCGAGACCGTCCATCAGATGCAGGTGAACGTCGATCAAACCGGGCACGACGAGCAGATTCTTCGCGTCGATGATCTTCGCGTCGGCGGAATTCAATTCGGCCCCGATCGTCGCGACGACGCCGTCGCGGATCAGTACATCGAATCTGCCGTCGCGCTGCGCGCCCGGATCGAGCACGCGGCCGTTTTTGACGAGCAGGTCGGCCATTCAAATCACTTGCGCCATTCCATGACTTCCAGCCGCACGCCCTCGGGGCCCTCGAAAAAGCATACGTGGCGCCCGTCCGCCAGCTGCCGCTCCTCGAGGATGCGCGCCCCCGCGGCGCGGAGTTTTTCCACCTGCGCGTGGACGTCGTCGGTATCCAGAGCCAGATGCTCCATGCCGTAATGCTGCGCGAGCTTCTGCTCGTCGAGAAAGTCGGTGACGTTCATGCCCAGGCCGTGAAGATCGAGCCGGATGGCGATCTTGTCGCCGTTGCGATTTTCCGCCGCGATTTTCGCGCCGAGGTTGTCGACGAACCACTCGGCGGTCTTTCTCGGATCTCGCGTTTTGATATGGATATGGTTGATTCTGAACGCCATAAGTCACCTCCGGATTGGGGTAAGCCAACCTTAGACTCTGGAGCGCGGGAAAAAAAGGGTCTATATAATAGCTTCCGCTTGAACTTCCAAAGCCCTAGACGACAACGATGAAGCGCGCGAGCGGCGTCCTGCTGCACATCACGTCCCTGCCCTCGTCTTTCGGCATCGGCGATATCGGTCCCGCGGCCTGCCGCTTCGCGGACTTTCTCGCCGATGCACGGCAGACCTACTGGCAGATCCTCCCGCTGACGGCGACGAACGAGATCAACGGCAATTCGCCGTACGCGAGCCCCTCCGCGTTCGCCGCGAATCCGCTGCTGATCAGCCCGGAGGCGATGCTGGCCGACGACTTGATCCGGCGCGAGGACATCGAGGAGCATCCGCGCTTCCCCGACGACCGCGTGGATTACAAGGCTGTGAAACAGTATAAAATGCGCCTGCTTGACAAAGCGTTCGAGCGTTTTCAGGCGCGCAGCGCCGATCCCGCATTCGAAAAATTCTGCCACGATCAGTCGGATTGGCTGGAGGATTACAGTCTCTTCGCGGCCCTAAAGGGCCATTTGGAAGCCGGCGCGTGGTGGGACTGGCCGGCGCCGGTCCGGGACCGCGACCTAAGCGCTTTGGCGCAGTGGAAGAAGCGCTGCCGTGACGAGATCAAGAAGCAACAGTACTTTCAATACCTGTTCTACAAACAGTGGGCGGCGCTCAAAGATTATTGCAATAAAAAGAACATCTACTTCATCGGCGACATACCGATCTACGTCAGCGGCGACAGCGCGGACGTGTGGGCGAATCCGCAGCTCTTCAAGCTCGACAAGCAAAAGCGCCCGAGCGCCGTCGCCGGCGTGCCGCCGGATTATTTCAGCGAGACGGGCCAGCTGTGGGGCAACCCGGTTTACCGTTGGGACGTATTGAAGGAGACGCGCTACGCCTGGTGGATGAAGCGCTTGCGCCACAACCTCGCGTTCTTCGACGGCATCCGCCTCGATCACTTCCGCGGGTTTGTCGCGTATTGGGAGGTCCCGGCCGGCGAGCGCACGGCAAAGAATGGAAAATGGATCAGGGCGGCGTCCGACGATTTCTTTGCCGCGCTGGTGCTCCAGTTTCCCGACGTGCCGATTTTCGCCGAAGACCTGGGAATGATCACGCCGGACGTCCGGGCGGTCATGAAGCGCTTCGGCTTCGCCGGCATGAAGCTTTTGATCTTCGGCTTCGGCGAGGACATGGCGAACAATCCGTACGCCCTGCACAACCACGAGAAAAATTCGCTCGTGTACACCGGCACGCACGACAACAACACCGCCAGAGGCTGGTTCGTCGAGGAGGCGAGCGCGGCGGACCGCGACCGCCTCGCGCGCTACATCGGCCATGCCGTGACCGAAGACAACGTGCATGCCGAAATCACGCGCCTTGCCATGATGTCCGCCGCCGAGACGGCGATCATTCCCATGCAGGACCTGCTCGGTCTCGCCTCCGCGGCGCGCATGAACCGGCCGGCGACGACGGACGGAAACTGGGCTTGGCGCGTTTTGCCCGAGCAGCTCGACCGCGCGCTCGCGGCAAAGCTCGCGGAGACGACGGCTTTGTACGGCAGGGCTCCCGGACAACGCGGCGCAGGAAATTGACTCGGTCAACTCACGCAGATATATTTCACGCCTAGGAGGGAACGGTGGAAGTTCTCGGCATGGTCATGGCGGGCGGCAGAGGCAACCGGCTCTACCCGCTGACGCGCGATCGCGCCAAGCCGGCGGTGCCCTTCGGCGGCAAATTCCGCATCATCGACTTCGTTCTCTCGAACTTCGTCAACTCCGGCATCTACGCGATTTACGTCCTCACGCAATTCAAGGCGCAGTCGCTCGTCGAGCATCTGCAGGAAGGCTGGCAGATGAGCGGCCTCGTAAGGGAGTATTTCGTTACGCCGGTGCCGGCGCAGATGCGCTCCGGCGTCGACTGGTACCGCGGCACCGCCGATGCCGTGTATCAGAACCTCCACCTCGTCAAGCGGCGGCATCCGAAAGCCGTCGCGGTCTTCGGCGCCGACCACGTGTATAAAATGAACATCCGCCAGATGGCCGAGACGCACTGGCGCCAGGGCGCCGAGGTGTGCATCGCTGCGCTGCCGGTACGGATCGAGGACGCGACGCAATTCGGTGTTATGGAGGTGGACAATAACTGGCGTGTCGTCGGCTTCGAAGAAAAGCCGACGAATCCCAAGCCGATTCCCGGCGAGCCCGACATGGCGCTCGTCTCGATGGGGAACTACATTTTCGACACCAAGCTGCTGGTCGAGGCGCTGGAGAGGGACGCGCCGAAGACCAACAGCAACCACGACTTCGGCATCGACATCATCCCGGAGCTTCTCCGCGCCGGCAAAAGAATCTACGCGTATGATTTTCGCGCCAATCGGATCCCGAACGTCGCCAAGGGCGAGGAGGTGAGCTACTGGCGCGACATCGGCACTGTCGAGGCGTTCTTCGACGCCAACATGGAGCTCCGCGACGTGAACCCGTCGCTCAATCTATACAATCGGAGCTGGCCGATCCGCACGGTCAGCTACAGCGACCCGCCGGCGAAATTCGTCTTCGACGAGGACGGCCGCCGCGGCATGGCGCTGAATTCCATCGTCTCGGAAGGCACGATCATTACCGGCACCGTGGTCAAGAACTCCGTTCTCGGACGCAACGTCCGCATCCACAGCTATTCGCAGATCGAGAACGTGATCCTCATGAACCAGGTCGAGATCGGCCGCGGCTGCCGGATCCGGCGCGTGATCATCGACAAAAACGTCTACATCCCGCCGGGCACCGAGATCGGCTATAACAGCGAAAGAGATCGCGAAAAATATTTCGTCACGAAGACCGGCATCACGGTGATCCCGCGCGACGAGCCGAGGCCCGTCAACCCATCGGACCAGACGATCATTCCGTAAAGTTGTGCGTCTTCTTTTTAGTTGATTCCCGTGGGTCGATCACCCCACGGAAAATATTTCACCCCCGTTTCCATTCTACCCGGTAAGATCGAACAAGCGTCTTTAAACAACGCAGGCGCGGCATAATATTCCCGCGCCGTGGGAATTTTTTTTCGCGCCCTTGGCACACGCATTGCGAAATTAAAAAGCATAGGCGTGAGCAACGCCGAATTTCAACAGGAGGTTCGATCTATGAGTAAATACGGCTACAAATCATGGCTGGGAGGCATTCTGGCGGGGTCATTGATAGCGACCCCGGCGGCGTTCGCGCACGGCGGCAGGTATTCGAGCAGCGAGGATATGTCCCAGTCGTACGCGTGGAACGGCGATACTACGCCATCCGACCAGAACTCGTTCGCACCAACCAATGAGGAGAGCCCGCAGTTCTCGAACGATTCGAATCCCGCTCCGACTCCGCAGTCCTACCCGGAGGAGTTTCAGACCGCAATAAACCGGCTGCGTCAGGACCGGGATAAGCTGCAGCAAGACCTGAACTCGGGGGCGAGCGACGATCAGATCGCTCAAGACCAGAGGGCGCTGATGATGGACCAGCAATCGGCTCAGGACAAGCTCTCGTCCGATTACGTTACGGTTCCCGGCAGCTAACGTATCATCAGGAGCAGGAAGGGGAGGCGGTGGGATTGAATTCGGCCGTCGGCAGCAATGCCGGCGGCCGGATTTTTTTATGGAATAGGCTGCGGCTGCGATGTCGACGAGCGGGTGCTCGTCACTTGCCGATATAGCTGGAGATAGTCCGCGGCGGAGCGCTCCCATGAAAAATCGGCGGCCATACCGTTGGCGATGATCTGCTTCCACGCTTTTTTGCTTATATAGACGGCGAGCGCGCGCTTGATCGCGGAA
>Ga0075425_100001946_pt1 | contig 20387 bp, 16 predicted proteins | sample SoiMethybrSBSTD4_FD_75300 | JGI IMG/M metagenome (GOLD analysis project Ga0075425, IMG submission 75300) | Bulk soil microbial communities from a Populus tree surrounding site in Tennessee, USA - Soil MetaG P. TD hybrid SBSTD4 | ecosystem: Environmental > Terrestrial > Soil > Tree plantation... | reverse complement strand
AGTTCGCTTACACGCACCATGGCACCCAGGTCGTCGAGTACTTCTGGCACAAGTGCGTCAACGCCGGGAATCCGAAAGGGCTCACCGAAGAGCACTTCCGCTATCCAGGGATGAAGCCGCCCACCAAAGAGACGGCCATCCTCATGCTCGTCGATTCGATAGAGGCGGCGTCGCGGACGATCGACCCGCCCGAGCGCGACAAATTCGAGGAGATGATCCAGCGCATCATCTTCACGAAGCTTCGCGCCGGGCAGCTCGACGAGAGTGGGCTCACGGTGGCCGACCTTCGCATCCTCGTGACGCGCATGAGCGACACGCTGGTCAACATGTTCCATCATCGGATCCGCTACCCTTGGCAGGATCAGCGCCGCGTAGTGACGCATTTCACGACGCCGCTTCCCGGTCCGGTGTCGTCGATCGCGGCGCGCGGCAGCTTTGCCTCGTTGCCCCCCGACACTCGAGGCTCGCAGCCCCCGGCCGCGCCGGCCAGCGGCTCCGAGCCTCCCCGCGATCCCGAACCTCCCCCCTCCATCCACGTGGGGCCACTCTCCCTCGTTCCCCCCTTGACGGGCTCCCCCCCCGCCCCAGAAAACCCTCCTTCGACCGCCCCGCACAAGAAGAGCTGACCACCCAACAGGAAAAAGATTCGAATGAACGAACAGAGTTTCATGAAGTCTCTCTTTCACGGCGTCATCGCCGAAGAGCTCATCTACCCGTTTCCCGAGATGAACCGCGACGAGAGGGACAACACCGCGATGATTCTCGACAGCGTCCGCAAGTTCATCGAGGCGAACGTCGACCCGGCGAAGATCGACAAGGAGCAGGTGATCCCCGACTCGGTCATCGAAGGGATGAAAGAGCTCGGCCTCTTCGGGATGAGCATTCCGCAGGAGTACGGCGGTATCGGGCTGTCCTCGAGCTCGTACGCGCGCATCGTCCAAGAGGTCGGGGGGTACGACGCGTCGCTCGCCGTGACGCTCGGTGCGCACCAGTCGATCGGGCTGAAGGGCATCCTCCTCTACGGCACCGAGGCGCAAAAAAAAGAATATCTTCCAAAACTCGCGTCCGGCGAGCACGTGGCGGCTTTCGCTCTCACCGAGCCGTCCGCCGGCTCCGACGCCGCCGCCATTCAGACGCGCGCCGAGCCGCTTTCCGACGGCAGCGGCTATGTGCTCAATGGCTCGAAGATCTGGATCACGAACGGCGGGTTCGCCGATATCTTCACGGTGTTCGCTCGAACCTCGCCGCCCGAGGGGGGCAAGCCGCGGATCACGGCGTTCATCGTCGAACGCGGCATGGGCGTGAAGAACGGACCTCCCGAGCACAAGCTCGGCATCCGCGGATCGTCGACGACCGAAGTCTTCTTCGAGGACGTGCGAGTGCCGAAGAAGAACGTGCTCGGCGAGGCGGGCCGCGGTTTCAAGGTCGCGATGGAGGTGCTCAACTCGGGGCGCCTCGGGCTCGCCGCCGGGTGCATCGGGGGCAGCAAGAGACTCATCAAGATGGCCGTCGAGCGCGTTCAGGAGCGAAAGGCGTTCGGGCGACCGATCGGGCAATTCGGCCTCATCCAGGACAAGATCGCGATGATGATGGCGTACACGTACGCCATGGAATCGATGACCTACCTGACGGCGGGTCTCGTCGACGGCAACGTGAGCGACTATTCGCTCGAAAGCGCGATCTGCAAAGTGTACGCGTCAGAAACGCTCTGGCACGTCGTGAACGAAACGCTGCAGATCGCCGCCGGCATCGGGTACATGCAGGAATATCCCTACGAGCGCGCGCTCCGCGACAGCCGCATCAACCTCATCTTCGAGGGCACCAACGAGATCCTGCGGTGCTTCGTCGCTCTTTCGGGCATGCAAGGGCCCGGCAAAGAGCTCGCCGAAGTCGTGCGCGCGATGCGCGAGCCCATCAAGGGGTTTGGCCTCTTGTCCGACTTCGCCATCCGCAAGGCGCGAACGACGCTGCGCCGCGAACGAATGACCCGGGCCCATCCCGTTCTCAGCAAGGAAGCGGTCGTCTTCGAAGAGTACACGTCCGAGCTCGTGAACAACGTCAGCGCGGTGCTTCGCAAGCACGGGCGCGAAATCGCCGAAATGCAATACACGCAAAAGCGCGTGGCCGAGATGGCCATAGACCTCTTCGCGATCGCCGCCTGTCTGTCGCGCACGACGCGCGCCGTCGAAAAAAGGGGAGAGGACGGCGCCCGCCGGGAGCTCGATCTGACGGCAATCTTCGTGGCGAGCGCCGAGCAGAGGCTTCAGCAAATCGTGCGCTCGTTCGACAAGAACGACGACGAGCTCCGAAAGTCGGTGGCCTCCCGCGCGTACGCCGACGGCGGCTACCCATTCGACGTGATTTGATTCTTCGCGCGCCGTGACGGCGGGCGCCGTGAAGAGAGCGAGCCCCGCACAATTTGCGGGCTTCTTTCGGGTCGCGTGGTAATATTTGCATATCCATGCGTCGCGTTCTCGTGGTCGATGACGAAGAGAACCTGCGGCTCGTGCTGCGGACGCTGCTCAAGCGCCAGGGGTACGAGGTCGAAACGGCGGACAGTGGCGAGGCGGCCCTCGCCCTCGTCGACACGTTCGGGCCCGACGTCATTTTGACCGACGTGAGAATGCCGAAAATGGGGGGACTCGACCTTCTGACGAGGCTGCAAGCAAAGGGCAACGAAGCGACCGTCATCGTGATGAGCGCGTACGGCAACGTCGACCTCGCCCTCGAGGCGATCAAGGCCGGCGCCTACGACTACGTGCAAAAGCCGTTCAAGCACGAAGAGATCGTCCTCACCCTGCGCAAGGCCGAAGAACGCGAGTCGCTACGGCGCGAGAACCGCGCGCTCCGCGAGGAGATCCGCAAAGATCACCAATTCGAGCAAATCCTGGCGAAGAGCCAGGCCATGCAAGAGATCTTCCGCACGATCGCGAAGATCGCCGACTTCAAGACGACGGTGCTCATCTCGGGCGAGAGCGGCACGGGCAAGGAGCTCGTTGCGCGGGCGCTTCATCGGCGAAGCTCGCGGCGCGGCGGCTCGTTCGTGGCGGTGAACTGCGGCGCCATCCCGGAGAACCTGCTCGAGAGCGAGCTTTTCGGGCACAAGAAGGGGGCGTTCACGGACGCCAACAACGATCGTCGAGGTCTTTTCGAAGAAGCGGATGGAGGGACGCTCTTTCTCGACGAGATCGGTGAGCTGCCTACGTCGCTTCAGGTGAAACTTCTGCGTGTCCTTCAGGACGAGATGATCCGACGCCTCGGCGAGTCGCGCGACTTGAAAGTCGACGTGCGCATCATCGCAGCCACGCACCGCGATCTCGGGGCGGAGGTCAAGGCAGGCAGGTTCCGCGAGGATCTGTTCTATCGTCTCAACGTGCTGCCGATCGTCGTGCCTCCTTTGCGCGTACGGCGCGAGGACGTCGCGCTGCTCGTCGATCACTTCGTGGCCCGCAACAACGTTCGCCTCGGAACGGCCATACGGGGCGTCGACACCGAAGCCCGCCGCATCCTGATGGAGTACGCCTGGCCCGGCAACGTGCGTGAGCTCGAGAACACGATCGAGCGGGCGATGGTGCTCTCCGAGGGGGACCTGCTCGTTGCCGGTGATCTACCGGAGCGCATCCGCGAAGCGCGCGACCCGGTGCAGATACAGCTCGCGAGCGGCGAGCTGTCGATCAAAAAGACGACGCGCGTCATCGAGGAAACACTCATCCGCCGCGCTCTTCAGAAAACGAAGGGCAATCGGACGCGGGCGGCCGAGGTTCTCGAGCTCAGCCATCGGGCTCTCTTGTACAAGATCAAGGACTACAAGATTACGGACTTGTGAGACTTAAGCCCCAGGCGGGTCGTAGAGATGCCGACGGCCTCGCCATAAATTTACACTGGGTCGTCGCACACCGACCGATCGTGATTTCGGCAAAAATGTCAAGCTCGATCTTGGCGGGCGCTATTCAAAGCGGTACGCTGTCGGCATGCGAAGTCAAACGATAGCCTCGAAGTTTTTCGCGTGGCGCGTCGTGCCGTTCGCGGTCGTCTCGGGGGCTCTCTTTGCCTGCGGGTCGTCCAGTTCGGAGATGCCGACCACCAACCTCGGCAATGCGCCGGGGGCGCCTGCGCCTCCTCCGCCCGCCTCCCTCGCAGGCGACGTCCAAGCGGACGCCAAGAAAAACAAGTTCGACGACGAGCAGGCCAAGATCGTGCTCGCGCGCGCGGCCAACAATGCGCACACCTGCGTCGAAGTCGTCGACAAAGACCAGCCGCACGGAGACGGCACGGTCATCGTCACGTTCTCCGGCAAGGGCAAGAGCACCAATGCGACCATTGCGGCGCCGTTCGATGGCACACCGATGGGTCAATGCGCGACGCGCGCCTTCGTGAATATGATCATCCCCCCATTCGAGGGAGCCGACGTCGACTTGACCTACCAGGTCAATCTGAGGCCGGACGCGAAGGGGGCCAAGAAGGACTCGCCCAAACCGAAGAAGTAGGCTCTCCTAGTTCCTCTTGGCATACGATTACGATCTCGTCGTCGTGGGGTGCGGACCGGCCGGCGAGAAGGGTGCCGCGCAGGCTGGCTATTTCGGCAAACGCGTCGCCGTCGTCGAGGTAGCTCCCAAGCCCGGGGGCGCGGGCGTGCACACGGGTACGCTTCCGTCGAAGACGCTGCGCGAGACGGCGCTCGTGCTTTCCGGGTATCGGCAGCGCGATCTCTACGGCATCAAGATGGAGCTCGACCGGGAGCATGCCGTTCCGAAGCTCATGTCGCGAAGGGAGGCGGTACGAAGGCTCGAGGTGGCCCGCATTCTGTGGAACCTCGAGCGGCACAACGCCGACTTCCTTCGCGGTGCGGGCAGCTTCGTCGATCCCCACTCGCTTCGCGTGCGTTCTCCGGAGGGCGAACGAATCGTCACCGGCGCGTTTTTCCTGGTGGCGACGGGCTCGAGACCTTTTCAGCCGAAGGAAATCGATTTTGCCGACAAGGACATCGACGACAGCGATACGATTCTCGAGCTCGACCGGCTGCCGGAGAACCTGACGATTCTGGGCGCGGGGGTCATCGGTTGCGAGTACGCGTGCATGTTCGCGGCGATGGGCGTGAAAGTCCACATCGTCGAGAGCAGGGGGCGCCTTCTGCCGTTTTTGGACCTGGAAATTGCCGATCGTTTGCGCGATGCGATGGTCGATCTCGGTGTCGATCTGCGGCTCGGCGTCAGCTACACGAGCGTGGCGCGCGACAAGGAGCGAGGCATCGTGACGCGCCTGGCGTCGGGCGACGAGATCGCATCCGACAGGTTGCTCTTTGCGGCCGGCCGCAGCGGCGCGACCGCGGGGCTCGAGCTCGAGAAGATTGGCGTCCAGGTCAACGCGCGCGGCCAAGTCACGGTCGACGCCGATTACAAAACGGCCGTGCCTCACATCTACGCCGCCGGCGACGTCATCGGCTTTCCGGCTCTCGCCGCCACCTCGATGGAACAGGCACGCGTCGCCGTGTGTCACGCGTTTGGCTTCAACTACAAAAAGCAGGTGAGCGAGCTCTTACCTTATGGCGTCTACACGATTCCGGAGGTCTCGACCGTCGGCATCGGCGAGGAGGATGCGCTCGTGCGAGGGCGCGCGTTCGTCGTCGGACGCGGTCTTTACCGCGAAAACGCGCGCGGCAAGATCATCGGTGACAAGGACGGCCTGGTCAAGCTCGTCTTCGACAAGGAAACCCGCAAGCTCATCGGATGCCACTGCCTCGGCGACCGCGCGAGCGAGTTGGTGCATCTCGGGCAATCCGTGATCTTGCTCGGCGGAACCGTCGACACGTTCATCGACATGGTCTTCAACTACCCGACGCTCTCCGAGTGCTTCAAGTACGCGGCCTACGATGCGCTCGGCAAATTCGACAAGCCGTCCGATCCGCGGCCGCAGACCCTCGAGGCAAAGTCCCCCGGTCCATAGTCCGTCGTTTCGACGCAACCGCGCGGGCCCCCCGGCCGAAGGGGTCGTGTGCATGCTACGATCCTTCCCACTTCGGTCATGGCCTCTTCAACTTCCGAGCGCTTCCGGCCGCTGCGCCGCGTCGAGTACGACATGCTCATCCAGCTCGGAGCGTTCCGGGACGAGAAGATCGAGCTCTTGCAAGGCGTGCTCGTCCCGATGAGCCCCATAGGCCCGCAACACTCCTCGGCCGTGCAAAAGCTGAACGCGCTCCTGGTGCCGGCGCTCGCCGGGCGGGCTGCCGTCAGGATCCAGAGCCCTTTCGCCGCGCTCGAGGTATCCGAGCCCGAGCCCGACGTGACCGTCGTACCCTCAGGCGACTACGACACCGATCACCCCGATCGGGCTTACCTCATCGTCGAGGTGGCGGAATCGTCGCTCTCCATCGATCGGGGGGTGAAGCAGCGCCTCTACGCAGCTTGCGGGGTGCCCGAGTATTGGATCGTGAACGTCGTTGACCGTCTCATCGAGGTCTACACCGAGCCGGCCGACGGCTCATACGCGGGGGTCCAGCGCTACGAGCGGGGCCAAAGCTTGCGCCTCTCGTCCTTTCCAGATCTCGAGATACGCGTCACCGACGTGATGAGGTGATCATGCCGACCGAGTCGCTCTACTCGCTCACCGCCAAGTCGCTCGGTGGGCAACCTACTGATCTTGCCCGGTACGAGGGCAAGGTCACGCTCGTCGTGAACGTCGCGAGCCAATGCGGCTTCACGCCTCAATACGCGGGCCTCGAGAAGTTGCACCGCGAGCTTTCGGGACGTGGTTTCTCGGTGCTCGGCTTTCCGAGCAACGACTTCGGCGCGCAGGAGCCGGGTGCCCCCGAAGAGATAGCCACCTTCTGCGAGAAGAACTACGGGGTCACTTTTCCGATTTTCGAAAAGGTCGTCACCAAGCCGGGCGCTGCGCAGTCGGCGGTCTACGCATTCCTCGGCCAGGCGGGGCAGCTACCCAGCTGGAACTTCGCCAAATACCTCGTCGGCAAAGACGGCAGGGTCATCAAGTTCTTCCCGAGCAAAGTCGCGCCCGAGTCGAGTGAGCTCAACGACGCGATCGCAGCGGCCCTCGACGCGTAGTTTCTGTCTCACCCCTGTTGCACGTACTTCCCTCTTTCCTGTGAAAAATCCGTGGTTCGCGAAAAAGTGACCAATGGTGCGGGGAAGGACTCACTTACCGACGATCGCCGTCAGACAATTCTCGCGGGCGTCGCGCAGTTCGTCCAACGTCGCTCGGACGAGCTCGGAGTCGCCTCGCCGAAACACGACGTCCTTGGCTGTCGTCGTGCCGAGCTCGACCAGGGGCACACCGGCGCGCTCGGCGAGCTTTCTGACTTCGACCAGGTTCGCGCTCGGCACCGAGGCGATCACCCGACTCGGCTCTTCAGCGAAGAGGGCCGCAACGACGTCGCGCGGAACGACGGAAAGCGTCACGTCCGCGCCGAGCATCGCGCTCGGTTGATCGCCTGCGACGCAGCATTCGACCAGCGCGATCGCGAGGCCGCCGTCGGAGACGTCGTGCATCGAGGAGACGAGGCGCGCGCGCGCGAGCTCGAGAGCGAGCCGTTGAACCTTGGCCTCCATGGCGAGATCGATCGAAGGGTACGGACCTTTGACCTCGCCCGTGCGCCGCGCGACGTACTCCGAGCCTCCGAGGCGCCCTTCACCCAGCGGGCCGAAGAGGACGATCGTTTCGCCGGCGCGCCGGAACGAGGCGGTGACCACGTCGCCGATGTCGCGGACGAGGCCAACGGCGCCGATGGTCGGCGTCGGTAGGATCGCGCGGCCGTCGGTCTCGTTGTAGAGGCTCACGTTGCCGCTCACGATGGGAACCGCCAGCGCGTGACATGCGGCCGCCATCCCGTCCACCGCTAGCGCGAACTGTTCCATGATCTCGGGGCGCTCGGGCGAGCCGAAGTTCAAGCAATCGGTGATGCCGATGGGCTCGGCGCCGCTCACGGCGAGATTGCGGCACGCTTCGGCGACCGCCATCGCCGCGCCTTGAAAAGCATCGAGCTCGGCGAAACGCCCGTTGGCGTCGGCGGCAAAAGCGAGCACCTTGTTGATCGTTCGGCCATCCCTTTCGCAACGCACGCATACGACGCCCGCGTCGGACCCCGCCCTCACGACCGTGCCGCCGCGCACGACCTGGTCGTATTGTCGCCAGACCCATTGGCGTGACCCGAGGTTCGGCGAGCCGACCATGCCGAGCAGCTCGGTTTTCAGATCGCGAGGAGCGGCCATCGTGCCGGGATCGAAGGCTCGCCGCTTGGCGAGCGAAGGGTCGGCCGCGCGCGGGCGGTCGTATTTCGGCGCGGCATCGGCCAAGAAAGACACGGGAAGGTTGCACGCGATGGCTGGCTCGCGATCGGGCGCGCGCCCGTCGAACGGATCGTAACCGGGCGTCGCGCGAACGACCCAGCGGCCCGTGTCGGTCACCCGGCCGATGACGACCGCGTCGAGGTCCCATTTCGTGCAGATGGCGATCACCCGCTCTTCACACCCTTTTTTGGCGACGAGGAGCATTCTCTCCTGCGACTCGGAGAGCAGCATCTCGTAGGGGGAAAGGTGTTTCGTGCGCCGGGGCACCTTGTCGAGGTCGAGGTCGAGCCCGTTGCCGGACCGCGCTGCCATCTCGACCGAAGACGACGTGAGCCCGGCCGCGCCCATGTCCTGGATCCCCTCGAGAAGATCCTGGCTCATGATCTCGAGGCACGCCTCGATGAGAAGCTTCTCCATGAACGGATCGCCGACCTGAACCGTCGGCCGCTGGCTCGGCCCCTCGGCGCTGAACTCGTCGGAAGCCATCGTGGCGCCGTGGATGCCGTCGCGCCCCGTTTTCGCACCGACGTAGAGAACGGGGTTTCCGATGCCGGCGGCGCGCCCGTAAAAAATGCGATCGGTGCGCGCGACGCCGCAAGTGAACGCATTGACGAGGATGTTGCCGTCGTAGCTCGGGTCGAACTGGAGCTCGCCGCCCACCGTCGGAACGCCGACGCAGTTGCCGTACCCGGCGATGCCGGCCACGACGCCCCGAAGAAGGGACGCCGTGCGCGGGTGGTCGGGGCGACCGAAGCGAAGTGAGTCGAGCGACGCGATAGGCCGCGCGCCCATCGTGAAGACGTCGCGCAAGATGCCGCCGACACCGGTTGCGGCACCCTGGTAGGGCTCGATGAAAGACGGATGGTTGTGCGACTCCATCTTGAACACCGCCGCGAACCCGTCGCCGATGTCGACGACGCCCGCATTCTCACCGGGGCCTTGGATGACGCGCGGTCCCTTCGTGGGGAGCCGAGCCAAGTGAATCCGAGAGGACTTGTAGGAGCAGTGCTCGCTCCACATCACACTCAAGACGCCGAGCTCGCTGTACGACGGCACGCGGCCGATCGTCTCGACGACACGGCGGTATTCGTCGGCTGTCAGGTGGTGCGCGCGAACCACTTCGTCGGTGATGGGGAGGTCGCCTGGAAAGGGCTCGACGAGCAGTTGATCGGGCCCTCGGCCCGGTTTGGCGGAAGAAGCAGGATTCTGCATGGCTCGTGCTTTTAGTTCGCGCGCTGGTGCTTTTCGATGGCTTCTACCACCTTGTCGTAGTCGGCGGGGAGGTTCACGGGGGGATTGGCTTGTGCGCAGCGCAGCCCCTCGAGGCTCTTGTCGTGGTAGCGGACCTTGAACTCCGTGAACTTGAGACCACTCGCCGTCGACACCACCACCGTGCGCGCTTTCTTGTCGATGACGCCGCGAGCGACGAGCTTTTCGAGGACGGCGAGGGCGACGGCCGTGTGCGGGCAAACGTACATGCCCGTCCGGTCGGCTCGGGCCGCTGCTTCGGCCAGCTCCTCCTCGCTGGCCTGCTCGACCACGCCGTTCATCGCTTCGAGCGCACGCATCGCGCGCGAGGCGCTCACCGGGTCGCCGATCTGGATCGCGGTTGCGAGCGTCGGCTCGGCCTTGACGGGAGTCACCTCTTTCTTGCCCTGGCTCCAGGCGCGATAAAGGGGGTTTGCGGCGGCCGCTTGGGCGACGGCGAGCCGCGGGTAGCGCGCGATGATGCCGAGGTCTTTCATCATGCGAAACCCGGCGTAGAGCGCGCCTGCGTTGCCGAGGTTTCCGCTCGGCAAGACGATCCAATCGGGAACCTCCCAGTCGAACTGTTGGACGATTTCGATCGCCACCGTCTTCTGCCCCTCGAGCCGCAGCGCATTCATCGAGTTGGCGAGGTAGACGAGCTTCGAGTCGGCCAGCCTCTGTACGATCTTCATGCACCCGTCGAAGTCGGTGTCGAGCGACAGCACCAACGCTCCGTTGGCGAGCGGCTGTACGAGTTGAGCTGTCGACACCTTTCCGGTAGGCAAGAGCACGGCGACCGGCAGGCCGGCCGCGGCGCCGTAGGCGGCCAAGGACGCGGAGGTGTCGCCGGTCGAGGCGCAGGCGATGGCGCGCACGTCGAGTCCCTGCGCGACGGCCTGCCGGACGACGGAGACGAGCACCGTCATTCCGAGATCCTTGAACGAGCCGGTGTGACTGTTGCCACACATCTTGACCCAGAGATCATCGCAGCCGAGCTGCCGCCCGTAGCGCTCGGCCCAAAAAAGATTGGTCCCCCCCTCGTCCATCGACACGATGAGATCGTCGGACACGCTCGGCGCGACCCATTCGCGTTTGCCCCACACGCCCGACCCGTACGGCCAGAGCGTGCGCTTGTAGCGATCGTCGAACAGCTTCATCCACGCGCTCGGTCCGCGCGACTGGAGCGCGGCCATGTCGTGCACGACCTCGAGCAGTCCGCCGCAGCGCGGGCAGCGGTAGATGGGTTGAGTGAGCGGAAACGCTCCGTCACATCCGAGGAGGCACCGAAACTCGGCGTGGTAGTTCATCCGGGAGCGGAGTCTAGCTGCGATCCGCGCTCGGGCAAAAGGCCCACCACAGTCTTCTTTTGTAGCATGTTTTCGCGACCACGCACGTTAGGCCCTGGACGTGAAAAAGGTGGTCCCATGTATCATATTCATAGGGAGGTTCATCTTAGGACTTTTGGGGCTTCGGCCCGCGAGGTGACATGCGTATTGCCCATCTTTCCGATCTTCACCTGCTCGAGCCTGACGTCAAAAGACGCACGCTCCGGCAGCGGGTTCGGCTCGGATACTTGTCCTTGTTTCGCCCCATCGATGCCGAAGCGCGCATCCGCCGCGCCGTGCGCGCGCTCGAGAGCGCGCGACAGAAGGGCTTCGATCACCTGGTCATCTCGGGCGATCTGACCGAAGACGGCGGGCAGGCCCAGTTCGAGGAGCTCGCCCGCGTCCTTTCGGAAAGCCGGGTCGACCCGTTCAAAGTGACGCTCGTGCCCGGCAACCACGACGCCTACGACGGTCCGCGCGAGTTCGCCCGGGCCCTCGAGGGGCCACTGCGCGCCTACGCCGCCGCGAGCGGCGGTCTTCCGGGCAAAGTCATCGACCTGGGCGAGGCCGTGATCTTGCCAGTCAACACCGCGGTGCACCAGCACTGGGCTTACTCCTGGGGTCACATCGACTCGGCAGGCTTCGAGGGTCTCGAGCGCCGCGCGACCGATCCGGGTCTCGCCAAGCGCGCGGTCGTCGTCGTGCAGCACCACGCGCCGACGCGCCATCCCATCGCCGCGCTCCAGTGGGTCGACGGTCTGCGCGGCTACAACCGGTTGCTCGCCCTCCTGGGGAAGCTCCGAGGAGTTCAGGTCCTGCACGGACACCTGCACCGGGCCATGACCCGCGTGCTCGAGTTGGGCGGCATCTCGCGCATCTTCGGAGCGCCGGCCGTGGTGGAGGACGACGAGCCTCGCGTACGCGTCTACGAAACGAGAGGCGGCGTCATCGTCGCTACGTAGCATCGCTTCGTCAGCTCTTGACGTCTGACCATCCATTGCGCGTCGTGATGGGTTAACGTCGGTCGCCGATGATCGCGGTCGATACGGCGTTCGTGTTACTCGGCGCGGGCCTTCGGCCCCGCCTGCGGCCATGCGTCGCCAAGTTGGGCCGGCGCGCGCGGCTCGTGGTGCTCCTCGGTCTCGTGGGTTGCGCGCGGCCCTCGGCGGAGACGTCGGGTGCGGTCCCGTTGGCTTCGTCGGCGCCAGTCCCGGCGGTGCAGCGATCCGAGCCGCCGAGAGGCGCAACGGCGTGCGCCAAGGACGACGACTGCGTGCCGGCGATCTGCTGCCACGCCGACAAGTGCGTGCCGAGGGGAGAGGCTCCCGCATGCCGCGGTCTCATGTGCACGCATTTGTGCATGCCGCATACGATCGACTGCGGGGGCGGGTGCTCGTGTCACGCCGGCCAGTGCACGGCGCGGCTCATGGACAACGGCGCTCCCTAGCACTTCGGGGTCGATCGTTGCGACCTGCGCTGGATCGACTAGCATCTCGCCCCACAACCCCAACCAGCTGCGAGCCACCACGCCATGAGCCCCGGGTCAACGAGCCCCCCCAAGGTCCGCACCGAGAAGGACACCTTCGGCCCCATCGAGGTGCCAGCCGAAAAACTATGGGGCGCTCAGACGCAGCGCTCGCTCACCAACTTCAAGATTTCCGGCGAGCGCATGCCGCTGGCGCTCATCCACGCGCTGGCGATGGTCAAAAAAGCAGCGGCGCTCGTGAACCTCGACCTCGCCACGCTCGACCCGAAGAAGGGGCGCGCGATCATCGAGGCGGCCGACGAGGTGCTCGAAGGCAAGCACGACGACCAGTTCCCGCTGGTCGTTTGGCAAACCGGCAGCGGTACACAGAGCAACATGAACATGAACGAGGTCCTTGCGAACCGCGCGAGCGAGTTGCTCGGTGGCGAGCGCGGCGAGGGGCGGCTCGTCCATCCGAACGACGACGTGAACTGCGGGCAGTCGTCGAACGACGTCTTTCCCACCGCAATGCACGTCGCCGCCGTGACGTCCGTCAAGAATCAGCTATTGCCCAGCGTTTCGCGTCTTTCGAAAGCACTCGCCGACAAGGCGAAAGCTTTCGACAAAGTGGTGAAGATCGGCCGCACCCACCTGCAGGACGCGGTGCCGCTCACGCTCGGCCAGGAGTTCTCCGGCTACGTCGCGCAGCTCGAGCACGGGGCGTTACACGTCGAAGAGTCGCTTCGGCACCTCTCGGAGCTCGCCGTCGGAGGCACCGCGGTCGGCACCGGGCTTAATGCGCATCCGGAATACGCCGTGCGCGTGGCGAAGAAGCTGTCCGAACTGACCGGTCACCGGTTCGTGACCGCGCCCAACAAGTTCGAGGCTCTCGCCGCGAACGACGCACTCGTCCACGCGCATGGGGCCCTGAAGACGCTCGCCGCCTCGCTTACGAAGATCGCGAACGACATTCGATGGCTCTCGTCGGGCCCTCGCTGCGGCATCGGCGAAATCTCGATTCCGGAGAACGAGCCCGGCAGCTCGATCATGCCCGGCAAGGTCAACCCGACCCAGTGCGAGGCGGTCACGATGCTCACCGCCCAGGTGATGGGCAACGACGTCGCCGTCAACATCGGCGGAGCGTCCGGTAATTTCGAGCTCAACGTGTATAAGCCCCTCATCATCCACAACTTTCTGCAGAGCGTACGGCTCCTTTCCGACGGATCAGAAAGTCTGCGCGAGCACTGCGTCGTCGGCATCGAGCCGAACCTCGAGCGAATCCGTCAAAACCTCGACCAATCGCTCATGCTGGTCACGGCGTTGAACCCGCACATCGGTTACGACAAGGCCGCGAAGATCGCCAAGACCGCGCACAAGCTCGGCAAGACGCTGCGCGAAACCGCCATCGAGCTCGGCCTGGTTACCGCCGAACAGTTCGATGCCTGGGTTCGGCCGGAAAAGATGGTCGGAAACTGACCTGAGCAGTCGGCCGGCGAAGACCGGCCGCCCACCAGACCGTCGCCGGCGAAGACGGGCCGCCCACTAGACCGTCGCCGGCGAAGACGGGCCGCCCACCAGACCGTCGCCGGCGAAGACGGGCCGCCCACCAGACCGTCGCCGGCGAAGACCGGCCGCCCACCAGACCGTCAGCCGGCGAAGACCGGCCGCTAACAATGCCGTCGAGACCTGACCGGCGAGCTTCGCGCGAACGTTCGTACGCGCGAAGAAAACCGAGCGAAATCTTTCGTCTCGTTCGAGTTTCGTGCTAATTTCGTAATAGGGGGTGAGAGGCACGAACTTTGCTTCGTTGCACGCTGCCATGGATACACTGCCAGAATCGAGCGACCTGAAGAGATGCTCCCGCCCGCCCAGGGCCGATATTCCTCGCTACGTGCCGCGACCGAGCGAGCAGCCAGCTTGGAGGCTACCGGCGGGGCTGATATCAAATCGGGATGGTGACGACGCCGAGGGTCCCTGCACCGACTAGCGGTACCTCGCCAGTTCTTCGCCGTCAGATCGATCATCGAAATAGCGACACGCCCACTCAAGCTGACCAGACAGGCGCAACTTTGCCTGGGAAAGCGGACTGGCAAGAGCGTCGCGGCACTTCCCGAAGTCAACGTGACGCGGCCGGCCCCCCCCGCCGGAGACGCTTCGGAACACCCGGAGGGGTGGGACTTCGCAGCGTCGTCGCCGGGTCGTTATCTGGCCGAAAAGGCTGCAATTGCCGATCGAGATCCGATAATGCCAAGGACTGGCGAAGCTGTGCTGGGGATCGCAAGGGAATTGCCGTAACCGGAGCGGACCCCGGCGGCGCGGTGTGATGCGCTTCGAAGATCTGCCGGGTCTGTTCGTCTACGGTTTTGCCTTTCTCTTGGGGCTTTTCGGGGGGAGCTTTCTCAATGTGGTGATCCACCGCGTGCCGCGTGGGATGAGCATCGTGCGCCCGCCGTCACACTGTCCCGCATGCGGGGCGAAATTGAGACTCTACGACAACATCCCCCTCGTCTCGTATCTGGTGCTTGGGGGGCGAGCACGCTGCTGCAAGGCGAAGATTTCGCCCCGGTACTTCGCGGTCGAGCTCATCGGCGGTGCGCTCGGCGTCGCGCTCGCCTCGGATCTGATGACGCACCTGCCGGGCGACGCCGGCGCGGGTCGTGCCCTCGCGGTCTTCGTGGCGAACGTGGCGCTCGCGCTTGCACTCGTCGCGGTCGCGTTCATCGACCTCGAGCACATGTACGTTCCGGACGCGATTTCAATCGGCGGTACCCTCTTCGGCCTCGCGACTTTCTCGCTCCGCCCGGGACTCACGTTCACCGATGCGTTGCTCGGCGCCCTCATCGGTTTTGCCATCGTCTGGCTGCCGTTCGGAATCGGTTACAAGTGGGTCCGAGGCCGGACCGGGATGGGGCTCGGTGACGCGAAGCTGGTCATGATGGCGGGCGCGTGGTTCGGCTGGAGCGGCGCGGTTTTCGCGCTTCTCGCCGGCGCCGTCCAGGGGACATTGGCGGTGCTCGTTTTGCTCTTGGTTCGAGGTCGGATCGACGAGCCCGCTGCGGTCGAAGCGGAGAAGCGAGAGACGGCGGAAGCGCTCGCGCGCATGAGCCCCGAGGACCGCCGGGCGGCCGAGGCCGAGCTCGCCGACGATCCGCTCTACGAACCGAGCTCGTCCGGCGTGGGGTTGAGCCGCATTGCCTTTGGTCCATTTCTCGCGCTGGCCATGCTCGAGTATCTCCTTTTAGCTCGCGACTGGGTCGGAGGGTACGTTCGATGGCTCGGCTGGGTCTGAGCGCTGCGTGGCTCGCCCTCGGGCTCTCGGGTGCGTGCGGATCGTCTCTTCCGATGCCGGAGACGAGAGCGCACCCGGCCATGACCACCAGGTACATCGATGTGCCGTACCCCCCGCCCGCGGCGCGCGCCGAAATCATCCCATCGAAGCCGCGAGCCGGCACGGTGTGGGTCGACGGCGAATGGTCGTGGGAGGGCAAACAATGGACCTGGCAGTCGGGCGCGTGGGTGATGCCGCCGGCGAGGGCGTATTTCGCTCCGTGGATTTCTTTCCGGCGATCGGACGGCAATCTCGTTTTTGCGCCGGGCACCTGGTACCGGGACGACGGGCAGCCGCTTGCGAAGCCCACCCCTGTCGCGCTCGCCCAGAACAGCCTCGAGATCGACGACCCTGGGAAGTCCCCGACGGGGGAGAACGACGCTGGCCCTCAGCCGCCGGATGCCGGACCCTGAGCTCGATCCTAACAAAAATCCCGGGGTAGTAGTAAAAAGGCCCAATGCTGGTTCCGGCGCATGTCTTTCGCGAATACGACATCCGGGGGATCGCCGATCGGGAGCTCTCGGACGATCTGATCCGGGCGATCGGCGAAGCGTTCGCCCTGGCCCTTTTCGAGGACGTTCCCCGGGGTCAATCGCTCGAGGTCGCGGTCGGGCGCGACTGCCGGCTCTCGTCCCCGCGCATCGCCGAGGCGCTCGCCGAGGGACTCGTTCGAGGCGGGATCAACGTAATCGACATCGGCATCGGCCCGACACCGCTGCTCTACTTCGCCGTACACCACTTGAACACCGACGGCGGCGTGATGATCACCGGCAGCCACAACGCTGGCCACGAGAACGGCCTCAAGCTGATGAAGGGCAAGGCGTCGTTCTTTGCCGACGACATCCGGCGCCTTCGCGACCGGGTGGCACTCCCGCTGCCTGCGCCCGAGCGTGAGCGTGGATCGCTTCGCCAGGTGGATGTCGCGACTGCCTACGTCGACAGGGTCGCGGAGGGCATCGATCTATCGAACAGCGGGCTTTCGGTGGTCGTCGACGCGGGCAACGGCTCGGCCGGCCCGCTCGGCGTCGCGGCGATGCGCAAAGCCGGCATCGAGCCCGATGCGCTCTACTGCGAAATGGACGGGCGGTTTCCGAATCACCATCCCGATCCGACCGTCGCCTCCAACCTTTCGGCACTCATCGCACGCGTGAAGAGCACGAAGGCGTCGATCGGCATCGCGTGGGACGGTGACGGCGACAGGCTCGGCGCCATCGACGCGACGGGTGAGGTCGTCTGGGGCGACAAGCTCATGATTCTCTTCTCGCGCGACGTTCTCGCCGGCTATCCGGGCGCAGCGATTCTCGGCGAGGTCAAGTGTTCGCAGACGCTCTACGACGACATCAAAAAGCATGGCGGGCGCCCCATTCTCTGGAAGACCGGCCACTCGAACATCAAGACGAAAATGAAACAGGAGGGCGCGCTCTTGGCCGGCGAGATGAGCGGGCACCTCTTTTTCGCCGATCAGTACTTCGGCTACGACGACGCGATCTACGGCGCCCTGCGCCTGCTGCAGATCCTCTCGCGCTCCAAAAAAACGATTGGCGAGCTTTTGTCGGACGTGCCGCGAACGTTCGTCACGCCCGAGCTTCGCATCGACTGCCCCGACGACATCAAGTTCGAAGTGGTCGAGCGTGTGCGAAACCGCTACCGCGAAAAGTACGAAGTCATCGACGTCGACGGCGCCCGTATCCTCTTCGGCGACGGCGCGTGGGGGCTCGTGCGCGCGTCGAACACCGGTCCGGTGCTCGTCCTTCGGTTCGAAGCGAGGACCGAGGCGCGGCGCGACGAGCTGCGCGCCGACGTCGAGCGGGCGGTCGCGGAGGAGCGCAGGGCGTTGACTGGATGAACGACGGCTGGACGGTCGGCCGCGTCGTGCGCTGGGCGGCTGACGACTTTCGAACGAGGGGGATCGAGAGCCCGCGGCTCGAAGCGGAGTTGCTCCTGGCGCACGCGCTCGGCACCGATCGCATGCGTGTCATCATCGAATCGGAGCGGGATCTCGCCGATGACGAGCTCGCGCGGTTCCGCGAGCTCATTCAGCGGCGTCGAAAGGGGGAGCCGGTCGCGTACCTCCGCGGCCAGAAGGAGTTTTACGGGCGCCCTTTCCACGTCGACAAGCGGGTTTTGGTGCCGCGCCCCGACACCGAGATCCTGGTGGAGACGGCGCTTGCCCGGACGGGACTCCGTTCGATGGGCGCCCGCTACCTCGACCTTTGCACCGGATCCGGCTGCGTCGCGATCTCACTCGCGCGCGAGCGTTCCACCTGCAAGGTCTTCGCCGTGGATCTCTCGCTCGATGCCCTCGCCGTCGCTCGCGACAACGGCGTCCGTCTAGGTGCCGCCCACCAGGTGGCGTGGCTCCCAGGCGATCTTTTCGATCCGCTCGCCCCTTTCGTCCCGCCGAGGTTCGATCTCATCGCAGCCAACCCGCCTTACATTCCCGAGGACGAGGTCGCATCGCTGCCACTCGACGTCCGCGGCTTCGAACCTCGGCTCGCGCTGAGCGGCGGCTCGGATGGGCTCGACGTGGTCCGACGGATCGTGCGCGATGCGCCGCGCTTTCTCCGTCCGGGTGGCGTGCTCGCCGTCGAGATGGGAATGGGTCAAGCTTCCGAGGTGCACGCGCTGTTCGTCGAAGCGGGCTTCGCCCAGATCGAGGTCGATAAAGACTACGGCGGTCATGACCGGGTCGTCAGTGGGGCGCTGGCATGAGGCTGCGACCGGCGTTGTTGGTCGGGCTGGTCGTCGCCCACGTGCTCTCGGGGCTCGTGCACTGGGCGTTGTGGCGCTGGCTTCGATCGATTGCGCCGGAGTGGACGTCGCGTCACCGCCGGCCGCTCGTCGCGACGATCGCGGCACTCGTGCTCGTGCCGGTGGGTCGCGAGATCGCGTTCTTCTGGCCGGGCTCTTCGTTTTGGCCGCTGGTGGGGGCGTTCGGTCTGCTCTCAAATCTCGTGGTGTGGTTCGGCATGGCGTGCGTGGGCGTTCTTCGCCTGGTCGGGCGCTTCTTTCGACGAAGCGCGCCTCGCGTTGCCGAACGCCGCGAAGCACTCGAGAGAATCGGGGGAGCCATCGCGTTTGCCGCATCGGGAACCGTGCTCGGCTGGGGCACGCTGCGCGGAAGGTTCGAATGGGCCGTGGAAGAGGTCCCCATTCGCCTTTCGCGTCTGCCGCGGGCGCTCGATGGCTTTACCATCGTGCAGATTTCCGATTTGCACGTGGGCACGTTCCTCGGCGAGCGTGAGCTCGACAGAGGGCTTGGGCTCGTCGATCGTATACGGAGCGACCTCATCGTCGTCACCGGCGACATCGTCGACTCCGACCCCCGCTTCGTTCCCCTCGCTGCTCGTCGTCTCGGAGCGCTTCGCGCTCGGGAGGGAATCGTCTGCATTCCTGGCAACCACGACTATTACACCGGTGCGAGTACCGTGCTCGAGGGCATGCGCCGCGCGGGCATCGACGTGCTCCTCAATCGGGGGAAAATCATCGCCGAGCCGGACGGCGGCTTGGCTCTGCTCGGCGTCGACGATCTCTGGTCGCGCGACAGGCGTCGCGGCGGCGGCCCCGATCTCGATCGCGCCCGCTCGTCGGTTCGCCCGGATCTGGCGACGGTGCTTCTCGCCCATCAACCTCGGTTCGCCTCGGTCGCGTCGGCGGCCGGAATCGATCTGCAGCTCTCCGGCCACACCCACGGCGGGCAAATCAATCCCGGTTTTCGTCCGATCGATTTCTTCTACCAGTATGTCGCCGGCCGCTACGACGTTGGTCCGATGCAGCTCTACGTGAACCGCGGCTTCGGCACGGTGGGCCCGCCGACACGCGTCGGAGCGCCCCCCGAGATCACGAAGATCGTTCTCGTCGCCGGGTAGAAGTTTGACCCACTTCATCGGCTTGGGCGCCCTGATCTTACAGCGGGCCGATCTGGGCTCCGATGTAGACAAAGGTAGTGCGGGCGCGATTCGATGGGACATAAGTTTGAATTCGAGGGGCCCGGTTTGGATCGGCGGGTGCCGAAGGTCCCTCCTGTCCGCGGAGCCGAGGATTCCGACGTTAACCTCGCCGACGTCGAGGACGATGACGACGCAGAGACGACCATCGCGCCGCTGCGCTGGCCCGAGCCTCCGCGAACTCTGAGTGATCGGCCGCGCGCCGCAGGGTCCGTTAGCGTAGGACTCTCGCAAACCGTCGGGCCACCCTCTTATCCCCGAGGGTCGTCGTTACGGAGCATTCTCGTGGCCCTGGTGATGCTCGCGGCCGGCTTTGGCCTCGTCCTACGCGCCCGGCGCATGTCCTTCGACCCCGCAGCGGCGCGGCGTCCATCGCCGTCGGTTGCTTCCGCGATCGCGCCGCCGCCCGCCGCGCCATTCACGGCGATCGTCCCAAGCGCGCCGCGCGTTGCGAACAAGCCCGCAATCGACATCTCGAGCTTGCCCAAGGCTCCAACGATCCCAGCGCCGCCTCGCCCGCAGCCTGCACGTAACATCAAGCCCGCCGTCCGGGCCCCCGCGTCATCTCCGCAGCGCACCGAAGAAGACTCCGACGACGTCGTGCCGCGGCTCCGGAGCGTACCGACAGACTCGGCGCGTGGGCCCGGCAAATAGGCTCGACGAAACTCGACGACCCCGGGAAGTCCCACCCCTCCGGGTGTTCCGAAGCGGCTCCGGCGGAGACGACCGCGGGAAGTCCCACCCCTCCGGGTGTTCTGAAGTGGCTCCGGGGGA
>Ga0075425_100001945_pt1 | contig 20387 bp, 20 predicted proteins | sample SoiMethybrSBSTD4_FD_75300 | JGI IMG/M metagenome (GOLD analysis project Ga0075425, IMG submission 75300) | Bulk soil microbial communities from a Populus tree surrounding site in Tennessee, USA - Soil MetaG P. TD hybrid SBSTD4 | ecosystem: Environmental > Terrestrial > Soil > Tree plantation... | reverse complement strand
GATCGCGTCGGTCACCAACGCGTCCACGAGCGGCGTGCGATCGGGACGGTCCGCCCACTCGAGCGCGGTGGCGATGCGGTCCTGGAGCCCGTAGCCGCGGTCGGCGAGGCGGGCGGCCTCTCCCGCGGGGAGGCGCATGCAGAAGCCAACGGCGGCGCCCGCGAGGGCACCCACGGCCAGGCACACCCCGGCCCAGAGGAAGCTCTGCCAGCCGAAGGAGTCGCGGAGCACGAGGGGCAGGAGCGCGCACAGGGAGCCGCCGAACAGGCCGCGGAGCCCGTAGAACTCGGCGCGACGCATCCGGATCTGCCGGGAGACGTCGGCGACCGCGCGCTGCAGAGTGGTCAGGTCGGGCATGACGCCCTCCTCGACGCGCTAGCGGAGAAACACCTCTTTCTCCGTCGCGCTCATGTTCTCAGCCGCCTCGATGATCTGCACGATGAGCCGATCCACATCGACGGCTTCCGCCTCACCCTCGAAGTTGAGGATGATGCGATGGCGCAGCGACGGCAGCGCCATCGCTCGCAGGTCTTCCACGCTCACGTTGTAGCGCCCCTCGCTGAGGGCGCGCACCTTGGCCCCGAGCACGAGGGCCTGCGCGCCGCGCGGGCTCGCCCCGTAGCGGATGAAGCGCCGCGTCTGCTCTGGCGCCCGCTCCCACTGCGGGTGGGAGGCCAGCACGATGAGGGCGGCGAGGTCACGCACGTGCGAGGCGATCGGCACCTCCCGCACCATCTCGCGGAAGGACAGCACGCGGGGGCCCGACATCACCCGCTGCACGCTGACCTCGCGCACCTGGGTGGTCCGGTTGATGATCTCCGTCAGGTCCTGGAGCGCGGGATACTGCACTCGCAGCTTGAAGAGGAAGCGATCGAGCTGCGCCTCGGGCAGCGGGTACGTGCCTTCCATCTCGATGGGATTCTGGGTGGCCAGCACGAAGAAGGGCTGGGGCAGCGGATTCGCGTGCCCGGACACGGTGACCGCGCCTTCCTGCATGCCCTCGAGGAGGGCGGACTGCGTCTTGGGAGTGGCGCGGTTCACCTCGTCGGCGAGGAGGATGTGGGCGAAGATCGGTCCGCGATGGAACTGGAAGTGCTTCCGCTCCGCCTCGTCCTCCACGATCATGTTCGTGCCCATGATGTCGCCGGGCATGAGGTCGGGCGTGAACTGGATGCGCGAGAAGGAGAGATCGAGACTCTCCGCGAGGGTCTTGATGAGGAGCGTCTTGCCCAGGCCCGGCACGCCCTCGAGAAGCACGTGGCCGCCCGCGAACAATCCGGTCAGCACGTGATTGATCACATCGTCGTGGCCGACGATGACCTTGCCCACTTCATCGTGAAGGGCCCGAAAGTCGTTGACGAACTCCTGGACCCGCTGCTCCTGCGCCTGAGACGGCGTGGAAGACTGCGCCATGCGCAACTCCTTTCCCATCGTGACGAGACGGCAGCCGAGAGATTGGATCATCATAGGGGTGCTTCCAGGGCGCGTCAACTGATCGCCACAGTCGTTCGCGTCCCTCGTGACATCCGCCTATTCGCTGCGCATCCATTGCGCGTGACACGACGCTGACACCGGGTCTCGTCGAGGCGCGCGCCGAACGAGGGGCTTGACTCCTCCTCAACGCGACAACTATGGTATCGTTCCATCCAGCAGGACCTCAGCGACGAGGAGGGTGGGGGGATGGCCGAGGCGCACGGCGACCTGGATTGTCCTGAATGCATGGATCTGCTCGCCGACTACGTCGATGGCTCCCTGCCCCGGCATCAAGCGGAGCTGCTCGAGTGGCACCTCGAGGGGTGTGGTCCGTGCGTCGCTTTCGTCAGGACCTACAAGGGCACCGTCGATGCCGCGCGGCGTCTTCGTGAGACGACCCTGCCCCCGGAGCTCAAAGAAAAGCTCCGCGCCTTCCTGAAGCGGTCAGTGCAGCAGTAAGGGCTGCCGCCCCGCCGGACTAGCGGACGGCGAGACCGACCTCCGCCGTCACCTCTCCGACCTCCCAGCACGGCTCGCCCCGCCGTTTGAATCCTTCCCGCACCTGTGGCGCGCTCTCGGGCGCCACGGCGAAGAGAAGGCCGCCGGAGGTCTCCGCCTCGAAGAGCAGCCCCGCCTGGGCCTTGTCGACGGAGGCATCGAGAGAGAGGCGGCCCCGAGCTCCCAGCGTGCCCTCGAGGTACGTTCGATTCCTGCTCATGCCACCGCTGAAGCTTCCCTGCTCGGCCAGGTCCAGCGCACCGGGCAGCAGGGGCAGATCGCTCAGGCGGAAGGAGATGCCCACGCCGGAGGCCTCCACCATCTCCGCAGCGTGGCCGAGGAGACCGAAGCCCGTGATGTCCGTGGCGCCGCGCACCTCTGCTTCGTGCGCCACCTCGGCGGCCACTCGATTCAGCCGCAGCATGCTCAGTACCGCTCCCTCGAGCACCTCGGGCGAGCACTTGTCGTTCTTGGCCGCGGTCGCGATTACGCCGGTGCCGAGTGGCTTCGAGAGGAAGAGCCGGTGCCCTGGGCGAAGACCGCCCTTGATGAAGATGCGCTTGGGATGCACCCGGCCCGTGACGGCCAGCCCGTATTTGGGCTCGGCATCCACCACGGTGTGGCCGCCCGCCACCACCCCGCCCGCCTCCCGCACCTTGTCGGCCCCACCCTTGAAGACGGCGGCGATGATCTCCTTCGGCATCTCGCGCGGGAAGCCCGCCACGTTGAGGACGAAGAGCACCTCGCCGCCCATCGCATAGACGTCAGACATCGAGTTGGCCGCCGCGATGGCCCCGTAGAGGTATGGATCGTCCACGATGGGCGGAAAGAAGTCGACCGTGCTCACGAGGGCGACCTCGTCGGAGATCCGGTACACCGCGGCGTCGTCGCTCCGCCCGAGACCCACGAGCAGGTCGGCATGCTCCTGCTGCGCGAGCCCGCTCAGCACGTCCTGGAGATCTCCAGGACCCATTTTCGACGCTCAGCCCGCGCAGGCCGCGTAGCTGGTCAGCCGGATCTGCTTTCCCGTCTTGGGGTCGGTGAGCTGGGCATCCATGCAGGGTCGAGGTGCAGCCGCGGCGGGAACGTCGGCCCGCTCAGGACGACTCCGCTTCGAGGAAGGAGCGGAACGCTTCGGCGAGGGGCGAGCGGCTCCGGTCGCGGTGCGTGGCGATGTGGAAGGCCCGGGTGATCTTGAGGTCGCGGAGCTTGAGACACCAGACGAGCCCGCTGCGGCATTCCTCGTCCACCGCCCGCCTCGAGATCACCGACACGCCCACGCCCACCTTGACCGCCTGCTTGACGGCCTGGGTCGAGCCCATCTCGCCCACCACGTGGAAGGCCGAGAGATCCAGCCCCGCCTGAGCGAGCGCGGTCTCGAGCGCGGCTCGAGTGCCCGAGCCCCGCTCCCGCAGGAGCAACGGCTCGGCCCGCAGATCGGAGAGACTGACCTCCTTCTTGCCGTGCCACGGATGACCGATGGGGACGACCACCACCAGCTCGTCGGGCATGAGCTCACGGTACTCGACGCCGCGGTGAGGCAGCCGCGCGCCGACCACCGCCACCTCCGCGCGCCCCTCCACCACCCAGTCCACCACGGCGCGACTGTCCCCGATGAGAAGGGTGATCACGATGTCGGGGAACTTCTCCTTGAAGCGGCCGATGAGCGCGGGAAGGATGTACTCCCCCGGGATGGTGCTGGCGGCCACGTGCAGCTCGCCGGCGAGTCGTCCCTGAAAGCTGTCCATGGCTTGGAGCGCCTCGCGCTGGAGCTGGAGCATGCGCGTGGCGTGCGAGAGGAGGAGCTGGCCCGCCCGCGTCACCTCCGCACCTCGGCCGAGCCGATCGAGCAGGCGCACGCCGAGCTCCTGCTCGAGGGTGCGGATGTGCTCGGAGATCGTCGGCTGGGTGAGCCGCAGCGCCTGAGCCGCCTTGGAGAACGACTTGAGCTCGGCGACCTTCACGAAGATCTCGAGTTGCCTCAGATCCATGATGCGAAGTATAGGCGCGAGACCGCGCGGTGTCTACAGAGGGAAAAGATACAGGGCCCCGCAGGGCCCTGTGCGCGTCAGTCGGGAGATCCCGTCAGTGACAGCCGCAACCGCCGCCGCAACATCCGCCGCCGGACATGCCGCCCGCCGGCACGGAGCTGCTCGCCCCCAGGTTGAGCCGGCTCACCACGGAGAGACGCCGCATCACGCGCTCGCTCTGGCACGTGGGGCACTCCACCGCGACCGAGGCGCCACTGACATAGCGCTCGAACTCCCGCTCGCACTCGTTACAGCGGTACTCGTAGATCGGCATCACGGCTCCTCGAGGATCCGACTACTGACCGCCCCGCTGGACGTAGCTCTTCACGAACTCCTCGGCGTTCTCCTCGAGGATGTCGTCGATCTCGTCCAGGAGGTTGTCGAGATCCTCCTTGATCTTCTTCCCCTTCTTGGCGACCTCGGGATTGGCGCCGCCGCCCTCGTCACCTTCGTTGGGCTTGGTTGGCCTGACTTCCTTCTTCTTTTGTTCAGCCATGACCACTCACCTCCTGGCCCCTTCCAGTTCGGGGCCTGCGCCGGGGCCTAGACCGTCGGGAGGACGATCCCCTGCTGGCCCTGGTACTTCCCCTGCCTGTCCGCATAGGACGTCTGGCAGGCTTCGTCCGATTCGAAGAAGAGGACCTGGGCGATCCCCTCGTTGGCGTAGATCTTGGCGGGCAGCGGCGTGGTGTTGCTGATCTCGAGCGTCACGTATCCCTCCCACTCGGGCTCGAAGGGCGTGACGTTGGTGATGATGCCGCAGCGCGCGTAGGTGGACTTGCCGACGCAGATGGTGAGCACGTTGCGGGGGATCTTGAAGTACTCGACCGATCGCCCCAGCGCAAAGGAGTTGGGCGGAACGATGCACACCGGGCCCTGGTAGTCCACGAAGGAACGCGGATCGAAGCCCTTGGGATCGACGATGGTGTTGTTGATGTTGGTGAAGATCTTGAACTCGTCGGCGATCCTGAGATCGTACCCGTAGGAGGACAGCCCGTAGGAGATTCCGCCCGCGCGGACCTGGCGTTCCTCGAACGGCTTGATCATGCCCTGCTCAAGGGCCATCTGCCTGATCCATCGGTCACTCTTGATCACATGCCGACCTTGGGGGCATCGTATCCTCCCCGCTCCGAGGGAGTCAAGTCTTGGAGCCTGTTTACCCGTCAACCGGCGCCTAGCGCCGTCGGTTCCAGGTCGCCCCGACGGTGTCGACGGGCAGCGAGACCGCGTGCCCCTTGAGTCCAGCCGCGCCGAGGGCGCCCTCCATGGCCCGCGCCACCGCGTCGCCTCGTCCCAGCCCTCCCGCGAGGAGCGAGGGACCGGCTCCGGAAAGGACGCAGCCGAAGGCTCCCGCCTCCAACGCGGCACGCCGCACCATGTCCATCCACGGGAAGAGCACCTGGCGCTGTGGCTGGTGCAGCTTGTCCTCCATGGCGACACGAAGGAGATCGGCGCGTCCCTGAGCGAGGGCAGCCAGGAGCAGTCCAAGCCGCTGGAGGTTGAACACCGCGTCGGCGCGCGGCACGGTCGAGGCGAGCACGGCCCGCGCTTCTTTCGTGGAGCTCTCGGCCTCGGGCACCAGCACCACCCATTCGATCCCGGAAGAGACCGGCAAGGACACGGCGGTGACCTGATCGTCGGTCGCGCAGGACACCGTCAAGCCTCCCAGGAGCGCGGCAGCCACGTTGTCCGGATGGCCCTCGGCCCGGCAGGCCAGCGTCAGGATCGCCTCGCGGTCCAGCGGCGAGCCCAGGGCGGCATTGCCCGCGACGAGACCGCCGACCCACGCGGCGGCGCTCGAGCCCAGACCCCGCGCGGGAGGAATGCGGTTGACGCAGCGGAGGGCCGCGCCCACGAATCGTCGGCCCGCCGCCTCGTAGGCCATGCGCACGGCGCGCGCCACGACGTTCTCGACGCCGGTGGGGAGCCGCCCCGCGCCCTCACCCTCGATGGTGACCACCACGCCCTCGGCTTCCTCGAAGGTGACCTCGTTGTAGAGCCCGAGGGCGAGGCCGAGCACGTCGAAGCCGGGGCCGAGGTTGGCCGAGGTCGCGGGCACGCGCACCTCGATGGTCATGAAGAGGGCGCGCTGCCTAGCGCCGGACCCGGCGGAAGAGCGTCATGTCGGCCTCGTCGTGGATGTAGAAGAGTGCGCGCACGGTGATGGCGCCGAGGGTGAAGATGATGACCGTGGAGAGCGCGAGATCGATCGCGGTGAGATAGAAGAGATTCTGGGGCGTCAGGATGGACCGGATGCCCCACACGCCGAGAACGAGCGCCCCGGCGTTCAGCACGAGATCGTGGAGCGGCCGGAGGAAGACGGAGTATGCCGCGGCGGAGGCGATCAGGAGGACGAGCATCACGGCGAGCACCCGCAGGTAGCGCGGACGCTCGAAGTGAAGCTCGAAGGCCTCCACGTACTCGAAGGGGTCGTCGGAGGCCCGGATGCTCGCGCGGTCGAGCATGATCGGCCCGACCATGGACTGCCGGGGCAGCAGCTCCTGCACCGACAGGAAGAGGTGACCCCGCGCGTCTGTGGCGGAAAACGTCTGGGGCGGAGCGTCGGCGCGGAGGCGCTGCAGCACCACGCCCACGATAAGGCGATAGCGGTCGAACGGATAGTGGATGGGATGCCCACGCACGGGGAGCTGGATCACCTCCGAGATCTCGGCGCTGCTCGCGGGCAGGGTCACTCCCACGGAGGGCGGCATCCCATCGGCGTCGAGATCGTCCGGCGTCACCGACACGAAGAGGACGCGGTCGCTCCAGTCGCAGGCGACGCAGACGTGATGCCCGGACACGCGGATGGTCGCGAGGAGCTGCGTCTCGTCGATGCCGACCATGGCCATGTGGAGCTTGGTGTGATTCCGATGCGCGGTGTCGGGTCGGTCGCGGGAGATCTTGATCACCCGGCCCGTCACGGGGCCCAGGATGTCGTCGACCACGCTCTTCACCGAGAAAGGCAGTGTCACGATCAGGCTAAGAGCCACCAGCGCGGTGAGGAAGAACGCGATCCGGAATCGGAGCCGTCGGGTCCGCCGCTCGATTTCGTCGCCACGGCCCTCCTCAAAGCCCATGGCGCGAGGATAACCCGATGGAGCCCGGCGAACCTAAAGGCGTCGGAGCAGCCACTCCGGCGTGATGCTGACCGTCCAGGAGTTCAGGAGAATGTAGTAGTTGGTGGCCACGAGGACGCCCACCACCACGAGGAGGATCCCCGCCGTGCGCTCCACCACCGGGAGGAACGGGCGATAGCGTTTGAAGAAGCGCAGGAAGAAGCCCAAGCCGAAGGAGAACGCGAGGAACGGCATCCCGAGACCCGCCGAGTAGGCCAGGAGCAGGCCGACCCCGTGCCGTACCGTGCGCTCGCTGCTCGCCAGAGTGAGGATGGAGCCGAGGATGGGACCGACGCACGGCGTCCATCCGATGGCGAAGGTCAGGCCGACCGCGAAGGACCCGATGAAACCCGCGGGCTTGCTGCGGATCTGCAGCTGGCGGGTCCGGCCCAGGGCCCCCCACTGGAACACCCCGGCGATGTACAGGCCGAACAGGACGATGAGGATGCCGCCCGCGATTCGGATCCACTCGCGATACTCCTGGAAGAACTGGCCCGCCGCGCTGAAGGAGGCGCCCAGGCTCACGAAGACCGCGGTGAAGCCTGCGATGAAGGCGAGCGAGTGCAGGAGGATGCGCGAGCGCTCGGAGACCGAGACGTCCGAGGTGAGGCGGTCCACGGACATCCCGGTCACGAAGGAGAGATACGAGGGAAAGAGCGGGAGCACGCAGGGGGAGAGGAACGAGAACAGCCCCGCCGAGAACGCCACGACCACGCCGAGCGACTCAGCCACGGGGCGTGCCATCCGTTAACAGCGTCTCGATGTAGGCGAAGGCGGCCTGACCGTCCCAGTCGCGCGGCCCCAGCGCGATGGCGCGCAGCATGCCGCCGCGATCGATGATGAAGGTCGATGGCACCGAGCGGGCGCCGTAGAGTTGCGCCACCTCCATCCGCGGATCGAGGCCCACCGGGTAGGTGTACTTCGCCTGGTCGATGTACGGCTTCACGACCTTGACCCCGCCCGAGTCCATGCTGAGCGCGATCACCACCAGGCCCCGGTCCTTGTATCTCTGCCAGAGCCGCTCCATGGCAGGCATCTCTTCCTTGCAGGGCGGGCACCAGGTCGCCCAGAGGTTGAGGAACACCACCTTTCCCTTCAGGTCCTTGAGACGCAGCCCGCTGCCATCGAGCGAGGGAACCTTGAAGTCTTTCGCCAGCTGCTGCCGGTTGGGCTTGATGAGGTCGAGCTCCTTCGCGGGGTCGGTCGCTGCGGCGGGGAGGGCCGTGCAGCAGAGCACGATCGTGGCGAGGAGCCGGAGAGATCGCCGCATGGTCCCCGAGTATACATGGCGGTCGGCCGCGCCCCGGGCTCTCGCGCCTTTGTGATAGGTTACAGGGAATCCATGGATGTCACGATCGTCGCGGACGACCTGACGGGTGCCTGCGATACCGGCGCCCTCTTCGCGGGGCGAGGTCCGGTGAGCGTCGTCATCGCCCCTGCGCTGCCCGAGGCGGATCCGGAAGTCGTCACCCTCGACACCGAGACGCGCGCCCTGTCCGAGAACGACGCGGCGTCGGCCGTGCGTCGACTGAGCACGGCGCTGGCGTCCCGCCTGGCCCGCAGCGCCGTCTTCAAGAAGATCGACTCCACGTTCCGCGGCCCCGTCGCCGTCGAGCTCGACGCCCTGGTCGTGGGCGCGGGGGCCCGGGCCGCCCTCGTGTGCCCGGCCTTTCCCGCGATGGGCCGCACGGTGGTGCACGGTCTTCTCTCCGTGCACGGCGTCCCTGTTCACCACTCACCCATCGGAAGCGATCCCGACTATCGCGCGGCCACCTCGGACCTCGTCGAGATGCTCGCCGGACGCTCGGCACTGCCCGTGTCCCTGCTCCCGCTCAAGGAAGTGCGCGGCCCCGCCGCGGATCTGGCGCGGGCCGCCCGCGAGCGACGCGGCCTCGTCGTCGTGGACGCGGAGACGGATGCGGACCTGCGCGCGCTGGTCCACGCCGCCCACGATCACTCCGATCTCATCCTGGCCGGGTCGGCAGGTTTGGCCCACGCAGCCTCTGCCGCCTGGGGCCACGCCGCGACCGTTCCAGACCTGCCGGCGGCCGGATCCTGTCTCGTCGTGGCCGGCAGTCGTCATCCGGCTACGCGTGGTCAGATCGCCGCGCTCGAGCGCGCGGGCATCACCGGCGTGCGGGTGGAGCAGAGCGGCGGCTCGAGCACGCGAGGCGCGGTCCAGCGGTTGCGCGAGGGCGACGCCACCTTCATCGCGAGTGCCGAGGCCCTCGAAGGGACGCGAGAGGAGATGGCCGCGCGGCTGGCCGCGGCGGCGGGCGCCGTCCTTGCCGAGATCGTCCCCGACCTGCTCGTCGTCACCGGCGGCGACACTGCGCTCGCCGTGCTGCGCGCGCTCGGGCCCCGGCGCCTCGAGCTCGTGGGAGCGCCGGCCAGGGGGCTCGCCCTGGGTCGGCTCGTGTTCGACGCGCGGGCGCCGATCACCGTTCTGACCAAGGCGGGAGGCTTCGGGGCGCCCGAGCTCCTCGTCTCGCTCGCCACAGGAGCCGTCCGATGAGCGTTCAGCTGCCTCTCCTCGGCATCACGATGGGTGATCCGGCCGGCGTCGGTCCCGAGATCAGCGCCAAGGCCCTCGCCCTTCCCGACGTCGCCTCCTCCTGCCGGGCGGTGGTCATCGGCGACCGCTCGGTGATGGAAGCGACCCTGGCCATGCTCCGCTCGCCGCTCACCCTCCACACCGTGGCGAAACCCGCGGACTGCCGCTTCGAGCGCGGCACCCTCGAGTGCCTCGACCTGGCCAACGTCGAGGCCGCCACCCTGCCCCGCGCCCAGGTCAGCGCGGGAGCGGGCCGTGCGGCCTACGCCTACATCGAGAAGGCGGTGACGCTCTGTCAGTCCGGGGAGATCGACGGCATGGTCACCGCGCCCGTGAACAAGGAAGCGCTGGCCGCGGCGGGCGTGCAGCATTCGGGACACACGGAGATCCTCGCCAAGCTCTCCGGCACCAAGGACTTCGCCATGCTGCTGATGGGGCGCGAGCTCAAGGTCATCCACGTCACGACGCACGTGGCGCTCCGACGCGTGCCCGATCTGTGCACGGCCGACCGCGTGCTCCGGGTGATCCGCCTCGCGCAGCGGACCATGAACGGGCTCGGGGTGGCGCGGCCGCGCATCGCGGTGTGCGGCCTCAACCCTCACGCGGGAGAGGACGGCCTCTTCGGTGACGAGGAGAAGACGCAGATCATTCCCGCCATGGACACCGCGCGGCGCGAGGGCCTCGACGTCTACGGCCCCCTCCCCGCGGACACTCTCTTCTCCCGCGCGCGCGGCGGCGAGTTCGACATCGTGGTGGCCATGTACCACGACCAGGGCCACGTGCCGGTCAAGACGCTCGGCTTCACCTATGACGAGACGCGCGGGCAGTGGACGGGGCTGTCCGGCGTGAACGTGACGGTGGGGCTCCCTTTCCTGCGCGTATCCGTGGATCACGGCACGGCCTTCGACCGTTCCTGGAAGGGCATCGCGAATCCCGAGAGCATGATCGAGGCCATCGACGTGGCGGTGAGGATGCTGAGCGCGCGCCACACCAAGTGACGACACCAGAGCGCCCCCGGCGCGGGAGAGACGGCATGGGCGAGCAGGAGCTGCGGCGAGTCATCGAGGACGTGCGCCACGGGCGACTCGGCCGTCGACAGTTCGTGCAGATGATGGTCGGGCTCGGACTCACCGCGCCCATGGCGGCCCAGATGCTCGCCTCCGCAGGGGTGGCCCAGGCCCAGCCAAAGAATCCCGTCCTCACGCCGACCCGGCGGGGCGGGGGCGGGCCACTGCGCATCCTCTGGTGGCAGGCGCCCACCCTCCTCAATCCGCACTTCGCCACCGGCACCAAGGACCAGGACGCCTCGCGCATTTTCTACGAGCCGCTCTGCTCCTACGATCCGGACGGAAACCTGGTGCCCATTCTCGCCGCGGAGATCCCGAGCGTGCCGCGCCAGACGCTGGCCAAGGACGGCACGTGGGTGATCTGGCGGCTCAAGCGCGGCGTCACCTGGCACGACGGCAAGCCCTTCACCGCCGATGACGTCATCTTCAACTGGGAGTTCGCCACCGACCCCGCCACCGCTGCGGTGACGAGCGGCTCCTACACGGGGGTGGAGCGCGCGGAGAAGCTCGATCCGTACTCGGTCAAGCTCGTGTTCTCGAAGCCGCAGCCCTTCTGGTTCGACGCCTTCTGCGGCTACCGCGGCATGATCATCCCCAAGCATCTCTTCGAGGCCTACAAGGGCGCCAAGTCACGCGAGGCGCCCGGTAACGTCAAGCCCGTGGGCACCGGGCCGTACAAGTTCGTGGAGTTCAAGCCGGGCGACGTGGTGCGGGCGGAGCCCTACCAGGGCTATCACGTGCCGAATCGCCCGTTCTTCGACACCGTCGAGATGAAGGGCGGCGGCGACGCCACCTCGGCCGCGCGGGCTGTGCTGCAGACGGGCGAGTACGACTACGCGTGGAATCTCCAGGTGGAGGACGACATCCTCCGCCGTCTCGAGCAGGGAGGCAAGGGACGCGTGGAGATCTGGGCCACGGGGAATCCCGAGCACATCCAACTCAACCAGACCGATCCCTTCAAGGAAGTCGACGGCGAGCGGTCGAGCCTCAAGACGACGCATCCGTTCCTCACCGATCCCGCTGTGCGCCAGGCCCTGAATCTCCTGGTGGACCGCGGAGCGGTGCAGGAGCAGATCTACGGGCGCGGCGGCAAGACCTCGCCGAACTTCCTCAACTCTCCCTCTCGCTTCTATTCCAAGAACATCCGCTGGGAGTTCAACGTGGACAAGGCGAACCAGGTGCTGGACGCGGGCGGCTGGAAGCGCGGCGCGGACGGCATCCGGGAGAAGGGCGGGGCCAGGCTCAAGATGGTGTTCCAGACCTCGATCAACGCCCCGCGCCAGAAGACGCAGCAGATCGTGAAGCAGGCCGCGGCCAAGGCGGGCATCGACATGGAGCTCAAGTCCGTGGTCGCCTCGGTGTTCTTCGCGTCGGATCCCGCCAATCCCGACACCTACCCACACTTCTACGCGGATCTCCAGATGTACAACACGACCATGGGGGCGCCCGACCCCGGCTACTTCATGAATCAGTTCACCTCGTGGGAAGCGGCCTCCAAGGAGAACAAGTGGCAGGGCCGCAACATCACGCGCTGGCGCAACGAGGAGTACGACCGCATCTTCAAGGCGGCGGAGGGCGAGATGGACCCCGTCAAGCGCGCCGCCCTCTTCATCAAGATGAACGACCTCGTCATCCAGAACGTCCTCGTCATCCCCATCGTCTGGCGCAACGGCGTCTCCGCGGCCGCCACCAAGCTGCAGGGGCTGGAGCTGTCCGGGTGGGACGTCACCCTCTGGCGCCTCTCCCACTGGTACCGCCAGGCATAGCCCAGAACCTTGACACTTTGGGATTCGCGAGCTTATAAAGGCCCAGCCGTTCGGTCGTCGCCGACCTGCCACTGCGAAATACCCACCGCGCGGCCTCTGCCCGCGGACACGACGGAGGCACTCCATGGATGAGTACGGGCTGAGGGAGCTGATCACCCACGTCAAGGCCGGCCGGCTCAGCCGGCGCGGGTTCGTGCAGATGATGGTGGGCCTGGGTCTGACCACGCCCATGGCCGCCCAGATGCTCGCCTCCGCGGGAGTGGCTGAGGCCCAGTCCAAGCTCGTGTACAAGCCGACCAAGCGAGGCGGCGGCGGCGCCCTCAAGACGCTGTGGTGGCAAGGGGCCACGTTGCTCAACCCCTATTTCGCCGTGGGGACCAAGGACCAGGACGGCTCCCGCATCTTCTACGAGCCGCTCGCCTCCTGGGACCCGGACGGGAACCTCTCCGCCGTGCTCGCCGCCGAGATCCCCACCCAGCAGAACGGCGGCCTGTCCAAGGACGGCAAGACCGTGGTGTGGAAGCTCAAGAAGGACGTGCAGTGGCACGACGGCAAGCCCTTCACCGCCGACGACGTGGTGTTCAACTGGGAGTACGCCGCCGACCCCGCCACCGCGAGCGTGCATATCGCCACTTACAAGGACATCAAGGCCGAGAAGGTCGACAGCCACACCGTCCGCGTCATCCTGCCCAAGCCCACGCCGTTCTGGGCCGATGCCTTCGTGGGCATCCGCGGCATGATCATTCCCAAGCACGTGTTCGAGCCATTCAAGGGCGGCAAGTCCCGCGAGGCGCCGGCGAACCTCAAGCCCGTGGGCACGGGCCCGTACCGCTTCGTCGACTTCAAGCCCGGCGACATCGTCAAGGGTGAGCTCAACCCGCACTACCACATGCCCAATCGCCCGTTCTTCGACACCATCGAGATGAAGGGTGGCGGCGACGCCGTCTCCGCCGCGCGCGCCGTCATGCAGACGGGCGAGTTCGACTACGCGTGGAACCTGCAGGTGGAGGACGAGATCCTCAGGCGCCTGGAGCAGGGCGGCAAGGGCAAGGTCGACATCGTGGCGGGTGGGGACATCGAGCACATCCAGTGCAACTTCACCGACCCGTGGAAGGAAGTGGACGGCGAGCGGTCCAGCGCCAAGACGAAGCATCCCTTCCTGTCCGACCCCGCCGTGCGGCAGGCTCTCAGCCTCCTCGTCGATCGCGCGTCGGTGCAGGAGCAGATCTACGGGCGCACGGGCATCACTACTGCCAACTACCTCAACGCCCCGTCCCGTTTCCAGTCCAAGAACACGAAGTGGGAATTCAACGTCGATAAGGCCAATCAGGTCCTCGACGGGGCGGGCTGGAAGCGGGGGAGCGACGGGATCCGGGAGAAGGGCGGGGTCAAGCTCAAGATGGTGTACCAGACATCGATCAACGCCTCCCGGCAGAAGACGCAGCAGGTGGTGAAGCAGGCGGCGGGCAAGGCCGGGATCGACATCGAGATTAAGTCGGTGACGGCCTCCGTCTATTTCTCCTCCGATCCCGCGAATCTCGACACCTACCCGCACTTTTCCACCGACATCCAGATGTACACGACCACCATGACCCAGCCCGACCCGGAGCTGTTCATGATCGCCTTCACGTCGTGGGAGGTGGCCTCGAAGGAGAACAAGTGGCAGGGCCGCAACATCACGCGCTGGAAGAACGAGGAATATGACAAGCTCTACAAGGCCTCGGAGGGCGAGCTGGATCCCGCCAAGCGCGCGGCCATGTACATCAAGATGAACGACCTGGTCATCCAGAACGGGGTCGTCATCCCCGTGGTGTGGCGGCCGCGGGTGCGGGCGATCTCGAACAAGCTCAAGCTCGAGCAGAGTGGCTGGGACTCGGACTTCTGGAACCTGCAGCACTGGTACCGCGAGGCCTAGGACGGTCCGAGGGGATCGGGCGCGCCGCCCGGTCCCCTCAGCCACGCTGAGCGATGTCCAAGTACCTGCTCCGACGCCTCCTCATCTTGATCCCCGCGCTGTTCGGCATCAGCCTCGTCCTCTTCACCATCCTCGCCCTCGCCCCCGGCGATCCCTTCGAGGAGCTCGCCACCAATCCCAACGTGCCGCCGGAGGTGCGGGCGAACCTCCGGGCGCAGTTCGGCCTCGACGACCCCATCGCCGTGCGCTACGTGCGCTGGGTCACCGCCATGCTCAAGGGGGACTGGGGCTTCTCGTTCGTGAGCCGCGTCAACGTCTCCACCCTGATCATGCAGCGGCTGCCCACCACGCTCTTCGTGCTCGGCACCGCCCAGCTCCTGGGATTGCTCGTGGCCCTGCCCATCGGCATCTACTCCGCGGTGCGGCCGTACTCGATCTTCGACCAGATCGCCACCACCTTCGCCTTCATCGGCTTCTCCCTACCCACGTTCTTCACCGGGCTCCTCTTCATCCTGTTCTTCAGCATCCACCTCGACTGGCTGCCCTTCATCTACCGCGCGGACTTGACCTCCACGGGCTGGCGCTGGGCTTGGGAGATGGCGCGGCAGGCCATCATGCCCATCGCCGTGCTCGGCCTCGCCCAGGGCGCGGCCATGACCCGCTTCGTGCGCTCCGCCGTGCTCGAGGTGGTCCGCCTCGACTACGTGAACACGGCGCGCTCCAAGGGCCTCTCCGAGAAGATCACCATCCTCAAGCACGTGGTGCGGAATGCCCTCATCCCCGTGGTCACCCTGGTCGCCCTGCAGATCCCCGGCATCTTCACGGGGGCCGTCATCACCGAGCAGATCTTCCGCGTGCCCGGCATCGGCTCTCTCCTCATCAGCGCCATCCTCTCCAACGACACGCCGGTTATCATGTCCATCACCTTCGTGTTCTCGGCCCTCGTGCTGCTGTTCAACCTCGTGGCGGATCTGGTGTACGGCTGGCTCGATCCGCGCATCTCCTACCGCTAGGCCATGGCCAACGGCACGGTGACCGAGGTCGTGCTCGAGCGGGCGCCCGCCCTGACGCGCCGTCCCCCCGAGTCCCTCGCCGCGGAGGCCTGGCGCCGCTTCCGGAAGCATCGCCTCGCCACCTTCGGCGCCGCCGCCCTGGCCATCATGGTGTTCGCCGTCCTCGCGGGACCGTTGATCTATCGCGTCCCCATCAACGAGATCGACTTCAAGGCCAAGCTCAAGGGGCCGTCCTGGGCGCATCCCATGGGGACGGACGATCTCGGCCAGGACATCCTCGCCCGCATGCTCTACGGCGGACGCATCTCCCTCGCGGTGGGGGTGGCGGCCATGCTCATCGCCCTCACCGTGGGCACGGCGGTGGGCGCGCTCTCGGGGCACGCGGGCGGCGTGGTCGACCACACGCTGATGCGCATCACCGATCTCTTCCTCGCCCTCCCTCCCTTGCCGTTGCTGCTCCTGATCGTCTACCTCTTCCGTGATGTGCTGAAGAAGGCCCTCGGCCCCGAGGCGGGCGTCTTCATCATGATCGTCGTGGTCATCGGTGGCCTGCGCTGGATGCCCGTGGCCCGGCTCGTGCGGGCGCAGTTCCTCTCTCTCCGTGAGAAGGAATTCGTGGAGGCGGCGCGGAGCCTCGGGGCGAGGCCCTTCCGCCAGGTCATCCGCCACATCCTGCCCAACGCCGTCGGCCCGGTCATCGTGGCAGGCACCCTCGACGTGGCTGCGGCCATCCTCGCGGAATCGACCCTGTCCTTCCTGGGGCTCGGCTTTCCGCCGGACATCCCGACGTGGGGCCGCATCCTCTTTGACGCCAAAGACAACCTCGACTTCGCGCCCCACTGGGCCATCTTCCCCGGCACGGCCATCTTCCTCACCGTGCTCAGCATCAACTACCTCGGCGATGGCCTCCGCGATGCCCTGGACCCGCGCAAGGTCCTCTAGGCGACCCTCCCGGCACGGATCGGCTTGACGGCGCCGCCGTTGGTGGCGGAGCATCCCCCGCGACGATCATGAGAGCCCTGGCCGCCGGCACCTTCCACGCCATCCCCGGGAAGAGCTACGCCACCCCCAAAGAGCTCTGGGGCTTCCGGAGCGAGCGAGGCACCGGCACGCCGCGCGGCATCGCCTGGGAATTCCTCTCGGCCAATCGCGAGCTCCTCGGCATCACCTCCGAGCTGGATCGCCTCGATCTGCGGCGCGTGCTCCACGGCCTGGGCGCCGATCACGTGATCTACCAGCAGATTTGGCGCCGTCGGCGCATCCACCGCGCCTACGTCAGCGTGCACATCGGCCGCGATCGCCGCGTCTATCTCGTGAAGAGCCGCGCCGTGCCCGAGGACATTCTGCGCCGAGCCAAGGAGCCGCGTCTCCCCGCCGCTCGCGCGGTGCGGCGCGCCCTCGCCGCCGTCGGCCACGCGCGGGGGCACGCCCGCGTGATGGGCCGCCCGGAGCTCCTGTGGTTTCCCGCGCGGCGCCTCCTCCATCCCGCGTGGCGCGTCCGCATCCACCGCTCGAAGCCGCGCTCCGAGATCATCGCCTACGTGCACGCGATCAGCGGGCGGATCCTCTCCCGCGTGGACAACCTCGCCGAGGCCACGGGCCGGGCCAGCGTCTTCCTGCCCAATCCCATGGCCCGCGCTCACGACTTCACGCCGCTCGCCGCGAGCGGACGCATCCAGCGGCCGCCCCCCCTCGCCTACGTCTCCGTGAAGCTCACGGCGCTCCGCGGCCATGGCCGGCTCGACGGCCGTCGCGTGACCACGCGGCTCACGCGGCCACGGATCTCGCGGCCCCGGCTCGACTTCGTCATGCCGAGCTCTCACAAGGGCTTCGAGGAGGTCTCCGCCTATTACCACGTCAACGAGGCCATCATCTACCTGGAGCGCCTCGGCTATCGCGGCCGCCGGCGCGTGTTCCACGAGCCGATCCGGGTGGACGCGCGCGGCACCCGCGACGACAACTCCTGGTACAGCCCGGGCGAGCGCACGCTCACCTTCGGCACGGGCGACGTCGACGATGCCGAGGACGGAGAGACGGTGCTCCACGAGTTCGGGCACGCGCTCCAGGACGCCATCTGTCCAGACTTCGGCCCGTCCCCGGAGGCCGCGGCCATGGGCGAAGGCTTCGGCGACTATTTCGCGGCGAGCTTCTTCGCCGCGGCCAAGCCCACGTGCTATCGGGACGTCGTCATGGCGTGGGACGGTGCCCGCGGCGACGGCACGCCTCCCGCGGTCTGCCGACTCGACTCCGACCTGACCTACGAGAGCTTCGATCACGGGCCAACGCCGACGAGCACGACAACGGCGAGATCTGGTCGGCCACCCTGTGGGACATCCGGCGGGCCCTCCACCGCCGGGTGGCCGATCGCATCGTCATCGACAGCCACTTCCAGCTCGACGGCTTCACCACCTTCGCCCGCGGCGCCCGGGCCATCCTCGACGCCGATCGCAATCTCCACCATAGCCGTCACGCCAGCACGCTCCGGCGCATCTTTCGCCACCGCGGCATCGGTCCCGTCGAGTGATGAGCGCTCGACCTGCTCACTCCCACGCGCACACGGAGGCAGCCGTGACCACTCGCGATCTCTGCTTCACCCCCGCCACCGAGCTCCAGCGTCTCTACCGTCGCGGCGAGACCTCGCCCCTCGAGGTGATGGAGGCCGTGCTGGCCCGCGTGGACGCCGTGAATCCGAAGCTCAACGCCATCGTGACCCTGACGCGGGAGTCGGCGCTGCGGGAGGCGCGGGCGGCCACCGCCGCCCTCCGGCGAAAGAGCAAGACGCTCGGCCCGCTCCACGGCGTGCCCGTGACCATCAAGGACCTGACGCAGACCAAGGACGTCCGCACCACCTGGGGCTCCAAGGTCTTCGAGGATCACGTTCCCACGGAGGACGCCCTCATCGTGGAGCGGCTCAGGGCCGCGGGCGCCATCGTGCTCGGCAAGACCAACACCCCCGAGTTCGGGGCGGGAGGCAACACCTTCAACGCGGTCTTCGGCGTGACGCGCAACCCTTGGAATCCCGCCCTCACCTGCGGGGGCTCGAGCGGCGGGGCCGCGGTGGCGCTGGCCACCGGCATGGGCCCGCTCGCCCAGGGCTCGGACACGGGAGGCTCGCTGCGCACGCCGGCCGCCTTCTGTGGCGTGGTGGGCTTCCGCACCAGCCCCGGCCTCGTCCCCTACTATCCCAAGCTCATCGGCTGGGACTCGATTGGCGTGACGGGGCCCATGGCGCGCACGGTGGCCGACGTCGCCCTGATGCTCTCCGTGGTGGCAGGAGCCGACGACCGCGCCCCCATCTCCTACGAGGTGGACACCGCGGCCTTCCCGCGGGCCGTGCGCTCGCCGTCCGTGAAGGGCTGGAAGATCGCGTGGACGCCCGATCTCCATGGGCTCATCCCCGTGGATGCCGAGGTCGCCCGGGTGGCGGAAGGAGCGACGCGCGTGTTCCGCTCCCTCGGGGCCAAGGTCGAGACGGCGTGCTGTGACTTCAGCGAGGTCAACGACATCGTGCTGGGCACGCGCGGCCTCAGCATGGTGGCGAGCCACGCGGAGAAGCTCGCCCGCTGGCGGGACCAGATGCAGAAGGGGCTGGTGTGGAACATCGAGCAGGGGCTCAAGCTCTCCCCCGAGGAGATCGGCCGGGCAGAGGCTCTGCGCACCACCCTGTGGCATCGCGTGCGCACCTTCATGGCCACGCGTGACCTCCTCATCCTGCCCACGGTGGCCGTGCCGCCCTTCCCCGTCGAGATGCCGTACCCGACGGAGATCAACGGCAAGCCGCTCGACAACTACACACAGTGGTTCTTCCTCACCTACGGCATCACCGTCACCGGTCTGCCCGCCATCTCCGTGCCGTGCGGCTACACGGCGAGCGGGCTGCCCGTGGGGCTGCAGATCGTGGGACGGCGGCACCAGGAGACGATGGTGCTGCGGGCCGCCGCCGCCTTCGAGGCGGCCGCCCCCTGGTCGCACCGGATCCCGCCCACGGTCACGGGCAGCTGAGGTCTAGCCCCGGCTATTCGCGAACACGCGGTGCGCGCGGCGGGGCGGGGCCTGGCGTCGGGGGAGGGGGAGCGCTCCAGCTCCGTCACCCGCTCGCCTGAATCGCAGCCCTGCGGGCTGCGCACAGGACGAGGGGGCCCACTCCGCCAGAGCGCTCCCCCTCCCCCGACGCCACCCGCCCCGGCCACACGAGCGGCACTCGTGAATGATCCGGGCTAACGCGAACGCACCCGGATCACCACGGCGCTGACCTTGTCCACCGGCACCACCGCGTCGAAGAACTCGCGGTCCGTGAGCTCGGAGAGATGGGAGGGCCTTGTGCGTCACCTTGCTCACCGTACCGATGGTGGTCAGGTGCGCGGCACGCGTGATGGTGGGACGGAACGCGAGCTAGAGGGGCGACGCCCGCCAGTCGGGGGCGGGCTCGGGCGGATCGGAAGCGAGCCCCGCCGCCCGGATGCCCTCGATGGCGCAGTACTCGTCGCGGTCGGAGGTATCGCCGCTCACCCCCACCGCGCCGATGGCACGTCCCTCACGATCCAGGACGTGGACGCCGCCCGGGACGGGAATGAACTGCCCGCCGGAGGCCGTGGCCACCGCGCTCTGAAAGGCGGGTCGATTCTGCAGCCGGTCGCGAATGGTCCGCGAGGGAATGCCCATGCCGAGGGCGCCGCGTGCCTTGCCCTGCGCGATGCGAATCCGCAACGTCCCGCAGCCGTCATCGCCCTGCACGGTCACCACTTGGCCGCCCGCATCCACCACCACCACGGCGAGGGGAAGCATCCGCTCTCGCTGGCCGGCGGCGATGGTGCCGGTGGCGATGGCGATGGCCTGCTCGAGGGTGAGACTCGAGACGACGTGACGAAGCGCCATGCGGGCCCTCTCCTCTAGGCGCGGGAGGCGGCCGATGCGTCCGCGCCGGGCGTCCGCAGCACGCTGACGGCGACGCGCAG
>Ga0075425_100001942_pt1 | contig 20400 bp, 21 predicted proteins | sample SoiMethybrSBSTD4_FD_75300 | JGI IMG/M metagenome (GOLD analysis project Ga0075425, IMG submission 75300) | Bulk soil microbial communities from a Populus tree surrounding site in Tennessee, USA - Soil MetaG P. TD hybrid SBSTD4 | ecosystem: Environmental > Terrestrial > Soil > Tree plantation... | reverse complement strand
CCGCGACAGAGCCGAAGTCAATGGCCGGACTTCCACGCGCAGATCCGGCGGTGGGACACGTCCCCGATCGCGGACCTGCGTCGCTTCGTCAACGACGATGTCCCACGGAATAATGGCGAGCCCTGGCGCCTCGCGCGCGACGAGACCAGCGATCTCGCCAGAGGTCGTAAACACGAACGCCGAGGCTGGCAGGTCAGTGCCTTCAGGTACTGACCAGATCGGCCCCGGCCACGCCGGACTCTCAATCTCGTGTAGCGCGCCCACGAGGACAGGCCGCAGCGACACCCCGGCAGACGTTCCCACCGTCGCCATCAGATAGCGCGGGCCATCAACGGCGGAGGGTGTCCAACGCGGAACATCGACTTTGGCCGCCCCGCCCTCGACACGAACGATAGCCAGACCGGTGACGCGATCAACGGCGACCACCTCTTCCTCGTTCAACAGCCGATCGCCGCTGGGCAGCAGCAGCACCGCCGTGTCATTGGACAGCTTCATCGCCGTGATCTGACGTGGATCTACGCCGGTGCTGTCGTCCGTTCCGGCGACCGGAATCGTCAGCCAGGTTGCCGTCAACCGTCGTTGAAGCTCGCCAATTTCGCCAGCGAGGTTGGCGAATCGCGGCGCGACCGAGATTTGGGACAGCAGCGAGGGAATCGGGTTGGGGCTGGCCGGTTGCCCGGGGAATCGAATGCGCGCGAGTACCCACAGCGCGAGCAGCGCGACCAACGCCGCGATCAGCAGCTGGCGCGTCTCACGCGACACACGACTGCGCACAGTGTTGGACGTTAACATCCTCACTAAGAGTGTGGCATTCTTCGACGCGGGAACAGTCGTGCTCACTCTACCTGCCCTTGACCAGCAATCGTGAAACGCGGTACACGCCCGATTGGTCCTTGTAGACCAATCGATCAAACAGGGAGATCTCGCCGATGCGTCCGTATTTTGTAATTCTTCTCTTGATCAGCTGTGTAACTCTGCCATTGTCTGCACAATCTCCAGAGGGCTGGAAGATGCGTGTCGACCGAAGCCAGAGCGCTCAGGATCCCGATGACCGGCCGGACCTTACGTTCGTTTCGAAGGGCAAAGTGCTCCACGTGAAAGGCGGCCCAGCTGGAACGTTCTGGGATGCACGCAATAATGCTGCCGGTACCTACACCTTGAAGGCCACATTCAATCTCAACCAACCCAGCAGTCATACCAATTACTACGGCCTGGTCTTCGGGGGCGCGCAACTTGAAGGGACCAACCAGGCATACTCCTACTTCGTCGTTGCTCAGGATGGTTCGTTCCTTATTCGGCAGCGCGTGGGCAACGACGTCAAGGACGTGGCGCGCGCGCCGCATCAGGCCGTCAAGCGGCCTGACGGCACGGGACGCTCGACCAATACGCTGGAAGTCCGCGTGACCGGCGATACGGTGTCGTATGTGGTCAACGGGACGATCGTCCACAGCCTCGCGAAGAACGCCGTCACCACTGACGGCATCGTCGGCTTCCGCGTCAATCATCAACTGGATGTGGCCGTTGAGGGATTCGAGCTCCAGCGCTCGTAAGCGTACGCAGACGTGCGCTCGTAGACGTGCCTTCACCACGTGTCTGCTGATCGCTCTCGCAGGCGGGGCTGCCTTCGGCTTTGCTCAGGCCGGGCAAGCCCCGCCTCCACGTGCTGCAGAGGACTGGCCGCAGTTTCGTGGACCCACAGGGCAGGGTCACTCGACGGAGCAGGGGCTGCCCCTCGAATGGAGCGAGACGCAGAACATCGCGTGGAAGGTTCCCGTCAGCGGTGGATGGTCGTCGCCCGTCATCGCTGGCGGGCGCGTGTGGGTCACCGCAGTCGACGCCACTCGCAACAAGAGGGGAGAAGACTCTGTCATCTCTCTTCGCTTGATCGGCCTCGATGTCACCTCTGGACGCGAGGTCGTCAACACGGAAGTCTTCAAGATCGATAATCCCGGCGCAATTAACATCAAGAACAGTCGCGCGTCGCCGACGCCCATCGTCGACGGCGATCGCGTCTACGTGCATTTCGGCGAGGATGGCACCGCCGCGCTCACGACATCCGGCCAGTTGCTGTGGTCCACACGCCTTCGCTATGACGCGCAGCACGGCAACGGCGGCTCACCGGTTCTTTATCGCGATCTCTTGATCATCAACTGCGATGGCTGGGGCAATGACGCCTATGTCGTCGCACTGGACACCCAGACGGGCAAGTCGAAGTGGCGGACGTCGCGGCGCCGGCCGTGGAGTCAGGCGTACTCGACGCCGCTCGTCATTCGAGTCGGTGACGAGGATCAGGTCGTGTCGGTTGGTGCGTTCAGGACCGTCGCGTACGAACCGCTCACGGGCAAGGAGATCTGGCGCGTCAGCTACGGCGAGGGGTTCTCCAATGTCCCTCGGCCCGTGTTCGGCCAGGGCCTGGTGTTCATCGCTACCGGGTTTCAGGAGCCGGCGCTGATGGCCGTGCGCGCCGACGGGCGCGGCGACGTCACGCGGACACACGTCGCGTGGATGTTGACTCGCGGTGCGCCGTACACGCCGTCTCCGATCCTCGTCGGTGACGAGCTGTACTACATCAGCGATACCGGCGTACTGTCGTGCGTCGACGCGACGACGGGGAAGATGATCTGGCAGCAGCGCCTCGGTGGCAACTACTCCGCGTCGCCGGTGTTCGCCGACGGTCGCATCTACACACTGAGCGAAGAAGGTATGACAACGGTCTTCGCACCTGGCAAGACGTTTCAGAAGCTTGCGACCAACCGTCTCGACGGCACGACGCTCGCGTCCATCGCGATCTCGGATCGCTCGCTCTTCATCCGCTCAGACACGCATCTGTATCGCATCGCCGCTGCGAAGTAGACGTGTCCTTCGTCCGCGGGCCTTGGTGCTGGGTCCGTCCATAGTTCCTGGTCCATGGTCCCTGCGGACCGTAGGCCAAGGACGGACCAGAGAACCAAGAACGAAGGACCTAGGACGGGTTATGGCTTGAGTAATGGATGCAGCATCGCGACGCGATGCATGTACCCGCCGTCGCGAGCGAATTGATCGGACGCCGCGATCTTGAGGTGCGCGAGTCCCTGCGTCTTGTTACCAGTGGCCTCGTAATAAAGCCCGACGTAGAGCTCTGCGTAGAACCGGGCAGAGAGCGATTGACCTGCCGCCGTCAGTACTGCGTCAGGCGTCATCGTCCCCTTGAACATCTCGTAGACTTCGCGCATCGGCGAGCGCTGGTCGGGCCCGACGGGCAAGAGCGCCGCGCGTGCCTTCTGCGGTGATTCGGCATGGGCCACGCAGAGAAAATGCCACGCGGGGTTTTCGACGTCGTTCGGATTGACCGTACGATGAGACTCGAATTGCTTGCGGCAATCGTCGTAGCGGCCGACGTAGTAAAGCGCGATCCCGCGCTGCCACAGTTGCGGCGCGGCCTCGGGTGCCAGCGTGGCGACTCGATCGAAGCCGACGACCGACTCCTTCACGCGCCCGGCGAGAAAGTCGTCGATCGCGCGATCGAGCACGTCTCGTGGATTCTCCGCCGATCGCTGCAGCGGCGGAAGCGCGGCGAGAGACATGATCGACATGAGGGCGATCACGCTTCTCATTTGCGAAGATCGAGACAGAGGAGCGTGTTCTCGTTGCGGATGTAGAGCAGGCCGTCGGCCAGCGCGGGATAGGGACGAACGACGCCCTGCATGATCTGCGCGCGGGCAATTGGCTGAAATGCCTGCGGTGAGGCGGCTGCGAGAATCAGTTCGCCTCCCTCGCGGGTGATCACGAGCCGCTCACCGGCCAGCAGCACGCTGCCGGCGCGGAATTGCTCCTGGCTCCACTTGACCATCCCGGTCTTGAATTCGACTGCCCGGAAGCTTGGCCCGAATTCCTGGCGCCCGTGAAAACCGTACAAATATCCGTTGTAAAAAACGCTCGTCGCGTAATGGTTGGACAGCACGTCGTCAGAGGTCCAGACGTCGACCAACTGTGATCCGTTCACGCGCAGCACTCCCGCTCCGGGTCCGTACTGCGCTGAGACAAAAACCTGATCGCCGACCACGATCGGCGTCGCGGCGTTGACCGACGCGGCGATGCGAGCGCGCCAGCGCCGCTGAAACTGTACCATCCCCGACGCGGGATCGAGTCCTATGAGGTTGTCGCGTGTGAGAAACACTCCGAGTCGGCGGCCACCGATCGTGGCGGCCACGCCCGACGAATAGCTGGCATCGTCATCGGTAGCGGTCCACAGCACTTTGCCGGTCTTGGCCTCGAATGCCACGATGCCGGCCTTGTCACCGCCAACGTTGGCGATGACGCGGCCGCCCTCGACGAGCGGTGAGCCGGCTGCGCCGAAGAAACCCTTGGGCACGCCGAAGCGCTTCATGGTGTCTTCGCTCCACAGGCGAGTGCCCTTGGCCAGATCGACTGCGTGGAGTTGGCCCTCCGCTCCGAACGTATAAATCACTCCGTCTGCGATGACCGGTACCGCTCTCGGTCCCTCGTCGAATCCGAAGTCATCCCGGTACCTGGTGGGGTAGGCGTATCGCCACGTGGAATTGCCGTTCGCCGCATCGAGCGACTCGAGGACTTCCTCGTTGCCGACGCGATGAAACAGGATGACGCGATTGCCGACGACAGCAGGGCCGGCAAATCCTTGCCCGATCTGCTTGCGCCACACGACCTTCGGACCCGCAGATCCCCACGTCTCGGCAAGAGGTGGTCCCCCGTAGGTGCCGTTGCGGTCGGGACCGAGGAATTGCGGCCAGTCGGTCGCCGCTCCAGTGACGACAGAGACGGCGATCATCGCCACAATCGAGACCAGTCCGAGACGCAGGGTTCTACGCATGCTCAGCGAACCGCAAATCCTTCGCGCGGGTTGAATTTCTTCCCGTCTGCTCTGACGGCGGATTCCCAGATCGCCGCCGGGCGGCCGTCTTTCATCGGTCGCCCTGTGATCGTGAGCTTCGTGCCGACCGGAAACTCACTCGGACGTATGCCAGCGCGCTGGAGCGTGCTCGGCCCCTCCGCCTCGAAGCCCCATGTCGTCACCTTGCCGCTCTTGTCTTTGACGTCGACGAGCAACCAGGAGTGCGGGTTCGTGTACTGGAATTCCTTGACGACACCTTCGACGGTGATGGTTTTCTTCTCCTCGAACATCGCCGCCGAATGGTGCGCAAACACCGGCAGCGACGCGATGACGAGGACACCACCCGTCAGCAGGCAGGCCCAGGCTCTGCGTGCAATCACGGCTTACCTCCTTTTTTGTCGTCACTCTGCGTAAAGGTCAGATCCTGGAACTGCGTCGATCCGTCCTGCGTTTGAAACACGGAGTTGTTCTGATTCTCACCGCAGTTCCAGTACCTGATACGCAGAGTCTTGTCCGGATCGTCCAGTTTCAGATATGACTGGCGCGCGTACCACGGCTCGACGAGCGCTGGCGGGTCGTAGACCCAGACATCGGCGCGAAGCGTCTTGGGGTCGGCCTTGTACCAAATCTCCACGGTCTCGACTTGATCAGTGTAGTCGGGATGGGCTCTCTGATAGATCCCCGATCGCAGCTGGTTCGTGTGGATCACGAGGCGATCGCCGTCCCAGAACCCTATGGAGTCGCCGTTATAAAGCGGATAGCGATCGGCGGCAGGGATGTGATCGCGCCCGTCGGTGTAGATCCGCCGAATGTCATTGACCATCTCATTGACGAGCCACGTCTGTTCAGGAGTCACGATGAACTCGCGCAGGAAGGGCTCGGTCAACCAGCGCGGGTGTCCGGGGGGAGCGCAGGTCGAAATCGGATCCCACTCGATCCCGTTTTTCACCCCCTCGATCCGCTTGCGCATTCGCTCTTCGTACTCAGGCGTCAACCTAGCGGTGGGAGGACCACCCTCCGGCGTTTCCGGATCGAATGCAAATCCGGCCACCGGTGCGCGCGTATAGACGCCGCGCCAGTCCGGCAGGCTGGTCCAGACCAGTCCCTGTCCGCCCTTGGCCTGTTCGCGTAACGCCTGGTAGAGCTCCGTCGCGGTCTTGTGCTCACGTCCAAGCGCAAGGTTCTCCTCTTTGGTGCGCTCCGGGCGTGAAGACGGGGCCGGGCTTCCGCCCGGCGCGTTTGCCGTCGTGCAGGCGGAGGCAAGTATTCCCACCACGATCATCGCCGCCGCTAACAACGCTGTCTCTGATCTCATCTCGAATCCTCTGGCGCGAGGGACGTGCAGGGAGGCTACCGCCGAGCGACACACAGGGTCAAATGATGGCGAGCGTCCTCGCCCTGCGAGCGCCCTCGGCGGCGTTCAAGTCGGCAGTATAGCGGCCCGAACCTTGCGACGCAGGTCCGGTATGCCAAGTAAAACCACACTCGAGCGGGCTCGCAAGGCGAAGCGCGCCGGCCGGGCCCCATCAACGCAAGCGGGCGAATTTGTACGTGAAGAGATTGATCACGTTCGAGAAGGAAAGCACGGCGCACGCTCGACCAAGCAGGCGATCGCCATCGGACTCTCCAAGGCTCGACGGGCGGGTGTCGATCTTCCCCCGCCGAAGAAAGGAACGACGTCGGCTCGGACGCGCCGAGCCGCCGAACGGGAGTTGAGCCAGGGCCGCAGCGGACGAAAGCGGACAGCGTCTGCCACACGTTCTCGCGCGGCCCGGCGTGCACTGAAGCATGAGGGTCACGCGGCAGGATCAACGGCGCAGTTATCGAAGCAGGCACGGACGGCAGCTCGAAAACGTTCTCGAGAGGCGCGCAGCGCTTCTGCTCGCCAGGCGGCGAGAACCAAGGGCGCCACCGGGCGTCGGGCCGCCGCTAAACGTGCGGCGGCAACCCGCCGGCGTCGCGCGTCCTCCTGATCGAAACGCCGCCGCGCATCACGGCCCGGCATCGTCGGCACGAGACGTGCTCGGCAGTCGGGTGGCCACGTGAGCAGCGCTGCTATGGATCGGCGTGCAGCACGCGGCCGTGTGGGGAATTCTGGCCGGTGTAATCAATTCCATTCCGTACTTCGGCCCGGTCATCGTCTCGGGCGGCCTGCTTGTCGTCGGCCTCGTTCAGGGAGGCGAGCTGGCCCAAGCGTTGCTAATGTCGGGCGTCGCGCTCCTGATTACGTCACTCGAGGGCTGGTTGCTCACGCCGCTGCTGCTGGGCAAAGTTGAGAACATGAGCGCGCTGACGGTGTTCATCGGATTGATGCTGTGGACGTGATTGTGGGGTGCATGGGGTACGATCCTCGCAGTACCGACGCTGGTCATTTTGAAGTCGACGGCGGATCATGTTCCCGGGCTCGCGCGCGTGGGACGGTTGATGGCGCTATGAGTTCGCACGTGGACGCGCTCGCAGTTGAACGACATGGAACGACGCCACCTGTATCTCCTGGCGATTGCGTGTTCGACCGCCTTTATCCTGTTCGCCATTCTTCCCTGGCGCGGGTTCGATCCCGAAGCTCACTGGCACAGGGTCGGCTGGATTCCGTTTGTTTCCCGCCCGATTGGCGCGTTCGACATAGTCGGCAACCTTGTCTTGTTCGTCCCTCTGGGAGCTTCGATCACGCTGTTCGCGGGTCGGCCAGCTTTGCGTCGGACGGCGACCGCGGCGTTTGCCCTTTCTCTCTTCGGCGAGTGGTCCCAGATCTACAGCCGCTACCGCTTTCCGACCACGCAGGACATCCTGCTCAACGTAGTTGGGGCCGTGGTCGCGGCCTTCGGCGTGGACTACCTGAGGCGCCGGAAGCGGGAAGCGGAGGCCCGAAGGTCCGGGCAGGAGTCCGAAGCGCCGGGTCCAAGAGTTAAGGTAATGTACGGGTCTCCCGTTCCACCGGCGTTGATCAACGGCAGAGGCAAAGCTCGTGTGGATTGATCAGGACTTGGCGCAGACCCCCGTGAATGCGGGGACGGTCGAGCTCGACCTTTGCGACCTGGGTATTGTCGTACTGGACGCCGATGGCCAGGCCGCCTCGACCAACGACCGCGCTCGCCGACTGCTGCAAGCTGAATCACAGGCCGATCTGGATCAGCGGATAGGAGATCTGCATCAGGCGCTTAGAGAGGCACAATTCCTCAATGGGTCCACGGATGAGGCGTCCGTGGACGTCGCCGGCGTGGGCCCGATCAGCGTTCGAAGCTGTTCTGTCGCGGGCATGAACAACAACGGACGAGTGTTGCTGCTTCGTGACGCACGTGCGCTGACGAGCACCACGAGTCTTTTGCAGCAGGCGGCGCAGCACCGGTCGGCGACATTTCTCTCGCGCGACTGGGTGCACGACCTCAAGGGCATGCTGCACATCATCCGGATCAACTGCGCGCTGATCGGGCGGCTGGTGCAACGGGCCTCACCCTCGATCGATCAGGCGGCGGTGACGCGATGCCTCGATGCAATCCCGCGTGAAGTGGAGCGTCTCGATCGCTCGTTCGAATTGATATTCGGCGCGAAGCCGAGCGAACAGCCAAAGTCGTTCGATCTCGGGTCGATGTGCGAGCGTCTCAAGCAGTTGATTGCCGCGCGCGCCATTCGACAGCGAGTCGAGGTGGTTCTCGAGTTGGGCGGTGGCTCGAAAGAGATTTTTGGATTCGAGGACGTCGTGCAGGGCGCGCTCCTGAACGTGATCATCAACGCGCTCGAGGCGATGCCCGAAGAAGGTCGTTTGGTCATCAGCGCGGAAGGTGGCGCATCGGCGGTAACCGTTCGCGTAGCCGATAGCGGCGGGGGAATGCAACCTCTGCTACGAACGCGGCAGTGGCGACCACAATTTGTCAATGGTGGGCGTCAGACTGGGATAGGCTTGCATGTGACCCATTCGATCGTCGAGTCACACGGCGGTCGCATCGAGTGCACATCGAACGTCCCCCACGGGACGTCCATTGAAATCACCTTTCCATCAGCGGCTTCGACAGGAAGACTCGGACATGGCTCACGCACTCATCGTTGATGACAGCGCCAGCACGCTCGAAAGCCTCGAGCAACTGGTCAAGCTGGAAGGTTTCACCACGGCCACAGCGGCCACGATGGATCAGGCGCGCGCCGAACTCGCGAAGCAACTGCCTGACGTGGTGCTCGTGGACCTCAATCTGCCCGATGGCAGCGGCCTCAACCTGTTCGACTCGATCAACGGCCTCAGCGAAACGCCTCCTGCCGTCGTGCTCATCACCGGGCAGGCGAGCCTCGACTCGGCCGTCGAAGCGTTGCGACGGGGAGTATCCGACTACCTCACCAAGCCGCTCGACGTCGAGCGCTTGCGCAAGATCCTCCAGGACATTTCGCAAACCAAGCGATTGCCCGATGAATTGCGCGAACTCCGCTCCGAGCAGCAGCGAACCGGCCGTTTTGTCGGGATCGTCGGCCGCTCCGAGCCAATCGTTCGCGCGTGCGAATTGATCAGCCGCATCGCGCCGAGCAGCGCCAGCGTGCTCATCACGGGGGAGAGCGGGTCGGGCAAGGACGTGGTCGCTCGCGCGATTCACGAGCTGAGTCGCCGTCGGCATGGTCCGTGGGTCCCAGTGAACTGCGGCGCGATCTCTCCCTCGCTGATGGAGAGCGAGTTGTTCGGACACGAGCGTGGCAGCTTCACCGGCGCGGAACGCCGGCACAAGGGCTACTTCGAGCAGGCGACGCGCGGCACGCTGTTCCTCGACGAGATCACCGAGATGCCGATCGAGCTGCAGGTCAAACTGCTGCGTGTACTCGAGACAAATTCCATGTCTCGCGTCGGCGGCGAGCAGCCGATTCAAGTCGACGTGCGGATCCTTGCCGCCAGCAATCGCAACGTGCAGCAGGCCATTGACGACGGAAAGCTGCGGCCCGACTTGTACTATCGACTAAAGGTGTTCCAGATCGATCTCGCGCCGCTGCGCGACCGACGCGAAGACATCGCGCTGCTGGCGCAGGCGTTCCTGGAAGACCTGATTCAGAGCGAAGGGCGAACCAAGCGCTTCAGCGATCAGGCACTCACCGTGCTCGGACAGTACCACTGGCCTGGAAACGTCCGCGAGCTCCGTAACGTGGTGCACTTTGCCTACGTCCTCTCGGAAGATCTGATCGACGTCGACAGCCTTCCCGCCGAAGTCCAGCGCGGAGGGAAACAGACGGAGCCGTCGGTCGAGGCGAAGAACGAAACCGGTGGTGTATTGACCGTGCGCGTCGGTTCGACGATCGCCGAGGTCGAGCGGCGTCTGATCCTCGCCACGCTTCGCGAGTATCAGGAAGACAAGCCGAAATCGGCGAGCGTTCTCGGGATCAGCTTGAAGACGCTGTACAACCGGTTGAACCACTACCAGACCCCTGAGTCTGGCAGCGGCGGCCAGTCCGACGAGCAGCCACCATCTCCGTCGACGAAGGAATGGGAAGTTGTTCCGTAGAGCGGCCCGCTCCGTGGAGCGGCCCGCTCTCCGGAGCGGCCGCTACTCTCGACGTTGAGAGCGCAACTCGTCGTCGATCACCTGACTGAGCATCGGGGGATCGATCGGCTTGCGCAGGCGCGCGTTGACCGGCTGGTCGTGGCTGAAGACCTCGTCGGCCGAGGTCACCACTATGATCGGCATCGTGGTGCGACGCTCGCGCAGCGCAAGGCACAACGCCAACCCGGATAATCCCGGCATCCGCCAATCCGTCACGACGAGATCGGGCGCGCTGTCAGTTACCAGTGCCAGACCATCGGCGCCATTGCTCGCGGTGACAACGTCGTAGCCATAGTACTCAAGCAGAAGCGACAGCGCTTCACGCGCGTATGGATCGTCCTCGATCACCAGAATCCGCGCGGGCGGTTGCCTTCTGTGCGTTCTTCGCCGTCGTGCGACAGAAGGATGCTCGACCGGAGTCAGCGACTCTCGGGATGCCAGATTTCCCTGGCTGAGTGGCGCATGAGAGGCTGGAGGCCCTTCTATCGACCGCCGCCGTTGCCGAACTACCTGACTCATACAACTGGGTACTCACGCGGGTCTTGCCGGGTTCACACACGACCGGATATAGCCGGCCCACTAACTCAATCAACGCAAGGAGCACGTTTCATGCCCTCCAAACCGTGGCTTGAGAACGCGTGCCCGACCCAGAATTACAACGTACGCACGGCAGAGCTGCAGCTTGTACAAGTTTTGGCAGCGATTTTGACGGCCGTGGCCGCGAATCAGTCGTCATCCCGGCGCGACCGCGATTGGCCGTGGGGCTCGCGTCTTGCACACGACGAAGAAACAGTCAGGGCCTTGAAACTATCAACGCACTCCATCAGGTTCCCCCCGGCCCCGTCGCCTCAGGCAGGCACACCGCCTGCGGCGACGGGAGCCATTACTGCGTCTCCGCAGAACGCTGGCGCCGTTGAAACAGGCTATAGCGATGCTGCTCGAGCCAATCGAGCTTCTGCTGAAGATGAGTCACTTCAGGCGACGGGTACACTGGATGCCCTGCCGAAACGTCGCATCCGCCGATATCGTGCGTGGCCAGATAGCATGCGCGCCATCGTTGCTTGTACTTGAAGTACGTTTCCGCTTCACGTCTACTGGCCTCATCTGACTCTTTTGCGATACACGCGACCAGAAACACTGGGAGCAGCGCATAAGCAATAGAAGACGTCGCTGCCGCGCGCCGCAGCGCCATATAGAGCGCCAACATCCCCGGGAGCATGTACGGAATGTAACGGGACGCATTCGCTGACACGAAATCGAGGCAGATCCGGCCGATGGCCGTGCCCGCGGCAAAGAGCAGCGCAAACCCGGCAAGAGAGAATATCGCCGTCCAGAACGCGGACTCGGCGTGTGATTGGATCACGCGCACTCCCGCATACGCGACGAAGCCCATCACACCGATGGCCACCGCCGTACCCACGACGAGTTGCGAGCCAGTGCCTCCCGCAATGAAGCCGAACGGCCGCGCAAGGACAAACCCTGTGTAGGGCACGTACTCCCACGGACGCGGATGCGGGAACTGGAAGCAGGGAGTTGCCGATAACGGGACGAATCCGTGAAAGAAGAGAACCAATGTGCCTATCGCCGCGGCGACGCCCGTTCCGTAGATGACGCGGTCAAAGGCCGTGCGGTGCGGCTCGAATGCCATCAGCGAGAGCAGCAGAAGCGTGATGCCCCCGAGGAAGAGCGTGAAGCCGGTGTTGACGGCGAAGAAGTTCAGCAAGACGAGAGCGACACATCGCTTGACGGGAGCAGGGATCGTGAGGGCCAGCGCGTACGCCGTCAGGAGAAGGGCCGGCAACGGGCCATGCGCCAGATTCGGGGCTACGACATACGTCTCGGAACTCAACGTAGTCAGAAAGATGAGCGGGACCACGACGTCCCACGGACGCAGCGGCCCGCACAGGCGTTTGATGAGCCACAAACCCGCAGCTGTGGCGAGCAGCATCACAACTGCTGCGGCTGCCGCGTCCACTCTTCCATTCCATCCGGTCGCGGGATACAGGATCGCGATCAGCAGATTGCCCAGCCCCTGACGCTGTGGCCCGTGCTGCCAGCGGAACAGAGTCCACAGGCCCGACCCGTCGAAAAGTCCTTGCAGGAAGTCCCACTGATCCCAATACACGATGTTGACCGCATAACGATTGACGAAGTCGGCCAGCCGTATCGCCATGAAGACCATCGCGGCTACCACGAGCCATGGCGAGACGCGGGTGCTCATCCACGAGGGTCGCGAGCGCACGGCGGGCGTTACGTTGCTGGCCACGGTTGTCTTGGCAAGGATAGATTCTGAGCTGGGCCTTCAGGACATCGGCAAGAGCGCGGAAAGGAGCTGAAGGAGTTCGTCGTAATTCACCGGCTTTACGAGGTGTGCGTCGAATCCAGCCTCCTTCGTGCTCCGGCGGTCGTTTTCTTGTCCCCACCCCGTCAAGGCTACGATCACAATGGACTTGCCCCACGGGTGGCTGCGGATGCGTCGGCAGGCGTCTATCCCGCTGATTTTCGGCAGACCCACATCCAGGAGTACGACATCCGGTCGAATCCGCTCGGCGGCCTCGACGGCGGCCAGCCCATCGTGAACGATCGATGTCTGGTGGCCGCTCATCTGCAGGAGTGTCGCTATTGACTCGGCACTATCGCGATTATCGTCGACGACGAGAATATGCCGTGTGCCGCCGTCCGGCGCATTGATCGGTGCAGGTTCGTCGAGCTCGGGCTCGGCCTCGAGGATCGGCAGACGCACTTCGAACTCACTGCCCAATCCACGACCCTCGCTGCGTGCGGTGACAGTGCCGCCGTGCAGTTGAACCAGGCGGCGCACGAGTGTCAGACCAATGCCCAGACCACGGCGCGGGCGCTCGCTGTCTTCATCGACCTGCGCGAACATCTCGAAAATTCCGTCGAGTTGGTCCGCAGGCATACCGATGCCGCTGTCTCTCACCAGGAGGACAACCTCATCTTTTTGGCGCTCCGCGGTCAGCCAGATGCGCCCCCCCGGCTCGGTGTATTGAGAGGCGTTGTTGAACAGATTGCTGAAGACCTGCGTCAGGCGAACAGGATCCCCGTCGAGATAGATCGGCTGGTCGGGAAGTGTGACGTCGATCGTCTGTTGATCGCGCTCCGCGAGCGGCCGGCTGGCTTCGACGGCGTGACGTACGATGGACGCGAGATCCACTCGCATTCTTCGCAGTTGCAGCTTGTCGCGCGTGATGCGGCTGATATCGAGCAGGTCGTCGATGAGACGAATCATGTGCGACAACTGGCGTCCCAGAATCTCGGTTGCGTGGCGGAAGAGCCTCGGATCGCCCTCTGAGCGGAGCAGAATCTCCAGCGAGTGACGGATTGGGGCCAGCGGGTTGCGTAGCTCGTGGGCCAGCGTGGCGAGGAACTCATCCTTGCGCCGGTCGGCGTTGCGCAGCGCCGCGTCCACCTGCTTCCGCTCGCTGATGTCCCGCGCGACCTTGGACGCTCCGATCACGCGACCCGAATCGTCACGGACAGGTGACATCGTCAACGAGACATCCAGCATCCGCCCGTCCTTGGCCACGCGAACAGTTTCGAAGTGATCGACCCGATCCCCCTGCCGGATTCTCTCCAGAATCTTGCGCTCTTCCTGACGCAGTTCCAGGGGAATGATCAAATCAATCGACCGGCCAATCGCTTCCGCCGGCGAGTAGCCGAAAAGACGCTGCGCCGCCTCGTTCCACGAGAGGATGATGCCGTCCAGGGTCTTGCTGACGATGGCGTCGTCGGAGGCCGCGACGATGGCCGCCAGGAGCGACCGCGTTTCCTCCTCCCGCCGTTGCTCGGTGACGTCGAACATGAAGCAGCGGCTGTGAACGAATCGACCGCGTTCCCACAGGCTGCTGGAGTCGATGAGGACTTTCTTGACCGATCCGTTCTTGCAGCGTATCCGAGCGGGAAAGCGCTTGAGCGAATCGCCCTGGAACAGCCGCGCGAGCGCATCGTCAACGACGTCCCGGTCGACGTGAAAGCGCGAGACGTGACGGCCGACGTACTCTTCGCGCGTGTAACCGAGGAGATCGAGCAGCGCCTGATTGGCCCGCACAATCACGCCATCCGGTCCGAGCCAGAAGAGCGGTACGCTGGCGCTGTCGAAAAAGTCTGCGAGCTCCCGCTCGCTCCGCTCGAGCGCGACTTCAGCTTTTCGCCGCTCTGTGATGTCGCGAAACGCAAGGACGAAACCGATGATGCGTCCTTCCTCGTCGCGAAGCGGTGCCGTCGTGTTGTCGATCGGGCGCTCGGTCCCGTCCCCGGCGATGAGGATGGAACGATGAGGCAGTTCCACGGCGGCATCTTCGCGTAGTACCTGCGTCGTTGGATTCTCGATGACCTCGCCGGTGTGCGGGTGGACCACCTGGAAAACGTCGCTGAGCAACTGTCCGCGCGCGTCACGCTCGGTCCAGCCAAGCAACGTCTGCGCGACGGGATTCATCGACGTAATCCTGCCGCTCATGTCGGTCGTGATAACCCCATCGCCAATGCTGCTGAGCATTGTCTGGAGCAGTTCCTCGCGGCCGCGGACTCGCCGTCGCGCCGTCCGCATGGCGTTGCCGAGCGCGATGATGAGCGCGGAGGTCGCAAAGTAGGCGAGCGCCCCGACGAAGGACATTGCGTCCGCGAAGCCGAACGCCCCACGCGGCTCGATGAAGAGGTAATCGCTGGCGAGATACCCGGAAATCGCAGCCAAGGTTGCAGGTCCATGCCCCCCGAGCCAGACTGAGGCCGCTATCGCGCCGTAAATCGTCACAAGTGGATAGGCATCGCCCAGCCAGGGGTCGATGAACCACCGTATCGCAACGGCAATTGCGGTGAAGGTGATAGCCAGCAGCGAGCCGAACCGGACCGAAAGACTCGCGAAGCTCGTGCGCAGGCCGGGCCGCGAACTCATGCCCGTTCGTCCAGGAGCGACTTCAGGGCCTCAGGATCGACAGGCTTCAGGAGATGGAGATCGAATCCGGCCTGACGGCTTCGGTCTCGATCGGCCGAGGATCCGTATCCAGTCAGAGCGACGAGGAAGACGCGATCACCGTCTGATTCAGCTCGGAATCGACGTGCGACCTCGTAGCCGTCCATTCCCGGCAGGCCGATGTCCACGAGGGCGATGTCCGGCCGGGCCGTCTTCAGAATTTCGAGACCGAGCACGCCATTCTCGGCGACGAAGACTTCGTGCCCACTGAGTTCGAGCAGTATCCGGTACATCTCGCAGGCGTCCTGGTTATCTTCCACGATCAACACGCGCTGTCTGCTCATTTCGGAGCGCATAAGCGAAGAACGTACCGGCGCGCTGCAGGCGAGGCCGGCGTTTAAAACGGTAGAGGTTGAAATGGAGTGACCAATCCCTCCGCCACACTTGGCGAGACTCGTGCATAGCGCAGGCGGGAACTTCTGCACTCTTTCATTTCATACGACACGGTTCTGAGGGTATGAGCAATCTCGATCGCTTCAGGATTCTTCTCGTCGAAGACTTCGACGACGCTCGCGAGCTGTACTCGACGTGCCTGCGATCATCGGGCTACGAAGTGATCGAGGCCGCGACGGGAATCGAGGCCGTCGCGCTCGCGCGCTCGGCGTCTCCCGATCTCATTCTCATGGATCTGCTCTTACCGGGTATGGATGGCTGGCAAGCCACCGCCGAACTGAAACGCGATCCTCGTGTCAGACACGTGCCCATTGTTGCCCTCACGGCTCACGCGCTCAGCGACGAGCGCGAGCGTATCGCCCGCCTGGGATGCGATGCGTTTCTCGCGAAGCCGTGCCTTCCACCTGACTTGATCCGCACCGTCGACCGCATCCTGGGCCGGCCAACGGCGCCACCGGAAGCGACCTGACGTGCCCATTCACTCCGATCTCACGCGACCACAGTCGGCGGGACTGGTCGAAGTGCTCGACCGCGTCCTGGACAAGGGACTGTTCGTTGGCGGCGACATCAAGATCTCGCTTGCCGAAGTCGAGCTCCTCACGATTCGAATCCGGCTGATTGTCTGCTCACTCGATAAGGCCCGTGAAATGGGGCTCGACTGGTGGACTCACGACCGGCATCTGTCGCCAGGCCGCACGACGCGGGGAAACGACGAGGCGCTCGAGGCGCGCGTGCAGGTGCTCGAGCGGCAGCTGCTGCAGGGCAACGGGACACGGTCACTGCGAAGCACCCGCGAACGTCGTCAAGCCAGCAGCCGCGCCACCAAGTGAGTTGTTGAAGGGAGAGCAGAGACATGCCCGTCGAACGTGCCTCCAGTGGAACCAGCCTCGTCGACGTCCTCGACCGCGTGCTCGACAAGGGGATCGTCATCGACGCGTGGGTGCGCGTCTCGCTGGTCGGCATCGATCTGATCACGGTCGAGGCGCGGGTCGTGGTGGCGTCCATCGATACCTATCTCAAATATGCGGAGGTGGTTTCGCAGGTCCCGCCGGCATCGAGATCGCTGTTCGTGTCGCCGGCCATGGAGGTCACGACGGCGAAGACGGTCGTCCGTGTCCCAACTGATGTCACGCGTCGTCGGGCGCGGGCCCGAGAAAGAGTCTCGCGCGAATGATGTCGCGATATATCCCATGCGAATCACTGCGGACGCCAAGCTGGGGCTGACGGAGTTCCTCCTCGGCACCGAGGATGTCGCCGCATGCGCACAGTACGGTCTCGACTGGTTGGCAACGCATGCCGGGGTGACTCGCGCCTTGTGCGCGGCATCGGTCGGCACCGATCCGCACCTGTGGGGCGTTGCCGGAATCGGCATTTCATCCGCGCGAACGGGCGCGTTCCAGATCGACCTGGTGAGGGGCCGCAATCGCCTCTCGCGCGTGGCGCGAGACGGCCGGCCGGTCTGGTTTGGTCCCGGTCGGCCCCGTCCCGACACCCCATTGGGCGGCCTCCCGTTTCACGCGATCCCGATGCGACCTGGCCGGAGGCGGCCGGCTCTCGGTCTCTTGCTCGTCGAGGGAAACAACGAACGCCCCGACGGCGCGCTTACCTGGTTCGTGCGCGTCTTCGGTGCCAAGCTGGGGCGGTTGCGATCGCGCCATGCCTTCAGTGATCGAGGGCTCGATCGCGAACGCCGATTGCTCTTCTCGGTGATCAATGCCGTCAGCGACCCGATCCTGTTGACGAATGCGCAGGGCAAGCTGCTCATGGGCAACACGCGGGCAGAGCAGTTGCTGGCGTGGTCCGAAGACACCAGCGAAGGGCGCCGCCACGCGCTCGAGCTGAACAACCTCCACTTCTCGTCGGCGCTGGCCGGCGCTTCGGTCGGCGGCTTTGGTCCGCGGGAGGTCATCCTCGTCGATCCCGAGGACGGCTCCGACCTGTTATTCGAGCTCCTCACCACACCGCTGGAGGCGGAGCGAGGACAGAGTGCCTTTGTGTCCGTCCTGCGCAACGTGACCGACTTGGGGCGCGCGACGAGGGAAATCGAGGACAACTACAAGCGGCTGCGTGCGGCAGAGGCACAAGCCCGCGCCGAACGGCGGCGAATCGAGCAGGTCATCCACTCGGTCGTCGATCCAATCATCGTCAGCAACGCCGCCGGAAAGATCCTGATGACGAATCGCCCGGCGGAGCTGCTCTTCACGGCTGGCGACCACGACGGGGAGGCGCTGCGTCGAGCACATGCCAATGTTGCGCGATTCTCGTCGTTCGTCGGGCTGTTGATGAGCGGAACCGCTGACCTCGTGCGAGAACGTATAACGCTGACCGACCCGCAGACCGATCGACCGATTCCGATGGAAGCCGTGGCCGGCAGAGTCCTTGCCGGTCGGTCCGAGCTTGCCGCTGTCGTCACCGTCCTGCACGACTTGACTGAGGCAGTTGAGCGGGAGCGACTGTTTGCGGAGTTGAAGCTCGCCTCCAGTCAGCTCGAGATGCGCGTCAGCGCCGCGACCACTGAGCTGGCAACCCAGAATGAGCTGTTGCGGCGTCAGGCGCTGGCGCTGGAACACGCGTCCGCGGCCAAGTCGAGGTTCCTGGCAAGCGTCTCACACGAGTTTCGCACGCCGCTCAACGCCATCCTCGGCTACACGTGGATGCTGCTGCAGAACATGGCCGGGACGTTGAGCCCTGAGCATCGGCGTATGGTGAGCAAGATCGATTCGAACAGCCGGAACCTTGCCGCCCTCATCAACAACGTGCTCGACATCTCCCGCATCGAAGCCGACCAGATCGTCATCGAGTTGACGACGTTTGCCGTCGAGCCGCTCGTGAGGGAGGTGCTCGACGAGCTCGAGACCGTGATCAACGCATCGGCGGTACCAGTGCTCTCGCAGGTATCCGATCAACTGCCAGCGATCAGGAGCGATCGGCAGAAAGTCAGACAGGTTCTGGTGAACCTGCTGTCGAACGCACTGAAGTTCACGGCCACGGGCACGATTCGCATCGAAGCGACGGTCGCGGAAGAGCGCGGATCGTGGCGCATCGCCGTGCACGATACAGGCATCGGTATTGCGGCCGCCGACCGCGAACGAGTGTTCGAGGCGTTCGAGCAGGCGGGGCCCGCGGGCACGGTGTCGGCCGGCACGGGCCTGGGTCTCGCCATCTGCCGGCGCCTGGCCAGACTTCTCGGCGGCGACGTCAATGTCGACAGCTCACCGGGTGTGGGCTCGACCTTCGTCCTCACGCTGCCGCTCGAGCCTCAGAGGTTGATTCCGCCTGACGTCACGGAGCGTACGACGGCGCGCGCGCTCGCGGGCGTTGGCGTCGTGAATGAGGGAGCGCAATCGTGAGAGTGAAGCCGAGAGAGACGCAGAACCGCTCGCACCAGAGCGTCGCCAGACGAGCCGCGATCACTCGATCGTTGAAGACGAACACTGCCAGCAAGCCCCTGCGGCGCCCGGCGGCGCCGACCGTCGACGCCGCCTGCGATCAGGCGCGACGCCGGGCGATGGGGAAGTACGTCTACTGCATCATTCGCGCGACCGAGCCGATGGCGTACGGCCCGATCGGCCTGGGGGCCGATCCCCCCGAGGTCTACACGATTGCGCGCGGTGACCTCGCGGCCGTCGTTTCTGACGCCCCGCTCGAGGTGCTCGACCCGACGCGCGACAACGTACTCGCTCATCAACGCGTCAACGAGACCGTCATGAAGCAGCAGACAGTGTTGCCAATGTCGTTCGGGACGGTGTTCAAGACGCACGACGATGTCGTCGAACTGCTCCGGTCGGCCTCGGACGCGTTCTCCGACGTGCTGAACAAGATGGAAGCCAAGCTCGAGTTCGGTCTGAAAGTCGTCTGGGATCGCGATGCGATCATTCGCGAGATCGAGCAGGAGGACGACGACATCCGCCGCGTGAAAGCCGAGCTGCAGGCACACAAGGGCTCGACGTATTTCGCGCGCATGCAGTACGGGCGGCTGGTCGATGCCGCTCTCCAGACGAAGTCGGAACAGTATGTCGCCGACACGTTCGCCGCGCTGCGGGGCGCGTCGGTCGCAGCGCGCTCGAACAAGCTGATTGGCGAGCGCATGATTCTCAATGCCGCGTTTCTCGTCAATCGCCGTGATGCGCGCGAGTTCGACCGCTGCGTCAAGGCGTTGGGCGCGCGCTACGACAAGCTGACCTACAAGTACACAGGGCCATGGCCGCCGTACAACTTCGTCAACATTCGACTGAAGCTGGAGCGCGCCTGAGATGTTCATCCTCGATTCGCTCTTCGTTGGCGGGCTGCGGTTTGTGATCGAGAAGATCGCCGACGTCGCGGAGCGTGAGATGCACGATCCGGAACAGTGGCGAGCGATGCTGCTCGAGTCGCAGCTCGCGTACGAGAACGGAGAGATCACGGAAGCAGAGCTCGCAGTACGCGAGCGCGAGATTCTCGCGCGGCTGCGTGAATTGCACCCCGATAGCAGTGGCGTCGTGCTGTCCACTGAGGATCTGGAAGGCATCGACGTCGAAGCGGACGTCGGCGACTCTCCCGACTGAGGACTGATGAGCGAATTGATCTACGCACATTGCGCTTTACGTGCGCGGTCGCGCCCCGCGGTCACGCCCCGATGGCCGCGGATGCCCCGAGGCAGTGTGCCGCGCGCCCTGGAT